>Ga0070683_100001851_pt1 | contig 16514 bp, 10 predicted proteins | sample KBSC713LmetaG_FD_64662 | JGI IMG/M metagenome (GOLD analysis project Ga0070683, IMG submission 64662) | Corn rhizosphere microbial communities from Kellogg Biological Station, Michigan, USA - KBS C7.1-3L metaG | ecosystem: Host-associated > Plants > Roots > Rhizosphere ...
CTGCTGATCCGCAACCGGACGGCATTTGAGAACGCGCGGAAGATAACCACGTTGGTTTTTGACAAGACGGGGACTTTGACGGTGGGGAAGTTCGAAGTGGTACGCGTGGAAGTTTTTGGTCAGGGGCTCTCAGAGCAGGATCTGGTGCGGCTGGCGGCAGGACTGGAGCAGAATTCGGAGCACCCGATAGCGGCGGGTATCCTGCGGAAGGCTAGGGCATCGGCGGTGTCGGTACCGAAGGTGGAGGGGTTCAAGGCACTGACGGGTCAGGGAGTGGAAGCGACTATAGAGGGGCAGGTAATTCGGGTGGTGAGCCCGGGGTATCTGCGGAAGAAAGAGATTCCGTTGCCGGAGGGTTTTGCTGCGGCTCCACAAGAAACGGGAGTTTTTGTGCTGAGGAAGGATAAGTCGATAGGTTATATCGGGCTGGCGGACCAAATTCGGCCGGAGTCGGCGGAGGCTATTCGGACTTTGCACGCGGAGGGGATCGAGTGTATGTTGTTGACGGGAGACAACGACTTAGTGGCGGCGCAGGTGAGTAAGGAATTGGGGATGAATGGATATTTTGCACAGGTATTACCGCATGAGAAGCAGGAGAAGATAAAGGAGCTTCAGGGGAAGGGTGAGTTTGTGGCGATGACGGGGGACGGGGTGAATGACGCGCCGGCACTGGCGCATGCAGATATTGGGATCGCGGTGGGTTCGGGGTCGGACATTGCGGCGGAGACGGCGGGAATCGTGCTGGTGAACAGCAACCCGTTGGATGTGGTGCGGCTGATCTTGTTCGGGAAGATGACGTACCGGAAGATGGTGCAGAACCTGGCCTGGGCGACGGGGTATAATGCAGTGGCGATGCCGCTGGCAGCGGGTGTGCTGTATCATTGGGGCGTGCTGCTGAGCCCGGCGGCGGGGGCGGTATTGATGAGCGCGAGCACGGTGGTGGTAGCGGTGAATGCGAGTTTACTGAGGGTGAAAGACAAACAAGTGCAGCCAAAGATCCTTCTACGCATTGTTTGACTGCGAACTCGATAAATTGACCATCGCAGGCTATAGCCCGAAGTGAAGTCCCGGTCAAAAGATTTTGTCCTTTATACTTTCGGTGCCCCGGCTCCAATGCATTTTAAGAGCTGTAATAGTGCCGCCTTGCCCACTTACAAATTCAACCTGAACGTTATCATCTAACTGGAAAAGCTTCCCCGATATGTAACGTAAAACGAAGAGATTGTTACCTCTTTCTTCATGGTGATAGTTCATCTTTCATGCGCTGCACATAAAATTGGTCGTTGGAGAGAACGATGATATAGGCGCCGTCATTTATAAACCGGCCCGCATAACTGTCGAAGCCTGAGACATCGCCGTCTCTCCGCTGGCCTTTTCCACAATATAACCGAGAAGGAAATACCCGGTATTACTATAGTCAAGCCGGGTCCCTGCTGAGTTTGTCATTTAATTTCAGTTTTCCTTCCTCCATCAGCTTCAAAATGCACACGGCGGTAAATTGCTTGCTGATGGACCCAATGCGGTATTTTACGTTTGGTCCATTGGGTATATGCCATTCCCTGTTCGCCATTCCATATCCCGCCCGCAGCAATACCTTGTCATTTTTTACAATAAGCACGGCACCAGTAAAGCCTTCGTTTACCTGCTACTGCATGTAGTCTCTGAGTAGTTGGGTATAATTCCTTTGGCCAAAAGATGTAATTGGCAGCAGGAGTAAAAGCAATACTTTTCTCATGGCATGGTGATTTTCATATTAGCGACGCCATGATGATGCCGGTTTTTAAAGCATTCAAAATCAATTTGGCTGATTGATGGGTCTCTTGATTGTTGTCCGGTTTCGATACAGCCGCTGGTCGTTGCCATATCAGGCCTCTTATCCAGTGTAATCGAACAGGGCCATGAACCCGAAGTCCATGTGGAGCTGCATGTGGCAGTGGAACAGGGTCATGCCGGGATTGTCGGCTGTGAAATCAACATCCATTTCCTGGAAGCCACCGAGCATGGCGACGTCTTTGATGATGCCGGAGGTGGGTTTGCCGCCGATATGGGTCAGCTCGAAGCTATGCCGGTGGAGGTGCATGGGATGGATGTCGTCGGAGGCGTTGCGCATGTGGAGACGGTATCTTTTTCCTTTTTTGAGATGGAACATCGGCGCCATGTTCGTCATGTCGAAGGCGACGCCGTTGATGGACCAACGGTTGAATCCGCCGTCGGCGGCATTGTCTTTGGCGAAAAGCATGTTGATGACTTCGTCGGGCTGGGCTGCGGGTTGGGTGTTGTGGCTGAAGATGCGGTAGTTCCAGATATAGGGCTTTGGCGTGATCCATTGGGGTTTGCCTTTGTGCCCCCCATATTCGACTACGATGCCCATGCCGTTGCCGCGGTCGTCGTCGGCGAGGTCGCCCATGGCCCATACGCCGGGGTGCTTCATTTCCACGATGGCGCTGATGCGTTCAGCAGTACCGATCCATAGCAGGGGTACTTCCGCCGGGCGGGGCACCTGGTTGCCATCGAGGGCGACGACTTTGAAGGTATGGCCGGGGAGGGCGAGACTGCGGATCTCGGATGCGCTGCCGTTGAGGATATGGAACAAGACCCGCTCGCCATATTTGACGCGGATGGGTTCTCCATGGCCGAGTTGATGACCGTTGATAGTGAATGTTCGGTAGCCGACCTCAAAGCCTTTTGGCCGATCGGGATGGGCCTTTTCGGCTTTCTCCTGCATGGCGCGGAGCTCGGGGATGGCGGCATTGGGGAGGAAATCCATGGCCATGTCGCCGCCGCGCATGAAATAGGGCTCAAATTCTTTGAGGACGAGGAATACTTCGCGGTCGTAAGCGCCGGGATTGTTTTTAGGTTCGATGTACACAGGACCGACCTGACCGCTGTATTGGCCGGCGCTGAGGTTGGGGCCGGCGACGAGGTGGGTGTGGTAGAACCTGAATCCCGAAGGGCCTGGCGTAAAGATTTCCCGCCGTTTGCCGTGAGCGGGAATGTATGGGGTGCCTTCCTCGGCGGAACCGTCAACGTCGACGGGCAGGAACTGTCCGTGCCAGTGGAATTGTTCGGGAGTATCGGTGTCATTGTAGATGTCTACGATGGCTTGCTGTCCTTCTTTGAAGCGCAGGAGTTGACCCGGGAATTGCCCGTTATAGGTGGTGGTGGATAAGATGCGTTGTTTGCCGACCTCTACGAGGCTGGTATTGATGCGGATGGTATAGTCGGCGGGCTGATCTTGCAGCCAGGGTGTTAAAGGCTTTTCGGGATGCTGATGGAGAAGACCGGAAGCGGTGGCAGGCAATACGCCGGCGGCTGGAAGGAGGACGCCGCCGATCTTTATAAAGTTTCGTCTGTTCATGTAAGTTGTTATTTCAGGATGGTTGGGTTTCGGTTTTTGGGGCGGATGGGGGGATAGGATAGAGCATTTCCGAGGAAATATCGGCAAACAGGCTGGTGAGGGCCAGGAGGAAAGAATTAGCCGTTAGGCCTGAAAATAGTCGTTTTGTTGTCTTCATTCGATGATGGTTTATCGCCACAAAGAATATACCATGCTGGATGTATTCTATGGTTTGTTTGAAATTGATTCGGTACTTTCATGGCATTTATCGGCCGAATGGCCGTGAAGGGTTTCTTTTTGTTTGAAGAGAGTGAAGGAGACGAAGGGGAGGACTTTGGAGGAACCGGAGGAGTTGATTGGGGGATAGGGCAAATAAAAGATAAACATGTTATGTAAAGCGGGTAAATTTTTAGGGGCAGTATATTATGGACGTATATGCCTGATGATCATTTGTTTTTTGATGGCCGGCAAATTAAAAGGCCAGAGCGTTGTAGTGAGGTTTTCTTCTTCACCGGACGCATCGGGGGTGGAATTTGCTGGGACAAGGTCTTTGCCATTGATCGCAGTCGACACAGCGGATGATGTCGTGGTGAGACTTGCCGCATCTTTTTTTGCCCAGGATGTAGAACGTGTGACAGGGCGGAAGCCGCAGGTCGATTCCATGGGTGGAAAGGCGACGGAAATGATCATTGCGGGGACGATCGGCAAGAGCGGATTGATCGACCAACTGATCGCCGCAGGCAAGTTGGCCGATATAGACAAGATCAAGGGACATTGGGAGGCGTCTTTGTGGCAGGTTGTTTTGAATCCGATGCCGGGTGTCCGGAAGGCCCTGGTCATTGCCGGAAGCGATCGGCGGGGTACGGCTTATGGTTTTATGGCGCTGTCGAAAAAAATTGGGATATCGCCCTGGTACTGGTGGGCCGATGTTCCCGTGGTCCATCGAAATGCATTGTCGATTTCTGTGACGAAGCCTGCATGGGACGAGCCTGCGGTCAGATATCGGGGCATCTTCATCAATGACGAGGATTGGGGAATCAACGAATGGGCCAGGCACACTTTTGAAAAGGACTTTGGTAACGGGGTTGGCCCGAAGACATACGAAAAAGTGTTCGAGTTGATGCTGCGTCTCCGGTTGAATTATATATGGCCTGCGATGCACGAGGTGAGCAAGGAGTTTGGAAACACACCTGAAAATGTGGCTCTGGCTGATCGATACGGAATCGTTGCGGGTTCCTCACATTGTGAGCCGATGTTGTATAACAATGTGCATTGGAATGAAAGTAAAAAGGGACGGTGGAACTACAGCACCAACAGGGATACCATCTACGACACCTGGAAGGAAACGGTTATGGATCGAAAAGACAAGGAGGCGGTATGGACACTGGGCATCCGGGGGATTCACGATCGCGGCATGGAGATGCCTCCAGCGGGTATTACGGAGCGGATTGATCTACTGGAGCAAGTGTTCCGGGATCAGCGTGGGTTGATCGACAATTATGTCACACGTCGATATGGATCGCCGGCAGAGTGTTTTGTGCCGTACAAGGAAGTCCTGCCCGTGTATAACGCTGGCCTCAAAGTGCCGGACGACGTGACGCTGATGTGGGTGGATGATAATTTTGGCTATATCCGAAGGCTGTCCAATCCGGCGGAAAGAACGCGGCCGGGTGGGAGCGGCTTGTATTGGCACCTGTCCTATTACGGAAGTCCGCATTCTTATACCTGGATCAATACCACTGCGCCGGCGCTGATGTGGGAGGAGTTTAAAAAGGCTTGGGAGAACCAGGCAAGGACGATTTGGGTGATCAATGTCGGAGACATCAAGCCAATGGAGTTGGGGATAGATTACTTTTCAAAGCTCTCCTGGGATCCGGCGGGACAATTGGCAGACGCTCAGCCTTTATTTTTAAGGTCTTTTATTGCGGAGCAATTCGGAACGGCCCTGGAAACTCCTTTATATGAGTTGCTTACCGAATATTACCGCTTGGGGACGATAAGAAAGCCGGAATTGATGGACCGGGTTTGGAGCCTGTCGCTTTCGCATCAGCGAGCTGGGGCGTTGGCGTCAGCCTACGAAGGATTGTTGAAGCGCGAGGCGGCTGTATTTGCTAAAGTTCCTTCCACTAAATGGGATGCATATACGGAATTGGTCGGTTTTCCGGTGAGGATACTTGCCGCAACCGGGCTGATATTTATGCGAGACAGGGACTCGGTTTTGGGCAATAGCCAAACGAACGCGATAGATCGCCTGAAATTATTCATCCAGGGACAGGTAAGCTATTATAATGATTCGGTCGCACAAGGAAAATGGCGATTTATGATGCCGGGAATGGTGACCGGCAAAAACCTGCCGGCCTGGAATAGCCAGGTTGCCTGGCCTTGGGGCGAGATACGCGCTCCGGATACCAGTAAGCATGAGGTCGAGCCGGATCTTCTCGTACCCGCGTCTTCGTTTGCTACTCCGGTGAAGTCAACAAAAGCCAAATGGACGACGGTGCCAGGGCTGGGTCAAAGCGGAAATGCGGTGGCGCTGGAGCCGGCTGGCCTCGATGCAGCATGGGCAGACGGAGATAAGTCTGCCCCGGCGATGGAATATACTTTTACCGCCGATGGACGGGGTGGAAAGGTGATCCTTTATTTCTTGCCCACATTCAGGATATATCCCGGCATGTTGCTGCGGGTAACTGTCGGCGTGGATGGCAACACAATAACGACGCTGGAGGTCCCGGGTTCCAGCGGCAAAGAGGATGAGAATGGACAGAACCGGAATGAGGCGATACGGAACAACTGTGTCAGGGCATTGGTTAATCTTCCTGGCTTGCCGGCTGGTAAACATAAGTTGTTTATAAGGGCGGTAGATCCGGGCGTTGTTATCGACAGGATCGGATTCGTTACAGGGTACCGATAAAGCTGGTTTTCAGCATACAATAGAACGCCGTTCCATTCAATGCCATAGTCGAATGCGTGATAACGCGCCGGCTCAGACTTACCGAAGATAGCACAGTACGTGGTGCAGGCTTGGCCATGAAGAAGGATGAGGCCGGTACCAACGCCGTCCTTTTGAAACAGTTTTGCGACGCAGACCTGCTGCAAATGGTCCGGCAGGTTTCGAGAACGTTGGCGCGGCCGAAATGGAACAAAGTGTGGGAGAGTCTGCAGACTGCACCTGCTACGGCACCGCTGTCTTAAGAAGATATCGCTTACCTTGCGGGGATGGTTTTCTAAAAAGATAACATGAATCCGAACGTGGCAAAACTGATCATCGCCTTGGCGTTGGCGGGCATAACCGGCATAACCGGGTGCCTCAACCAAACCGACACCTCGCTGGCCATCCGCAAGAAAAAGGTAGATGCCGCTATCTCGTGCGTGCAGAGGGGAGGGTCCGATAGTGCAGACAGCGGCCTGTCTTCGGAGCGAGATGGCTCGGCTACAGGGCTTGCGGCGGGCGGATTCGGACCGACCCGGGAAAATACGGACCGGCCTTCAGCGCCGGCGCCGGCGGGCATGGTCTGGGTCCCCGGAGGGGAGTTCAGCATGGGGGCGGCGGACCCCGTTGGGATGGAGGATGGCGGTCATGAATCGATGAGCGATGCACGGCCTATCCATCGCGTCTATGTGGACGGTTTTTACATGGATGCCACGGAGGTCACCAATGCCGCGTTCGCCGCCTTTGTCAAAGCGACCGGGTATCTCACGGTTGCGGAACAGAAACCGACGCACGAAGAGTTTCCCGACGCGTCCGAGGCAAGTCTTGTACCGGGATCGCTGGTCTTTTCCGCGCCTGACGTGCCTGTGGCGCTCGATGATTATACCCGGTGGTGGAGCTATGTTCCGGGAGCAGATTGGAGACATCCGGACGGACCGGGCAGTTCCGCCAGGGACGACGCTCCCGTCGTGCAGATCGCGTGGCAGGACGCCGCCGCCTATGCGCGCTGGGCAGGGAAGCGGCTGCCTACGGAGGCCGAATGGGAGTTTGCCGCTCGCGCCGGAAAGAGCGGTCAGCCCTATACGTGGGGAAGCCGGCTGCGGCCGGACGGTCGCTTCATGGCCAACACCTTTCAGGGGCATTTTCCCGACCGGGATGATGGTGCGGATGGCTATCGCGGGGTCGCGCCTGTTGCCCGATTCCCGGCGAACGGTTACGGCCTGTTCGACATGTCGGGAAATGTCTGGGAATGGTGCAGCGACTGGTACAGCAGCGATTATTACCGGCAGACCGGCGGCTCGCTGGTTCGCAATCCGCAGGGACCGGCCGCTCCGGATGATCCGGCCGAACCAGGCTCCCGAAAAAAGGTCCAGCGTGGCGGGTCATTCCTCTGCACCGATCAGTACTGTTCGCGGTATATCCTGGGCACGCGCGGCAAGGGGGACTGGCGTTCGGCGGCAAACCACGTTGGCTTTCGCTGTGTGAAGGTCCCGGGTAAACCATAAGGAACCCGCCGATACTCGAAATAGAGCGATCAATCAAGTGGTTAATTTTCGTAAACATTATGGTATTTATGGACTAATATAATTCGGAGCGAAGTTTACTTTTGAAAAAAAAAGAGACTACATGAGTGCTATAAAGTGGGAAGGGGTCTATTCAGCCTTGCTTACGCCATTCGATGCCGACGATCATATTGACTACAATCTTTTTGAAATCAATATTCAAGCCCAGGTGGACGCGCAAATTGACGGGATAGTCCTGGGCGGATCCCTGGGAGAAGCGAGTACATTGAGTTTTGAAGAAAAAAAATCCTTGCTGACACATGCGAAGCGAATCGTAAAAGACAGGATACCGGTAGTGCTGAACATTGCGGAGCAATCGACAAAGGAAGCGATGCGGATTGCCCGTCAGGCTGAAGCCAGCGGCGCCGATGGGTTGATGGTTTTGCCACCGATGCGGTACAACGCCGATAAAACAGAAACGCTTGAATACTTCAGGAGTATTGCTTCGATCACTTCTCTTCCGCTGATGATCTACAATAATCCTCATGATTACAAGATCGAAATAACGTTGGATATGTTCGCGGAATTGGAAAAGATACCTACGGTCCGGGCGATAAAGGAATCCACCAGGGACGTATCCAATGTAACGAGACTGAAGAACAGGTTCAAAGACCGGTTTAAGATCCTTTGCGGGGTCGATACGCTTGCTTTTGAAGAACTCGTTATGGGCGCCGATGGCTGGGTTGGCGGTCTTGTAGACGCTTTCCCTGTCGAAACAGTCGCGGTTTACAGATTGCTCAAAGGAGGAAAAATCAAGGAGGCGCTTGAAGTATTCCGGTGGTTCATGCCGCTGCTTGAACTGGACATTCACGCAAAGTTTGTCCAATATATCAAAATTGCAGCAACCGAAACCGGTTTGGGCAGTGAATATGTTCGAGCCCCCAGGTTGAAGCTTTCGGGATCCGAAAGAGAGCGGATCATGCATACCGTCGCCGACGCGATCAGTAAACGGAAGGAGATACTCGGTCATCTGTCGGCGGCCACTATGGCCACTGCCCTCGCATAACCACAATGTGATTAGATCTTATGGGACAAAGTGGGGGTATGCCCCGGTTCAATGACCATAGCGAATAATCTACGACGATTGAGTATGAAAATACTGTGTAAACTGTTTTTTTTGGGCGCGGTATTGTTGCAAACGAACCCGTGCCGGCCCCAAAAAAATGCGGGGACCGGCAAGAGGCCGAATATCGTCGTGTTCCTTACCGATGATCTTGGATACGGCGACCTCGGATGCTACGGTAACCCGATCATTAAGACGCCCAATTTCGACAAATTTGCTACTGAAGGGGTGCTGCTTACCGATTGCCATTCCGGCGGGACCGTTTGTTCGCCCTCTCGCGCCGCCTTGTTGACCGGCAGGAAGCCCTACCGATTGGGTTTTTATAATATCCAGGGTGGCCCGATCTATCTGAGATCTAACGAATTGACGATAGCCGAGCTCCTGAAAAGCAATGGTTATACCACCTGTTTCGTCGGAAAATGGCATCTATCCGTGCTGGAAAAGAAAAGAGTGAATCAACCGGGCCCCGGCGACCAGGGATTCGACTATTGGATGGGGACTACGCATAACCCATTCGATGGTCCAGCAAATACAAAACAATTCGTAAGGAATGGTGTTCCTCTCGGTGAGGTAAAAGGATGGTTTTGCGATGTGATCGTTGATGAGGCGGGCAAATGGCTGCGCGAAAAGAGGGATACAACAAAACCGTTCTTTCTTTATGTCGCTTCCCACGAGCCCCATACTCCGATCGAACCGCCGAAGGAATACAGCGACATGTATGCGTCGCCGCGGGTTGATTCGCTCGAAAAGACGATCAGGTATGGCTACGTCAACAGACCTGCAAGGGACATATCGGCCAATAAGAAATTATACTATGGTACGGTTACCCAGCTCGACAACGCCTTTGGGAAATTATTGAGGACGCTGGATAGTTTGAGGCTTAGGGACAATACCTTCATTTTTGTTACTAGCGATAATGGACCGGAGAGCCCGGTCACCAATGAAGAATCCCTGGGTCAATGGACCGACCCTATACGGGACCATTGTTTTGGGACGCCCGGCATTTTCAGAGGTATGAAGCGGTTTGTATACGAAGGCGGTCATCGTGTTCCGGGAATGGCCAGGTTCCCGGGGATGATCCCGCCCGGTATAAAAAGCGATAAGTTGTTTGACGGAACCGACTTGTTCCCTACCGTATGTCAACTGATTGGGATAGCATTGCCTGCCGGCATAAAATACGACGGTGTTCCGAACTTTAACAGCTTTTTGAACAAATCCGTTAAAAGAGAAACGCCCGTCACCTGGTTTTACCCCAACTATGAGGATACCTGGTTCAGGTTGCCGGAGATGGAGATGCGTTCGGGCGATTATACATTGATCGGATGGTTGCCTCCGAAGCCGGATTCCATGACCGGCAATGATTGGTTTTTCAAATACGGACCCGTTCGGTTCGAGTTGTACAATCTAAGATCGGATCCCGCGCAGCAACACGATCTGGCAGCCAAAAAGCCGAGGATTGTAAATTCCCTGAAAGGGACCATGACAAAGTTGTGGACGGAAATGAGAGACGAAGGCGAATTGGTCAATAAAGGAAAGTGATCTGATTGCGGTTGCCGGGTATGCGACGGGTTTCCGGTTTGCGAAGTCAAGGTTACATGTCTCCAATAATGCGATATCACTTGAATTACTTCATATAACGGGGTAGACGATCCGTTTGTCGTCCGATCCGACGGCCGGAATGGGCGTTGCATGCGTCGTATGCTGATGCCAGTCCCACCCTGTAGGTTTTTTATCATCGATATAGAAAATAAATATGTCCCAGGTACGTCCTGCAAGGTCGTTCCAGAACCCCGAAGCATATGGTTACGCATCTGCATTTTGAAGAACCAAAAGGCTACGCTATTCTGGGCTCCTACACAGCACTCGTCTATACGATGCCGTTGTTTGGCGGGTGGATCGCCGATCAATAGCGGATTGATATCTCTTTGGTATTTTACTGCGGGATATTTTTTTGTCGTCACCTGGGAGCTTTGCATTTCTCCGATCGGACTATCCATGATCACCAAGTTGTCCCCCGGCAATATGGTATCGCTAATGATGGGGGTATGGTTTTTTGCAACGGCGTGCGGGGAATTCCTGGCCAGCAAGATCGGAGCGCTGATGAGTGTTCCTGTTGCCGTTCGGAATAGCCCTGTTGCATCGATGCCGTATTAAGAAACGATACTGTTGAAAATAGCTTTGGCTTCCGGCGCCGCGGCGATCTTATTGTTGATCCTGGTTCCGCTGCTGAAAAGGCTAACGCATGAGGTACGTTGAGGCGGTCAATGGCGTCACCCGTTGCTTAAACGGTTTAGCATTTGCGATCGGTCCGGTTTATAGCCTACGGATCTCCTCTGAAAAGTCGATCTGCGATAATTTTCTTTTTCAAAAATCACGGGTGAGGGATAAGCAGCGATCTCTAGCTGTTAAATATCCAATTGTTTACAAAAATTAACCAAGGTAAAATTTGATTGGGATTTTTTTTTATTATTGTTTTCATGAAGGTGATACAGTTCACTTTACCGGTAAAAAACGGCAACTCGATCCACCTGCAGGAGGATAGGCTTCCGTATTTCTATCCACACCTGCATCGGCACAAAGAGATCCAGGTCACCTGGATTATCAGCGGGGACGGGACTTTGATCGTAGGCAACACGATGCATAACTTTCAATCGGGGGATATGTTCGTCATCGGCGCGAACCAGCCGCACTTGTTCAAGAGCGAGCCTTCATTTTTCGATCCGAGCAACCGGAAGAAGATCCATTCGCTGAATTTATTTTTTAGTCCGACCGGTTTTATTTCCCAATTATTGGCATTCCCCGAAATGCTGAGCATAAAAAAGTTCCTTGAATCGAGCAATTTTGGCCTGCAGGCCTCCGGAAGGAATGCCGCAAAGCTGGCGGAGCATTTTCTAAAGATCAGCAATGCGACCACCGGATTTACGCTTTCCTATTTTATCGAGCTGCTCCAGGTGATGGCCAATTTCAAACACTGGCAGTATCTGTCCGCGCAGTCGTTTGCAAGCAACATTACGGATTCCGATGGTTTGCGGATGAATGAGATCTACCGGTATACGATGGATCATTATACAGAAAGCATCATGCTTGAACAGGTGGCGTCGGTTGCCTGTCTGACCCCACAGTCTTTTTGCCGCTATTTCAAGAAGCATACGGGAAAGACCTATGTGAATTTTTTGAATGAGGTCCGTATCAATGAGGCTTGCAAGCGGCTGGTGGAAAACACTTGCGGCAGCATTGCGAACGTGGCATATAAATGCGGTTTCAACAGCGTTGTTTCATTTAACCGGTTGTTTAAGAACGTTACGGCGAAAACTCCCAAAGAATTTATCAGGGCATACAACCCTTGAGGCCTTATCCTGGTTGGTAAACAGATCTTATTCACAGTCCTGCTACTCGTCCGCAGGCAAGAATAAATAAGGCCTTAAAATGAGCTTATGAATGATATAAAGATCGGCACTGTAGATATTGTGGTTATTTTATTGTACATCTGCGGGATTCTCGCATACGGGTTGTATTCCGTCCGTAAGACCCGGATGACGAGCAACAATTATTTTTTGGCCGGGCGGAGTTTGAATTGGGTGATCGTCGGGGCAGCGCTGTTCGCTTCGAATATCTCGACGATACACGTGATCGGGCTGGCGGCATCAGGATATAACGAGGGGTTCGTATGGGGCAATTTCGAATGGATGGCGATCTTTACGCTTATTTTGCTGGCACTTGTGTTTGCGCCTTTTTATTTCAAAACGAAGATCTCCACGCTCCCCCAGTTCCTCGAGGAGCGCTATGGACGGTCTTCCCGGATGTTTGTGGCCTTCATGGGCATAATCGCCGCTCTGTTTATTCATCTTGGGTTGACGTTGTATGCGGGGGCCGTTGTTTTCGAATCGTTTTTCGGGATCAATGTATACCTGTCGATCTTCCTCATTTCTGCGATCACTGCGATATATACGGTTGTCGGCGGATTGAAGGCCGTGATGGTGACCGAAACGATACAGACCGTTATCCTGATAGCAGGATCGGTATTGCTGACCATTTTTGCAATTTTGGAATTGCCAAAACACGGGATCACCTCATGGGGTGGTTTTGAGGCCGCAGTCAAGCACGGCCAGCTCAATATGCTCCACTCCGAAGCATCGGTAAGGGCGCTCACTCCCAGAGGGCCCGACACGGGGCTTACCTGGTATGCAGTGCTTTTGGGGTACCCGGTATTGGGTATCTGGTATTGGTGTACCGACCAAACGCATGTTCAGCGGGTCTTAAGCGCGCGGTCACTGGTCGACTCACAAAAAGGTTCCTTGTTTGCCGGGTTGCTGAAGATCCTACCGGTGTTTATCCTGATCCTGCCGGGTGTTATCGGGTATGTGTTATACAAGGATATCATCGGGACCGATGCGAATCAAACCTACCCGGTGATGATCGCCCGTCTGCTTCCGGTAGGGATCAAAGGTATCGTAGCCGCTGCGCTCTTGTCGGCATTGATGAGCGTCGTAGCCGCGGCGCTCAACAGTTCGGCTACGCTTGTTTCGGTTGATATAGTCAAGCATTTCAGACCTTCGACGACAGATCGCGAACAGGTCTTAATAGGACGGGTTGCCGCAGTGGCCATTATGCTGGCGGCCATGTTGTGGTCAACGCAGGGAGGGAAATTTTCGAGTATCTTTGAAGCAATCAACAAGATCGCTGCTGCCATGGCGCCGCCCATCACCACCGTATTTCTATTGGGTGTGTTCAGCAAGCGTGGGACCAAAGAAGCCAGTATAATAACCTTATCGGTTGGATTCCTGCTCGGTATCGTCTCTTTCTGTCTCGACTATGTTCCGATCAGCGGAAAGATGTACATAACGGAAGGGCTTGGAATTCCTTTTATGATGCAGGCCTGGTGGCTGTTTTGCATCAATTGCGTCATCTATTTCATCGTGAGTTACCTTACTCCTAAGCCGGATCCTCTTGCGATAGCCAAATGCACCTGGCCGAGCCCATTGTCGGTCCTGAGGCAGGGCAAGTCCGAAGGGATACGCGATGTCAGGGTCCTGGCCGGCCTGCTGTTGTTGTTCCTGATCGTGATGTACGCAATTTTTCGTTAACCTTATTCTGTCGCTCAAAAATCGTGTCGTAGCCGGCGATCCTGTTCAAACGCCTGCTACAGGGGATATATTCATTGTCATCGGATTGTTTATGCTTTTTCGCAATTTTAAAAGAGGAGAAATTCAGATGCAGACTGGTTAATATCCGCATAAATGTTTGCTTATTGCCATGCTACCTTTAGATGCAAATACGTAGGAGGTTGTAATTGGAAACCTCTAGTTGCCTGTTGAAAAAAATAAATTCCAAAACTAAAATGTTACTGACTATGAGAAAATGTTCAACCGCTATTTTTCTATTCCTGGTCTTTATGGGGTTAGGGACGGCGGTACTAGCCCAGCAGCGACAATTCACCGGGACGGTCCTGAACAGCAAGGATGAACCTGTAAAATATGCGTCGATTCATCTTCTGGGGACAAGGGGCGGGATCAGCGCAGACGAGCAGGGCAGATTTACGATAACGGCGAGACCGGGCCAGCAACTGGTAGTCTCCGCCGTCGGGCAGGAGACCCAAACCGTGACGCTCGGAAATAATCCGAGTGTTTTGATCAAACTTGTCCCCGCCGGTGCGAATATGGGCGAGGTTGTGGTAACTGCGCTGGGGATCTCGAGAGCAAAGAAGACGCTTGGTTATGCCGTGCAGGACCTTAAGAATGCCGCCCTGACCGATGCCGCGGACAACAATATCGTCAACACCATCTCGGGCAAGATCGCGGGCGCCCAGGTGACCAGCGGCGGAAGCACGATCGGCTCGTCATCGAGAATCGTGATCCGGGGTAATGCGGGGTTCCTTAATAACCAGCCGCTCTTCGTGGTCGACGGGACCCCGATCGACAATACTACTGCGAACCTGAATGGGGGCGGTGGGATCGACTGGGGTAATGCGGCTTCGGATCTTGATCCCAATGATATCGAGTCCATGACGGTGTTGAAGGGCGCAAACGCTGCCGCGCTGTACGGGAGCCGCGCCACCAACGGCGTTATCCTCATTACCACCAAGAAGGGGGCCAAAGGCCAGAAGATGGGAGTCGACGTCAATTCTTCCGTCGTGATCAACAAGGCGGGTTATTGGCCGAATTTTCAAAATAGCTATGGCGGCGGTTGGAACGGGGAGGAATACATTTATAAACAATTCCTGGCCACGCATCCCGGGATCTCGTACCAGGACTATGCCAAGCAATATTCGTATAATTATGTCGATGGTGCCGGCGGCGGCGTGAACGACGGCAATCCGATCAACTGGGGTCCGCGTCTCGACGCCGGACTCAAGCTCGATCAGTACTCGACCGGTCCGAACAGTCCCTGGATCTCCCGGCCCAATAATTACAAAGATTTCTACAGTCCCGAGGTCACGGTCTTAAACAACGTCTCTGTATCCGCCGGGAGCGACAAGGCTACGGGGAGGTTCTCCTATACCAGCGAGGTCACTCCACAGGGGATATTGCCGAATACGGATCAAAAGCAAAACACGGTCAACGCAAGTTTCACGTTGACGCCGAATGAAAAGCTTTCCGTAGTAGGCAACCTCACCTACCTGGAGAAGTCGAGCAACAATATCCCTTTCAACGGATATTCTCATGTGGGGGTGGATTTTGCCTGGACGCAGCGCGATTTCGATACGAAATATATGCTGGCTCAGTATAAGAAGGGCGGGAACGTAACCATGTTCCCCGGGATCGATAATTACCGCTACTATTATGACAATACGAATTCGCTGGGCAGACACAGGGGTTTTGGGAACGTGAGCGCCACCTACAAACTCACCAGCTGGCTATCAGCCATGGCCCGCGGGGGAATCGATTTTTACTATCAGCGTGAAAAATCGATCACGCAATCCGGCACGCAGGCGAATATCCTGAAGAAAAGGGGCGGCCAGTTCAACCAGACAGACATCTTTACCAAAGAGGAAAACCTCGACTTCATCCTGAATTTTGATAAGGAGTTCGGGGATATGCACATCGACGGTCTTGCCGGGGCAAATTACCGGGATAACCAGTACAACAGCAGCTATTTGGCTGCCAGCGATCTCACGGTGCCCGATCTGTATACCATCTCGAACGTGAAAGGGGTGCCGACCGCATCTATGTTTGACAGCCACAAGCAAACCAATAGTGTCTTTGGCGCGGCGAATGCATCCTACAAGGACATCGTGTTCCTCGGGGTCACGGGTCGCAACGATTGGAGCTCGACCCTTCCACCGAACAACCGATCCTATTTCTATTCGTCCGCCAGTCTGGGATTGGATCTGACCAAGGCTTTCCGGATCCAATCGGACAAATTGACGTACGCAAAACTCAGGTTCAGCGTGGCAAAAGTCGGCGGAGACACCGATCCTTATCAATTGGCGGGCACATACACCGCATCGGCATTCAACGGTATTTCCCTGTTCCAGCCGGCAACGGTCTTCCCGCCGGCAAATCTGAAACCGCAACAGACGAAATCCTACGAAATAGGGACGGATCTGAGGTTCCTCAGAAACAAGATCAATCTGGACATCACTTACTATGACCAGAAAACCGTCAACCAGATACTCAGTGTCCC
>Ga0070683_100001852_pt1 | contig 16513 bp, 8 predicted proteins | sample KBSC713LmetaG_FD_64662 | JGI IMG/M metagenome (GOLD analysis project Ga0070683, IMG submission 64662) | Corn rhizosphere microbial communities from Kellogg Biological Station, Michigan, USA - KBS C7.1-3L metaG | ecosystem: Host-associated > Plants > Roots > Rhizosphere ...
CGCGCAGGGCGTCCCATGCCCAGTCGAGCGCCGCGCCCAGCCCGCAGGCGACGAGCACGGCGACGGTCACGCACACGGGCAGATAATGGCGATCGAAAGGACGGAAGAAGCTCGCGGGGATATTGAAGTAGATCACCGTGAGCGCGGCCTGCGACACGAGCAGCATGAGCCACGCCGCGCCCAGGCGGGCGTTTCGCCGCCACAGCACCACCAGCCCTGCAATGGCGCCGAGCGCCGGCAGCGCACCGGCGATACCGGCAGGTCCGCGCCAGTGAAGGAAGTTCGCGCCAAGCACGTGCGCCAGATCCATTGCCTGCACAGACCAGAGCGGCGACTTGCGCGGGAAGAGGTCGAGCAGGAACGACCCGCCGAGCACCTTGATGGTGACATAGTCCCAGAGATGCGAAAGGCTGTCGGGACTGGTGAAGTCGAGCGGCGAATGGCCGTACGCCGCGATGGGAATGAGGAGCAGCTGCAGCGCGAGCGCTGCAGCGAGCGCACCGACGCCGGCGAGCACAGCGCGCGGCGTGGCGAGCGTTCGTGGCCGGCGAATGAGGATCCACGTGAGCGCGCCCGGCACGAGCAGCGCGTTGGTGCGGTGCACGCTGAAGTCGAGTCCCACAAGCAGCCCGAGCAGGGCGATCCATCGCCAGGCGTGGGGCGCGTCGGCGTTTGCCCACCAGTGGATCAGCGTCCACAGGATGAGGCCCGTGAACACGGTGGTGAGCACGTACGGCGTGAACTTGATGGCGTGCTCCCAGAGCGTGGCGCCGAAGGCGAGCGTCAACGCGCCGAAGCCAGCGCCCACCGCCGTGGTGGCGGTGATGACAGTCGAGTGCCCGCTCGTTCGGAGCAGGCTCAGCGCGATGACGCAGACGAGGGCCGCCGTGATCGCGGCGAGGACGCCGGCGAACAGGTTGAGCCAGTGCGCAGGCGACCCGGCGAGGGGGAGGTGGGCAACGGGCCACCCGAGGAGTGTGAGAAGCAGCGATCCGGGCGGCGACTCAATGCCGAGCGTCGCGGCCCCGAGGGAGTAGGAGCTGGAATCCCACCAGGTGATGGTGGGGTAGGCCGTGCGCCAGAAGACCGCGGCGGAGAGTACGAGCACGGCGCCGGCCACCGCCCGGTACCGCGCGCGCCCGCCCCGCGTGGCGCCAGTGTCGCTGAGATAACTTCTTATCTCCATGCCAGAGAGTCGCCGCGCCGGGCGATCCTGTCAACCCCAGGGGTGTGGTCGCCTGGGGTGAGTGGCGTGACCGCGTCGTGCGGCTTTCGAGTCTTCCACGATGCGAACGACTCCGACCGCCGCCGCTTATGGTACCACGGTAGAAATTCCCGAGGCACTCCCGGCGATCGGAAGATCGATGTAAGTGGCACCTCGCGACGAGCGAAAGATCCGCTCCGTCGCCACCGTGAAATCGGAATCCGCGGCGGCAAAGATATTGGGAACGAAGCGCTGCGGATTGCGGTCGATGAGCGGGAACCAGCTGCTCTGCACCTCGACCATGATCCGGTGCCCCTTCAGGAACCGGTAGTCCTGCGTGTGCAGGTCCACGACGTACTCGTCCATGTGATTCGGCACGATCGGCTGTGGATGCTCGAAGCCGTTGCGAAAGCGGCCGCGGAACACGTCGTTCGCCACCATGAGCTGATAGCCGTCGAGCTTCGCGTCGCTCTCGCCCTGCTCCGGGTAGACGTCGATGAGCTTGACGATCCAGTCGACGTCCGAGCCGCTGGTCGAGGCGAACAGATGCGCCTTGATCGCGCCGCTGACCACGACGTCCTGGGTGAGCGGAGCGGTCTTCCACGTCATCACATCGGGCCGCCCCTGGACGAAGCGCTGATCGTCCACCAGCCATCTGGACCATGTGGAGCCATTCCCGTACGTCGGGAGAATCGGTCGCGCGCGATAGGGCACCGGATGCGCCGGATCCGAGACGTACGAATCATTCGCCGCGGCGCCCGTGTCACTGGGAGCATCGAGCGACAGCTCGTGATCCGCGCGGGTGTACAGCTTCCGTTCCGTCACACCGGTCTTCGGCGGCCAGCTTGAGTACGACTTCCACGCATCCAATCCGGCCTCGAACGTCGTCGCTTCCGCCAGCTTGAGCGTGCCCTTGCCCTTGAGCCAGTACGCAAACCACGGCGCTTCGATGTTCTTCCTGAAGTCCTCCGATGCGGGTGTGCCGAAGTCGATGCTGCCGAGCTGCTCTCCGCTCGGCGAGTTCCAGCCACCGTGGTTCCACGGCCCGACGACCAGGTAGTTGAGATGCCTGGTGTCGTGCTTCTCCAGCGCCTCGTAAATCTCGATGGGTCCGTAGAAATCCTCCTGGTCCCACCAGCCGGCCACGTTCAGCGTTGGAACCGTCACCCGGTCGAGGTACGGCGCCACGGCCTGCGCCTGCCAGAAGGCATCGTAGCTCGGATGCGCCACGAAGTTGTTCCACGTCGGGATCTTTCCGTGGAGATACCGGTCGTTCACGTGCGCGAGCGAGCCGAGGCTGAGATACCAGTCGTACGTATCCGGCTGATCGAACGAGAAGGCGGAGACTTCCTTCGACGATTCCATCATCGTCGCGTACTCGAAGCCGTAGCTCAGGCGAAACGCGCCGTTGTGATGAAAATCGTCGCCGATGAACATGTCGGCCGGCGATGCGCGTGGTGAAACGGCCTTGAGCGCCGGGTGCGGATCGAGCATCGCCATCACCGTGAGCCACCCCGGATACGAGGTGCCCAGCATTCCCACCCGCCCGTTGTTGTGCGGCACGTGCTTGATGAGCCAGTCGATGCTGTCATAGGCATCGGTGCTCTCATCGATGGCGGAGGGATCGTGCTTGTTCCGCATGGGGCGCAGCATCACGAACTGGCCTTCCGATCCGAAACGGCCGCGAATGTCCTGAAACACCCAGATGTAGCCGTCGTGGACCAGATGGGCGAGCGACGGGCTGCCGAGCGCAGAGCCAATGTTGTCGATGCCGTACGGTGTACGGGACATGAGGATGGGCAGATTACCCACTGCGCCGTGCGGTGCATAGATCAGCGTGTGCAGCCGCACGCCGTCGCGCATCGGAATCATCACTTCGGTCTTGTCGAACGCCGGTGCGGGCGGTGTCGCTGGCGTCGCCGGTGTCTGTGCGTCCGAGCCTGATGCGACGACGATGCAGAGCAGGGCAGCGATCGCGCTGGCGTGTGGAAAGTCCCGACGAATGGTCATTGAGGGCTGCCTGTGCGTGTTGTCTGGACCGGCAGCGTCACCCGGTTGATGGGGGCGGGTCTGGGGACGCGTTGCGGTGGATGCGCTTCGAGGAGCTTGAGTGCTTCGGACACCGCCCGCTCGAGCTGCGGGTCGTGTCCGTGGATCACTTCCGACGGCGTGTTTTCGACTTCGATATCGGGTGCAATCCCCTCGTTCTCGACGGCCCATTTCCCGTGGACATCGTAGAACGCGAGATCGGGCGCGGTGATTCCTCCGTTGTCGATCGGCTGCGGATCACCGATCGTTCCGACGAGCCCGCCCCAGGTGCGCGTGCCAATGAGTGGACCGAGCCTGGCGATGCGGAAATAGTACGGCAGGGCGTCGCCACCCGAGCCGGCCGACTCGTTGATGATCATCACCTTGGGTCCATAGATACCCACCATCGGCATCGTGAAGGAGTTCCCCGCACGCTCGGCGAAGTATCCCATGAGCTGCCGTGACAGTTGATCGACGATGTAGTCGGCCACGGTGCCGCCCTGGTTGTAGCGCTCATCGATCACGACGCCCTGTTTGTCCTGTTGAGCGAAGAAATACCGGTTGAAGGCCGTGTATCCGGCCACGGAGGTGTTCGGGAGCCAGACGTAGGCGAGTCGTCCGCCGGACAGCTTGTCGACCAGTTGCCGATTGTGGTCGACCCAGGCCTGCGTCCGGAGTGCGTCGTCATCAGCAATTGGAACCACGGTCACGATCCACGAGCCATCCGCCGAGGGCGTATGACTCACGCGGATCGTGGTTGGCCGCCCAGCCGTGCCGATGAACAGACTGTACAGGTTCTCCGGTGCCGCAAGCTCCCGGCCATTCACGTCGAGGATGTAATCGCCTGCCGCGACGTTGAGTCCCGGCTCGCTGAGCGGCGCGTGCAGCTGCGGATTCCAGCTCCCCGCCGTGTAGATGTGCTGGATGCGATAGCGCCCGTGATCCACCGAGACATCGGCACCCAGCAGCCCGACCTTCGAGTGTGCGGTGTCCGGAACATCTCCCTCGCCCAGCAGATACGAATGCCCGACGGTGAGCTCGCCGCCCACGGATGCAATCAGGTAGGCGAGGTCCGCGCGGTGTGCCACGTACGGAACGAACACACTGTACTTGGCGTAGATCCTGTTCCAGTCGTTCCCGTGCATCTCGGCGTCGTAGAAGAACTCGCGCTCGGTCCGCCAGGTCTCGCGGAAGATTTCCGCCCACTCGGCCTTGGGATCGACCATCGTCTCGAGCTGGTCCACGTCGAGCTTTCCGTCGCCGGGTTTCGCGGGCCGATCGGCCGGGACGATGCCCCAGTGGTTGCGCCCCGCATCGTAGAGAATCTTCTTTGCGTCCGCCGACACCGAATACGAGGAGACGCCATCCAGGAATGGCCGCGCCTTTCGTTCGGCGAGTTGATATTGCCAGAGTTGCGTTGGTGGCTCACCGAGAGACGGCTGCGGGCGCCGCTCGAGGAAGAAGAACGTTCCGGCGTTCCCGGCGATGAGCGACGAGTAGTCCGCCGCCGGAACGGCGAGCGGGATGATGCGCTGTTCGATGCCATCGAGGTCGATGGTGACGCGACCCGCTGTGGCCGCAGCGGCCGGTCGCGCCGGGGCGGACGGCCGCGCGGAAGCGGGCCTGGTCTCGTGTGGCTGCGCGGCCGTCGAATCACCCGCGGCGACCCCGCGCTTTGCCTCATCGGTCGACTCGGGCAGCAGCGGCGACTTGTCGTGCGCGCCGAGCACCGCCAGATAGATGCTGCGGCGCACCGGGCGCTCCATGGCGCTCATGTCGACCCAGCCGCTCCTCAGCCCATAGTCCGTGCTCGCCAGGAAGTAGAGATACTTTCCTCCGGCATCGAACGACGGGCTCGTGGCGTCGGCTAGTCCATCGGTGAGCTGATGGGTTTTCCCATCGGCGAGCGAATACAGGAAAATCGCTCTCAGGTGATTGTCGAGCGATTTCGAGTACGCGATCCAGCGGGAGTCGGGCGACCACGTGGCCTCGAATCCGCGCGACGGTTCGTCGTACGTGTCGGTGTCGATCGCGGTGAAGCGGCCCGACGACACGTCAGCGACCCACAACTTCGCGTGGCTGTCACGGAAGAGCAGGTGCCCAGCGTCGGGCGACCAGATGGGATCCGAAAAATGGGCAAGTGACGGGAGCCGGATGGCGCGTGGCGCGGTCGCTCCAGTCTGGTCTCCGATCATGAGCTGGTCTTCGCCGCTCGCGTCGGACAGCCACGCGAGCTGGGTACCATCCGGCGACCAGGCAGGACTGCGCTCGTGCACTCCCGAGCTGTGCGTGAGATTGCGATAGCTGCCGTCGGCCGCGGACACGGTGTAGATGTCGCCGCGCGCCTCGAACGCCGCGCGCACGCCGGTGGGCGACAGCGAGGCATCGCTGATGAGCGATGCGACCTTTTTCATCTGGGGCTGCGCCCAGGGGAAATCGCCGGAGACGACGATGTTCAGTTGATCGGAGCGACCGGTGGCAAGGTCCAGCAGATGGATGTAGCCGGCCTGCTCGTAGGCGATGGCATCGGGGCCTGCCGACGCATCCATGATGTCGAAGTCCGTGTAATGCGTGAGCTGCGTCACCTGCGGCGCGCCTGCCTCGTTCGCATACAGATTCACCACGCCGTCGCGATCGGACAGGAAGTACACCGACTTTCCAATCCACATGGGATCAGTGTCGTTGCTGTTGCTCCAGGGGAGCTTGACCTCGTCATAATCGGCGAGAGTCATCACGTGAACCGGCTCGGTGCGGCCGCCGCGGTATCGCCGCCACTGGCTGTACTGCGGTTCGGCCCACTCCGCCGCGAACATGGCAACGCCGAGCGGTTGGTACGCCATGCGCTGGCCATCCGTGCTGTACGAGCCGGCAAACGCGCGGGGCATGGGAAGGGGTTCGGGCATTCCGCCGTCCGCCGCGATCGTCCAGAGTCGGAAGAAGGAGTTGGCGCCCGGCGTGGGGACGGTGCCGCGGGTGGACGCGAACAGGATCCGCTTGCCATCGGGCGTCCATCCGCGCACGAAGTCCGCGCCCGGATGGTACGTCAGTCGCCGGGGATTGCCGCCGGACACGGGGAGCACGTACACGTCCGCATTCCCCGCGACGGTCGCGGTGTACGCGATCATCGACCCGTCAGGCGAGAACCGGGGATCCGACTCCGCGGACGGCGTGCTGGTGAGCCGGCGCGCGTTCCCTCCCGCCCGCGGCACTACCCACAGGTCCCCGCCGTATTCGAACGCGATCATCTCGCGGCTCACGGTCGGGCGCCGCAGGAATCGGGTGCCCTGCGCCGACGCCGTGGCCAACGGCAGGAGGAGCAGGATCACCGCGGCGACGTGCGGCCGCCGCGGGTGCGTGAACATGGTCGCGCAATGGCGCACGGCGATTCGAAACGCCGTGCGCCGTTTCCCGTGTCGCGAAGACAATCTGTTCATGAACGTTTCGATCAGAGGTTGGGATTGTTGATCCGCTCCACGTTGGGCAGCGGGAAGCACGATTGATCGGCATATGTACCGCCCGATACATAGGGCGCGCCCGTGGCGGGGCTGAGCGGGAGGCCGAGGCGGCGGATGTCGCCCAGCCGGTGTCCCTCGAGGAAGAATTCGCGGCGCCGCTGCTCGACGATCTCGGCCATCACCACGGGGGCCGACAGCGTCGCTGGATGGAACTCGGGCTGTCCGGCAGCCGTTCGCAGCGCGTTGATGATGTCCACCGCGCCGGAAAAGTCGCCGGTGTTCACATCGTTCTCCGCGATGATCAACCGCGCCTCGGAATACTTGGCGAGTGCCTGCGGCGACGTGGGGTCGGCATCCTTGTTCGCGAACCAGATCGTCGTTGCGCCGTCGGAGCCGAGGTGGCCGGTGGACGTCACGGCGATGCGTGGATCGTGCGGCGATACGGCGTACCGGTTCTGGATCGAGGTATCCACCGACGCGAATTCCGACTGGATCGTCTGGATGAACACGAGATTCTGTCGCCGCGTCGCCGTCGCATCGTGGTCGATATCGACTTCGAAACCGGCCGGAATCAGTGCCGCGTCCGTCGCGGCCGCGGCCGAATTGCCGAGGTCGAGCTCCGTTCGCGCCCGGCCGAGCAGCGCGAGATTGAGCGTCTGCGTATCCCCGGCACGCGTGGCGGCGACCACCGCGGTGTCGAATCGAACCTTGGCGTCGGCGAAGAGCTGCGCTGGAGTTTCCTCCGGACCGAGGTCGAGCGCGGCGGAGCACATGCCCTCACCGAGCAGCACGAGGCTGTAGCCGGCGTACGTCGATGCCACGCCAATGAGGTGGGCCCGGTCGGAAACCTCCGCATCGGTCCAGCCCTCCAGATGCGAGACCGCGACATCGTTCGACGCGCGCGCGACGGAAAGCGGCGTGTACACGGAGGCGAACTGCTGGGAGTCACAATCGCCCGTGCCCACCGGTGAGTTCGCGGTCACGGTGCGGCGGTCGAGATCGAAGTTGCTTGTCTGCGAGATCGCGTTCGCCAGTTCGTCCATGAACGTTCCGCTTGCCGCGATGTACTCGTTGTACGCGCACTCGAAATCGCCGCGCGCGCTGTTGACGATCAGGTCGGCGTTCACGGGTGTGAACACATCAGGGCCGAGCTGACCGGGATTCGACTGTTCCAGATTCGTGATGTCATGGCAGCCCGCGATCAATACCGCCGCCATCACGACGGCGATCGCGGCACCAGCCGAAAACATCCGCCTGCTTCCGCGCTGGGCGACACGCACGACCGACGCATCTCTCTTGCTCTGTGAGTTTCGCATGGTCAGAAGGTCAGGTTGAGGGTGGCGATGAAGCGGCTCAACGGAGGAAGCACGGCCTGATCGCCCGCGATAAGCCCGGTGGGATTCAGATTGACCTCGGGATCGGGACCTGTGTAGTTGGTCCACAGCGCCAGCTCGCGCGCCGCCACCGTGATCGAGGCGTGCGTAACCCCCCGCAGGAGATGGTCGGGCAGGGTATACGTGGCCGACACTTCACGCAGCTTCACGAACGACGCATCCTGGAAGAACTGATCCTGCATCTGACCCACGTATCCGGCCACACTCGCCTCGGCGACGTATTGCGGGGCGTAGTTGGCCGGGTGGTAGTTCACATCGCACAGCCCGACGCCGATCAGACCGTCGCAGCGGATCTGCTCCGTGTTGTTTTCGAGGACGTTGCCCCGCTTCCAGTCGACCAGCGCGTAGAGGCGGAGCTTGCCGAAGAGCGTGAAGGTGTTGCCCACGGATCCGGTGCTGGTAGGCGTCGGAGATCCAATGAAGACGAACGGCGCGGTCGCGCAGTCCACCGGGCCGCTCCCGGCCCCGCCATCGCACATCAGGTTCGATGCCGCGCCGGTGGATGGATCGATCGTGGCGGAAACCACGCGCCGCGAGAAATACGATTCGATGGGGTTGCCCACCACGTTCGCCTGCCCAGCCGTGGTCACGAGCGAAGGAACGCTGCCCAGGCTGATGATCTTGTTGTGCGCCGTCGCGTAGTTACCGGTGATTTCCCACGCGAAATTCTGCATCCGGAGCACCTGCAGCGTCGCCAGCAGCTCGATGCCGTGGTTGTTCACCTGGCCGAGGTTCTGATACTGCGTCCCCGTGAAGCCGCTCGACGGCGCGACCGGCTGCGCCACGATCTCGTTCGACGTGTGCTTGTTGTAGTACGTGAAGTCGAGGTGCACCCGGTTCCAGAGATCCGCCTCGAAGCCGACTTCGGTCTCCTTGCCTCGCTCCGGTTTCAGGTCGGGGTTGCCGAAGGATCCGGCCGTGAACGCGTTGCTCCCGCCTGGCCCCTGCACCGGCAGGTAGGCCCGCAACGCCGAGAAGGCGAGCGGTGCACGCCCCGATTCCCCGTACGCGGCCCGCAGCTTCAGCGAGTTCACGAACGCGAGGTTCCAGAACGGTTCATCACTCACGATCCAGGATGCGCTCAGCTTGGGATAGGTGATCCACCTGAACTGGTCACCGAACGCGCTGTTGTTGTCCACCCGCAGCGCGCCGGTCAGGAACAGGCGATCGTGCAACCCGATTTCCTCCTGACCGTAGCCGCCGATGGTGGTGTTGATGGTGTCGCCCTGCGTCGATGGGAGCGCCGTTGCGGTGCCCGAGACGGTCGTGATGCCGGGCCCGGGGAATCCAATGCCACCGAGGAAGCTCTCGTGCAGCGACGTGCGATACCACTGCCCGCCGATCGATGAAGACGAGGTGATGGCCGGCGTCAGATTGACCTTGACGGTGCCGTTGTAATCGAGGGTGGTGAGGGATGTCGCGGTGAGCGTCTGGCCGATGCGCCCCGCGGCGTTCCCCAGCGTGAACGGTGCAAGCTCGGGTGGAGCGAACTGTTCGAGTCCGCGGCCGTCCTCATCGGTATAATCCAGACCGACGACCAGACGCTGCGTGAACCAGCTCACCGGATGATGGTTGAACGTGGCGCTGCCGGTGAACCGGTGGATGTCATCGCTGTTGTCGAAGAGGGTCTGCGGCACCTCTGGCGGCACGTTCGGATAGAACCCATCGGCGCCGGGAACGGAGAACACGAGCGGGTGCGCGAACTCGGCGCCGAGGAGCGCCGAAAGGCCCACATCGACGCCGGTGTGGTAGGTGCCCTGCACGTAGTTGAGACTCGTTGCCAGGTCGATCTTGTCGTTCGGCGTCAGGTTGAGATTGGCGTGCGCGCCGAACTGGCGAATCGAGTTGTTGGGCTCGACCCCGTGATCGTCCTGGTAGTTGGCGGAGAGAAAGTAGCGACCCAGGCCGAGGCCGCCCGCGAGCGAGGCGCTGTACTGATTCGACTTCCCGGTGGTGAAGACCGGCGTCCCCGAGTCGTCTTGCGCCCTGATGGCGTTGAATGGGACGATGGTGCCCGTGCCGTCGCGCACATAGTTGGTCTGCACGCGCCCCTCGGGATCCCTGAAATAGATGCCGCCCTGCTGGACCTGCACATTGAGCACCGGCTTGCCGGACGCGCCCTGCTTCGTGATGATCTGGATGACCCCGTTCGCCGCTTCGGTGCCGTAGATCGTGGCGGCCGCCGGCCCCTTGATGATCTGAATGCTCTCGATCTCTTCCGGATTGATGTCGTTGAGCCGTCCCACGACGCCGGCGTTCTGCGAGCCGAAGCCGCCATTGCCGAAGCGCGTTGGTCCGCCGCCCGTGCGATTGCTGACCCGGACGCCATCGATGTAAATGAGCGGGTTGTTGTCGAGACTCAGACTCGACACGCCGCGGATGTTGATGTTCGGTCCGGCGCCCAGACGTCCGGAGCTCGGCACGATGCTCACGCCAGGCACGCGCGAATTGAGCAGCGATCCCAGGTCGGGCGCCTGCGATTTGGAGAGCACGACGGGTGCGCTCACGTCGCCGACCGCGTTTCCGAGTTCGCGCCGCAGCTGACCGCCCGCCGTGCCTGTGACAATGACCTCGCTCAGCGAGGTGACCGACGGGAGCAGTACGAAGTTCACGGTGATCTCGCTCTCGGCGCCTACCGTGATCGACCGGCGCTCCAGCGCATAACCGATCCGGTGCACCACGAGCGTACGCGCGCCCGTGGGGACGTTCGCGATGCGGTAGTGCCCGACGCTGTCGGTCACCGCGCCGAGTCCCGTCCCCTCCACGAGCACCGACGCGCCCACGACCGGCGCGCTCGATGTCGAGTCGGTGACCCGTCCAGTGATGGTAGCGTTGAGGCCGACGATGGAGCGGCTCTCCGCGCCGGCCGACGGCGCGAGCAGCATGAGCGCAATGCCGAGCAGCAGGACGACAGTGAGCTGTCCTCCTCGCGGAATCTGCGGACGGAACGTGTTTCGCATACCGGGCTCCTGTTGGTGAGATCGCACCTGGCTCGACTTCACCGGATGGTGTCGTGAGGGATCAGCGTGGTCGGGGTAGCAGGATCTCGCGCGCCGCGCGGCGTGCCACGTGGCCGGTGGCGCGGGAGGGACGGGGGGCGGGTGGCGGGGAGAATAAGGCGGCACGAGGACCGGACCGGGGAGACGTCCGCACGGCTGATGGCGCTGGCAACCAACAATAGAGTGCAATTCGGAATACCACAATGGTAGACCAGCAGGGTCCATTCCGGCCGCTACTCGACCCACACGGGCGGACCGCGTCCTGCTTGCGCCGCCGCAGGACGGCGGATACCGTTGAGCACTGTGCGGCGAACCGAGTCTCGCTCCGTCCCGAAGAAGCTCGTCCCAACACGCCCCGCCGGCGGTCCGCCCGCCACGGCCCGGGCTCGCGACGAGCGAACGGACCACGTCTCGCGGGCATACCGCGATCTGCGCCGCGTCATCGTCGGCGGGCAGCTCCCGCCTGGTGCCCGCATCTCCGAACGCGTCATCGCCCAGCGGCTGGACCTGAGCCGCACCCCCGTCCGCAGCGCGCTGCACCGGCTCGAACAGGAAGGATTCATCGCGTCATCGGCTGGCGGGCGAGAGCGACGTCTCTTCGTGGCGCCGCTCACCAGGGACGATGGACTGGAGCTGTTCCAGATCGTCGGTCATCTCGAGGGACTCGCCGCGCGGATCGCCGCCGCGCTCCCGCCGGCACGGCGCAGGGCCGTCGCCGCCCGCATGCGCGAGCTGAATGCGGATCTCGGCGCGCAGTCGCCCGCCCGCGCCGCCGCGGCGCACTTCTTCGACCTCGACCTGCGCTTCCACCAGGCGTTCGTGGAACCGGTGGCCGGACCGCGCCTGCTCGCGCTGCACCGGGCCATCAAGCCGCAATGCGAACGCTACGCGCGCCTCTATGTCAGCGTGCTCCTCGATGAGCTGCCGACGTCGCTGAAAGAGCACGAGGTCATCGCCAGGAACATCGCCCGGGGCGACGCCAGGGCGGCGCAGGCCGCCGTGGAAACCAACTGGGGCAATGCCGCGGAGAGACTCGCCCGGGTCATCTGGCAGTACGGCGAGCGTGGCAGCTGGGCCGGTGTCCCGCGCGCCGCCTCCACGCCCGCCCCGCGCACTCGCGCCCGCGGCCCGCGCACCAGCGGGTGACGCGCACCGCCGCATTCCGGGCGCGGGTGCCGCGGCCACCCGCGCACCGGCCGGCCCGCCTTGCGGGGTTTCGGTATACCAATAGTGTATACCAGACGATGGTCCTCCTCCCCCTGCCCGAGAGTGATGGCTCATGAATGATTCCCGCCGAACCGTCGCGCGTCGACTGGCGCTCGCCGCGGCCGCCTGCCTGTCCGCCGTCGCACCTGCCCGCGCGCAAGGGCCTGTCCAGCCTCCCCGCCCGGCCACGCCCGCCAGTCAGGCCTCCGCGCCCGCCGCTGGCGCCGGCCCGCGCGCCACGCTCGACGACACGGCGGCACTCGGCGCCTTCCTGGACGGGGCGTTCAATCAGTTCGTCGACCAACTGCACGTCCGCGGCGCCGTCGTCGCCGTGGTCAGGAACGGGCGGGTGCTGTATTCCCGTGGCTACGGCTATGCCGACCTCGCGCAGCGAACGCCGGTCGATCCCGCCACGAGCCTCTTCCGCATCGGCTCCACGTCCAAGCTGTTCACCTGGACCGCCGTGATGCAGCTCGTCCAGCAGGGGAAGCTCGACCTCGATACCGACGTCAATACCTACCTGAAAGGCTTCAGGATTCCCGCGACGTACGCCACGCCCATCACGCTCAGGAATCTGATGACGCACTCGCCCGGCTTCGAGGACGGCGGGCTCGGCTACCTGATCACCAGCGATTCGTCACGGGTCCAATCCATCGAGGAGACACTCAAGGAGCACATGCCGGCGCGCGTGCGACCGCCCGGCGTGCTGTCGTCGTACTCCAACTACGGCGCGGCGCTCGCCGGACTGATCGTCCAGGATGTGAGCGGGGTGCCGTTCAACGAATACATCAAACGCAACATTCTCGATCCGCTCGACATGCACCACTCCACGTTCCAGGAACCGGTGCCGGCGGACATCAGACCGGGTCTCGTGGCCGCCTCCGTGTACGAGAACGGCGTCTACACGCCCAAGCCCTTCGAGTACGTGGGCGGCTTCCGGCCGGCAGGTTCCGGCTCGATGTCGGCACTCGACATGACGCACTTCATGATCGCGCACCTGCAGGATGGACGCTACGGCACCAATCGCATCCTCGACTCCGCCACCGCCGAACAGATGCACGCGCGAACGTTCGCCAACGATCCGCGACTGCCCGCCATGGCGCTCGGGTTCTACGAACAGCGCATGAACGGCGTGCGGGTGATCGGTCACGAAGGGGATACCCAGTACTTTCACACGGCGATGTTCATTGTGCCCGACGCACAAGTCGGCATCTTCATGTCGTACGTCGGTACGGGCGCCGAACCGGTGCGCCAGGGAATTCTGCAGTCGTTCTTCGACCGCTACTTTCCCGCTCCGCGAGTCGCGATTCCAGCCGTGCCGGCAGCCTTCGCCACGATGGCGGAGAAGTATGCGGGCGCCTATCGCTTCGCGCGCCACAGCTCCACCAGGATCGACAAGGCGCTGATGGTCGCGAGCGCGCCGATCTCGGTATCCGAGCTTCGCGGGAAGGGGAGACTGCTGGTGACCGGGCTGGGCGAGCATCCTGCTCAGTTCGCGCCGATCGGCGACGGGCTGTTCACCCAGATCGATGGCGATTACACGATCGGGTTCACCCAGGATTCGTCAGGCACGGTAACGCGCCTCTCGGTGGACGCGCTGCCCTTCATGGGTACGGAGCGCGTGCCATGGCACGACATGCCCTCGCTCTGGTACTGGCTGATGGGGATCTCCACCCTGGTCTTTCTGGCCGTTCTCACGACCGTGTTCTATCGGCGCAAGCGGATCAGGGACCTGCCGCGCGAGCAGCGCAATCTGATCCGGCTCACGCTCGGCACGGCGATCTGGTTCTTCCTCACGCTCATCCTGTTCGGCATCGCGGTCAGCGGCATCGTGAAGTCAGGAGGCGAGATTCCGGCGTCGCTCAGAGTCGCGCTGGGAATGCCGATCGTGTTCGTGCTGCTCACGCTCGGACTCCTCGTGGGGGCAGTCCGCGTGTGGGTGCGTTCCTGGTGGCGTGTCGGGCGGCGTGTGCAGTTCTCTGTCGTCGTCCTCGCGGCGATCGTTGTGACGCTCTTCTTCGCCAACTGGAATCTGCTCGGCTGGCGCTTCGGGTGATGCGTCCGTCAGCGGCTGACGCCCCAGTCGTGATCGGTCTCATCGCGGACACGCACGGCCTGGTTCGCCCGGGCGTGCACGATGCCCTGGCCGGCGTGGCGTTCCTGCTGCACGCCGGCGACGTGGGGGGCGACGCCGTGCTCGACGAGCTCGCGCTCATCGCGCCGGTGTACGCGGTGTTCGGCAACACCGATCCGCCCGGTGATCCACGCCTCACGCGCGAGATCGTGCGCGAGCTGGGCGGCCTCTCGCTGCACGTGAGCCACGGGCACGAGCTGGGCAGTCCCACGCCGGCGGCACTGTTCGGTCGTTATGCCCAGGACGTGCTCGTGTACGGCCACACGCACCGGCAGCTCGTCACGCGCGCGGATGGACGCGTCGCGATCAATCCGGGCGCCGCCGGACCGCGTCGCTTCGACGTCGTTCCCGGCGTGGCGCGGCTCACCATTGCGAACGGCGCGGCCGACGTGGAGCTCATCGCGCTATGAGATCGAACGTGGCCGGGTGAGGGCTCGGAGGCGCGCTGCTCGTCACGCGCCGCAGCCCTGCGTCGGCGACGGGCTGCGTGCGTGCGAGCTCCGCGGGAAACTTGTTGAACCACGCGGTGAGCAGCAGCAGCTCGTCAATCTCGTGCGTGGGAACCCGCGACGTATCGCGTTCCGCCTGGCCGTAGACGTCGCTGGCGAGTCGCGCGAGCTGCTCGCGCTCGGATTTGCGCCTGGGCGCCTTGCGCTCGGCGCGCACGCGGCCGCGCCGAATGAGATAGACGCGGTCGTCATGGTCGTAGCCGGGCACGGTGTACACGAACGACAGTGTTTCCACCGCGCAGCGAAAGTGAAGGAACTGCTCCTTGAGCGCCTCGAGCCGGAAGAGCTTGTCGCGCAGCGATGCCGCCCGCTCGAACTCCATCCGGCTGCTCGCGGCCTCCATGTCGCCGCGCAGCGTCGCAATGGGTGCATCGTCCGCGCCATCCAGAAAGGCACGAGCCAGGTCCAGTCGCTCGGCGTACTGGTGCTGCGTGCACGCGGCCACGCACGGACCCAGGCACTTGCGCACCTCGTAGCGGATGCAGCCCGGCGTGCGCGCAAGCTGGAAGAGCTCCTGCTGGTCGGCGAAATGCATGCGCCGGTCGTGCGAGCAGTCGCGCAGACCAAGAACGTCATTGAGCTCGCGCACGGACTCGCCAACGCGCTGCGCACCGTAGAATGGGCCGTAATACGTGGCGGCGGTGTCGTCCGTGGGACCGCGCACCACGAGCAGTTTCGGCGCGGGCCCGCGGGTCACCTTGATGAACGCGTAATGGTGCGCGTCGCGCTTCATGGCCACGTTGAAGCGCGGTCGCAGCCGCTTGATCAGGTGCATCTCGAGCAGCAGCGCCGCGAATTCGCTCGGCGTGTACTCCCAGTCAATGTGCACCGCTTCGCGCACGATCCGCGCGCCTTTTTCCTCGGGGAACGACGCGCGGAAGTAGCTGAGCAGCCGCGTGCGCACCTTCTTGGATTTGCCGACGTACACCACCTCGCCGCCCGCGCCGTGCATGCGGTAGATGCCCGGCCGATCGGCGCAGGATTCGCGCACGCTCGCGCGCATCGCGGCGAGCTGGCTGTCGGGGGTGGGTGGGGGACGCAGCGCGGCGCGGCTCATCGCTGGCAATGCACGCAGAGTACGGTTGCGCGGCCGTCTATCGCGTGCGTGCCCACGAGGCGCGCGCCGCAGCGAAGGCAGGGCAGCCGTTCGCGCCCGTACACATTGAGCACGCGGCCGAACGTGCCGCGCTCGCCGTTCGCGTCGCGATAGTCGCGCAGACTCGTTCCACGCGCCGCGATGGCCTCGCGGAGCACTGCGACTATCGCGTCGCGCAGCAGCTCCGCCTCGGGCGGTGTCACGCGCCGCGCCGCGCGCGAGGGATCAATGCCCGCGCGCCAGAGCGCCTCGTTCGCGTAGATGTTCCCGATCCCCGCAATGCGGCGCTGATCCATGATGACCTTCTTCACCGCGCTCGACGACGCCTGCAGGATCTCCAGGAGACGATTGGCGGTGAATCCGGACGTGAGCGGCTCGACGCCCAGCGCCGCCGAGCACGCGCGAAAGCGCTCGGCGGACATGAGCGTCACCGTGCCGAGTCGGCGAACGTCCCGGAAATGCAGGAGGCGGCCGTCCGCCAGCTCGAT
>Ga0070683_100001853_pt1 | contig 16509 bp, 10 predicted proteins | sample KBSC713LmetaG_FD_64662 | JGI IMG/M metagenome (GOLD analysis project Ga0070683, IMG submission 64662) | Corn rhizosphere microbial communities from Kellogg Biological Station, Michigan, USA - KBS C7.1-3L metaG | ecosystem: Host-associated > Plants > Roots > Rhizosphere ...
AGCATGCCGAGGTACATCCCGAACGCGACGAAGCTGCCGACGGTGATCTCGCCCGAAATCACGAAGCGTCCGCCGAGCCACAGCACGGCGACCATGCCGAGTCCAGCGAAGACGGAGAAGCCGGGCTGCATGAGGCCATAGAGCTGCGTCAGCCGCATGTTCTTCTCGAGGTAGCCCTCGTTCAGCGCGGCGAAGCGCGCGATCTCGGCGTCTTCTTGCCGGAACGCGCGAACGATGCGAACGCCGGCGAGGTTCTCCTGCGCGAGCGTCGTGAGATCGCTGAAGTGCGATTGGACCGCCTCGAAGCGCGCGTGAATGTGCTTGCCCATCCACAAGCCGAGCGCGGGAAGAATCGCCATCGGCAGCGCCGCGAGCAGCGTCATCCGCGGCGAGATGTGGATCATGAATGCCAACGCAAACGCGCCGCCTGCTACGGTATTTGTCAGGTACATGATGGCGGGGCCTGCCGCCATCCGAACGGCGCTTAAGTCGTTCGTTAGGCGAGCCATCAGGTCGCCTGTTCGCATGCGACTATAGTATGTTGCGTCGACTGATTCCAATTGTCTGAATAGCGAGTTCCGCAGATCGAATTCGATGTGCCGGCTCACGCCGTTGAGCAGCTCGCGCATCCAGTAGCGACCAACGCCGCCGATGAGTGAGACACCGATCATCGCGGCGGCAAGCAACCAGATGGATTTGAGTGGGGCGCCGGCACGAATCCCGTCGAGCGCGCGCCTCAGGAACCAGGGAACGACACTCGAAAACGCGGCAGAGCCAACGGTCAACAACAGCCCCCATGCAACATCGCCCGTATATGGGCGGTAGAAGGGAAGCAGTCGTTTAAGGGAGCTCGTGGTTGGCACCCGCCTTGCCACTGATCAACTGACTCCAGGAGGAGAACTCATGCCAAAATATATTCGCCGGGTCGGAGCGCCGATCGTGCTCGCCGCGTTCACGGCGTTCGCCGCATGCAGCAAGGATGCGAAGAAGGGGCCAGATAGTGGCGCGCTCGGAGCCGACAGCACGTTGAACCGGGACTTGGCGCTTGCAGGCCGGGACACGGCCGCGCAGCCGGCGCTGAAGGATGTTCCCGCGGCGACGCCGGCAGCACCGGCGGAAGCGCCGCCGAAGAAAGCCACGACGCCTGAGCGTCGCGCGCCGAAGACGACCCCTCGCCCTGCGCCGAAAACGGCGCCCGCGGCGGCGACGCCTCCTGCTCCGGTCACGACCGCGAGCGGCAACACGGTGACGACGAATCCGACGACGGGAAATGCCGCGGCGTCAGGCGGCGGCGCGGTCGGAATGATTCCAGCGGGGACGACACTCAACACGAACGCATCATCGAAGGTGTGCACGGGAACGAATAGTGTCGGAGATCACGTTACGGCGACGGTCGAGAACAGCGTGACAGGCTCGAACGGCGCGGCGATTCCCGCGGGCGCGACGGTCAACATGACGGTGACGCAGCTCAAGCGCAGCGAAAACGCGAACGATCCGATCGTGATGGAGTTCGCTGTGAACTCGGTCACATTTGGCGGACACACGTATCCGATCGAAGCAACGGTGCAGTCGGCGTCGATTCAGCGCGTGAAGGATCAGCCGGGCGACAAGACAGCGCAGAAGGTCGCGATCGGCGCGGTTGCCGGCGCGATCGCCGGCCGGATCATCGGTAAGAGCACAAAGGGAACGGTGATTGGCGGCGCGGTTGGTGCGGCTGGTGGCGCTGCGGCTGCAGCGGCGACGGCGAACTATCAGGGCTGCATCGACAGCGGTGGTTCGATCGTTCTGAAGCTCACTGCGCCGGCGACGGTGAAGGCCTAATCAGGTCGCAGGTCTCGGGTCGCAGGTCGCAGGGATTGAAAGAGGGCCGATCTTGATGCTCGGCCCTCTTTTGCGTAGTGACTGAAGACCTGGGACCTGGGACCTGGGACCTGGGACCTGGGACCTGGGACCTGGGACCTGAGACCTGCGACCTGCGACCTGCTTCAGTACCCAGCCGGACGACCACTCGAGCGCGGATCCGACATGCCCTCGTATCCGCCCTTCACCTTCATGATCGCATTGATCAGCCCAACGCCGCTGATCGGCTCCATCCCGTACCCCATTTTGCGCAGCGTATCGAGCACCGCCGGCTCGAGACCATTGCGCTCGAACATCAGGGAGTCTGGCAGCGCTTGATGGTGAATGCGCGGCGCGCTGACGGCATCCGACAGAATCATGCGGTGATCGAGCACGTTCAAAATCACCTGTGACGTGCTCGTGATGATTCTCGGACCGCCGCGGCTTCCGACGACGAGTAGCAGCGAGCCGTCGCGATCGAGCACGATCGTCGGCGACATCGCGCTCAACATGCGCTTGCCCGGCTGAATCGCGTTTGCTTCGCCTTGCACGAGCCCAAACATGTTCGGCTTCCCCGGCGCGGCGGCGAAATCGTCCATCTCGTCGTTCAAGAAAAAGCCGGCGCCTTTCACGTAGACGCCCGAGCCATAGAGCGCGTTCAGCGTCGTCGTCGTCGCGACAGCGTTGCCCTTTTCGTCCGCGACCGAGTAGTGCGTCGTCTGGGCGCCCTCGCGCATGATTTTGGCGACGTCGGGGGTCGGTGTCGCATGATGGTCGCCGACCGTCGCATAGAGCTTCTTCGCGTACGCCTTGTCCGTGAGCTGCTGCATCGGCACCGACGCGAACGCGGGATCGGCGAGCTTCTCGTTGCGATCGATGAAGGCGCGCTGATACGCGGATCCGACGAGATGCGCGTAGGCGGCGCTGCCGAACGGCGGCAGCGTCTTCGCGTTCTCGAGAATGTTTAGAGTTTCAGTAACGACGACACCGCCCGACGACGACGGCGGCATCGTCAGCAGGGTGTAGCCGCGATAGGTGGACTTCACGACGTCGCGCCACACCGGCGTGTACTTCGCGAGATCGGCCTCGGTGATGATCCCGCCGTCGCGCTTCATCTCGTCGGCGATGAGCTTTGCGGTCTCGCCCGAGTAGAAGCCCGCGGCGCCTTTGTCAGCGATGCGACGCAACGTCTTCGCGAGATCCGGCTGCTTGAGGCGCGTTCCAACCGGAAGCGGCTGGCCGTTCGGAAGAAAGACGGCGGCGCCATTGAACTGGCTCAAGAGCTTCGACGCATTCTTGTACGACCGCGCCTGCGCACTGTCGACGATGAACCCTTCTTCCGCGTAGCGAATCGCCGGCGCCATGACGTCCTTGAGCGACATCGTGCCGTACTTCGCGAGTGCGGCGGTCAGTCCCGCGACCGCGCCCGGCACTCCGCTGGCGAGCGGACCGACGACGCTCTTGTCCGTCAGGTTGCCTTTGTCGTCGAGGTACATGTTGCGTGTCGCCGCCATCGGCGCGATCTCGCGATAGTCGAGCGCAGCGGTGCGGCCGTCGGCCATTCGAATGACCATGTATCCGCCGCCGCCGATGTTGCCGGCCTCGGGAAACGTGACTGCCATCGCGAACCCGACAGCGACCGCCGCGTCCACGGCGTTGCCACCCTTCTTGAGGATCTCGACTCCGGCGAGACTCGCGAGCGGCCCATCGGCGGCGACCATCGCGTGCGTCCCGGTGACCGGAGCGCGTCCGGGCTGATATGGCCAGGTCGCCGGAAACACCGCGGGATGCCGGTCGGCGGGATACGTTGCCTTTCCGGCCGCGCCGCTCGGTAATCCGATATCCGTCGCGCCGGGCTTCGTCTGTGCACCCGCACTCGCGGCGAGGTCCAGGCTAACGAACAAAAATAAGTATCTTCGAATGAGCATCATGGTGTGGATAGATGCGAGAGAGGCGGAACGACGGAACGACCAGAACGACAGAACGACCAGAACAACAGAACCCCATTCCTTGACGCAGAGACGCAGAGAGCGCGAGGACTGCGGAAAATCGTAATTTCACACTGCCGTTAACAACGATGATAAAAAACTGCCGGACACGTTGGAGTCATATCGATTGTGAAATCACTTCGATGTGAGTGAAGTCCCGCAGTCCTTTGCGTCTCTGAGCCCGCTGCGTCTCTGCGTCAAAAACCGGAGTTCTGTCGTTCTGTCGTTCACCGCACTTAGAAACCGAATCGGAAACCGCCACGGAGCGTGAACATTCGCGGTGCCCGTTGCTCGACTTCCGGTCCCTGCCGATGAAACACGAAGTCCAGCATCTCGGTGACGTAAATATCCGATGTTCGCGACAGCCCATATGCTGCGCCACCGCCGAAACCAACGGTGCCGTCGTACGCGCCGCTTCGCGGATCGACGCTGTCTCCGGAATCCCGCGCTCGAAAGTTCGTGAACTGCGTCACGCCGCCCTCGAGTTGGTACACTCCGTGAAATCCAGTCCCGCCGCCGATCCGAACGAATGCTGTGTACTGATTGATGTCGGCGTCGGCGCGACAGCCCTTGCAGCCGACGCTAAAAATTTCCTCGTCATAGTACGTCAGGGGCACGGTCGAAAAACCCGCCGCGACGCCGACTGTTGCCCCGCGACCGAAGGTTTTCTCGAGCGTCGCACGAATTTGAGCGGCGTAACCCATCTGCCAAAGCGCAGTGGTGCGCTCGTCGCTCAACGTGATCCCGTCGACGTAGCCGAGCGAGAGGCCGACCCAGTAGTCGGGGTCGTTGTTGAAGCTCTGCGGTTGACGCCGGATTTGCGCCCCAGCCGTCGTCGCGAACAGGACGAGCATCGAGCAGACGGTGCGACGAAGCATCTTCACTCCCCAGAGTTTGTTGCGGGTCGTGCTCGACTCCGCATAAGTTAGCCAGCGACATGACGTTCATCGACCCCAGACTGACGGAGCGGCGAAACCCCCGCACCGCCGACATCGATCTCGCTTCACCGCTGGAGATCGTCGATCTCATAAACAACGAGGATCGAACTGTTCCTGACGCCGTCGCGTCGCAGCGCGAAGAAATTGCTCGCGCCGTCGAACGCGCGGAGATCACCTTCCGGAATGGCGGCCGACTCTTTTACGTCGGCGCGGGAACCTCCGGACGCCTCGGCGTCCTCGACGCGTCCGAGTGTCCGCCGACGTACGGCACCGATCCCGAAATGGTGCGGGGAATCATCGCCGGCGGACACAAAGCGTTGACGCGATCGCAAGAAGGCGCCGAAGATCGACTCGAAGGCGCCGTCGAAGATCTCCAACACCACGGAGTTCGCAGCGGCGATTTCGTGATCGGCATCGCCGCCTCTGGTACGACACCGTATGTGAAGCGCGCCCTGACGTACGCGCGAAGCATCGGCGCGTCGACGGCGCTCGTCGCGTGTTCGCCGCCGCCGCCAGACGCGCTCGACGTCGCCGACATCGTCATCCTTCCGCTCACCGGCCCCGAGGTCGTCACCGGTTCCACGCGCATGAAAGCCGGCACCGCGACGAAGCTCGTTCTCAACATGATCACGACGGGCGCGATGATTCGGCTCGGGAAGACCTTCGGCAATCTCATGGTCGACATGCGCGCGACGAATGCGAAGCTCGTCGACCGCAGTCAGAGAATCCTCATGGAGGTCTGCGAGGTCGATCGCGACGGGGCTCGCGCGCTCATCGCGGCGAGTGGCGGCATCGTCAAAACGGCGATCGTCATGCACTACCTCGGCGTCACTCGGGAAGAAGCCGAAGAGAAGCTCGCGACGAACGGCGGGGTGATTCGCCGCATTCTCAATCGCGCGCCGCCGCCGGTTCCCACGACATGAGCGTTTTCGTCGGGTTGATGTCCGGCACGTCGCTCGATGGAATTTCCGCGGCCGTCGTTCGCTTCACTCCGCACGCGAACGGCGTCAGCGCCGAGCTGCTCGCCTTTCAGACGGCGGAGTACTCGAAAGAGCGTCGCGAACGACTGCTGCGCGCGCTCAATGAAGGAACGGCGCAAGAGTATTGTCGTTTGTCGTTCGATCTCGGACAGTGGCTCGCCGAAGCCGCGCTCTCGGCGATCGCCGAGAGCGGCGTTCCGCGCCGCGAGATTCGTGCGATCGGATCACACGGGCAGACGATCTGGCACGAGGTGCCGCAGGCTGATCAACCGCCGCATTCGACCTGGCAGCTCGGCGAAGCGGCAGTCATCGCCGAACGAGCCGATATCGATGTCGTGAGCGACTTCCGCGTGCGCGATGTCGCGGCGGGAGGGCAGGGTGCTCCGCTGGTTCCGATCGCCGATGCGATGATCTTCAGCGGCGACGAGTGGCGAGCGCTCCAGAATATCGGCGGCATCGGCAACGTGACGGTCGTGCCGCCCGGCGGGCAGCTCCAGGGTGTTCGTGCGTTCGATACGGGGCCGGGCGTCGCGGTCATCGACGCGGTGGCGCGACGCTTCTTTCCAGATCTCTCATACGACGTCGACGGCAAGATCGCGGCGTCAGGTCGCGTCATCGACAGCGTCGTCGGCGCCGTTCTCACGCATCCGTACTTCAGCAGCCCGCCGCCAAAGTCGACGGGGCGCGAGCTATTCAATCCGTCATTCGTCGACGACCTGGTGCAGCGATGCCGCGACGCTCGGCCCGACTGTACGAGCACGGACATCGTCGCGACAGCGACGTCGCTCACCGCTCGGAGCATCGCCGACGCTTATCGCCGGTTCATGCCCGAGCCCGTGACTGAAGTTCTCGTCTCCGGCGGCGGAGCGAAGAATCCGACGCTCGTGAAAATGATCGCGGCTCTCATCGCGCCGATCGAAGTTCGGCAGTTCGCGGAGCGGTTTTTCGACGGCGAGGCGAAAGAGGCGGTCGCGTTTGCGCTTCTCGCCTACCTCCACGTCGACGCGAAACCGGGCAACGTCCCGCGCGCGACGGGGGCGAAGGGCGCGCGGATTCTTGGGAAGCTGACGCCGCGCTAGGGACGCGGCGTACTACTTCGCGCTCGCGACGAGCGCCGCGATCTTGTCCGCGGGCACCGCAAAGACGATTCGCCCGCCGTTGCCCTTCGGTCCCCCCCACACGACCCCGATGACGTGGCCGTGCTCGTCGAGAACGGGACTTCCGCTCGAGCCGTGCGCCGCGAAGCCGTCGATCTGCAAGAGCTCCGGTACCGCTTTGCTCACGCGACCGATCGACAGCGACGTCTTCGCCGTGAACTCGTTTGCCGGACCTTCCATTGGCAGGTCAGTGCCCATCGGGAATCCGATCGTCGCGATCGGGCCGCCTACTTTCGCGTCTACCGTCGATGCGATTCCGCCAATCGCCTGATACTGGCCAGGCTCGTTCATCTGGAGAAGCGCGAGATCGACGTTCTGATTGTCATCGAGCTTCACGATATGCGCGGCCTTCCATTCCTTCGTGTTCGCGAATTTCACGAGGACCTTCGACGCAGCAGTGCCGGCCGAATCCGCGACGACATGGCGGTTCGTGATCAGCATTCCCGTCGGCGCCACAGTGAAACCCGTCGCTTCGTACTGCTTTCCGTTGATCTCACTCAAGATCATCGCGACGGCGGGATCGTTCGCCTTGCGAACCGCCGGGACGTCCATCGCGTTGATGCGCTGCTGCAGCTCGTGGTTCGCGCGAAGATCTTCCTGCACGACTGCCTGCGCCTTTTCGTCGCGAGCGTCGTGCGCGTAGGCGATGAGGCTATCGAGCCTCCGCTGCAACGCGTTCGCCACCGCGGTGTCGTTCATTCCTTCGAGCTTGGTCTGGAACTGGCGCGTGGCGTCTTCGTTTGCGGCGAGCAAGCGCTGAATCTCAGCGTCGCGCGATGCGCTCTCGCGATGACCATACCAGTACATGCCACCCGCGACGCCGCCGAGTACTGCGACGACCGCAATGATCGCGGCGCGGAGAGCCCGCGTCTGTTTCTTCACTTCTACGGCAACCCGCTCGACGGTTGGAACGCGATCCCCGGCTTCGTCCGGAACGTGCGGCTCCGCTGTGATATCGACCGCAGGCTCGCTGACACTCGGCTCTTCGTCGACGGAACGGAAACGCTCGACGCGAGACTTCGGCGGTTCGTCCTCGACGTAGTTCGCGGTGACGGGGTTCTCGGAGATCGCGCTCAGCGAGATCTCGGTCTTTCGCTCCGTCGAACTGAGCCGCTCCTGCAGCTTTGCGGCGAGTGAGCTGACGCGCGGACCTTGATCAACGGACGGTGCGGGCGGTGCGACAGGCTCGCGCGTCTCGCCTGGAGTGGCCGTCGGCGTCGAGGCCGGCGTTGGCCGCGGCGCGATGCCGGTAATGACGGCCGTCACGCTGGGTCCCTGCGCTCCAAAACGCAGCGTGTCGCCGTCTTCGATGTCGCGATTGCCACCCGGATCGAGCTGCACGTCGTTCACGAACGTGCCGTTCGTGCTGTCCTTGTCGTAGAGGCGGTAGCCGTTCCCCGTGAACCGGATTTCGCCGTGGCGACGGGAGACGTCGAGATCGCGTTTGACGTCGAGCAGGAAATCACTCGCCGGATGACGACCGATCGAAATGACGTTCTTCTCGAAATAGTCGCTTTGGCCGGCACGCGCGCCGGAGAGAATTCGGAGTTCGATCGGCATCAGCGTTTCGGCGCGCTGGCCGAAGGCGAGCCGGAGGACTCACCACCGGCGTAGTGAACCACGAGCCACGCGGCTGCAATGAGCAGAAGACCGAGCAATGCGAACGCGATGACCTGACCAGTACCGCGACGCTGTGGTGAAACCACCGGCGTCGGCGCGGGCAGGACGGGTTCCTCGAGCTTGATGTGCGGCGCCGTGGATTCGCCGAGACGCAACGGGCCGACGCCCGGTCGAGTCGGAACCGGATACGGCTCCGTCATGAGGTCTTCGATCACGACGTCGAGCGCGGTCGTTGGCGTCTGGCCGGCTTCCGGCAGCGGAAAAACGCGATGCGCAATCTCGTCTTCGGCGTTCGACGGCTGAAGTCCCGGCCCATCGAAGCGTGCGACGATCACGGTGATGTTGTCAGGCCCGCCGTTTTCGTTCGCGAGATCGATGAGGCGATTGCATGCGCCCTCGGGATCCTTCTCTTCGGCGAGGATCGCGCCGATGTCGTCTTTCGTGATCTGTCCCGAGAGTCCGTCGCTGCACAGCACGAGCGTATCGCCGCGACGAACCACTTGATGGGTGAGATCGATCTTGATCTGCGGCTCGGGCCCCAGCGCTTGGAGGATGATGTTCCGTCGCTCGCTCTGCGCCGCCTCTTCTTCCGTCAGCTCGCCGGCCTCGATCAACTTCTGCATCAATGACTGGTCTTTCGTGATCTGTTGCGCCGTCCCATTTCGGACGAGATATGCTCTGCTGTCGCCGACCTGAGCGAGGTAGAGCGTGTCTCCAAGAAACCCCGCGACGGTCGCCGTGGTGCCCATGCCGCGATATTCGGGGTGACCACCGGCGAAGGCATTGATTCGCTCGTTCGCGGTCTTCGTCGCCTGTTTGATGGCGCGGACGAAATCGGCAGGATCGTCGGTCGGTTCGCTCGTGATCCACAGCGAACGCATCTCGCCAAGCACGATTTCTGTCGCCATCGCGCTGGCGATTTCGCCCGCGGCCGCGCCGCCCATTCCGTCGGCGACCATGAAAAGAGCACCACGCGCGCCGGCGTTTCGATTGAAGCCCTCCTTTTCCGACTCCGGCAGATCGCCGTTCAGCGAAAGATCGGCGACCGCAAACGCGTCTTCGTTGTGCTCACGCGTACGCCCCACGTCCGTCCGGGCGACGACGTGAATTGTGACCTCGCCTGGTGGGGGGGCGCTGTCGGCGGTTGAGCTCATCGAAGAAGCAGAGGGGTCGGTTGCGGCCACGTAAAAGTGCGACGGATTATGGGCATGCCGCGAGGCGGGCGTCCACTTTTCGCTGATAGGACGTCCCGCGTGCCCGATCTTTAACAAGTGCAAGGGCCGCGCAAGCCTTCTTTGTATCTTTGAGGGTGAGATACGCCTCGTACTGGACGAGCGCAGCCCTCGCGGCGTTGCCGCTAGGGCCGAGGCGGCCGTCGAGCGCGGCGACCCGATCGAGAGCCCCTCGCGCCGCGGCAGTGTCTTCGCCGCGGGCTTCGGATTCGGCTTGCGACAGCTCTTTGTCAACATCGAGTGGCACCGCGGCGGAGGCGCTGGGCGAAACGGTCGGCGTGGACTGATTGGGCGAACGTTGGACGGCCCCGAGTGCAGGCGATGACCCGGTGCTGCCCTTTCGTAGTATCGGCGCGTAAATCGCCGCGGAAACGACGAGCAACGCCGCTATTCCGCCACCAACAAAAATGAAAACAGGTCGCTTTGCCGGTTTAGCTCGGGCGACCCGGGTCATTGGGACGGTATCGCCTCGTTTTGGCGCAGCGCGCGGCGGGCGCGTGCCGTCGGAAAGGTTCTGTGCAGCGCGAGCCAGGTCGCGTCCAAAATCGACCGCGGTCTGATATCGCTGGCCCACTTCTCGGGCGAGAGCTTTGTCGATCGCATCCTGAATTTCCACCGGCCAACCGACCTCCGGACGCATCTCGCCGAGCCTCTTCGGCGGGTCGGTGAGCCGCATGATCATCGATTCCTGCGCCGAGTCGGACGAGAAGGGGAGCTTTCCGGTGAGCATGTTGAATGCGACGATGCCCAACGAATAGATGTCGCTTCGTCCGTCGACGGGATCGCCGGCGAGTTGTTCGGGACTCATGTAATCGGGTGTACCGACCACGAGTCCAGTCTTCGTCACCTTCTGCGGACCGCCCCCGGCAGCCTTCGCGATCCCGAAGTCGACGATCTTCACCAGGTCTTCGCCGCCACGGGTCTTCGCGATCATCAAGTTCTCGGGCTTGAGATCGCGATGTACGACGCCGGTGTCGTGCGCGGCCGCGAGCCCCTCCGCCGCTTGTCGCGTAATCTCGGCCGCGCGTTTCGGCGGGAGCGCGCCGAGTTGATCGATCAGCGCCGCCACAGTCGTTCCGTCGACGAACTCCATCGCGAGATAGATGATACCGTCGGTCGTTTCGCCGAAGTCGTAGACCGCGGCGACGTTCGCGTGCGAGATACGACTCGCGTTCGCGGCTTCGCGATTGAACCGGCTGATCGACTCGACGTCTTTCACGACACTCGGCCGCATGATCTTCAACGCGCTCTTTCGCCCCATCTTCACATGCTCGGCCAGATACACTTGGCCCATTCCGCCCTCGCCCAGCTTCCGGATGACATGATAGCGGTCGGCGATGATGCTCCCGACGATGTCATTGCCGGCGCTCGCCCGAAGCGCGGTGCCGTCGGTCTCGCAGAAGCGTGCACTCTCCGGATATTCGGTCCCGCACTGCGGGCAGACTTTGAGTGCGCTCACACGCTCTCCAGCGACGCAAACGGCAGAGTTCTCGCGTTCAATGCGCGGCGCGTTTGCGATCGGCCTGTGAAGGAGCGAGGAACGTAGGCTGGCCCGACGCGCGCGCGCGGACCTTCGGCGGGGACACTTCCATGAAGCGCGAATATAGGCTGCGCTCCGCGGCACGGTCAATGAATTCGCGCGAGCACGAGAAAGCGATCCCACGTCGCTGCGCTCCTCGGGACGACACCCTATTCTTCCCTGCATGCGGACCTCTCGTCATTGGCTTGCGACTTTGCTCATCATCGGAGGGTGCCAGACGGCACCAGCTCCCGCTCCGGCGCCGCTGCCGTCGTCGTCGCGTGCGGGTGGGCCGCCCGCGTCGCAATCATCGCCGACGGCGACGCAGCCAGGTGTCGAGCGCGGTACCACGCCGCGAGCAGCGCCGCCGCTCCCGGCCATTCCGCTCATTATGGGTCCGCTCGCGCCGCACGTCGTTTTTCCCGAGCGAAACCAGTCGATCCCGGTCCGCGATTCGAATTTCATCTTCGGATCGGTCGGCAATGGGCAGGCGACGCTGACGATCAACGGTGCAACCGTTCCTGTCGCGCCGAACGGAACGTTTCTGGGATATCTCCCTGTCCCGCCGCCGACGGCGCCGCGCTACGAGCTCGTGGTCCGCCATGGCGCGGACAGCGCAAAGCTGACCGTGCCGGTGCGCGTTCCTCCGGCGCGCCCGGAGCTCACGACGAGCGGTCGACTCGTGATCGATTCATCGAGCGTTTCACCGCGTGGCGGATCGATGACTCTTCGCGAGAATGAGCCGGTTCGCGTGAGTGTGCGTGCGCCGCTCAACGCGGTTGCGTGGGCCAGTGCAAACGGGGTGAACTATCCGCTCGTCAACGTTTCAGCGAACACGTTCGCGACCGACGTTCCGGCGGGACAAATGCGAACCGGCGCGACGGTCTACGTCGCCCGCGGTGCGGACACCGTGCACCTCGCGCTGATGAAGCCGCAGATCCGCGACGCGAACGTCGCGCAATACGTCTCACTCGGTGACGCAGCTGCTCAGACGGATACCGACGCGACGATCATCGGTCGGTCGACGCCGGCGGGAACGTACAAATGGATGTTCGTTCCGGGTACGCTCGTTCAGGAGACGGGACGCAGCGGCGACAACGTTCGCGTTCGACTCGACTCGCAGCTCGAGGCGTGGGTGGACGAGACGAGCGTGAAGCAATTGTCCGCCGGATATCCGTCGCCGAGGAGAACTGTCGGCGCGATGGCGCTCGTGCCGTCGGCGGACTGGGTCGATGTGGTGATGCCGGTGTCTTCGCCGCCGCCATATCTGATCGAGCAAGATCTCGATCACATCACGCTGACGCTCTACGGAACGCAGGCGACGCCGGACATCATCAAGTTTCTACAGAACGATTCGCTCGTTCGTTCGGTGAACTGGGTTCCCGATGCCAGCGATCGCATTCGTCTCTCGATGGAGTTATCCCGGCCGCCGTACGGGTATCTCGTTCTGTTCGATCAGCGCGGATTCGTCCTGCGTCTGCGACGTCCGCCACGCGTCAATCCGGCGCGTCCGCTCGAGGGGCTCACGATCACGGTCGATCCCGGGCATCCGCCCGGCGGTGCGATCGGCCCGACAGGGTTGACCGAGGCGGCTGGTGTCCTCCCCGTGTCGATGAAGCTCAAAGAGATTCTCGAACAGCGCGGCGCGAAGGTCGTCCTCACGCGCACGACGATGGATCCCGTTGATCTCCATTTGCGAAGCGTCATCGCCCGCCGAGCGAACTCACATGCGCTGATCTCGATTCATCTCAATGCGTTCGGCGACGGGGTGAATCCGTTCCCGAACGTCGGAACGAGCACGCTGTACTTCCATCCGCAAACCGAGCCGCTCGCGCGCCTGGTTCAGGCGGGGATGATGCGAGAGATGGGACTTCGAGATTTAGGGATTCATTATCAGAACATCGCCATCGGCCGGACGATGTGGATGCCGTCGCTCATCTGTGAAGGCGCGTTCCTGATGGTGCCGGAGCAAGAGAATGCCGTGACGACGCCGGAGTTTCAGGAGCGCTTTGCGCGGGGCGTCGCCGACGGCGTCGAGGCGTACTTTAGACTTTTCGCAACTCGATGATACGCGTGCCGTCCGGTGCGCGGCGTTTGGCGCACACCGTGGCGTTGCTGTGTGCCGGTCTATCGTCGCGAGCCGGCGCGCAGGTCGCGCCGAACCTCGACTGGCGCACCATCAAGACGACGCATTTCTACGTCCATTTCAATCCGCCGACCGAAGGACTGGCGCGGCGCATCGCTGCTGATGCGGAACGCGCATACGAGCAGTTGTCGAAGGAGCTGCATCCGCCGCGAGGGATGATCGATGTCGTGATCTCGGACGACGTCGACGCGTCCAATGGCGCGGCGACGCCGATCCCGACGAATCGAATCATCATCTACGCGAATCCGCCCGTATCGGAATCGGCCCTTCGCTACACGAACGACTGGGGGCAGCTCGTCATCACGCACGAGCTCACACACATCTTCCACCTCGATCGCTCGCGCGGCATCTGGTCACTCGGCCAGAAGATTCTCGGGCGCGCGCCGGTTGTGTTTCCGGGGTCGTACGAGCCGAGCTGGCTCGTCGAGGGGCTCGCGGTATATGAAGAGTCTAAACTCACCGGCGCCGGACGCATCGAGGGCTCCGAGCATCGGATGATTGCGCGAGCCGCGGCGATCGATCATCGCTTTCCGGCGATCGGCGCGCTCAGTCTTGCACAGGGACGCTTTCCGTTCGGCGAGACGGCGTATTCCTTCGGGTCGTTGTTCGTCGACTATCTCGCGAAGGAGCACGGCGACTCGGCAGTTCGGAAGTATGTCGAGAAGTCGGCGGCCGATCTGATTCCGTATCTCGTCGACATTCCGTCGAAGCAAGCGTTCGGGCTGAGCTTCTCGAAAGGCTGGAAGCAGTTCGAGGACTCGGTGAAGAAGTCGGTGAAACTCGACTATCCACCGATGACGGGTTGGCGCGATCTCACGCACGACGGGACGTACGTCTTCGCCCCGCGATGGCTGTCGGATTCGCTGATCATCTACGGCGGTACGCCTGGACGCGAAATGTTCGGCGCGTATACCGTCGATCTGAACGGGAAACGAAAACGGATTGGACGCCGCAACGGCAGGTCACCGAACGTACGGCTTGCCGACGGGTCGCTGCTCTACTCACAGATCACATCAGTAAACCCCTATCAAGCGCGATCGGACCTTTGGATCCAGCGCGGACGACGCGAGCATCAGCTGACGTTCGGCCAGCGACTCACGAGTCCCGACGCGCGCGCCGACGACGAAATCGTCGCGGAGCAGATCATCCCGGGCGCGACGCGACTCGTGCGCGTCTCAAGGGACGGGAAGAGGATCACACCGATCACCAATGGCAGCTACGACGAGCAATGGACGGAGCCGCGTTGGTCCAACTCCGGCAAATACATCGCGGCGTCGCGCTGGCTGCGCGGCAACATCTCGCAGATTGTCGTCATCGATACAACCGGCCGCGTGGTGCACATCGTCTCGAGCGGCCACTCGATCGAAGCGACGCCGAGCTGGACTCCCGGGGACGAGGGCATTCTGTACAGCTCCGATCGTACTGGCGTGGCGCAGATCTATATCGAGCGTTTTGCGCGGGGCACGCTCGAGACGACGTACCGTGACCGGTTCAGCAACGCCCAAACCGGTTTGTTCGAACCGAGCGCATCTCCGATCTCGCAGCATATCGCGGCGACGCTCTTTCGAGCGGATGGGTATCACCTTGGCGTCGAGATTCCGCAGGGACAAACAGTCTTCGGACTCCGCGAAAACAATCCGTATCTCGACACGACCTCGAGCGCGTCGGCCGTACCGGTGATCGTCGACACGAGCCGAGCGACGAAGTACTCGCCGTGGCGCACGTTCATTCCGCGCTACTGGCTTCCGACAATCGAGGACGGCATCGACGGCGGCTATCGGTTTGGCGGCTCGACGGCCGGCTACGACGTCATCGGCCGCCACACGCTCACCGCAACCCTCGAGTTTCCGACGAACAACACCGGCGTTGTTGGAGATTTCTCATATCAATACGCTGGTTTTGGAATTCCCGTCCTTCAAATCGACGGCGCCCAGAGCTGGGAGAGCCTCGGCGGCGTGTTCGCGCGCGAAGGCAATATTCCAATCGTCGGCGAGGTGTTTCGTCGGACGCTGAGCGCCGATGCGCTCGCGACCTGGGTGCGACAGCGAACGCGAACGGCATTCTCGGTGACCGCGGGCGTCGGCGTCGAGCGTCGAACTCACACCGCGACGCCGAACGACAATCTTCTCGCTGCGATCGACACGACTGGTGCGCTCGGATCGATGACCTTCCCGAGTCTCATCGCCGCTGCCGGATTCGCCAACTACCAGCGACCGCCACTGAGCATCTCGCCGGAAGACGGTGTGCAGTTGAATGTCACCGTTCGCGATCGATTGAAGAGTGGGGTTGCCGGAGATGGAGGTCCAAGCTTGAGCGCCGTCGGGAACGCGTCGCTCTACAAATCGCTCGACCTACCGGGCTTTGCGCATCATGTGCTCGCGTTGCGCGGATCGGCCGGCTATGCCGACGATCGAGCGGCGGGCTACTTCCTCGTCGGCGGCGTGAGCGGAAGTTCGTTCGAGATCATTCCTGGCTACACGATCGGCGAAGGTCGAAAGTCCTTCCCGGTTCGGGGGTTCGAAGCGGGGACGATCGCCGGAACGCGCGCGTTGACCGGCTCCGCGGAGTATCGAATTCCGCTGTTCCTGACGGGTTGGTCGCCGAGCGTGCTGCCCTTCTTCTTCGATCGAAGCTCGCTGTCGTTGTTCACGGACATCGGCGCCGCGTGGTGTCCGACGATTCGAGCGGGACGCGAGGTGTGCAATCGTCCGGGGCAGGATGATCGCACGGACATCGCATCGGCCGGCGCGGAGCTCAATCTCAACCTCGGCGTTTTGTCGTGGGATACGCCGTATCGATTCCGGATCGGCGCCGTAACGCCGACGTACGACGGCAATTTCTTCGGGCGTCCGAAGGTGCAGGCGTATGTCGTCGCGGGGGTTTCGTTCTGAGTCGGCGAGGTCATCCCGAGCGGAGCGAGGGATCGCTTTCATTGAGGCGGGTCAAAACAGCCTCGCTTGGATGGCGATCCCTCGTCGCTGCGCTCCTCGGGATGACTTTTGGGCGTCGTCCCGAGCGGAGCGAGGGATCGCTTTCATTAAGGCGGTTCAAAACAGCCTCGCTTGGATGGCGATCCCTCGTCGCTGCGCT
>Ga0070683_100001854_pt1 | contig 16499 bp, 11 predicted proteins | sample KBSC713LmetaG_FD_64662 | JGI IMG/M metagenome (GOLD analysis project Ga0070683, IMG submission 64662) | Corn rhizosphere microbial communities from Kellogg Biological Station, Michigan, USA - KBS C7.1-3L metaG | ecosystem: Host-associated > Plants > Roots > Rhizosphere ...
CCAAAGGTGACGGGCGGCTCCATCGCCGTCAGCGTCAGCAGCTGCATCATGTGGTTCTGAATCATATCGCGGATGGCGCCCGCCTCTTCGTAGTAGTCGCCGCGGCCGCCCACGCCCAGCGTCTCCGCCACGGTGATCTGGACGTTGTCAATATAGCGCCGATTCCAGATCGGCTCGAAGATGCCATTGCCGAAGCGCAGCACCATGATATTCTGTACGGTCTCTTTGCCGAGATAGTGATCGATGCGGTAAATCTGCGATTCCGAAAAGCCTTTGTTCAGTTCACTATTCAGCTTCTGTGCGGACTCGTAGTTATTCCCAAATGGCTTCTCGACGATGATACGCGAGAAATTTGATCCCTGATCCCTGCCGCGTTTCGCCACGCCTGCTTTGTGCAGCATGTCGCCGATGACGGGGTAAAAGTTTGGCGGCGTCGCCAAGTAGAAGAGGCGGTTGCCCTCGGTGCCGCGCTCGTGGTCCAGCTGGTCCAGCAGCTCGCTCAGTTTCTGATAGCCTTCTGGGTCGTCGAACTGTGACTGGCAGTAAAACAGCCCTTTGGAGAACGTATCCCAGACGGCGGGATTGACCGGCGTGCGCCGCGAGAACTGGTTGATCGAGTCCATCGCCTGCTGGCGAAACTCCTCATTGCTGAAGGGGCGCCGCGCCACGCCTACAACGCTGAACTGTGGGGGCAGCGGCTGCTCGATGGCAAGGTTGTAGAGCGCCGGGAGCAGCTTGCGGTGGGTCAGGTCGCCGGTCGCGCCGAAGATGACGAGCACGCAGGGCTGCACCGTACGGGCGCTGCGCATACCCGCGCGTAATGGATTCGAGGAGGTCGATGTCTCATTCATCAATGGATCGCTTTCTTTGCTCTCGACGCTTTCGGCAGACCACGCGCACGCCCCACGCCTCACGCGCTCGACCCATCCCTCTTTGAGGGGCGATCCGGCCCCCCAGAGCGCGATGAGCAGGCTATTGGCCGTCAGGCTCCTGTCGCTGACCACCCAGCTCGCCAGACTCGAACTTGACCGCATGGCCGCCGAACTGGTTGCGCAGCGCCGCGATGACCTTTGCCGAGAACGAATCTTCCTGTCGCGAGACAAAGCGCTGGAGCAACGAGAGCGTGATAACCGGCGCGGGCACATCCTCGTCAATGGCCGCCTGCACCGTCCAGCGTCCCTCGCCGGAGTCCTGCACGTAGCCTTTGATGTTGGCAAGCTGCGGATCGTCGGCGAAGGCCAACGCCGCCAGGTCGAGCAGCCACGAGCGGACGACGCTGCCGTTCTGCCAGACGCGCGTCACTTCGCGCAGGTCAGGCTTGAACTGCGACTTCTCGATAATCTCGAAGCCCTCGCCATACGCCTGCAGCATGCCGTACTCGATGCCGTTATGCACCATCTTGACGAAGTGGCCCGCGCCGGATGCCCCCATGTAGCCGTAGCCGTTGGGCGGCGCAAGCGTCTTGAAGATGGGCTCGCAGTGATCAAAGATGGACTTCTCGCCGCCAACCATCAGGCTATAGCCCTCTTTCAGCCCCCAGATGCCGCCGCTGGTGCCGCAGTCCATGTAATTCATCCCGGCCGCCGTCACCTCCTGGGCGCGCCGCATCGTATCGTGAAAGTTCGAGTTGCCGCCGTCGATGATGATGTCGCCGGGCTTGAGCAGCCCCATGATGTGATGCAGCGTGTCGTCGGTCACCTGGCCAGACGGCACCATCATCCAGACGATACGTGGAGACTCTTGCAGTTTCGAGACCATCTCCTCGATGCTGAACGCCGGAACGGCGCCCGCCGCCGCCGCCTCGTTCACCGGCCCCGGGCTGCGGTTCGACGCGACGACACGGTGGCCGCCGCGCACCAGGCGCACCGTCATGTTCGCGCCCATGCGGCCCAGGCCATAGATACCCAGCTCCATCGGAACTCCCTCCTCATTATTACTGTTAAGTAGTACGCGCCCTGGATACTTGCCTGTACGCCAGGGCGATCACTGCTACGCAACCTCTGCAGCCTATGCGACCGTCGCCGCTTCGAGCGCCTGGAGCACCTCACCCAGACCACCGGCAATGCCTGTGCCAAGATCGATGCGAATCACACGACGGTCATGCGCCTCCAGCGATTGAAGGTCGCCGAGCGCCTGCGCCTGTTTGAGCACGCTAAACGTATATGGCTCATCGGGAATCGGCACATCAACGGTGTCGGTCGCGACGAATTGCAAGAAGACGCCGGTATTGGATCCGCCTTTATGCTCCTGCCCGGTCGAGTGCTGGAAGCGCGGCCCATAGCCGAGTGTCGTCGCGACATGGCGCAGATCGCGCAGCCGCAGCCGGATCGCTTCGAGCGCCTGGTGGGTCTCCGGGGTGCGCTCGATATACGCCAGCAGCGCGATATAGTCGCCCGCGCCCGCCTCCCGTGCGATGACCTCCATCGCCGCCTGAAGCGAGACGGACTCACGCAATCGCTGCGCAATCTCACCGCTGGCGACCAGCGAGACATTGCGCGACTGCGTCTGCAAGACGGCGCGGGGCGCGGGAATCATCTTCGACTGCACGTATTCCTTCAGGATTCGGTCGGTATTATCCTTCGACTCCTGCACGTTGGGCTGATCGAAGGCATTGATGCCCAGGAATGCGCCCGCGATGGCCGTCGCGAACTCCCAGCGGAAGAACTCGGCGCCCATATCGTAGGTATCTTCCAGGTGAAGCAGCACGACCGGCTGGCCCGCCGTCTCCAGTTGCTTGACGGCGTCATCCTGCGCGGGATCGTAGCCTGTCTCAGTGCGCAGATAGACGAAGACGCGGTCATTGCCATAGGCCGAAGGATCGCCGAGCGCCTCGCCCTCCACCGGCAGAATGCCCTTGCCCTCTTTGCCGGTGCTCTCGGCGAGCAGCTGTTCCAGCCAGTAGCCGAAGGTGCTGATCGGCGGCGAGACGACCAGCGTCGCTTTGTTGCGGCCGCCGTTGGCCAGCGTGCCAAGAATCGTCCCCAGCCAGACGCCCGGATTCGCGCGCGTGCCGACATCCGAGGCGCAGGCGCTGGCCATAACGTCGGCGCGGTCGAGCAGCTTTTCGACATCCACGCCGATGATTGCCGCGGGTACCAGCCCAAAGAAGGAGAGCGCCGAATAGCGGCCACCGATGTCGGCTGGATTGCGGAAGATGGCGCGGAAGTGGAGGCTCTGCGCAAGCTCGTCGAGCTTGGTCCCCTCATCGGTAATCGCGATGAAATGCGCGCCCGCGTCGTCTCCGGCGAAGCTCGCGACCTTCTCGTGGAAGAACCGGAAATGCGAGAGGGTCTCGATGGTGCCGCCTGACTTGGAGGCGACGATGAACAGCGTATGTTGCAGGTCAATCTGCTGCACGACATCAAGAATAGTGGCAGGGTCGGTTGAATCCAGCACATGCAGACGCGGGGCAGCGTCGCCTGTCGCGAACGTCTCGCGCATCACTTCCGGCGCGAGGCTGCTGCCGCCCATGCCCATCAGCACGGCATCGCTGAATCCGTCGGCCCGCACCTCGTCGTGAAGCGCTCGCAGGCGAGGAATCTCCGCGCGCATCGTCGTCATGACGGTCAGCCAGCCGAGCCGGTCGGTAATCTCCTGTTGCTCATTGGGATCGGGCTTCCAGAGTGTGGGGTCTTTCTCCCAGACACGCCGGGCAAACTGCTCCTGGTCGGCGCGATTCAGCCCAGCGTCCACCGCCGCTTGGAGGTCGTCCAGGCTTGCCTCCTGCTGGCTGGTGAAATCGGGTATCGCGCTGGCGGGCGCGGCTGAGGCTGTCTCCGCTGTCCCTGCATAGCCCGCTGGCGTATCAGAAACCGCCGCTGCCGCCGCCACAGGCGCGGCATCTGTTGTGGCTGTCTCCTCCGTGGCGGGCGCGGCGTCTGGCAGAGGCTCGGCGGGCGCTTCGGCCTCCCCTCGGATCTTTTCGGTTTTCACGCGGGTGGCATCGAGCAGGCGGTTGTACGAATCGGTAAACGAGGCGACACCCTCAACCTCCAGCTGCTTTGTGACGGCGGCCATGTCGATGCCAGCCGCTTGCAACCGATCCATAATCTCGTGCTGGCCCGCAATGTCCTGGTCAACTGTGACCTGCGCCTCGCCATGCTCCTGGAAGGCGACGATGGTCTGCGGTGGCATTGTATCCACCGTCTCCGGCCCGATCAGCTCCTCGACATAGAGGACATCGCGATAGGCGGGGTTCTTGGTGCTGGTGCTGGCCCAGAGGCACCGTTGCGGCGCCGCGCCCTCTTCGCGCAGACGGGCGAAGCGGTCGCCATGGAAGATGTCCTGATATTTCTGATACGCCAGCCGCGCGTTGGCGATAGCGGCTTTGCCCTGGAGGCCGCGCAGCTCTTGCTGCCGCTCGGAATCGCTTTCCGTGGCGATCTTTTCGTCAAGCTGCTTGTCCACCAGCGTATCAACGCGGCTGACGAAGAAACTGGCGACGGAGGCGATGCCCGCGACGGGCAGCCCCTCACGCAGACGATGCTCCAGCCCGCGAATGTACGCCTCAATCACCTGCTCATAGACTTCGAGGGCAAAGATGAGCGTGATGTTGATATTCACGCCCTCGTAGATCATCTCTTCGATGGCGGGCAACCCCTCGCGGGTGGCCGGGATCTTGACCATGATGTTGGGGCGGTCTACCAGTTTGTGCAGGCGGCGCGCCTCGCTGATAGTGGAGCGGGTGTCATTGGCGAAATTGGGGGCTACTTCGATGCTGATGTAGCCATCGCCGCCGTTGGTGCGGTCATAGATCGGTCTGAAGAGGTCGGCGGCGGCCTGGATGTCGTGGATGGAGAGCGCGTCGAAAATCTGCTTGGGATCAGTGGTGCCCTGGCTCACAAGTTCCTTCAGCTGGTCGTCATAGTCGGCGCTGCCGTCTATCGCTTTCTCGAAGATCGTTGGATTCGAGGTAACTCCGACGACCGCATCCTCATCGATCAGGCGCTGTAAATCACCCGAAGTGATGAGTCGCCGCTGGATGTTGTCGTACCAGATGCTCTGACCGAGCTCAGAAATCTGGTGCAGGCGACTCTCTGACATAGCTACTGCCTCCACATAACTCGACGATATGTTCGGCGTGCGGCGCTGCAATGCGCCAGACCGTCCGGCTCCACGCGCACGCTGACTCGCGTTCCCATAGGTCCGCTAGACTTCGCTAATGGTCCCATTCGTAGTGTAGTCACATTGCGCGTGGCCTTGCTATCGCGCGCCCGACCCCCTGGTTGTCGCACACGCCATGCCGCTCTTCGAGAGCGTCGTCCAACGTAGAGGGCCACGTTTCACTGTAGCAGCCGGGGGGCGCGGGTCGCAAGTTGAGCAGTAAGTATTGTCCCTCGTGACTATGCGACGCATACATTCTATGCTAGGATGACGGCAGAGCTTAATCGCGCCAACCGGTGGAGTCTGTGATGGGTCTGGGCTACCGTATTCTACATTCCGTCTCCAAGCTGATCCTGGCCTTCCAGATGCGGCTTGAGATTCGTGGTATAGAGCGGTTGCCACGCACCGGTCCGCTACTTCTCGTGAGCAATCACCTCGGACTTACTGATCAGTTTGCGATTGCCGCACGCCTGCCCCATCAGGTGCGTATTCTGGCAAAGGCAGAGCTGTTTGAATGGCCCATTATCGGATGGCTGGCGCGTCGGGGTGAGGTTGTGCCGATTCGACGCGGCGAGGCTGACCGCGAGGCATTGCGCACCATGCGCGATCTGCTCGATTGCGGTGCGTGGGTGCTGGTCTTCCCCGAAGGCACCTTTGTCGACTCCCACGAGCCGTTCGGGATGGCGCCGGTGAAGACCGGGGCGGCCTGGCTTGCCTGGCACACTGGCGTAACCGTTGTCCCCGTGGCGATCACCGGCACCGAGGTCGTCTGGTCGCCGGGCCGCGGCTGGCGTCTCTGGCAGCGTCCGCATGTCTGTGTGACCTTTGGCGAGCCCTACAAGCCCGTCTGGCCCGAGCAGGCGGCGCAAAAGCTCGCCTGGCGAGTCGCCGCCGATGAGATGGCCCGGCGCATCGCGGCGCTGCTACCCGAAGGCTATCGCGGCGTCTACGCGCTACCCGCGCCAGAGCTATCGAGCGACGTATCTTATCCTTCCCAGTCCATCTCGTGATGGCCGAACGACGCGCAATCTCTATCTCACGACGCCCTGAAACGTTACCGGTAGATGAGAGGAAATGGAATGCCTCAGAGGCATGATCGGAGAGTGTCGCTGGCGCTGCTGGTTGCGGTGATGGCGCTGGCGCTTGCTGGCTGTCAAATGCCCTTTGGGCCGCAGGTGAAGGTCAGTGGCACGGTCTACGGCGAGCAGCTTGCCGCGCGTCAGGCGGGCAAAAGCGTCCCTGTGCCGCTGCAAGGGGCCACCATCACCTGTAATGGCGACACAGGGCATTCAGGCAGTGACGGCGCTTTCTCCTTCTCGGTCTCGCAATCCAGCGCCTATAACTGCACCGCGACCGCACCCAATTACTCCAGTGTGAGCGTCAGCTTTTCGTCCAAAGGAGGCGCGATCAGCCTCACCTTCGGTCCGAAGCAGGCGGCTAAATGTGCGACGGACACCGCAACTGGCGCGCTGACCTGCGGCGTGCTGCCGCCCGCGACCGCCACGCTCCGCGGAACCGTCACCGACACCGCGACGGACCAGGCGCTGCCGCATGTGAAGGTGCAGTGCTGGAACTCCGCGATGGATGTGACCGCCAGCGATGAATCATCCCGAGTCAGCGCCACCACCGACAGCATGGGCAACTACGTCTTCCACAATCTGGCGGTTGATCCCTGGGGGTGCGTCGCGGGCGCGGACCAGACGCTCCAGACCACCACGCTCAAGCCGGGCGCGGCTACCACCCTGGATATCGCGGCATGCACGTCGGGGTGTCCGAACTTCAAGTTTCACCAGGGCTCCGTCATACATCGGCTGACGGCGTACCTGCTCTTCTGGCTGCCGAATGGCTATGTCTTTGAGCCCACTGGTAATAGTAGCCGCTTCGAGCATTTGATGGAGCAATACTTCCAGGACGTTGGCGGCACGCCGTTCTACAACATCCTGACGCAGTACTATGACAACCAGGGCGGGCCAGTGCGCAATGTGGTGACGCTCGGCGGCAGTTTCGTGGATACGCAGCCCTATCCCAAGGCGGCAACGGCCAGCGATCCGCTACTGGATGGCGACATCGTCCACGAGATTGACCGCGTGCTGGATGCGAAGAACGGCGCATGGATCACCGACGACGAGCACATGGTCTTCGTCTTTACCGGGCTCAACGTGCAGGAGTGCTCAGGCCAGACGGCCAACGACGGCTGCACGTTCACGCATAACGCCGAGGCCGACTTCTGCGCGTATCACTCCAACTCGTTCTTCAACAATCTCATCTACGCCTATATCCCCGTTGTGGACGGCTGCCTGGATACGCCAACTTTCCAGACGCCCAACCACGACCAGATCGCCGACGCCATCATCAGTATCGTCTCGCACGAGCAGTTCGAGGCTGTGAGCAATCCCACACTCGGCGGCTGGTTCGACGGCACAGGCTTCGAGGGGGAGATGGCCGACAAGTGCGTGCGTGACTATGGTCCGATAGCCGACGCCGATGGCAATGTCATGCTGGCCAACGGCCACCACTATCTGGTGCAGGAGGAATGGAGCCTGCGCGACCAAACGTGCGTGCTCTCACTATCGTGAGAGTCCTGCCGCCCCTCCCCTGGCCCCCAAAGTGAGAGGGTATAGAGGAAGCAAAACATCTCGCCTGGCGCTCGTGATACACTGGGGCATCAACGGCAGCCGGTAGGGTTGTCGCGCGGTGGACCTCGACTCAAGGGGGTATCTCGATGGCGGATACACTGGCCAGCGCCGCGCCCACAGTGCGGCGAAGTACTCCGTACAGCTTCCCAGAGTTCTACTGTCCCTCACTGATTTATCCTGACGTACCGTTCCATGAGATGTTCGCGCGCACCGCGCAGCGCGTGCCGGAGCGTCCCGCCATCTATTGGCGGGATATTACGCTGTCGTATCGCCAGATGTACGCGCTGGCGCGCTCGGCGGCCGTCGGCATGCAGGCGCTGGGACTGAACAAGGGGGATCGCGTCTGCCTGCTGATGCTCAACCGTCCCGAGTTCATCATCGGCTGGATGGCGGCGAGCATGCTGGGGCTGGTCATCACCCCGATGAACCCTTCCTATAAGGAGCGCGAGGTCACCTATCAACTGCAGAACAGCGAGGCCAGGGCGATCCTTGTCCAGCGCGAGCTGTTGCCATTGGTGCAGGCGGCGCGCAGCCAAACGCCCGATCTGAAGCATGTGATGGTCACTGGCAGCGAGCCGGTGGCGGATGATTCCACGGTCATTCCCTTTGGCCTGCTGCTGATGACGAACGCGCCGACCCAGGCGCCGCTGGTGGAGGTACGCGGCGACGACATGATCGCGCTGCCCTATTCCAGCGGTACAACCGGCCTGCCCAAAGGGGTGATCCTGACGCAGCGCCACCTGGTCATCAACGTGCACCAGTTCATCTCCGCCTCGCGCGTGACCGAGCAGGATGTCTTCATGGTCTTCCTGCCGCTCTACCATATGTACGGCGTCGCGCTGATGGGGCAGGCGGCCTTCTCCGGCTCGGCGCTTGTGCTGGTCGAGCGCTTCGACCCAACGGAAGTGCTCTCACTCATCAAGAAACGCGCGGTGACGATCTTCCCGGTCGTGCCGCCGGTCTTGCTGGCGCTCTCTGGCCTGCCCAACCTGAGTCGCGATTACTTCCCGAACGTGCGCCACATCCTCTGCGCCGCCGCGCCGATGGCGCCCGCCGCCGCTCAGCGCGTGATTGACGCGACAGGTATCGCGGTGATGCAGGCGTATGGCATGACGGAAGCCTCGCCGCTGACCCATCACAGCCCGATGGAGCTGGAGCTGATCCGGCTGGCGTCGGGCGGGCCGCCCGTCAGCGACACCGAGCAGAAGGTGGTTGACCTGGAGACGGGCGAGCGCGAGCTGCCGGTCGGCGAGGTCGGCGAGATATGCATTCGCGGCCCGCAGATCATGCAAGGCTACTGGAAGGCGGAGTCCGAGACGGCACGCGTGCTGCGCGACGGCTGGTATCACTCCGGCGATGTCGGCTACATAGACGAGCAGGGCTACGTCTATATCGTGGACCGCGCCAAGGAGATGATCAAGCACAAGGGCTTTGGCATCGCTCCCGCGGAGCTAGAGGCGGTGCTGCTGGAGCATCCTGCCGTGCGCGAGGCGGCGGTGATTGGCATGCCTGACCCGGAGGCGGGCGAGATTCCACGCGCCTATGTGGCGCTTCGCGAGGGCCAGTCAATCTCGGATGCCGACCTGATGGCGTTCGCCAACGAGCGCATGGCCAACTACAAGGCGATTCGCCAGCTGGTCTTTGTGGAAAGCATCCCGAAGACGGCATCCGGCAAGATTCTGCGCCGGGAACTCAAGGACCAGGCGCTGGGCAGGACCCAGGGGTAAAACACTATGCGGCTGGGCGCTATTCCACGTGGCGTGGTGGAACGCATCGTCTTCGCGCTGGGACTCGTGCCCACGCCGCTGCTCGATAGCATTATCGCGCTGCTGCTGGCGCGCACGGTGATGGTGGCGACCCGGCTGGGCGTCTTTGAGACGATGGCCGGGCAGCCACGCCGCGTCGAGGATATCGCCGAGCAGTGCCAGACCGCGCCTGGCGCTACCCACAAACTGCTGGATGCGCTCGTCGGCGCGGGCTATCTGCGCCTGCGCGGTGGGCTGTACTCGCTGGCGCCGGTCGCGCGCCGCTGGCTGCTCAAAGATAGCCCGTGGTCGCTCCATGACGCGATTCTGATGCAGTTCATGGATGAGCAGTTCATCGCGCAGATGGAGTCATTCGTCAGGACGGGCGTGGCCATCGAAATCCACGAGCACATGACCCCCGAGACATGGGAGCTGTACCAGCGCGGGATGCGCTCCGGCGCGCGACTGACGACGCCAGAGGTGGCGCTGCGGCTGCCCGTGCCGCGTGATGCGCGCGCGATGCTCGATATCGGCGGCTCGCACGGCTACTACTCGGTGGCCCTGTGCAGACGCCACCCCGACTTACGCGCGACGGTGCTCGATCTGCCCGAAGCAGTTGCCGCCGCCGCCCCACTGCTAGCGCGCGAGGGCATGGGCGACCGCGTCGTCCACCGCGCCGATAACGCTCTCACCGCCGATCTGGGCCGCGATGAATTTGATCTGATTCTGATAGCCAACCTCGTCCACCACTTTACCGAAGCCCAAAATCGCGATCTAGTGCGGCGCTGCGCCCGCGCGCTCCGTCCCGGTGGGCGGCTGGTGATTGGCGAGGTCGTCCGCCCGGAAACGCCACAGACGGCGGGGCAGATTGGCGCGCTGACTGACCTTTACTTCGCTATAACCAGCGCGGGAGGCACCTGGTCCTTCGCGGAGATGGCCGACTGGCAGCGGTCAGCCGGGCTACGTCCACGCCGCCCGATTCGCCTCATCACCGGCCCCGGCGGCGGGCTACAGGTGGCGGAGAAGCATCGATAGGCAGGTATTTTGCTTTTGGAGAACCAGCGATACTGATACAGGCGGTCGCAGAACCAGGAGATGCTACGCTATGCCTGCGGGACAATTGCTTGCACCGATACGCCTGGCGGAGCTTGTCGCCGCACTCTCGCTGGCTACGGATCTCGGCACAGGCCAACCGATGGAGCATGCTCTGCGTGTCTGTCTGTTCTCCGTCGAGTTGAGCGGTGAGCTTGGTATGGATGAACAAGAGCGCTGCCACGTCTACTACGTAGCATTGCTGCGAGCAATTGGCTGCGTCTCGGATGCGCATCGGGTTGCGGCGCGATTCGGCGACGAACTCCTGGCGAATGCCCAGATCTCACTTATGGATACCGCACAGCCAACGGATGTGTTCGACCTGTTGTTTCGCCGTGTTGGCGAGGGCCAGCCAGCACTGCGACGGGCACGAATGGTCCTGGCAGCTCTGGCCGCTGGGCCAGGCGAGCGCAATGAGATCATCACCGCACACTGCGAAGTGGCTGAACGGCTGGCAAGGCGCCTGGGGATGCGCGACGAGGTTGCGCTTGGCGTTGCTCAGGTCTACGAACGCTGGGACGGTAAAGGTTCCCCTGGACGTGTGCGGGGGGAAGCGATTCTACGTGCTGCGCGCATCGTGACCCTGGCTCGCGATGCTGAATTATTCCACCGGCTGAGCGGTGTAGAGGGCGCGACACACATTATCCGTCAGCGGTCAGGAACCATCTATGACCCTGAATTGGCTGAGCGCTTTTGTCAGCGGGCGCCTTCGTTGCTGCGTGTGCTTGAAACCGATGCGATCTGGGACGCCGTACTTGCTGCTGAGCCTGGCTCGCGCCCGGTGCTCACGTCGTCCGCATGTGAGGCGGCAACCCGTGCCATTGCTGACTTTGTTGATCTCAAATCGCCTTTCACAGCCGGGCACTCTAGCGGCGTGGCGCTACTCGCGGCAGCGGCGGCTGAGCAACTTGGCGTTGGCGAGCCTGAGGTCACTGTGCTACGACAGGCAGGGTTCGTTCATGACCTTGGGCGTGTGGGCATCTCGACGGGAATCTGGGACAAACCAGGGCCACTCACTGCAAGCGAGTGGGAGCGGGTGCGACTACATCCGTACTATACCGAGCGTATACTTGCGCGGCCACAGTCTCTTGCGCGCCTAAGCGCCATCGCGGCACTTCACCATGAGCGCCTTGACGGCTCCGGCTACTATCGGGGAATTCCAGCGTCTCTGATCTCGCTATCCGCAAAGATACTCGCGGCGGCCGATGTCTACCATGCTCTCACCGAGCGGCGGCCCCATCGCCCGGCTCAAACAGCGGAAGCAGCCGCAATACATCTCCGGATGGAAGCGCATGCTGGCCGACTCGACACTGACGCGGTGCGTGCTGTTCTGGCAGCTGCTGGATTCACTGGGCGCGTGCCACGTCGAGAGTTGCCCGCCGGCTTGAGCGAGCGTGAGGTGGAGGTCTTGCGGCTGGTGGCGTGCGGGCTTACGAATCGCGAGATGGCCCAACGCCTCAGCATCGCTGAGAAGACCGTCGGACACCACATTCAGCATATCTACAATAAGATTGGCGTCTCCACCCGAGCCGCGGCCACCCTCTTTGCCCTGCAACATGATCTGCTGCACGACCTCCACGCCACGACAGAATAGGGCAATCACCCGATGATACTGGCTTGCGATCCGGGTATTCTTGGTGGCATCAAAGCTAACTCGCACGTGTTCCCAGATCATTCAAGAGGAGGTCGCTTGTGGCTAAAACCGGTGCAGTCAATGTCAACGGGACACAACTCTACTATGATGAAGTTGGAGACGGCCAGCCGATGCTGTTCATTCATGGGATGTGCGGAGATGCCAGCGTCTGGGCCGATCAAATGTTGCGGCTCTCGCCTCACTTCCGCTGCGTCGCCTACGACCGGCGCGGCCATTCACGCAGCCCACTCGGCCAGGTTGAACAACGTACAGTAGAGATGCATGCCGACGATGCTGCCCAGATCATCATCGACCTTGGGCTCGCACCGTGCATTGTGGTTGGGTCAAGTGGCGGAGCGCGCATCACATTTGATCTTGTTCGGCGCTATCCGCGTCTCGTGAAGGGCGCTGTGCTTTCGGAGCCACCGCTCGTGGCACTCGACCCCGAAGGCGGCAAGGCATTTGTGGCTCGGATAAAGCCAGGGATTGACGCAGCGGTTGCCAACGATGAGCCGCGTGCCGCAGTAGACGCTTTTTTCGAGAACGTATGCCCAGGCCTCTGGCGGTCACTGCCTGAAGATCGGCGCAACGTTCCTTATCGCGCCAACGCTGCCGAGCTTTTTGGGGATCTCGCGATGCCCCCCTATCAAGTCTCCCGTGCAGATCTGGCAGAGATTCGTGTGCCGTGCCTGGTCGTCCGGGGGGATGAAAGCGATCCAGCGCTGCGTGCGATTGCCAGCACCCTGGCCCATGGTATTCCCGGCGCGCGTCTGGTCGAACTGGAAGGCTCTGGTCACGTCACCTACTTCGAGAAGCCGCTGGAGTTTGCTGGCAGTGTCGAGTCATTTGCCCGGAACCTATCGTCGACCTTACCATGAATGCGCGGCGCTGGAAATTTCATTAGCGAACCCTTCAGCCAGCGGCTGCCCGCGCTCCTGAATCCCAATTCATCTTGCGAACATCCGCTGGCTCCGCTTTGCGGCAGAGAAACCCCGTCGCTAACGGCTCTTTCCCCAGACCATTTTGCCCGGCAAATCACCTTGAGCAACAATACGATGAAGTGTGCTATAGTGCGCATCACCATACGTATTTTTGTCGTAGAAGTGGCTCTCGATAACCCGGTTATTCAGACGGCTATCGGAGGCGATTTCTTTGTGGTTTCTGGGTGGCGGGGATCCGTGCCAGATGCAACGGTTCAGGGAAGAACGGTTCCGGTTGCGTAACGCTTCTCGGAAGGCAAAAGAGGACGTGTACCGCCGTGCGAGCGTGAGTGTCGGGCGAAGTTCCAGCGCATGCTTTCCGCTTGCATGCAGTCGTGCCGTATGGAGATTGTGACGGGGTACGTTGTGGTGTGTTGCAAGGGTCGGGGAGGGATACAATGTCATTCGAAGATATCTATCGGACCGGCACATACCAGGAAATGGCGCCATCATGGCATGTCGAGGAGTCGGCGGGCAAGGCAGAGGAGATTGCGCGCCTGCTGAGAGGCCACCGACTGACGCCGCATTCGATCTGCGAGGTCGGCTGTGGGGCGGGCGAGGTGCTGCGGAAGTTACAGGTGGCGCTGCCAGACGACTGCGAGCTGACGGGCTACGACATCTCGCCGCAGGCCATCGAGCTTGCGCGCCAGCGCGAGAACGAGCAACTCCACGTCTATCTCGGCGATTTCCGCACGGACGATACCGGCACCTATGACATGCTGCTGGTGCTGGATGTGCTGGAACACCTGGAGGACTATTACGCGTTTCTGAGAAGCCTGAAGGCGAGGGGGACGTACAAGGTCTTTTTCTTCCCGCTCGATCTCTCAGTGCAATCGGTGATCCGGCCACACGGGCTGCTCCACACGCGCGACGCCTATGCGCACCTGCACTACTTCACCAAAGAGACGGCCATCCGTGCGCTACAGGATACCGCCTATGAGGTGCTCGACGCCGTCTACACCGCCGACGCGCTCAACAGCCCAACCGATCTGCTCGGGCGGCGGCTGTTGAAGTTGCCGCGCAAAGTGGCGTTTGCCCTTAACCACGACCTGGCAGTCCACCTGCTTGGCGGCTACCGGCTGCTGGTGCTGGCACGCTGAGGGTGGCGGGCGACGCTCGGAACGCTGGCCGCAGGCTGAAGCCCTACGGCTAATCCCGATCGTTCGATGCCACACTGATGGTGGGTGGTTGCGTTTATTCCAGGATTAGCCGCGGCATTCATGCCGCGAACTCGCGTCGCTTCCCAACTCACCCATCAATCTATTTGCTCATCCCCATCCCCAGCGCGACCAGCCGGGTGGCGCGCGCCGCCGTGTCGGCGAGCAGTTGCGAGGTGTGCTCCATACTCTCTTCGAGCGTCATAGGGCCGCTGACGATGGAGAGCGCCGCATCTATCCCTAGTGTTTGGAGCGCTGCATCATCGGCTGTTACGCTGCCCGCCAGTGCAACCACCCGCGCGCCTGCCTTGCGCGCCGCCGTGGCCACCGCGCCGACCGCCTTGCCGTACGCCGTCTGGCTATCGAGTTGGCCCTCCGCCGTGAAGACGAGCGCCGCGCCATCGAGGATATGCGCGAAGTCGAGCGTCTCCAGCACCAGTTGCGCGCCGGGAACCAGTTGCGCGTGAGCGAACGCCAGCAGACCCGCGCCCAGCCCGCCCGCGGCGCCCGCGCCCGGCACGTTGGCCACATCCGCGCCGAGATCGCGCTTGAGCAGCTCGCCATAGTGCGCCAAGGCGGCATCGAGCTCGGCCACCATCTCCGGGGTCGCACCCTTCTGGAGTCCATAGACCGCCGACGCGCCCTCCGGCCCACACAGCGGATTGGTGACATCGCTCGCCACCTGAACCGCAGCATCTTTCAGGCGGGGATCAAGGCCAGAGGTGTCTATGCGCGCCAGGTGAGCCAGCGCCGCGCCGCCAGCGGGCAGCGCGTTGCCCTGATCGTCCAGCAGCCGGGCGCCGAGCGCCTGCGCCATCCCCGCGCCGCCATCGTTGGTTGCGCTGCCGCCGATGCCAATGAGCAGCCGCTGCCCCCCCGCATCGAGCGCCGCGCGCATCAGCTCGCCTGTGCCGCGGGTCGTCGTCACACGTGGATCGCGCCTCTCCAGCGGGACGAGTGGCAAACCAGACGCCGCCGACATCTCGATCACCGCCGTCCCGGCGCGATTGCCGCCAAGCATCCCATACTCAGCATCTACCGGCTCGCCCAGTGGGCCAGTCACTCTCGCGTGATGCAGCGTGCCGCCTGTCGCCGCGACCAGCGCCCGCACCGTTCCCTCGCCGCCGTCGGCCACCGGCACCACGCGAATGTCCGCATCCGGCCAGACACGACGAATCCCGGCGGCGATGGCCTCGCCGACCTCCGGCGCATCCAGGCTGCCCTTCAGCGATTGCGGCGCGACAACAATGTACATGGCACTATCCTGTACGGTTGGCAACTCGGGCCTCTGGTTCCCCTCTCCCTGAAAGGGGGAGGGGTTAGGGGAGGGGGCCGCCAGCCCTCAGTTCGCGTGTGGCTCGTACTTCGGCCAGTTGCGCGCCTCTGGATCCTTCAGCACCGTCAGCGCCACGTCGAAGCCCGCGACCTGCCCGGAAAAGAGCGCGCCCTCCGCGCCCTCCTGACGCATCATCCACTCCGCCAGGCTCTTGGCGCGGTCCCCCACCACCTGACGCCAGACGGTGAAGTCGTCGGCCTCGCTCTGGTCGGCGAGATAGTTGGCGACTCCCCCGAGCACTTGCGCCTGACCCTGCCAGTTGAGCGCACCCTCCTGCGTATCGGCGTACTGCGCCTCGTGCAGCGCCCGCGCCGACCATCCCCGCAGCCGTTCGATCATCTCCTCGCGGCTCTTGGCCATCGTGTCGTCCCCTCTCATAGCTCTCGTATGCTCGTATCTTCGCGACACTCCCGCCCATCTCCATTTCGCAGATGCGCCGAGAGAATAGTGGTGTGTGACGATGTGACGCAACAGTATACCAGCCTGATCCTGTTGAAGTGAGTGGAGGCATCACCTGTGGCGAAGGTGAAGGTCTTTGGCCAGCGCGCGAATCTCATCACCCTCGATGCGGCCCTCGAGTCGTTCAACGCCATCGATGGTAATCACCGGGATGCGATAGCGATAGCGCTCGAAGATCGCCGGGTTGCGCCGGATGTCCACCTCGTCGAAGGCGAAATGGAAATCGGCGGCGAGGTCTTCCAGATGCGTTCGCGCGTCGTCGCAGAGGTGACAGCCAGCCTTCGCATAGAGCACGATGACAGGTTCCACGTTCGCTTCTTTCAGGCGGCGTACCGCTCAGATTCAGGGATAGCACACT
>Ga0070683_100001855_pt1 | contig 16498 bp, 15 predicted proteins | sample KBSC713LmetaG_FD_64662 | JGI IMG/M metagenome (GOLD analysis project Ga0070683, IMG submission 64662) | Corn rhizosphere microbial communities from Kellogg Biological Station, Michigan, USA - KBS C7.1-3L metaG | ecosystem: Host-associated > Plants > Roots > Rhizosphere ...
GAGGTGCCGATCAGCTACCGCGCCCGGACGCGCGAAGAGGGCAAGAAGATCACTTGGCGGGACGGCGTGGAGGCGCTGTGGATCCTCGGGCGCGAGCGCATCAAGCGCCCGCCGAACCGTGACTGACTGGCTCACGATCGGGGAGTTCTCCCGCCGCAGCGGCGTGTCCCAGTCGGCGCTGCGCTTCTATGAGCGGCTCGGGTTGATCCGCTCCACCCGTACCAGCGGCAATCAGCGCCGCTACCGGCGGACCGAGCTGCGCCGCGTGTCGTTCATCCGGGTCTCGTCGCAGGTCGGCATCCCGCTCGACGAGATCAAGGCGGCGCTCGCCGCGCTGCCGGCCGAACGCACGCCGACCAAGGCCGACTGGGCTCGGCTGTCCCGGGCCTGGCAGGACCGCCTCGACGAGCAGATCGCGCTGCTCCAGCGGCTGCGCGACACGCTCACCGACTGCATCGGCTGCGGTTGCCTGTCGCTGCGCAGCTGCGGGCTGAACAACTTCGGCGACCAGCTGGCCGCCGACGGCTCGGGGCCGGTCAGGCTGCTGAAGGGTTCGTGAGCACGACCTTGCCGATGTGGTCGCTCGCCTCGACCAGCCGGTGCGCCGCGGCCGCTTCGGGCATCGGGAGTGTGCGGTCGATGACCGGCTTGATCCGGCCGGCGGTGACGAGGGGCCAGACTTCCCCCAGTACACCTTGAATGATGTGGATCTTTTGATCTTTGGGCCGGGAGCGCAGCGTCACCGAGGCCAGCATGGCCCGCTTGGCCATGACCGCGCCCAGGTCGAGCTCGGCCGTGCGGCCGCCCTGCAGACCGATGATCATGAGGCGGCCGTCGATGGCGAGGGCGCGGATGTTGGCGGCGAGATACTTGGCGCCCATGATGTCCAAGATCACGTCGGCCGTGGTCGACTCCGCGAAGTCCTCGCTCTGGTAGTCGATGACCCGATCGGCACCGAGCGCCCGCAGTGCGTCGTGCTTGGCCGCGCGGGCGGTGGTTACCACGATCGCGCCGAGCGCCTTCGCGAACTGGATCGCGAACGTCCCGATGCCGCTGGCTCCGCCGTGGATCAGGAGCGTCTCGCCGGCCCGGAGACGGCCAAGATCCACAACGTTCGACCAGACCGTGCAGGCCGCCTCGGGAAGCGACGCCGCCTCGTCAAGCCGCAGATTTTCGGGTACCGGCAAGAGCTGGCCAACGGGCACGGCGACCCGTTCGGCGTAGCCGCCCCCGGCGAGCAGCGCGCACACGGGCTGGCCGTCCTGCCAGCCCGGGTTCCCGTTGGCGTCGAGGATCGTGCCGGCGCACTCGAGTCCCGGATACGGCGGCGCGCCGGGCGGCGGCGGGTAGAACCCCTGGCGCTGCGAGATGTCGGCGCGGTTGACGGCGGTCGCCGCGACCTCGACCAGTACCTCGTCCGGCTGGAGTACCGGGTCGGGCACCTCGGTCCACTCGAGGACATCGGGGCCGCCCGGCTCACGGATCACGACAGCGTGCACGCGGTCATGCTAGGCGTTGGAGCCCGTGAAAGGCTCGCGAGTGGTCGACCAAATGGAGGCCGCCCCGGGGTCGTTCGCGACGCGCATGGATCTGGCAGACTGAGCGCGGACGTACAGCGTCCGTTGGAGGGTTCGCCTAGTGGCCGATGGCGGCGGTCTTGAAAACCGCTAGGGCGTTTGCGCGTCCTCGTGGGTTCGAATCCCACACCCTCCGCCACACAAACGGATTTGCGCGATCAGGCGGCGCGCCACCGGTTTCTGCTATCGGTGGCGGATGGCTTGCATTGCATCAGCTTTCCAGTGCTCGTGTATCCCAACGCACCGCGCGGCGAACAGAAAGCACCCGGGTGGACACCGTGCTGATAGGACGGCGTCGTCGGCCGGGGCGTCGGCTTCTTTGTGGTTGGTCGGGGCGTCGGCTTGTGCGTGGTAGCAGTCGGTATCGGTGCGACCGGCTGGGTGGTGATCAGCAGCGGCACGGGGGCTGGGCTGCTTGGAGTCTCACTGGCGCTCGGTGTCTGGCTGGCGCTCGGAGATTGGGTCGGCGCATTGACCAGTCCCGCCGTGGCGGCCGGCGCCGCCGCCTTCGGTTTGCCGCTGCTCACCACCGCCGCGATTGCCGATCCGCCGCAGCACAGCGCGAGAAACGCGCCAACAATTCCGAGTATCAACGGCAGTCGGGATTTCTTGGCGGGCGCCGGAATTGCATACATGCCGGATCGCGGATAAGTCACGCGAGCCAGCGTGGCCTTGTGCGTCTGCCCCGTCACCGGCCAAACGGATCAATAGGCCGTCGTCTGTCCAAGTGCGTACGCCGATACGGTGGGTGGCCGTGGCCAATGGGTGAACCTTGGCCTGCCCGAGACGAGGGTCCGCCGCGGGCCTGATAGCGTCCGACGAGGTGTTCCAGCGGTACCCCCAAGGCGCTGACGACCGGCTGCGAGGCGGCGAATTCCAATGAGTGATTCCCCGAGTGACCTGCTCAGCCTGCGATCCCGGCTGGCCGCCGAGACCGGCGTGGCGGCCACGGACATCGGCATCGCAGCCGACGAATCGCACCTTTCCAGCGGCGGCTACCACTGCGGCAGCTTCGACCTGCGGCGGATCAACGCGGTGGGCCGGGACGACTACTCGATCCGGCAGCCCCGCGACCGTGCGTACTACCACTGGGAGCTGGCGCACGGCTCGAACTTCGCGAGCGCGATGGACATGGCCGACGACTGGCCGCGCGGTGGCCGGTCGGCCTGGCTCCGGTTCAACAACCTGCTCCGCGCCCAGCTGGGTGCGAGCGATCCGTCGCTGGTGGCCGTCCGCGGGCTCAACTACACGCCGAACGGCACCTCCAAGCGGCGCTTCGACTGCCTGACCCATCAGGAGACGAGCACCACCGACACGGTCACTTGGCACACCCATATCGAGTGGTGGCGGGACACGGTCGCCGCCAGTTCGCGGGCGCAGTCGATCAATCGCATCGTCCAGATCGCCGTCGCGGCCCGTGACAACAGGCCGCTCGGCCCGGCGCCCGTGCCCCCCAATTCGATCTCGGAGACCGACGTGATTTTCACTGTTACCGGCGTTCCGGCCGGCACCACGGACATCGCCGGCACCGCCGTGCCGGAGAACGCCCAGTGCCTCGCCACCCCGAACGGCCCGTTCGCCCTGACCGGGGCCGAGTTCTTCTCGCTGCCGGCGAGCGCCCAGCCGGTCCGGGTCCGGATGCCGTGGGCCCGGCTGCTCATCCTGTGCAACGCGCTCCGGCAGCCGGCGTACGACGCGAGCGAGCTGCAGGCGGCCGTCCAGGAGGCACTGCAGGCGCAAGCCAACCGGTAGCACGAATTCCGAGGTCGGCCGCGCATCCGGCCGGGCGATATCGGCGCGGCCTGCGGAGACCCACCGTGGATTCAGTAGCGAGATCACAACCGGTGATGCCGCAATCTGCGATACGGCTGGTTGTGGCCTAGCGCTCTGGCACACGGCTATGGGACTATGACGGCAGCAACACAAGCAGGGTCTGAGGCTGAAATACGCATCGGCACCCAGCGGTCACTGGGTGCCGATCATGCCTCTGGCTCGATGCGAGTGAGGCTGGGATTTGTCCCGATGCCAAAGTTACGCATCTCCCTTCCTCCTCGCAAGAACGGAAGGGGAAGGAGATGACCACGTATTATCGGGGCCCGCACGTCCTGATCACCGACAAGGTGTTTCTCGTGCGCGGACCCCGCGAGATGCGCTTTCGCCTGGAGTTGTTGCATGAGGCGTGCGTGGCCTGCTGGCCGGTCGGCGGGCGATGGTGGTCGCGGGAGTGGCTGCGCGAGCTGCGGGCCTTCTACGGATCGCACGAGGTTGTCCTCTACCGCTCGACGGACGCCACGGTCTTCGGACAGATCCGGCGCGGCCTGCTCCGCGCTCTCGAGGCCCAGCAACGCCGGCGTGAGCAGGCCGCCTAGCCTCGGAACCCCGGATTCGGGGAACGGCCCGCCCGGACGTCACTATGCTGAACTGCAACCAGCCGTATCGCTCTAAGGCTTGTGGCGTCCGGGCTGACCCACCACAATTCGATCGTTCGCGATGGCCTGGCTTCACGAGAGCGTCGCCCCGCGGAACGCCCTGGACCTCGCAAAGGCGTGTTGGTGACCCATACGTGCCTGGCGAGAACTGTCACGAGTAGTCTCTCAACTTGCAATATCGCTACTTGTGACCTACCAGTCCGATGTTCCGCAGGAGACGTGAGCTGTCATGGACTCGCCCGCTATCGCGCGACGGCGCGTGCGGCTTGCCGTCCGCGACGCCCGGCTCGCCAAGGGCGACACGCAGACCGACGTCGCCGAGGCCATGGAGTGGTCGCTCAGCAAGGTCATGCGCATCGAGAGCGGTGAGGTCACGATCTCGCCGAACGACCTCCGGCCGCTGCTGGCCTACCTCGGCGTGCGCAACCGGCAGGTCGTCGATGACCTTGTCCAGGCCGCGAAGGAGTCCAAGAGCCGCCGCCAGTGGTGGGACGAGCCGCGCTTCCGGGAGAGCCTCACGCCGGCCGTCCGGCAGCTGATCCAGTACGAGGCGGAGGCCACCGAGGCGCGCTACTTCAGTGTCGCCGTCATCCCGGGACGGTTGCAGACCGACGCGTATGCGCGGCAGATCCTGGACAACTACTCCGACGTGTACTCGCCAGAGGCGGTGGCCGTGCGGGTGGAGGCCCGCGCGCGCCGTCGAGAGCAGCTGCTGTCCCAGCGGGAACACCCCATGATCTACCTGCTGCTCGACGAGTCGGTCCTGCTGCGCCAGATCGTGAGCCGGCGGATCATGGGTGAGCAGCTGACTGCGCTCGCCAAGTACTCCGACGAGGGCTGGCTGGTCGTGCGGATCGCGCCGTTCACCAAGCCGGCCCCGTTGATGGGCACGTTTGAGCTGCTCTACCTGGGCGCCGACGATGCCCAGCACGCGGTCATGTACCGCGAGAGTGAATTGCAGGACGAACTGGTTGACGACCAGTCTCTGACCACCCGGCATCGGCTCGTTTTCGACCGTGTGTGGTTCTCATCGGTTGACGAGGAGACGTCCGCGGACCTTCTCCACAGCCGCGGGCAGTGGTTTCTTGAAGATGAAGGCAATCATCCCGAGGACAGCGGTCCCCGGGCCTAGCGGCCGGGGCTCGCAGCGTTGCGGCCCCGGCCATATAGAGAAAGGTCAGGCATGCAGGAGAGCGACATCGAGCCGAGATGGCGCCGAGCCAGCCGGTGTGGCAACGCTGCTTGTGTTGAGTTCGCCGTCCTCGGCGGCTCGTACGGTGTGCGTGACTCGAAGGACCCGGCGAGCCCGGTGCTGAGGTTCGACCGTGCGGGTTGGAAGGCATTCATTGCGGGGGTGAATGCCGACACATTTCGATGAACTGTAGCCGGAGCAGGCCCGCGGAGGCCTGCTCCGTACTGATATACCCGGACAAAAAACGCACCTTAACGAAAGTTCATCGGTACACACGTTCCATGGATGCCCCTCTTTACTTATGGTGGTCGTTGGGACTATCGGTAAAGGGGGGACCATGACCGACGTCCGCGAACAGCTGGTCTGGCACCGTCGATGTGGCAGTCAGGCGTGTGTCGAGGTCGCGCAGGACAGGCAGCCCGAACATCGGCGTGTGCTCGTTCGGGACTCAGAAGACGCAGCCGGCCCACGGCTGGATTTCACGACCAACGCCTGGACCTCATTCCTGCGGGCCGTTCGCCAAGACCGGATCTGAGGGCTACAAAGGCGGCTCAACGGTGCGCCGCCGATACCCCTAAAGCCGCCGGATGTGCATCCGAACCGTTGTTCCGGGTTGGCCGGCGTGAATTTCCAGCAGATCGCACAGCTGGCGGGCGATCCACAGCCCGTGTCCGCGCTCCGCGCGGGGGTCGGGGCGCAGGAAACCCAGGAACGGCTGGTCGGCGATCGTCCCGGAGTCGTGGACCTCGCAGATCACGCGCCGCTCGGTGGCCCAGAGCCGCACATCGGCGCTCCCGCCGCCGTGGCGGATGGCGTTGGTCGCGATCTCGTTGATGGCGAGGATGAAGTCGTCCAAGCGGTCGGCCGGTATGCCCATCGTCGGTGCGTGGTGGGCGATGAACGCGCGCATCGGGGCGAGGTCGGTGTAGATCGTCAGCTGCTCGATGCCGTCGACGGGGCGTTCGGTCAGAACGCTGTTGTGCTCGGCGTAGTACACGGCCGGGTCGGCGTAGGTCACGCTCGGCCGGCTCTCCACCCCGACCGCGAGCTCGGGGTGGGTGCGCAGCGCGTCGTCGAGGACGGCGGCCGGGAGCGACCGGCGGTCGTAGCCGCACATGATCCGGGCAGGCGCGGCGGCCAGCGACACGTTCACAACCGACTCGTAGCGGCTCCACTGTGAGGTCTCCAGCGCGTCGAGGCCGACCCAGACCGGCTCGCCGATGACGCGCAGCGTTTCCTGGTGGAGGCGGTCGACGTGCCGGTGATAGGCGGCAAGCGTGCGACCGGGCGCGTCGTACCACTGCGACGCCTCGATGAACGTCACGTTGTCGCCGTTGCCGTTGAGGTTCTGCCGCAGGAGCTCCGCGTTGACGTCGCTGGTCACCGCGATGACGGCGTCGCCGCGGTGCAGCCCTTCCGAAACGAACGGCACGGCGCTCGCCAGAAACTGGTCGGCCGTTTCGTAGAGCAGGGCCTGGTGGATCAGACCGCGCGGCCCTGATGGCATCACGCGCTACCGACCTCCTCATCAAGATCGTCGTTGCGCGCCGGAGCCGAACCGAATCGCAGACCGGGTGCCCGGTCCCAGCCCACGATCGCCATCACCTTGCGCAGCGTCGGTTTGAGGTGGTCGATTTGCAGTCGCCGCTTGTCGCCCAGCCGACCGGCCAGCCGCACGATCGCGCGCACCCCGGCCACGTCGATGAACTCCAGCTCGGCGACGTCGAGGTGCAGCACCACGTCCGGCCAGCGGAACGCTTCGCTGAGGGCCTCGATCAGCCCGTCGACCGTGCCGTCGTCGACCGTGCCGATGACCTTCAGCCCCCGGGGGTTGAAGGTCGGCACGACCCGTAGCCGGCGGCCGTCGTGCAGCGGATCGATCCGCACCACGCTGGTGTGGAAGGCCACCAATCCGTTGACGGAGTCGCTGTCAAAGAGCCTTTCGTCGTACTGGCAGATGGCGGCCACATCGCCGGCCGTGGAGACGGTGGCGGCGATGCCCGACTCGTATCGCGCCAGCTCGGAGGAGCCCAGCGCCCAGCTCATCTCGCCGGTCCACCGCAGCCCCTGGTAGCCATCGAGGCGAGCTTGGCGCATCTCTCCGTGTATGCCGGTCACGACGGTTGCGGCGTCGAACTCCGCGCCGCGCGCGGAGCGGACGGTCAGCTGGCCGCGCGCCACCGCGAGCGCCCCGTCGACGCCCTTGTGGGACAGCCAGCCGTCGATGGCGGCCGGTTCGGTCCGGTCGGCGAAGTACAGCACGCGTTCGCCGTGCCTGATGCCGTCGGCGATGTACGCGGAGACGATCTCCCGCTGCTCCTCGTCATTGGTGAACGGGAGGCACAGATGGTCGCCTAACCGCACCTGCCGGACATGCGTACCGGCCATGCTCACCTCGCAGCCCATCTCCGCTGATCAGTCGACCATCGCAGGACTACCCGTGAATCTGTGACGGGTAAACGCGTTCGACCGACAAAAGAGGCAGACTACGTGTTGCGTATGCAGCAACCGCTGCAGACCTTCGGCGTCGGCAGCGTGAACGCTAGACAGCAGGTCTTGCGGTGGATGCGCGCCTGGCCGTCCGGTTGCGGGGTGAGCTCAACCAGGTCCTCGACGCCGAGGGCGGCGAGCACCTCCGGCGCTTGCGCGGCCAGGCCGGCCCGGGACAGGGCGTAGGCCGTGCCGGAGGCCACCGAGCCGAGCAGCGTACGCGTGCCGAGATGCACGTGCGTCTGAATCTGCTCGATCAGCGGCAGCAGATGCTCGTCGAGCACCGAACTGCGCAGCGTTGCCAGCGAGGCGTCCTCGACGACCAGCGGGTCACGCAGCCCGAGCCGCACGAACGGCGGGCGCGGCGAATACTGCACCAGGACCTCGGACGGGGTCATGATCGGCACCCGGCGAGCGGCCGCGTAGCCGGTGACGGCCGGCAGCGCGAGCCAGTAGCTGTAGCACTTCCAAGCCAGCGCGGCGGCGGCGTGCGGCTGGGCGTTCCACCGCTGGGCAGCGGTGGCCAGGAAGTCGGCCATCCCATCGGCGGTGAGCAGCACCGCGGCCGACGGCCAGGCGGCCCGGCCGGCCCGCAAACCGGGCACCAGCCCCTGGAGTGAATCTTCACCGTGGCGCTGGCGGATGATGGCCAGCGAAGCATTGATCGGGCTCAGCGGGTCAACCGCCGGGCCGCTGATGATGGCGGTCACGGTCGGTCGCCACGCAGCGTGGATGGCGTCACCCCACGGTGACGTCCCAACCCGGTGCCGACCACTCCGACGTACCTCCAATGCAGCGTGCCAAAGGCCAACGATATCGCGATTAGGTAAGGCTAACCACGGAATGACGGAAGGCGGTCAGCGGGGCAGGTTGGTGACAGTGCGTAGTAGATCGACAGCGCTCGTCGTAACTTGTGAATCGAAATTTCATCGATCAGCAAGCAAGACGCCCGGTTGTCAACCCTTTTGTCGGGAACCTGTCCGCTTGACCTGGTCGCCTCGCGGGCCCAGAGACACTGGATCGGCAGGGGCCGTCTCCCTGCGGGGCTGGACCGAATGAGCACGGGCGACTCACCCGTCCAACGGGCGTCAGAGGCGTTCGTTGAGGAGTTTGCGCGCTGGCGCGTCGAGCGGGGCTTGTCCAAGAAACAGCTGGCCGCCGCCATGGGGTTCGACGCCTCCTACGTGAGTCACGTCGAGGCTCACCGGCACCGCCCCACCGAAGACTTCGCCCGCCGCGCCGAGGCCATCCTGAAGACCGGCGGCGCCCTGTGGCAGCGCTTCAAGGACTACGACGAGTTACGGGCGACCGCGCGCAGCCGCGTTGGGCTGCCCGGGCGTGATCCGCCGGTTCCCGACCAGTGGCTGCCGCCCGGCACCGGTCTCATCGTCGAGCGCGAGATCGCCCGGTTGTCCTATTTGGACGGAAAATACCGCTGCACCGTGCGCCGCACGTTGCTCAACGCCGGCTCCGAGCCGGTCACGCGCTATCTCATCTGGATCGCGGTCGACCGCTACCCGGACGACCCCGAGCGCTCCAACCGCCACCACCGCGAGCACCCGCTGCGCTTCGAGGAGCTCGCGCTGGTGGCGTCCTGCGCCGGCGAGCAGATGGAGTGGAAGCCGAAGACCGACCGCGACGCGCTCAAAGAGGTCTGGCTGCTGTTCGAGAACTCACACGGCCGCTTCCCGCTGTACCCGGGGGAGCGCACCACGATCACCTATTCGTGGCACGTCGGAGCCGACAAGTGGGGCAACTTCTTCCAGCGCACGGTCCGGCTGCCCACGCGCAGCCTGGCGGTCGAGGTGGAGTTCCCGCCGACGGTCAAGCCGGTCGTCTGGGGCGTGGAAAACTCGCTGTCGGCCGAGGCGATCCCGCTGCGCACGCCGATCGAGCGGCAGGTGACCGCCGACGGGCGGTCGCTGTTCTCCTGGGAGACCGACCAGCCGGCACTGCACGCGCGCTACCGCCTCGAGTGGCGGTTCCGCGACGGCGACCACGACCACGAGGAGTGGCTGGGCGCGTCGCCCGCCATGCTGCGGTAAACGCGGACGATCAGGAATCGCCGAACGCGTCGTACCGGATGCGGATCGGCGGCACCTGCATCTCCGCGAGCGTGCGCAGCGTCGACTTGACCATGGTCGGCGAGCCGGACACGTAGAAGTCGTGGTCCTTCCAAGGCCCGTAGCGCCCCACGATGTCCGAGACGTTGCCGCGCTCGCCGACGTAGGTTTCGTCGTCGCTGCAGGCGGCGACCACCGACAGCCATGGGTACCGCGCCGCGAGCCGGTGCAGGCAGGCCAGGTCGTAAAGGTCGTCGCGGTTGCGGGCGCCGAAGAACACGTGGACCCAGCGGGTGCGGTTGGCCTTGGTCAACTCTTCGATGATCGCCTTGATTGGGGCGAGCCCGGTGCCGCCAGCCACGCAGACGATGTCGCGTGTCGAGCTGCGGTTGAGCACCATCGAGCCCATCGGGGCGCCGAGCCGGATCATGTCGCCCGGACGCACCCGCCGCACGAGGGCGGAGGACACCCAGCCGGCCCCGATCGCACGGACGTGGAACTCCATCGAGCCGTCCTTGCGGGGCGCATTGGCCACCGAGTACTGCCGCCAGAGCCGCGGCTGGTACTTGCACTCGACGCTCACGTACTGGCCGGCCTGGTACGGCAGCGGGTAGAGCGGCCGGCAGGTGATCACCGCGATGTCCGTGCTCCGCCGCTCGTGGTAGAGCACCTCGGCGTGCCAGTACGGCGGGTTGTGCGAGTCGGCGTCCGCGCCGGCGATCATCTTCCGCGCGATCACCGCGTACGCGTCGCGCCAGGCCTGATCGAACTCGAGCGTCCACTGGTCGCCGCCGAACGCCCGCAGCGCTTCGACAAGAGCGGCGCCGACCTCGTCGTACTGGCCCGGAATCACGTGGAACTTGCGGTGGTCCCGACCGAGCGAGGCGAGGTACTCGTCGAACGCCTCCGGGTCGTCGACCGTCTGCACGGCGGTGACGATGGCGGTGAGCAGCCGGGACCGCTGGACGTCCATGTGGATCGGGAACATGTCCCGCAGGTTCGGGTTGGTCAGGAACAGGCGCGCGTAGAAGTAGTTCGCGAGCTTGTCCTGCTGCTCCTCGAGCAGTGTCCAGCTCTCCTTCAACAACCGCGACAAATTATTCATCGGCGCCCTTCGCGGGTGTTTGGCGCCCGGGGAGGAGCGCCGTTTCAGCGGTAAAAGGCGCGCCGGTGGGTGCGCCTCGGTCGAGATGACGAAAATGCCTGCTACAACTACGGATTTGGCCGCGAGTCAGCGTCGCCAGCGTGGCGGAATTCGCATCGCACAGACTGTGCGACCTCGCCGCACAAGGGCTTTTTTCAGCTCTACCGGCTGTGCGAGGGTGGCCAACGTGGTCGTGCTGAATGGCTCATCGGGTTCCCACAATGGCGTGCCGAGCTCGCTTCCTCCGGAGCTCGACGACCGTATGCGGCGGTTCGTGGAGCGGCAGGAGACGATGGTCATGGCGACCTACGACGAGCGCGGCGAGCAGGAGTGCACGTTCAAGCTCGGGCCGCCCGGCTTCGTCAAGGTGCTCGACGTCAACCGGCTCGCGTGGCCCGAGTACACGGAGGATGTCAATCTCGAGAGCGTCGCCGCCAACCCGGACGTGAGCATCGTCTTCCCCAACTACCTCGGCCAGGCCGGCGGCCTGCAGGTCCACGGCACCGCCAAGGTCCTCGACGACCGGTCGATGCGCCGGGCCTACCGGGGGCTGCCGGAGCCCGAGCACGGCGTGCACCCCGAGCACTGGGTCACCGTGTACGTGGAGGAAGTTGTGATCGGCGACCGTTAGGCGCGTCGGTAGATTTGCGGTGTGTCGTCGGAGATCAACGACAGCCGCCGTCCGCTGCGCACCGAGGTGCTGCTGGTCCTCGGGGTGTCGCTCGGCCAGTCGGGCGTCTATGCACTCGTCTCGCTGATCGTCGCGCTGACCGCGCAAAAGGCGCTGTCGCAGCAGACCGCGACGCTCAACGGCTCGTTCTCGCCCCGGCCCTATGTCGATCTGACCTACCAGCTGCTCGGGATCTTTTTCTCGGTTGTGCCGGCGCTCTTCGCAGTACACCTGCTGCAAAGGGATCCCGGGGGAGCGCGGGCCACGCTTGGGCTGGATGCGAAGCGGCCGGGATTCGATCTTGGGACCGGTGCGGCGCTCGCCGCGGTGATCGGCATCCCCGGGCTCGGGCTGGTTTATGTTGCCCGGCTGCTCGGGGTGAGCGCGCAGATCGTGCCGGCCGCGTTGCCGTCGATCTGGTGGGCGATCCCGGTGCTGGTGCTCTCGGCTGCGCAAAACGCGGTGCTCGAGGAACTCGTGGTCGTCGGCTACCTGCTGAACCGGCTGCGGGAGCTCGGCTGGCCGGCCTGGCGAGCGCTGGTGGCGAGCGCGATCTTGCGCGGCTCCTACCACCTCTACCAGGGGTTCGGTGGCTTCGTCGGCAACGCGGTCATGGGCCTGATCTTCGGGTACTTCTACCAGCGGACGCGACGCGTGCTGCCGCTCATCGTCGCGCACACGATCCTCGACGTCGTGTCCTTCGTCGGCTACACCCTCTTGCGCAACAAACTGTCATTTCTCCGCTAATACCGCAAAACCGTCGGATTCGGGCGAGAATGCGTGCAGGCTAGGAGCATGCGGTCTGCCCTCCTCGCTGTCGTGTTGGCTGCGTTCGCCATCCTCACCCCGCCCGCCGTTGCGCCGAGCCACGCCGCCCCCGCCGCCCCGAGTCGGGGCATTTACCTGGTGCAGGTGGCCGGCCAGCCGCTGGCGAGCTACACCGGCGGGGTCGCCGGGCTTCCGCGGACCAGGCCCACTGAGGGGGCCAAGCTCGACAAGGGATCTTGGAGTTATTCCGCGTACCGGGAGCATCTGCGCCAGGAGCGCCGCAGCGTTCTCGCCGCCGCGCACGTCGACGCCGGACGCACGGTCGCCGAGTACAGCGCCGTGTTCAACGGCTTCGCGGCGTCGCTGACCGCCGCGGAGGCGGCTCGCCTGTCCTCGACGCGCGGGGTAGTACACGTGTGGAAAAACGAAATCCGGCACGTGGACACGTTTACAACACCGACGTTCCTGGGATTGGCCGGCGCCGGCGGCGTGTGGGACATGCGGTTCGGTGACCCGACCCACGCCGGCGAGGGGGTGATCGTCGGGGTCATCGATACCGGTTTCTGGCCGGAGAGCCCGAGTTTCGCGCCGCTGCCCGAGCCACGGCCGGACGCGGCGATCATCGACAAGAAGTGGTACGCCGACGGGGTCGACAAGTGCGACGAGGGCGCGACCCACCCGGTCGCCTGCAACAACAAGGTCATCGGCGCGCGGTACTACGACGCGAGCGGGCTGGGCGACTGGTCCAGCGAATACACGTCGCCGCGGGACTACGACGGGCACGGCAGCCACACCGCGAGCACGGCGGCCGGCGACTACAACGTGCCGGCCACGATCAACGGCGAGAAGGTCGGCAACGTCTCCGGGATGGCGCCGGCCGCGCGGATCGCCGTCTACAAGGCGCTGTGGGAGCAGGCCGACGGCGACGGCTCGGGCGGCACGGCCGACCTGGTGCACGCGATCGACGACGCGGTGACCGACGGGGTCGACGTCATCAACTACTCGATCTCCGGCTCCTCGAAGTACGTCGTCGACCCGGTCGGCGTCGCGTTCTTCAACGCCGCCGCGGCCGGGGTGTTCGTCGCGACGTCGGCCGGCAACAGCGGCCCCGAGGAGTCGACGGTCGCCCACGACACGCCGTGGACGACGACGGTGGCCGCCAGCACGCACGACCGCGGGGCGGCCAAGTCGGTCACGCTCGGCGACGGCAAGACGTTCACCGGCGTCGGCCACGGCCCGGCGCTTCCGGCCACTCCGCTGGCCGACTCCGTCGGCTCCGGCGTGGCCGGCGCCGATCCGTCCAAAGTGGAGCTCTGCTACCCGGGCACGCTCGATCCGGCCAAGGTCAAGGGCAAGATCGTGCTGTGCAAGCGGGGCGTCAACCCGCGTACCGACAAGAGCATCGCCGTGCAGCAGGCCGGCGGCGCCGGCATGGTCCTTTACAACGCGACGCTTTCTTCGCTCAACGCCGACTACCACGTCGTGCCGACCGTCCACGTGGGACAGACCGAGGGCGCGGCGATCAAGGCGTACCTGGCGTCGACGCCGTCGCCGACCGCGTCGATGTCGGCGGTCTCGACCGCGACGCCGCGGGCGCCCGAGGTGGCCGCGTTCTCCAGTGCCGGACCGGCGATCGTCGGCGACGGCAACCTGATCAAGCCGGACCTGACCGCGCCGGGCGTCGACATCGTGGCTGCCGTTTCGCCGTCCGGCCACCACGGCAACCTGTTCGACGGGGAGTCCGGCACCTCGATGTCCGGCCCGCACGTGGCCGGCGTCGCCGCACTGCTGCGGGCCGCCCATCCGACCTGGACGCCGTCCGAGGTCAAGTCGGCCCTGATGACCACGGCCGGGCAGACCGACAACTCCGACCGGCCGATCCAGCGCAACGGCGTCGACGCCACCCCGTTTGACATGGGCTCCGGGCATATCCAGCCGGTCGACGCGTTCGACCCGGGGCTGGTGTACGACTCGGGGCCGGAGGACTGGATCAAGTACGGCTGCGGCATCAACCAGATCCAGCTGATCAGCGACTGGTGCGACACGATCGGGTCGGTCGAGCCGAGCGACCTGAACTACCCGTCGATCGCGGTCGGCGAGCTTCCCGGTACCAAGACGATCACGCGTACCGTCAAGAACGTCTCCTCGAAGGCGAGCGTCTACGTCGCGTCGGTGCAGGCCCCGGCCGGCTTCAAGGTGAAAGTGACGCCGCGGACGATCAGCGTGGCCGCGGGCGCGTCGGCCACGTTCAAGGTCTCTTTGGTGCGCACCAACGCGACCTACGGCAAGTGGGCCTTCGGCGCCCTGACCTGGACCGACCTGCGCGGGCACCGGGCGCGGAGCCCGATCGCGGTCAAGCCGGTGGCGTTGCAGGCGGCCGGCGAGGTCGGCGGGTCCGGGGCCAGCGGCGAGGGCACGGTGACCGTGCACGGCGGCTACACCGGTACCGTGACGGCTCGGGTATATGGCCTGGTCAAGTCTACGATCAACAGCCAGAAGCTGACCGGCAGCGACCACGACTTCGACCCGGCGGCGCCTTCGGTGAGCGCGACCGTTTTCAAGACCACGGTTGTCGTGCCGGCCGGTTTCGCCGCGGCTCGCGTGGCCACGTACGCCTCGGACCACGCCGCGTCGTCGGACATCGACCTGTACGTGTACAAGGCGGGGACGTCGACGTCGGTCGGCGAGAGTAGCGGCGGCACGGCTGATGAGTCGGTGGAGCTCACCGCCGCCGGCTCCTACGACGTGTACGTGGTGCAGTTCGCGGCGCCCGGTGCCCAGGACGTCAAGGTGCACGCGTTCGTGGTCGGCCGTACCAATCTTGGGAACGCCTCGATCTCGCCCGCGGATCAGCCGATCAAGCCGGACCAGGACGTGACGTTCGTGGTGTCCTGGAGGGATCTTGATCCGGACGGGCGCTACCTCGGCGTGCTGGAATTCGGCGACGGCTCCGCGGTACGGGCGACGACGCTGTTGTCCATCGGGCGCTTGTAGTACTGCGTCGCTCGGGTGGCGAGCCGCTCGGTGCTCCGGACCGCGCTGACCGCCCCGACGACCGCGCCGCCACCGGGCAGGAGCCGGCCGGCCAGGCGGGCCAGACTGGCTCGTATCGCGGTCATCGCGACCGCGCGACCAACCGGCGCGGCGACGCGGGAGGTCAGGATGCCGGGCGGCGCGGCGGTCGGCTGGCGGATGGCTTCCAACGCGCTCTGCGCCGCCTCGACCGTCGGGTGTACCCGCTGCAGCACCAGCAGCTCACCGGCTCGCAGCTGGTCTTTCGGATCCCGCTCGTAGGCCGCGGCGAGGTGCAGGACCAGGCGCGCCTGCAGCCAGGCCAGCCCGCTCGCCTCGAGGAGCAGGGTGAACGGCCCGGCCGCACCGGCGACCGCGCCTTCGTTGCGGGCGAGGCGGAGGAACCGCTGGGTCGCCAGCCGGGCCAGCCCGTCGGGCGTGGCGTTCGGGTACGTTTCGCGGACCCAGTTCGCGTACCGGTCGGCCTCGGCGCCCAAGTTCTCGACGGCGGCGAGGGCGAGGATCTCCGGCGCGTACCCGGGATAGGTACGCAGCGCCTGCCAAATCTTGGCGGGTTCCCGGAAGGTTGGCGTGTACTCGGGCCTTCGGGTGATCTCGGGCGTTGGCGTGGTCTCGGGCGTCGGCGTGGTCTCGGGCGTTGGCGTGATCTCGGGTTCGGGGACCGTGGTGGGGGCCTTCTTGGCGGCCTTCTTGGCTGATTTGGCAGCGAGTAGTGGTGCTTCGGCCGGGGCCTTGTGATGTGCGATCTTGGCCGCCTTCGTCGGCGCGGCCTTGGCCGGTGGTGGTGGCGGTGCGGCCTTGGCCGGTTTGTCGGCGTGCGCGGTCTTGGCTGCTTTTGTTGAGGTGGCCTTGGTTGGCGGTGGTGGCGTGGTCCCGGCTAGGGGCGCCGTCAGGGCCGGTGGTGCGGCGGTCTTGGCTGGCGGTGGTGCGGCGGCGTTGGCCAGCTTGGTGGCTGGCGCGGTCTTGGCCGGTGGTGCGGCGGTCTTGGCGCGCGGCGGTGCGGCGGTCTTGGCCGCCTTTGCTGGTGTGGCCTTGGCGGGCGGTGGCATGGTCTCGGCTGGGGTCGCCGCCTTGGTGGGTGGTGCGGCGGTCTTGGCTGGCCTGTCGGCCGGCGCGGTCTTGGCCGGCGGTG
>Ga0070683_100001865_pt1 | contig 16455 bp, 21 predicted proteins | sample KBSC713LmetaG_FD_64662 | JGI IMG/M metagenome (GOLD analysis project Ga0070683, IMG submission 64662) | Corn rhizosphere microbial communities from Kellogg Biological Station, Michigan, USA - KBS C7.1-3L metaG | ecosystem: Host-associated > Plants > Roots > Rhizosphere ...
TCGATCGGCGAGGAGGCGACCAAGGGCAGCAGCCTGACTCTGGAGGCGCACGACCTGCTGGCCGCGGCGCCGATCAACTTCGCCGGTAACTGCGAGGGCCGCGACGCGCTGCGCGGGGACTTCCGGGTGATCGTGGCCGACGGTTTCAGCGGCAACGTGATGCTGAAGTCGATGGAGGGCGCCGGCTCGGTGCTGTTCGCCGAGATGCGCGAGGCGGCGATGTCGTCGCTGAGGGCCAAGCTGGGAGCGTTGCTGCTGCGGCCGGCGCTGCGGGGGGTGCGCGACCATTACGACCCCGAGCGGATAGGCGGCGCCTACCTGCTGGGCGTCCGCGGCCTGTCGGTGATCGCCCATGGCAGCTCCTCCCGGTGGGCGATCGTGAACGCCATCCAACTCGCCGCCCGGGGCATCGAGGAGGAGGTGGTCGAGCGCATGGAGCGGGGGATCGCCGCGGCCGGCGCGGCACCCGACTTGCAGGACCGGTCGCCGGTACGTACAGTCCCCGCTGTCGTAGACCCGGAGAATGGAGAGAGGCTGACATGACTCGTGAGGAGGCGTTTGAGCGCGTCAGGGGGATCCTGGTCGAGCAGCTCGGTGTCGATGAGGATCAGGTGACCGAGGCTGCCTCGTTCCAGGCCGACCTCGACGCCGACTCGCTCGACCTCGTCGAGCTGATCATGGAGCTGGAGGACCAGTTCGGCCTCAAGATCTCCGACGAGGACGCGCAGAAGATCGAGACCGTCGGCCAGGCCGTCGACTACGTCACCACCAACGGCTAGGACGGAATCGGCGGGGGAGCTCCTCCGCCGGCTCGTCGATTCACTGACGCCCGAGGCCCGGCGCCAGGCGTTCACACATTCATCGTGGGTCACCGACCGCTCGGAGTCGTACGAGCGGCTGGAGTTCCTTGGCGACAGCGTGCTCGGCCTGGCGGTGGCCGGGCACCTGTTCGCCCGTTTCCCCGACCGGCCGGAAGGCGACCTGGCCCGGATCCGCGCCCACGTCGTCTCCCGGCCCAGCTGCGCCGTGACCGCCCGCGCCCTGGGGCTCGACCGCGAGCTGGTCGCCGAGGCGGCCAGGCGCGGCGGCGAGGCGGCCGCGTCGGTCGAGCAGCTGGCCGATTCCGACAGCGTGATGGCCGAGGTGATCGAGGCGGTGATCGGCGCCTGCTTCGTGCAGTTCGGCCACGAGTGTGTGGCCGAGGCGGTGGTCGCGGCTTTCGAGCCGCGGGTCGAGTTCGCCCTCGAGGGGCACGTCGACTACAAGACCGTGCTGCAGGAAGACCTGGCACGTCAGGGGGCATCGGTAACCTATGACCTGGTCGAGGCAACCGGCCCCGACCACGACCGGCGCTTCACCAGCGTCGCGATCGTGGAGGGACGGCCGCTCGGCACGGGGACGGGGCCCAGCAAGAAGGCCTCCGAGCAGGCGGCGGCGCAGGAGGCGCTGCGCAAGCTCACCGGCCCCAGCCCACCACCGTAGACAACCGCCAGGATCACGTCAGGAGCCCCGCGATGTACTTGAAGACACTTCGGATGCGCGGCTTCAAGTCGTTCGCCCAGAGCGTCGAGCTGCGGTTCGAGCACGGCATCGCGGTTGTGGTCGGCCCCAACGGCAGCGGCAAGTCGAACATCGCCGACGCGCTGCAGTGGGCGATGGCCGTACAGTCGCCCGCTCAGCTGCGCGCGCCCAGCGGCCAGGACGTGCTGTTCGGTGGCACCGACTCGCGGCCGCCGTCGGGCGTGTGCGAGGTCGAGCTGGTGCTCGACAACGAGTGCGAAACGCTGCCGATCGAGTTCGGCGAGGTGTCCGTGATGCGTCGCCTGCACCGCGACGGCGAGAGCGAGTACTTCATCAACCGGGCCCGCGTGCGGCGGCTGGACGTGCTCGAGCTGCTGTCGGACACCGGTCTGGGCCGCGAGATGCACTCGGTGATTGGCCAGGGCAAGGTGGAGGAGATCCTGCTGGCCAAGCCGCACGAGCGGCGGCGATTCGTCGAGGAGGCTGCGGGCCTGGGCAAGTATCAGCGCCGCCGCACCCGATCCGAGCAGAAGCTCGCCCGGGTGGCCACCGAGCTGGAACGGGCACGCGATCTGGAGCGTGAGGTCAGGGCCCGGCTGCGGCCGCTGGCGATGCAGGCCACCGCCGCCGACCGGGCGGCGAAGCTGGGGCAGGAGATCGCGCAGGGACGGATCTCGCTGCTCTCGTCGGAGCTGCTGGTGGAGGGCCGCCGCACGGCCGACCTGCGCGGGCGGCTGGAGGGCGTGACCTCCGCCCGCTCGGGCATCGACGCCGAGCTGGTGGCGATCGCCTCCCGCCGTTCGGCCGCCGAGACCGAGCTGGCCGGCCTGGCCGCCGCGCAGGAGCGCGCCACGCGGGCGTTCTACGCCTTCGAGACCGGCCGCGAGCGAGTCGAGGCCGAGCGGTCGCGCCTGGCCCGCGCACGCGCCGCGCTCGACCGCAGCGAGACCTGGCGTCGGGAGGACGCCGCCCGCCGGCAGGCGGACGCAGCCCGCCTGCGGCTCGAGGCCGAGGCGGCCGAGGCGGCGGCGGCCGAGCACGTCGCCGAGGCAGCGGCGCTGGAGGCACAGGACGGGGGCGGGCTCGACGAGGCGGCGGCCGCGGCCGAGGCGGCGCTGGCCGGCGCGCTCGACGCCCGCCGCGCGCACGCCGAGGCCGAGGGACAGGCGGCCAACGTCCGCCGCGAGCACGAGGCGGCGGTGGCCCGGGTCGCCGAGCTGGGCGAGCGGCTCGAAGCGCTGGGCGCCGCATCCGAGGATGAGGCGGCGCGGCTGGACGCCGCCCAGGCCGGCGTGTCGGCGCTCACAGCTCGCCAGGCCGAGGCGGCCGACGCGGTTGCCGCCGCCGAGGCTGCGGCCGCTGCCGCCGAGGCGGACGCCGCGCGGGCCGGCGAGGCCGCGCGCGAGGCCCGGCTGCTGGCCGAGGGATTGGCGGAGCACGCTTCGCGGGAGCGGGCGCGGCTGGAGTCGCTCGAGCTGGCGCTCCGAAGGGGCGACGGACTGTCGCCGGCGGCGCAGGCGCTTCGCGACAGCGGTGCCCGGCTGGTGCTGGCCGGGATCGAGGCCGAGCCGGGATACGAGCGGGCGGTCGCAGCTGCGCTCGGCTGGCGGGCCGGCGCCGTGGTCGCCGAGCGGCTCGACCAGGCCCTCGACCTGCTGAATCAGGGCGAGGGTGAGCTGAACGTCGTCACGGCCGGCGGGGACGGGCGAGCGGCCGGGGAGATGCCCGCCGGCGCCCGGCCGCTGGCCGAGGTCGCCAGGATCAGCGACCCGTCGCTGGCGCCACTGGTGTCCGGCATCTGGCTGGTTGACGATCTCCGCGGGGTGCAAAGCGGCGTGGCCGTGACCGCCGCCGGCGTCGGGCTGGATGCAGACCGCGGCGAGGCCTGGCGGATCGCCGATGCCGGCGAGGCCTCCTGGCTTCGGGCCCGCGGCGAGCGCGACTCGCTGGCCGCGGGCCTGGCGGAGCGGGAGCAGGCGGCGCAGCGAGCCCACGCCGAGGCCGAGGCCGCGAGCGCCGCCGCGGCAAAAGCTGCCGCTGCGGACGCCGCGGCTCGCGATCGTCTGCGCGATGCACGCCGCGACGAGCAGGAGGCTGCCGACGAGCTGCGGCGGACGTCCGGTGCCCGCGACGCGCTGGCCGACGAGCTGGCCCGTCGGGATGCCGGCCGCGATCTGGCCGCTCGCGACCTGGAGTCAGAGAGCGCCAGGCTGACCGAGCTGCACGCGTTGCTGGCCGGGTACGAGCGGTCGCTGGCGGAGCGGCGGTCGGCGGCGCTGGCCGCCGACGAGCGGCATGCGGGGCTGGAGATGACCCGCCGACGGCTGGCCGACGAGGCGGCCCGCCAAGCGGCCCGCCGGGCGGCGCTCGACGAGCGGATCGAGCGCTTCCGGGGTGAGGCGAGCCGCGCCCTCGAGGCAGCCGAGCGGGCGGCGACGGCGGCGCAGCACTCGCTGCAGGCCTCCGTTCAGGCGGCCGAGGCCGCGCCCGCCGTCGACCGGCTGGTCGCCGAGCTCGACTCGGCGCTGGCTGCCGCGCGCGGGCTGGCCGAGCCGGCCAGGGCCGGCATCGACACGATCGAGCGGCGGGCGGGCGAGCTGGCGGCCGAGCTGCAGGCCTGCGCGATGGCGGAGGCCGAGGCCCAGGGCCGTGCCCGCGACATCCAGGCGGCGGCGACGGAGGTGGAGGTGTCGCTGGCCCGAAGCGGCGAGAGGATCGACGACCTCGGCCGCCGTCGCGCAGAGCTGGCCGCGGAGCACAGCGTCGACGTGGTCGAGCCCGAGGAGCCGCTGGCCGCCGACGACGCGGCAGCTGCGGCGGCCCGGCTGGAGCGGTTGGAGCGCCGCCGCGAGAGCCTGGGCGCGGTGAACCCGCTGGCTCAGGAGGAGTACGAGCAGGAGAAGGTGCGGGCGGACGACCTGTCCACCCAGTGCGAGGACCTGGAGACCTCGCTGGCCGAGCTGCAGGCGCTGATCAAGGATCTCACCACCACGATCGACCAGCGGTTCGCGGCCACGTTCGACTCCGTGGCGCAGAACTTCGAGGAGGTGATCGGCACGCTCTTCCCGGGCGGCCGCGGGCGGCTGCGGCTGACCGAGGAGGTCGTCCCGGACGAGTCCTCGGATGATCAGCCGGACGACGGCTCGGTGGTCGACGCGGCGGCGCCCCGGCCGCCGGTCGAGCGCGGCATCGATCTCGAGGTGAAGCCGGCCGGCAAGCGGATCGAGTCGCTCTCACTGCTGTCGGGCGGCGAGAAGTCGCTGACGGCGATCGCGTTCCTGTTCGCGCTGATGCTGACCAAGCCGTCGCCCTTCTACCTGCTCGACGAGGTCGAGGCGGCGCTGGACGACGCCAACATCGACCGCTTCCTCGACCTGCTGCGGGCCTACCAGGACCGGGCCCAGTTCCTGGTCGTCACCCACCAGCGGCGGACGATGGAGGTGGCCGACGTGCTGTACGGCGTGACCATGGCCGGTGACGGCGTCTCGACTGTGCTGTCTCGCCGCATGCCCAGCGACCCCGAGCTGCACGAGGCGGCGCTCGAATCCGCGTAGGCGCGGATGCGGTGATCTCCGACGGCTGCGGCCGCGTGCTGCTGCACCGCCGCAGCGACGATGGCCTGTGGGGCATGCCCGGCGGCTGGGTCGACGACGGCGAGTCGCCGGAGCAGGCGATCGTCCGCGAGGTGCGGGAGGAGACCGGGTTCGAGGTGCGCGTGGTCGAACTGGGCGAGACGACCGAGCGACCGGCGTCGCTTCACCACACCTTTCTCTGCGAGGTACTGGGCGGCGAGCTAGCGGTGTCCGAGGAATCGCACGAGGTTGCCTACCGTGACCCGGCAGAGATCGAGCGGTGGCACATGGACCACCGCTCGCGGCTGTTCCGCGCGCTCGGAGCGTCATGAAGCTCTCCGACGGGCGGATCACGTTGCGCCCTGCCACGCCGGCCGACGAAGAGCGCCTGTGGGAGATCCTGCAGGAGCCGGAGATCGTCCGCTGGTGGGGCCACGAGGCCCGCGAAGACCTGCAATCGCACCTGGCGGGCCGCGAGCAGGCGGTGCCGTTCGTGATCGAGCACGCGGACGCCCCGGCCGGCATGATCCAGTACTGCGAGGAGAACACCCCCGAGTTCCGCCACGCCGGGATCGACATCTACCTGACCGCTCGACTGCATGGGCGGGGCCTTGGGGCCGCTGCGATCCGCCTGATGGTGGAGCATCTGCGGGGTCTCGGTCATCACCGGATCACCATCGACCCAGCGGCCGCCAACCACGCCGCCATCCGCTGCTATCTGTCGGTCGGCTTCCAGGAGGTGGGCGTGATGCACGCCTACTGGCGTGACCCGGACGGCGTATGGCAGGACGGGTTGTTGATGGAGCTGGTGGCGCCTCAGGCGACGAGCGGCAGCTCGCCCGGATCCTCCGGCAGCATCGCCGCGCCCGGGGCCACCCGGCGCAGCTCGTCGTAAGTCGGCAGCTCGGCGACGCACAGCCGCGCGAACGCATCCCGCCGGGGGCCGTGCGACACGCGGCCGATCGCGCCCAGCCGCTCGCCGCGGGCCGGGTCGCTGATCACGCACACCAGCACGCCGTCGGCGGTCACCGAGTAGAGCGGTTCACACCCCTGGCGCGCGCGCCGCACCGCCTCGGCCAGGAACCGCCGGGCCCGTCGTTCGCCTCGTGTCAGCTCGTCGTCGAGCATGATGCCCTCGTGATCGGCGTCACGATCGCCCGCCTTGAGCCGCCGCGCGGACGCCCCGGGTGAACACAGGTGTCTGACACTTGTGTTCACCGCCAGCGTGCGGCCCCGGGAGCCGGCAAGCCGGACGGCCTGGGTGAACACGGGTGTCTGACACTTGTGTTCACCGCCAGCGTGCGGCCCCGGGAGCCGGCAAGCCGGAACTAGGACGCGATCCGGTACGTGCGCTTGCCGGCCTGCTTGGCCTCGAGCAGCGACCGGTCGGCGCGGTCGACCAGCGGCACCGGGTCGATCTCGCCCGAGCGGGAGCAGGTCATGCCCAGCGAGGCCGCGAGGCCGGTCGACTCGACGGCGTGCAGCAGCCGGCGGCCGGTCTCCTCGACCTCGTCGTCGATGTCGTGCAGGATGATCGCGAACTCGTCGCCCCCGATCCGGCTGGCCACATCGCCCGCCCGGCACGTCACGCGCAGCGCCTCGGCGGCTCTGCGGAGCGCCGTGTCGCCCGCCAGGTGGCCGTGGCGGTCGTTGATCAGCTTGAAGTTGTCGATGTCGATCATGGCGACCGTGACCAGGTCGCCGGCGCGTGCGGCGCGCGCGAGCTCCTGACCCAGCCGCTCGTAGAACGCGCGGTGGTTGAGCAGGCCGGTCAGCGGGTCGCGGTCGACCTGCGAGCGGAGATCTTCGTACAGCTGGGCGTTGCGCACGGTCAGCGCCGCCTGGCTGGCGATGGTCTTCAGGAAGGCGACGTCGCGCCGCGTCCAGGCGCTGGTCGACCGGTGGTCGGCGACCTCGATCAGACCCACCGAACGGCCCTCGATGGCCAGCGGCAGCTCCATCGATGACTTCCAGCCGCTGCGCTCCATGAACTCGCGGGCCTTGTCGGGAAGCTCCCGGTCGGCCAGCGTCGCCTCGACGAACCCGTCTGCGGCCTCCAGCAGGGCGCGGGTGCTGGGGTAGTCGGCCAGCGGCCACACCCCCTGGGCGATGTCGGCCCGGGGCGGGTAGGCGGCCACATCGCGGAGCACGTCCTCATCCCTGTCCCAGACCGAGATGTTGCACTCCGAGATCCGCGGCAGCGCGCCCGACAGCTCGCGGGCAAGGGTCGACAGCACCTCATCCAGGGCGAGGCTCGATGAGAGCGCGAGGGAAATCCGGTGAAGCACCTCGAGCTCACGGCGGTCGCGACCGCCTGTGGAGCGAGACATGCGGATCATTCACATGTTTCATCGGCGCATTCGCGCTCCGGCTCAAGTCTGGTCGATCCACTCCCACAGGTCGGCCGGGAGCTCCAGGTGGCCGAGCTCGAGGGCCGCCGCCCGCCGCGCGGCGCTGGCATCGCCCGGCATCCGCCGGCCGTCCAGCAGGTCGCGCAACCGCTGGCCGGCCTCCGCCTGCGGGCGCGCCAGCAGCACGACCGCCGAGTGGCCGTCGACGCCCCCGAGCGACCCGCACAACAGCTCGACCACCGCGGCCAGGGCGAAGCCCTTGTACGCCTGGTCGCCGCCGAAGGGCAGGATCGCCGCCCGGTCGCCGATCACCTCGCCGGGATCCGCCTCGGGAGAGCCGTCGGCGCGGGCCGCGGTTCCGGCTGCCAACCGTGCGCCGCCGGCTGCCGCCGTGAGCACCTCGCCGTAGGTCGTCCGGCCCATCGAGACGTCAACTACGACCGGCGGATCGCCGTCCGGCAGCGCCAGGCAGAACGGGTTCGTGCCGAGCACGGCCGGGCCGCCACGCGGGTGCCCGAGCCTGGCAGTCGAGGACGCGCAGATCAGACACACCAGGCCGGCCGCGGCGGCCCGCTCCGCGAAGTAGCCGAGCCGGCCGGTGGGAAAGCACCGGGACACCACCACCACGCGCGCGCCGGGCGGCGGGTCGGCGAGCTCGCGGTCGATAGCGTCGGCCAGCGCCAGGTAGCCGAGCGCGCCGGCGGCGTCGTAGCGGGCGATCCCGTCGCCGCGTTCGACGACGCGGCAGCGAGCGGTCGGGTCGAGCCCGTCGAAGCCGGCAATCCAGCGCAGCCGCTCGAGCCCGTGGGTGGAGGCTCCGCGCAGCTCGGCATCCACGAAGTGGTCGACCAGCAGCGCCGCGTCGCGGCCGCCGAACCCCAGCGCACAGGCCCGCCGGCCGGCTACCTCGCGCACCCGTTCGATGGCGACCTGCATGAGGAGCGCACTCTACGATGTCGCCCATGTCGCGGTCGTGGCAGCAGATGTTCAACACCGGTGACGGCGCCCAGCCGCCGGCGGACGAGACGCCGGAGGAACGCGGCGGCCTGTTCCGGCGGATGCGCGATAGCCTGTCCAAGAGCAGGCGGGCGATGAGTCAGCAGCTGCAGGCGGTGGTCTTCAACCCCGCCGATCCCGAGGTCTGGGAGCGGCTGGAGGAGGCGCTGATCGCCGCCGACTGCGGGGTGCCGGCGACGGTCGAGGTGATCGAGCGGCTGGAGGCAGCGGCGGATGCCGGCGGCTTGCTCACGGCGGACGATCTGCGCGCCCGGCTGGCCGAGATCGTGGCCGAGCTGATGGCGCCGCAGGGCGATCCCCGGATCGACGTCAGCCACCGGCCGGCGGTGGTGCTGGTCACCGGCGTCAACGGCACCGGCAAGACCACGTCGATCGGCAAGATCGCCTACCACCTCCGCGAAGCCGGGCTGAGCTCGGTGATCGGCGCGGCCGACACCTTCCGGGCGGCCGCCGGAGAGCAGCTCGAGACGTGGGCGACGCGGGCCGGCGCCGACTTCGTCAGCTCGCAGTCAGGAGCCGACCCGGCCGCCGTCGCCTACGACGCCGTGGGCGCCGCCCAGGCCCGTGGCCGCGACGTGGTGATCGTCGATACCGCCGGGCGGCTGCACACCCAGGATCACCTGATGGAGGAGCTGCGAAAGATCCACCGAGTGATCGGCCAGCGGCTGGAGGGAGCGCCCCACGAGGTGCTCCTGACGATCGACGCCACCACCGGCCAGAACGGCCTTCAGCAGGCGCGCCTGTTCTCGCAGGCGGTGGATGTGTCGGGCATCGTGCTGACCAAGCTCGACGGCACCGCCAAGGGCGGCATCGCCCTCGCAATCGCGCATGAGCTGGCGATCCCGGTCAAGCTGGTCGGCATGGGCGAGGGCATCGAGGACCTGCAGCCGTTCGACCCGCTGGATTTCGGCCGCGCCCTGTTCGACGGTGCCGCCGACGGCACAGGGTAACCTGCCCCTGATGTTCGACTCTCTTTCAGACCGGCTTGGCGCAACGCTCGACGGCCTCCGCGGCAAGGGCCGGCTGAGCGAGGACGACATCAACAAGGCGATGCGCGAGATCCGGCTGGCGCTGCTCGAGGCAGATGTCAACTTCGGCGTGGTCAAGGACTTCGTCGCCCGCGTCAAGGAGCGGGCGATGGGATCGGACGTGCTCGACAGCCTGACGCCCGGCCAGCAGGTGGTGAAGATCGTCCACGAAGAGCTGACCGAGCTGATGGGCCAGGCCGGCACCAAGCTGTCGATGTCGAACCGGCCGCCGACCGTGATCCTGATGGCCGGCCTGCAGGGATCCGGCAAGACCACGGCCGCCGGCAAGCTGGCCCGGCTACTCGCCAAGCAGAAGCGGAAGCCGGCCATGGTGGCCGCCGACATCTACCGCCCTGCCGCGATCCAGCAGCTGCAGACGCTGGGCAAGTCGCTGCAGGTGCCGGTGTTCGAGCGGGGGACGGCCGATCCGGTGGAGACGGCGGCCTGGGGGATCGAGCAGGCCAAGGCCCAGGGCCGCGACGTTGTCATCGTCGATACCGCCGGCCGGCTCACCATCGATCAGGAGCTGATGGACGAGCTGGTACGGATGAAAGCCGCGGTCAAGCCCCACAACGTGCTGCTGGTGCTGGATTCGATGACCGGCCAGGACGCGGTCGCCACCGCCCAGGCGTTCGCCGACGCGGTCGACTACGACGGCGTGATCCTGACCAAGCTGGACGGCGACGCCCGCGGCGGCGCGGCGCTGGCCGTGCGGGCCGTCACCGGCAAGCCGATCAAGTTCGTCTCGGTCGGCGAGAAGCTCGACCAGCTGGAGGAGTTCCATCCCGACCGGATGGCGTCGCGGATCCTCGGCATGGGCGACGTGATGTCGCTGATCGAGCGCGCCCAGGACGAGTTCGACGAGCAGCAGGCGGCCGATCTCGAGGCAAAGATCCGCAAAGCGGAGTTCAATCTCGACGACATGCTGGAGCAGCTGCGGATGGTGCGCAAGATGGCCGGCGGCGGCGGCCTCACCAGCCTGCTGGGCATGGTCCCGGGCATCGGCCGCCAGATCAAGAACATGCCCAAGGTGGACGAGCGGCAGATCGACCGGGTGGAGGCGATCATCCTCTCGATGACCCCGGCCGAGCGGCGTAATCCCAAGCTGCTGGACGGCAGCCGGCGGCGGCGGATCGCCGGCGGCAGCGGCACCAACGTGCAGACCGTGAACCAGCTGCTCAGCCAGTTCCGGCAGATGCAGAAGATGATGAAGCAGATGGGGAAGAGCGGCAAGGTTCCCCAGTTCCCCGGCCTGCCGCGCCGTTAGGCGGCTCGCCCGCTACACTGCCTCGGTTCCGCAATCTGACCAGAAGGTGCATCTCTCGTGGTGAAGATCCGACTGTCGCGACACGGCTCGCACAAGAACCCGATCTACCGGGTGGTCGTGGCCGATTCTCGCGTGCCGCGCGACGGCCGCAGCCTGGAGGAGATCGGCCGCTACAACCCGCAGCTCGAGCCGTCGCTGATCGACATCGACACCGACCGGGCGCGTGAGTGGCTGGCCAAGGGCGCGCAGCCGACTCCCACGGTCAAGAAGCTGCTCAAGATCGCCGGGGTCTAGTTCCGCCGCCCATGGAGCGCCTGCTCGAGTACCTCGCCAAGCAGCTGGTCGACCATCCCGATCAGGTGCGGGTCGAGCGCAGCGAGCGTGAGGACGGCGAGATCCTGCTCGAGCTGCACGTGGCCGAGGAGGATCGCGGCAAGGTGATCGGCAAGGGAGGGCGGATCGCCCGCTCCCTGCGCACCGTGGTCAAGGCGTCCGCCGTTCGCAGCGGCCGCCGGGTCCACGTCGAGATCGCTGGGTGAGCGCCTGGCGGCCCGAGCGGATCGTGGTCGGCACGGTCGGCAAGGCCCACGGCCTGGACGGGTCGGCCTATCTGAACGGCTACGGTGGCGCGGTGCCGCTCGATTCCGGCACGCCGGTGCGCGTGGGTGAGTCCGAAACCACCGTCGCCGGCCGCAAGGGCACCTGGGATCGCCCGATCGTCCGCTTCGAGCTGGCGGCCGACCGCACCGCTGTTGAGCAGCTGCGGGGGCTCGAGGTAACCGTCGACGCGGCGCTGCTGCCCGAGCCGGAGGAGGACGAGTACCTGCACGTCGACCTGATCGGCTGTGCCGTGCAGAGCGGCGAGCGGCTGCTGGGCGCCGTGTCCGCCGTCCACTCCTATCCGGCCAACGACGTGCTGGAGCTGGACGGCGGCGAGATGCTGCCGTTCGTCGACGATGTGGTGGTCGAGGTCGACGTCCCCGGCCGCCGCATCGAGGTGCGCCCCGACGTGCTGGCCGAGGACTAGATCAGCCCCGGCAGGAACCGCCGCCGCACCTTCTGCATGTACACCCCGTAGCCGGGGTAGCGCTCGGCCAGCAGTCGCTCCTCCAATCGCGCCTTGTACCACCAGAGCACGGCCAGCGCGGCGGTGCCCGCAAGTCCCCAGAGCCCGACGGCCAGCGAGATGCCGGCGAACAGCGTGAGGCCGCCGCCGTAGATCGGGTGGCGCGCCAGCCCGAACGGCCCGTCCATGACCAGCTTGGCGTCGCCTCTGGGCGCCGGGAAGGAGCTGAACGACGGGCCCAAGGTGCGGTACGACCAGACGACCAGGAAGAGCCCGGCGACCGCCAGCACTGTGCCGGCCACTCGCACGGGCTGGGGTGCACGGGGCGGGAGCACCCAGCCCGCGGCGACCACCGCCATCAGCGCGAACTGGGCCGCGACCCAGCCGCCGCCGTGATCTGTCACGAGTGGGTGCGGGCCGACCGGGGGTCGGGCAGCGGCGTCAGCATCGACTCGATGGCCGCCCGGTGCTGTTCGAACTGGGGCGGCAGGATGATCCGGCTGCCCAGCTCCTCGATAGGGTCGTCGACGGTGAAGCCGGGCCCATCGTCGGCGATCTCGAACAGGACGCCGCTGGGCTCTCGGAAGTAGATCGAGTGAAAGTAGTGACGGTCGATCACGGGCGTCGACTGGACGCCATTCGAGCGCAGCCGCTCGACCCACTTCGGGTGTTCCTCGACGCTGGTCGCCCACGCTACGTGGTGTACCGTGCCGGCGCCCGGCACCGGCGTCTCGGCGGGCGGATCCTCGTAGCGGATCCAGCCGCCCCGGCGGTCGCCGCGGAGCTCCCAGCAGCCGGCGCCCGCCGGCACGGCGCCCATCACGTCCTCCAGCACGCGCCGGCTGCGCTCGGGATCGCGGCTGTAGGCGCGCACGCCCTCGAACCCGTGCAGGGCCAGCCCGGGCGGGATCTCCGGATGCTCCGCGATCAGGGGCGCATCAACGGTGGAGACGATCAGCTCGTGCTCCAGCCCTTCAGGGTCGGCGAAGATCAGCACGTCGCCGTCGCGGCGGGACTCCACCCGCAGGTCGGCCAGCCGCTGCTCCCAGAAGTCGATGGCCTCGGGCGACGCGACCCGCCATACCACCCGATGCACCATCCCCTGGCCGGCCCGGCCTCGGGCGGCGCCCGGGTACTCGAAGAAGGTGATGTCGGAGCCGGGGTCGCCGTGCTCGTCGGCGTAGAACAGGTGGTAGACGGTGGGATCGTCCTGGTTGACCGACTTGGCCACCAGCCGCAGGCCCATCACCGCTGTGTAGAAGTGGACGTTGCCGGGGGCATCGCCCGTAATGCATGTTACGTGGTGGATTCCGTCGAGCTGCATTCGCCCAGGTACGAGTATCACCGTCCCGGCCGGCGCGCCAGTACGATCGGCCGACGATGCTCGAGATCGACGTGTTCACGCTGTTTCCGTCCTATCTCGACTGGCTGCGCGAGTCGCGGCCGGTGCGAAACGTGCTGGACGCCGGCCGCCTCTCGCTGCGGGCGGTCGACCTGCGCGAGTTCGGGCTGGGCGGCTACCGGCAGGTCGACGACGCGCCCTACGGCGGCGGCGCCGGGATGGTGATCCGGGTCGACGTGATCGTCCGCGCGCTGGAGGAGACCTACGGCCGGCCGCTGGACGATATCCGCCACGACCGGCGGATCGCGGCCCTGGCCCCGGTCGGCCGCCAGCTGACCGACGCGGTCGCCGGCGAGCTTGCCGCCGACGAGCGGCTGACCCTGCTGTGCGGCCGCTACGAGGGGTTCGACCAGCGGGTGCACGATCACGTCGCCACCGACGAGATCTCGATCGGCCCCTACGTGCTGTCGGGCGGCGAGCCGGCGGCGATGGTCGTCATCGACGCCGTCACCCGCAAGCTGCCGGGCGCCCTGGGCCGGGAGGAGAGCCGTGTCGTGGAGTCGTTCTCGCAGGCGCTGGGCGGCGCTCTCGAGTACCCGCATTACACCCGTCCGGAGGAGTACCGCAGCTGGCGGGTGCCCGACGTGCTGCTGTCGGGGCACCACGGGGAGGTGGAGCGGTGGCGGCAGGAGAGGTCGCAGCACCGGACACCCGGTCGATGAGTCATCCGCTACCATTCCCCGGCTTCGTCGAGGTGAGGATATGACCGTGAACGTGATTCAGGACATCGAAGATCGCCAGCGCCGTGAGGTGCCCGTGTTCAAGGCCGGCGACACCGTTAAGGTGCATTTCAAGGTGATCGAGGGCACCCGCAGCCGTGTGCAGGTGTTCGAAGGCATCTGTATCAAGCGTCAGGGCGCGGGCGTGCGCGAGACGTTCACGGTGCGCAAGAAATCGTTCAACGAGGTGTTCGTGGAGCGTACGTTTCCCGTCCACTCGCCGCGCATCGAGAAGATCGAGGTCGCCAGCATCGGCGACGTCAGCCGGGCGAAGCTGTACTACCTGCGCGACAAGGTCGGCAAGGCCGCCCGCGTCCGCGAGAAGTCCCGCTGAGCGAGCGGCCGGTGCGCGCGGCGGAACCGGCAACCCCGCTGGGGCCGCCTCCGGAGCAGCCGCCGCCCGGCGAGCCGCCGAAGGCGAAGCGGCACGTCAACCCGCTGCTCGAGCTGGTACTGATCCTGGCTGCGGCCTTCGGTCTGTGGTACGTGGTCAACGGCTGGGTGGTGAAGCCCTACCGGATCCCCTCCGCCTCCATGGAGCCGACGCTGACGGCCGGCGACCGGGTGCTGGTGTCGCGGTTCGTCTATCACCTGCACGACCCGCGGCGGGGCGACATCGTCGTCTTCCACCCGCCGGGCGACGGCGACATCGCCCGTGCCGGGGCCGACCACCCGGCCAGCGTCTACTTCATCAAGCGGGTGATCGGGCTGCCCGGCGAGACCGTTCAATCGGTGGCCGGGCGCGTGCAGGTGTGCCAGGCGCCGGGCGTCGACTGCCGGACGCTGAAGGAGCCGTATCTGGCCAAGCAGCGTTCCACCGGGACGTTCGGGCCGATTCCGGTGCCGGCCGGCAGCTACTTCATGATGGGCGACAACCGCGCCGACTCCGACGACAGCCGCGACTGGGGCGTGCTTCCCCGCAGCTACATCATCGGTGAGGCCTTCTCGACCTACTGGCCGCTCGACCGCCTGCGGCTGCTGTAACGGGTTCGGAGCAGATCCGGCACCGGTGCGGGGTGACTCGTGTCCGTTGGCCCGGGTAGTGTGCGCCCGTGGCACCTCGACCGCCAGGCTACCGGCTCCTCTCACACGACCGGAAGCTGGGCGCCCGACGTGTTGCCGGTGCAGACGAGGTCGGCCGCGGCTGCCTGGCGGGGCCGCTGGTGGTGGCCTCCGTGTGCTACGACGTCGAGCGGGTCGACCGCCGCCGGCTGGCCCAGCTCGACGACTCCAAGCGCGTCCCGCCGGAGCTGCGGGAGGAGCTGTTCACCGCCATCATGCAGATGGCGCTGCAGGTGGTGGTGATCACGGTGCCCGCGGCCGAGATCGATCGCCGCGGCCTGCACAAGTCGAATCTGCGGGCGCTCGGCCAGGCGCTCGAGTCGCTCGACCCCGCCCCCGACGTCTGCCTGACCGACGGCTTCTCGGTGCCCGGGTGCGGCCGCGAACACAGCCGCCTGATCGGCGGCGACGGCCGCAGCGCCGCGATCGCCGCCGCGTCGATCGTGGCCAAGGTCGTCCGCGACCGGCATATGCACCGGATGGCCGATCGCTATCCGGAGTACGGCTTCGAGCGGCACGTCGGCTACATCACGCCCGAGCACGGGGCAGCCGTCCGCCGACACGGCGTGACGCCGCTTCACCGGCGCTCCTGGCACGCTCGGGCGTATGCCGAGCTCGAGCTGGCGTAGTCCCCACCGCTACGGCCGGTTCGCCGAGGAGCTCGCAGCCTGGCGGCTGCGGCTGGCCGGATTCCGGATCGTGGGCCGAAACGTGTGGGTGGCGGGCCGCGAGATCGACGTGCTCGCCCGCCGTGGGCGGCTGCTGGTGATCTGCGAGGTCAAGGCGCGGCGGAGCAGGCGCTACGGTGGCCCGCTGGACGCGGTCGGCGACGAGAAGCAGCTGCGGCTGCGGCGGGCGGCGGAGATCCTGGTCGCCCGCGACCCCACGGTGGAGACAGTGCGGTTCGACGTGATCACCGTCGACGGGCTGTCGGTGCGCCACCTGCCGGCAGCGTTCTGACGGCGCGTCCCCACCCGATCACGACCAGGGGTACTCGTCGTGCTGGGGTAGGTCGTCCAAGATCTCGTACCACGGAGCCTTGGAACCGACGAACATATGGCCCGTCGGCTTGAGCGCCGGCTCGTCGACGAGCGTCCCGTACGGCACGCGGACGTACACCCCGTCGCGCGCGGTCCTCGTCCAGTAGACGAGCGACCAGCACGCTGCGCACCGCATCTCGTGATCCGCGTGCTCCTCGCCGAGGCGCGTCAACGACTCCGCGCCCCTCGTCACCCTGAACTTCTCGCGCTCGATCTCGGCCCACGGCAAGAACGCCGAGCCAGTGCTCGCGCGGCAGTTCGAGCAGTGGCAGATGAAGGCCGCGACGAACTCGTCGGAGACCTCATACTCGACGGCATGGCAGGCGCAGCGCCCCTTCAGCACTCCGACAGTCTAGGCCTGTGCAACAGCCGCTCCCGGTGCTCTGAAGCCGTTTCGTCACGCGTTGTGA
>Ga0070683_100001869_pt1 | contig 16438 bp, 17 predicted proteins | sample KBSC713LmetaG_FD_64662 | JGI IMG/M metagenome (GOLD analysis project Ga0070683, IMG submission 64662) | Corn rhizosphere microbial communities from Kellogg Biological Station, Michigan, USA - KBS C7.1-3L metaG | ecosystem: Host-associated > Plants > Roots > Rhizosphere ...
AGCGTCTAATGAAACGTCCAACAAAACGTCCAACATAAAGAACGAGCTATTGATCTAGGTCATTGATTTTGCAGCAAGAGTTTGATTGAAAGTTTTGAAGCGGAGCGCTTCACCCGCTCCGATTTTGTACGCTATTTGTACGATGTAGCGCGCTTCTGAACGCTGCCCAGAGTCGTCGCCAAACAAACCTTAGTACTGCGTTGGCGTTACCACGTTCTGCTTCGGCGAATTGCTAGCGATTGGCATTCGAATCGTTGGGCTTGCGATCGGCTGCTCCATAAGATGCTTGCCAAATTAGCTAGGCTCTTGCCCAAACGGCGGTCGTCAAAGCTTGGTCAATCAGCTACTCGAGGACCGCAGCCGCGGCCATTCGTCGTCGGGCGGGACGATCGACATTCTTGTCAACAGTTTTCCGGCGCCGAGGCCTGCCGACCAGCCATCGCCGCCTCTAATTAGAAAAACCGAGCTCCCGGCGACGTTGTTCCGCGTGACCTCTCGCCGCGTTTTCAGATCGATCGCCGATGGTGTCGACGAAAATCCAGGATGCGTATGCCACTCGCCAACGAATGTATGAGTGCGCCCGCTCTCTGTCCATCGCCGGTTGGCGAGATCCTGATGCCCGGGATCGTCTCGATCAAACCGGAGTCTTGCGCGGCGGTCGCAGCGCAAAGGCTCCGAACACTCGGTAACCTCGATATGGGGATCTCTGTAGCAACCGATCAGAATTCCTCCGGCCTCCGTCGCGTTCTCAGGGCTGCGCAGGTAGCGATCGATTCTCGTGGTTACCCGCTCGTGGACGACGACGAGCCGCAGGCCTGCGCGGAAGATCATTGAGCTCGTGTTTGGCAAGCCGGGCACTCTGGAGCGGGCGTGAGGTTCATATCCTTGATCTGGAAGCTGCGATCCGGATCAAGCACACGGGTTCGGTAGCGATGCCTCGGATCGCCGCTGTTCCATGCGAGAACGAGGTCGAGCGCCAGGGCCGCCGCCGACATCGATGCCGAGACCGGGAACGGTGCATAGAGGCCGTCTCCGCAGGCAGGATTGCGTCGCAGTTCGTTGTCGGAGTCTGGACGCAGGACCCTATAGCGCGGTTCGCCGGCAAGCTTGGGCTTTTGGCACTTGAAGCACCCGTGCTCCGGTCCGTCGCAGAGCAAAACCTGGGCCGCACCGCCGTTGCCGACGATCCAGGCGTGAAGAACCGGCGGAAAGTTCGGTCGCCGCGAGACGGCATGATGGTTCAAGGCAATCGAGAACGGTTCTTCACCCGTTGCGTCGATGATCAGGTCGCCGGTCAATGACGCCAGGATCGCGGTTGCGTCCAGAGGACGGCTTTCGATTGCAAGGTGCGGAAGCTGCCCGCGAATGTACTCGGCACAACCGTCAGCCTTGTTCTGGCCCAGAAACGAGATTCCGAGAATATGCCGCCCGAGATTGGCCGGCGATAATCTGTCGGAGTCAATCAGCGTGAGACATCCTCCCAGTGACCCGGCGCCGCTTTGCGCGAGATTATAGGCGAGAAATCCACCGATGGTCCCACAACCGATCAGAACAATGTTCTTTCCGGCGAGGCTCGACATAGCCCCAAGATTGCGCTGGTAGAGGAAGCGTTCATCGATCGGAGAACCCAGATGGCGTTCGACCGCCACATCCTCGGTGTGGTCGAGCAGGATCTTCGGCAGAGCCGACTTCCGGGATTTCATAAATTCGGGGCGATCAAAGCGTTTGGGGATCTGGATCTCGGCGAGACAGATGGCATTGGGTGCGTAGACCGCGATCCAACGCGTCAGACCGGTCCCCAGCCCCAGCGCGGGCTCCAATTCGTCTGCTACGCCAATCCGGTCGAGGAATGCGGCAAGGCCTCGAAGATTGCGGGGCAGAGCTCCGCCCCCATCTGCGCCCAAATCGAAATCTACCCGCACGATCCGGCAAGGTGCAGTTCCCGGAGCAACCTTGATGCCGCGATTAGCCGCATGGAGCGCCTTGAGGGAAGGGGCGAGCCCGTCCTTCGGCGCCAGCACCAGCTTGTCGTTGGCCGTCCGTGACAGCCCGACAAAGAATATCTCACCCTCGCCTCGAAAACCCTCTGGCAGATCCACCAGGATTAAAGGGCCGGCAGCCCAGTACTGGCTAAATTCGTCGACGTAGTCGAGATCGGAACGGCCACGAAGCCCATCGCCCAGAACCTTCTCAGCCAGCTTCAGACATTGCAGAACGGTCCCCCCGGGGTCGTACCGATCGAAGACCATGGCGTTTCTTGCGACATAGCAGACCATGTTGCCTGGCCCGAGCAAATGCGGCGTTCGCTTACCTTCCGCTTTGCCGCGCGCGAGCAGTTTGATGACCGGCGGATCGACGAAATCAAGGTCAGGCACCTCGATCGACACCTCGGCCTCCAGACCATGCCGGTCGATCTGGCCGACGTAGTATGGATGCGCGCTCTCGCTCCAATCCTTCTTGAAGCCCTCCTGTCTCAGCGCGGCATCTATTGCTCGGAGGCCCTCCTGCTCATCCACTGGTCGACCGTCCCACAGACGGCGCCGGCGAGATGATGGCCGGTGCAGCTACGACAGCCGCAGCCGCAGCGGCGTGAGCCTTGACGAGATCAGGGCGATTGGGAATTCGCTCGCCAAAAATGGCTTTCAGATGGTCCACGGCGACCTCAGCCAGGTAGCAATGGTTGATCGCATCATTCAGCTGCTCGTGCATCGCGTTGGCAGCCTTGATGGCCTGCCGGCGTTGTTCGCCGGTCCAGGATGACCCAAGAACTTCAGCGGTATCGGCCGGATTGAGAATTTCACCGGCGAACATACCAGCCAGACGTGAGGTCACCTCGAGGAGCGCGAGATCGTCGCGGCGAGGGACGCTCAGATGGCCAACGTCCTCGAAGGCATAGAAAGCGCACGCCATCAGTATGATCGATGAGATATGATCAAGCTTGTGATGATCACGCCAGGCCTTCAGGTACCGGCATTCACGCCGCAGAAGTTCGCCATAAAAGTCGATGGCATTGAGAAACCAGTCATGGATCTTGCGCGGGTCGGACGGCTTCCAGTTTTCCTTGCGGTGCGCGAGCAGAACCTTGTTGGAATCGATCTGATCCCAGCTGTCGATCCGCATTTTCCGCGAGCTCATGAAGTCGATATTGTCTTCAGAGTCGGCAATAGCGCGGTCCATTGCGGCCTTGGTCAGCCTGCCGAACTGGTCATCGGGAATGGCGTACAAGGGGACGTCGACATGGAGGCAATCGTCGATGATGACCCGCGCGCAGGTGTCCTTCTCCTCGAAGCCTTTCCACTTCTCGTGCTTGATCAGCGCTTTCAAAGCGGCATCGACAATTGCGAAGTAAAGGGTCGCTGCTTCGGCAGGGCCATTGCCCTTGACGAACGTCATCGGCAGATAGAGGCCGTCGTCAACGTCAATCTGCTGCGGCGGCATCCATGCCCGCCGGTTGAGCAGCTTGTAAGCCTCGCTGCCCTGCGTGAAGAAGCGCGGGATGATCTGTCTTCCGAACTGGCGTTTGGTCTCGCTCGCGATAATGGCTCTGAGATGGTCGCGAATCTTTCGCTTGGCGTTCTGGAGCTTGCCCTGCTCGTCAATGAGAAGCTCGAGCTTGGCGAGGAGGTCGACGCCACCCTTGGCGCCGTGAAGCAGCTTATCGACGTTTGCCACAGTGGTACCCTTTCTGGTTGCAGGTCGCTCGCCACCGATGGTTCGGCGATCCGGGCGTCGGGGACGGCTTGCATCCAGCGGCACGAATCGATTGCTGACGCTATAGAATAGCGCCTTTGGGGGTTTTGGAGAACGAATTGGCAACAGAATCCACAAAAAAGAAGCCGTTTCAGATACTTGCTCTGAGTGGGGGCGGTTATCTCGGACTGTATGCTTCCGAGATCCTCGCCCGGCTGGAGGACAGGGCCGGCAGACCCATTGGGAGCTGTTTTGATTTAATCGCCGGCACCTCGGTCGGTGGCATCCTTGCCGCGGGCGTTGCCCTGGACGTACCGGCCGCTCGAATGCGAGACCTCTTCATCGAACGGGGGCAGGACATCTTCTCAGGCCGGCGGCGACCGCGGTTCGGCTGGATCGACGCCGGGCGGTCATTGCTTGGTGCGAAATACGATGGCCATGCTTTGCGGAGCGTAGTCTCCGAAATCATTGGCGACCAAACCACTCTGGCTGCCTGTAAACACCGCTTGATCATCCCCGCGGTCAATATGACGAAGGGGAGTGTCCAGATGTTCAAGACGGGACATCATCCGGATTTCACGCTAGACCCCAAGCGGCGACTGGTTGATGTGGTCATGGCAACCAGCGCCGCTCCAACCTACTTCCCGTTGGCCGACGTGGGCCATGCGCACTACGCCGATGGTGGTCTCGTTGCCAATGCGCCCGATCAATGCGCGCTTCACGAGGCGACGCACTTTCTGAAGCAGGATCTTTGTCAGGTCTCGATCCTCAGCATTGGTACCACGTCGACCGGATTTTCACTCAAGCGATCTCTCGGTCGCGATCTGGGCAGCGCGAAATGGATGATGCGAGGTCGGCTGTTACGCACGATTGTTTCTTCGCAGCAGCAACTCGTCGATTACATGCTTCGTCATCAACTGGGCGGCCGTTATCTGCGGATCGATGCCACTCAATCGGAAGAGCAGCAGGCGGATCTGGCCCTCGATGTTGCTGACGCGAACGCTCAAGGTACGCTGCTTGGCCTGGCAGAAGGCAGCTTCCAGAAGGTCTCTGCCGATCCTGTACTGCAAAAATTTCTCTCTCATATGCCCGATCCGCCCGACTTCCAGGGCACAACCTCGGCCGCAGATTGAACAGCGACGGCTTTGAAGTCGGTACCGAGTCTTCAGGGGCGTTTCTTGAGCTGGATCGATCCCTTGGTATTGCGATCGGTCCAGTAATGACCGCTCATCTTCTTCGGCGGCGTACCGATGACGCGATAGCGGAACGCACCATAGTGGATTTCAGTCTGCGTGCCGCGGGCGAGAATGTCGGGGTCGCTCTGGTAAACGCCAATCACTTCATAGACGCCGTCGTCGTGGCGGATCAGCCGCCCAGCAAGCTGAAAGGATCTGTTGGTGTTCGGCTCTTCACCTGTCACCAAGCGAACCGATAACGATGAATAGGTTTGCTTGATCGTGGCGGTGCCAGTGATCGTCTTGTTCTCGCGGCCTCCTTGCTCGACGTAGGAGGACAATAATTCGGCAGCCCATTGGCCGGAGAGGTCGGGCGTCTTGTGAAAAAGCCGGAACGGCCAGTACCGCCACAATACCCGGTCGAAGGCCGTCAAGAGGCCGGTGACGATCGCGACCGTGACGGAAAATGGCTTGGCGTAATCCCAGGATAGGTCTACTCCGAAGTACAGGAGTGAAATTGCCCAGACTGCGGCCGCCACGATGATGATGACTGAGATCGAAAAGCCAGAAGGCATGTCGGAAGCAAATGTCTGAGGAAATGGATATCGAAGCGCTGCTTCGGAAAGTACATGCTGAAGGTTTTCCTCGCTACCCTTTGCTGGTCGTGTTCTTCACCGGAAGCGATGAGCCGCCGGACTGTGTTTCGATGCTTCGCGCTCCGATGCCAAGAGGAGGCTTTGTCTTTGGCGAAGACTTCGGCAGCCAGGTTCGACAGGCGGTGTTGGATAACGAGAGCGCCCACGATGGAGCGATTGCGTTCGGCCGATCGAGGAAGTTCAGCCCCTATAAGTGCGCTGGCTGGTCTTACCGTATTGTCGCGACAGGCGTTGCCGATGCCGCGGAGGCAAACAGAGGCGCCGCTTACAACAGCGCAGTTTCGTTGTCGCTGAGTGCCGGTGTCGATCTCGTATGCTTGTTTTCCCGGGATCTAGAGATCTTCGTTGGTGGGAGACGGGCTGCCCTCGTTGAAGGTCGATAGCCCCCAGAATATCTGAAGTGGACGGAGCTGCCCGCCCGTCTCCAGGGCGGAACCATCGGGCGGACCGGCATAGGGTCGCTTCCCGGGAAAGGGACGAAATTGCTCCGTTTGCCGCCTCAAGAAAGGACCGAGTCGGTCCTATTATGATAAACCATTGATTTGCATTAAAACTTTTTTTGTAACTCAGCGCTTGTAGAGTGTCAGAAGTTCTCCTATGTTTCTGACACTGGAGTATGTGCCATGACCCCCCTGAGCACCCGGATTCTGGAATTCACCAAAGTACTGCCGGAAGGCGCGCCCATCGCTGCCAAGGCACTTTTGCATCTTGGAAAGCGGGCTGCCGTCGATCAGGCTCTTTCGCGTCTTACCGAGCGAGGAAAGCTCCTGCGCGCGAGGCGAGGGGTCTATTTGCGTCCGGTCGAAAGCCGTTTCGGAGTTAGAGCTCCGTCGGTTGAGAAGGTCGTCGAAGAGACCAAGGTTCGCAGCGGTGAAACCATCGTGTCCAGCGGAGCTGCGGCGGCTAACCGTCTCGGGTTGACAACGCAGGTCCCTGTTCGCCAAGTTTATCTGACGTCCGGTCCTTCTCGCGAGCTTCACCTCGGCAAGCAGGTCGTGGAGCTCAAGCATGCGCCCGGTTGGCAGCTCGCTCTCGCAAATCGTCGAGCAGGTGAGGTGGTGCGCGCGCTTGCCTGGGTTGGTCCCAAGACGGCAAGACAAGCGCTGCGATCCGTCAGCCAGAAACTCACTCCGGCTGAAGTGAGCGAGCTGAAGTCTGCCGCCTCTTCATTGCCGACTTGGCTTGCCAGACCGGTAAGCGAACTGCGTGTCGGATAAGTTCTTAAATCTAACAGACGCCGAGCGTCGAGAGGCGCTCGGCGTTGCTGCCTCAAACTCAGGCCGGCCAGCCCATCTGCTCGAAAAGGATGTTTGGGTCGTCTGGTGTTTGGGCGCGCTCTTTTCTTCGCCGTTGGGCGAGCATCTCGTCTTCAAGGGCGGAACGTCCCTTTCGAAGGCATACGGCGCAATCCGCCGTTTCTCGGAAGATGTCGATCTCACTTACGACATCCGGGCGATCGCACCGGATCTTGTGAACACAAACGACGACAATCCTGTTCCCCAGAATCGCAGTCAGGGCAGGAAGTGGAGCGCCCAAGCTCGAGAGCGTCTTCCAATCTGGGTCAGAGACGAGGCATCGCCCGTTATCAATCAACGCCTGCACGACGATAAGCTCAACGCAAAGGCCGAAGCCAAGGACGACAAGATCTTTGTCACCTACGATCCATTGGAAACCGGCAGCGGTTATGTGAGCCCCGCTGTCATGCTCGAATTTGGCGCACGATCAACGGGCGAGCCGAGCGAAGTTCATGATGTCGTTTGCGATGCCGCCCAATATCTTGAAATGCTCGAATTTCCGACGGCCAAGCCGAAGACGATGAAGGCGGAGCGTACCTTCTGGGAGAAGGCTACCGCGATCCATGTTTTTTGCGTTCAAGGCAAATTGAAAGGCGAGCGTTTTGCGCGCCATTGGTACGATCTTGTGCGATTGGACGACGCCCGCATTGCAGAGAAAGCGCTGCAAGACCGGAAGTTGGCTGCGATTGTCGCAGAACACAAGTCGTGGTTTTTCTCGGAAAAGGACGCTACGGGATCGGTCATTGATTATCACACGGCCGTCGGCGGTGCCTTGAAGCTCGTTCCCGAAGGAGAGTCGCGAACCATCTTGGAGCAGGATTTCCAGCACATGGTTGATGACGGGCTGTTGCTCGATGCGCCAGACACGTTTGACGAATTGATGCGCCGCTGCGCGGAGATCGAAGCGCGCGCGAATAAGCCGGCTTGAATTTTCTCCTAACATTGCAAGCCTGGCCGACGAAAGTGCACTGGGTGCCTCGCATTTAGATTAGGTATCGCTGAACGATCCAGTTACAGCCCATAATCTAAAGGGGAGCTGCCAGCCAGCCTGCTCCAAGCGTAAACATGACCCACAACCAAGTGACAGCATGATAGATGTCAATGAGATTCCGCAGGTTTGACATCGCGTTACACGAACTGACCGAAGCTGACGCGATCTATACGATCTACTACGACGATCGTAGCGGCACTTCGTCACCATACCGCCAGTGCTCCCTCGCTTCTCGATGCTTTGCTTCAGCGGCCGCGCGATGCTCGCTTCACGGTTGATCAGGACGAAGCCGTCGCGCTGCTTGCCGCGACAGTGCGGGAAGAGCGGATCGAAGGCATACTTGAAGGCCTGCGGCTCGCCGGAATCCTGAACGAGCCGCACAAGGATCGTCACGCCAGGTTCGACTCGTGAGGCAGCGATGACCGCGGTCCATTTTGCGGCAGAAAGTTGCCGCTTGCTCACCTCTCAAAGAACTTTGACAATTGACCGCGGGCGAGCCTGTCGCCACCAAAGGTCCTGCTGATCGGGCGAGGTGAGAAGCCAATGAGCTGAGATCTAGCGGCCGCTATCCGCGGGTCTTTCTTCAAGACGTCCAACGCATAGGGGTCGACGATAAAGAGCTCCGTGCCTTGCTTAAGTGCGTCGGCGATCGCGTCGTTGATGTGGCCATCGCTGAAACTGTAGCCGATCACCATGAGACGTGCGGATGGTCGAAGCAGCATCTTGCGGAATTCGGCGTGATACCACGTCAAGAGTGGATAACGGCCGATGCTCACCGCTTTCTGGCCGCCCATGATGAGCAGGCGCTGCCCAACTGAAGACTCGACCCAATTCACCGAACCATGAAGCTTTACATAGGGCTGTACGGAGGTCGGCATGGTGAAGTCAGACGGGTTCGGCTCCATCATGGCGAATTTGTCGTGCCGGGCGCCGGTCGGCGTGAACCCCGGCATGTACTTGACGCCGGGAAGATGGAGCCGGCCCCAATTCAGCGCGCCTCCAACCACGGGTGCATAATGTTGCTCGATAAGTGCATCCTGGTTGAGGGTAAAAATCGCATGAAATTGGCTGAGGAAACTCTGCAGCGAATAGGGGACTTGGGGAGGTTCCTCGAACTCGAACTTCATGTTCATGAAGCCGTTGTTCATTCCGTTGAAGATGCCCACGACCGCAGTGAGCAGCGCGCTGTGCCGTCTCTGGTCATCGGGGGCGGTTGAGAGCTGCAAGTCGGCCAGCACCTGCTCGAAGCCGTCGGCGAACAGCCTGTCGCGCGTCGCCTCGTCGATATCCTTGTCAGCCAAGAGCGCACTGAAGACCTCGGACGCGAGCAGACCGCCCCAATTGTAGGAAAACCCGGCGCCCGTCAGAAGGATGAAAGTCATCTCATCGCCCGCGTTGATCACCACATGGCCCAAGTCGGCAGGTGCAGGCTCACCCGCGTTCACAGTCTAGCCGGATAGACGGGGACAACAAAGCGGGTTGGCTTGCGGTTGCGATGCAACCATCGGTAAAATGTTGCGCTAGGCGGGGCCGGCTCGGGGGAATCAATGTCGCGATCTTTGGTGGTGGCCGCCAGTCTACTTTCGCTGGTGGCGGCAATCTGTTGTGGTGCTGTGATGGCCCAGCAGCCGGGAGCACCGGCCAACGCTGCGGCGCCAGCGAGCCAAAATCAAGCTGCCGAGCAACAGCGTGCCGATCAGGCGACCCAAAAGCCGGGAGCGCCGGCCGGCCCGGCGACTCAGGGGGCCGCCACAGCGAGCGACCCGCAGAAGCAATGCGTCAAGCCCAACGAGTTTACGATCGAGCTGCGATCCGGCCGCAATCCTGTCGGCGCCTCCATCGTTCTTGCAACGAACTTCCTGCCAACGAACCAGCGTGTTGATGTAGGAGTTCGTGCTCCCTACGAGGACGGCGTCCGCTACTTTGCGGGGATCGACTACGGGGACGAACCCTACCTGTTCAAGCGGCAAGACGCCGTAACGCATCGCGCGACGGAGTCCGACCCTCTGGTGCAAAAACACCTGCTGGAGCCCGATCAGACCATTGTCACCCTGAACATGGCCGACGATCTTGCCTGGTTTTGGAGTCGGGTGGATCTGTATCTCTACACCTGCAACAACCCGGCCGGCCAATCGCCGTGGCGGGTGTCTTCTGTGAGCGTCCGTCTCAGTCCTTACTGGTTCAGCATCTTTGCGGTTATTGCCGAGGTCCTGATCCTGTACCTTTGGATCGCGTTTGCGCTTCGCAAGCAGGATCACACATTCGCATCGTTTCTCGCTGCACTGAATCCCGCCAAGGTTTCTGCCGGACCTGACGGCAAGGGAAGTCTCTCAACCTTTCAGACGCTTGCCTTCTCGCTGGCGGTGGCCGCGCTTATTTCGCTCCTGCTGCTGCAGACGGGCACGCTGGTCGATCTGTCCGGATCCATCCTGACGCTACTAGGTATCAGCGGCATCGGGGCGACGATTGCGAAAGGAACGGATAGTCAGCGCAACACGCTGTCAGCCGACAACCGGGCATGGCTTTTGAGGCACGGCTGGATTCCAATGGCCAAGACGGTCGTGGATCCAACGAATGCGACGTGGCGCGATTTTTTTACAACGGACGGCGTATTCGATGTGTACCGGTACCAAAGCTTTATCTTTGGCCTCGTGGTGATCGGGGGTCTGATCGCCGCTGGCGTCAACCAGCTCTCGACGTTCGTCGTTCCGAACACGATTCTGGGGATCGTTGGCCTCAGTCAAGTCGTCTATATCGGCGGCAAGCTGGTCACCCCCACCAACATTTCCGATCTCAACGCCGCGATCGTCGGGCTTCGGACCGAGGAGCAGAAGCTCAAGGCTGCCGCAGTCGCGAAAAAGCAGGGCCAGGTCGCCAGTCTGGCCGAAGCCATCCCGCTGGTGGGACCGGAGGCTTATGACGCGTACCGGCAGAAGGCCAGAGATGTCGCCGCTATCTTCACGGACGCGACCGGAATCGCCATCCAGGACGCATCTATCGAGCCGATTGTCACGTGAGGGAGGCGTATATGGCCAAGAACATCCTGGTGTTCGCCGACGGAACAGGAAACGAGGGCGGCCTCCTGCCGGATGAGAGCCGCACCAACGTCTACAAACTGTATCGGGCGACGCGGACCGGTCCGGACTCCATAATCGATCCCAAGCAGCAATTGGCGCTGTATGTCCCTGGGATCGGAACATCGGCGCCTGGGCATAGCAACGGTTGGAGCCGCCTCAAGGAAACCGTGCAGGAGATGTTCGGATTCGGCATTACGAAGAAGATTGTCGATTGTTACGTTGCCCTCATCGGGGTGTGGGAGCCGGGCGACCGTATCTATCTTTTCGGCTTCAGCCGCGGGGCCTACACGGCCAGGTGCCTGGCGCACGTACTCGAGGTCTGCGGAATTCCCAGGAGCGAGCCGAATGGCAATGCCATCAGCCTCGATCCGAAGTCGTTGCGGCGGGTCGCCAAGGAGGCGGTGTCCTGCGTCTATTGGCTCGGGATGCCGCGGGATGGCACGGAGATCGACAAGCGGGCACGGCAATTCCGCATCTCTTACAAGTCGAAAGTCGGGCGCGCCGCGGGCGCATCTGCCTACTTCATCGGAATCTGGGATGCCGTTGCCGCGATCGGGTGGCAACGCTTCTTCCCGGATTGGACTTACGACCGGCACTTTGCTTCAGATGTCCAGTACGCGCGGCATCTGCAGTCGATCGACGAGGGCCGGAAGGACTTCAAGCGAGTGCCATGGGGCGGCAGCGGAACCGTGAGGTGGCCCGACAGGCAGGGAGAACCCGAGCAATTCGACCAGATCTGGTTCGCCGGCAACCACGCGGATATCGGCGGCAGCTATCCGGAAAACGAGTCGCGCTTGTCGGACATCACGCTTGCCTGGATGATCGATTTCATCACCGAGAAAATACCCGATGCAAGTCGGGTGTTGGTCGACAGGGGCATGTTGCGGCTTTATCCGTCTGCGGACGGCATGATGCACGACGAGTGCATGGTCGGGATGGGGGGGACCTCGCTGCACTGGTCGAAAGCGGTTCGTGACGTTCCGGACACGGCGCAACTTCATGAAACGGTGTACGAGCGGCTCGCGATGAAGTCGGTGCGCAACTACACGAGCTTCGGACCGTATCGTCCGGTTGCATTACAGGGGCATCAGAAAGCGAAGGCATTCTTTGAGCCGTCTTCAGATGGAAACGAGAACTTGCAGGCTGGAGTGCAGTCTTCTTCAAACACTTTGCCTCTTTGAATGGACCGCGGCGCGGGGCACGAGCTGCACCGCAGCTGCCGGGGTCAGTGCGAGCGCGTAACCCAGCCTCAGGTTTGGCGCCGTTACCAGATGTGCATGCCACCCGAGCAAGGCGGCGGTCCTCCCGGTGCTCAGCTCGTTGATCCAACGCAGCAGGTACTGCAGCAACTTCGGTGAGCACTACGCGGGGCACTTGATCGTCAAGCTGGTATGTTCAATGACCAAATCGCGTCGCGGCTAGTCCTCAACGCCTGGCCGTCTGGAATATAAAGGAGCGGCACTTGCTCCCTTGCGACTTCCTTCATGAGGTCGTCGATTTCGGCGGACAGTCGCTTCATGCCTTCGTACTTTGCTTGGGTCTCAAAAATCACCCGTGAGCCGTCGGGGACACGGAGTGACTTGGCATATGCCTCATTGTGATAAAGGACGTCGAGGAACCGCTGAACCTCACCCAATATTCTCAGCTCGTAGAAAAAGCCCATCTTAAGGGCTTCTGTGTCTGCGTGATACAAAGTGGCTGCGATGTCAAAACTTGGAAAGTCGATCGAGGTACCTTCCTCAATGGCATCTGCCTTGACGTTCTTGCAGAGCCGAATGGCTTTCCGCAGGCTGCCGAACGTACCCCCGCATCGCTCCTGAATGCGCTTGATGTGGAGAAACGGGAGATTGTCGATGGTTGCCGGCACCTTCTTGTTCAAAATCGTCACCGTGCGATCGTGTTCTTGCCGCGACAGCTGATATGCGTGGCCGTCGTGCCAATGGCTTGGCACAACGTCGACGGGGCGGGCGAGTGAACCGCCGGAGATGCTTATCGCTTTTCCACCCGACGTATCGACCGTGGCAGCGGGATACTTGCTCTTAAGGATCTTCTCCGCCTCTGTCCTCAGAGTGATCAGAGAACCGATCGAGGTCTTTGGAGTGGGAATGCCGGAATAGTAGCCACCTGCCTGGCTCAACACCCCTGTAGTTGAGTAGGTCAAAAATCCCAGATCGATCGTCAGAAGGTCGACGTCGCTCACGCCTCGGATGTGAACGTTGAGCGGTACAGAGCCCTGGAGACGAAAATCAGCGGTGATGCCGGCATTTGCCAGCCCTGTCTTGAGCTGGGCGCCTACGCGCTCCGCGGTTTCAACGCTGATCCGTGTGTAGTCCGGTCCGACCTCCTGCATCGCTCCCAACGCGTAACGGGTATACGATTGATTTTTTGCACGATCCTGCCATGCCTCGGATTGGAGGCTCTTTGTAATGATCTCTGTCTGCGAGTCCTGCGCTATCCGGGTTAAGCGGTCCATGCCCTTCCGGCGTTTAGCCAGCTGACTGAGGCGATTTCCAATGTTGCGAGCCATTAGATCCTCTTGAGTTTCATCGTGCCAAATGTGTTACGGCCGTGGCCATTAAAGTACTCGCCATCTGCCGATCCGAGATCGCGCGCGAAAACGAGTTCGCCAAACCCAAGGTGGCTCTTCAGTTCGATCTCACCGATGCGTGGATCGTTGCGATAGTGGTAAAGCAGACGGTAAGCATCCGCATCATCGCAGATCAGCGCGGCCGAAACGCTGTTGGACGTCGATTGAGTTGTTTTGAGCAAGACACGGATCCGATCCCAACTCTGCAGAATGGTCACGGTCGCCTTCCAGTTATAGCCGGGAGAGCCGTCGGGATTAACGGTCTGTCCACGGCAATCCCACTGCCCAGCGATATTTGGCACCTTGATGACGAGCGAGAGGAAGCGCCATTTCCACGCAAAGCGGTCGAACAACCAATAGAGCGCCGTGAAAACGGTGGCTGCTCCGGCCAGCGAGAGAAGCGATGGCGTCAGGCTGGCGTTCCAGCCAAGGCGATGTGCGAGATCAACGGCGGAGAGGAGCAAGTAGACGATGAACGCGGACACGCTCGCCGAAATGAGGCCAAGGTATCGTCCGACATGAGCTCGATTCATTGCTCCGAGAAGAGCATATTCATGCTCGCGCATTCTTGCTGAACCCCAGGGTCGGACGGCCTACTTGCCCTTGATGATCTTCGAGAGGGAGGCGCCGCCCATGCGCTCACGCAGCGTGTCGAGGCGCATGTCGCTGCGGACGCCAGGGGCGAAGTCGGGGCCGTGGGTCTTGCGCAGGGTACCCACCAGGGTGTCGCCGCGCTTCTGGCGAATCTCGCCGTCCTGGTCGCGGCAGCGATCATCCAGGCCGTTATTGCAGTGCTTTGTCATTGAAACTGATCCTCTCCACCCCCGACACCATGTCGACGATTTCGTACAATTATATCTGTACATTTTGCGCGACGTCAACCTGCGTGGTACAAAATCGTCTGATGAGCGGCGGCGGCCCCAAACCGCGCGGTTGCGATTTGACGAGAGAACTGAATGGCTCTGGCTTCAAAAATCAAAGAACTGCGACTCAAAAAAAAGAAGTCACTTCAAGATGTTGCTGACGAGGTCGGCGCATCCAAGGCGCACATTTGGGATCTTGAGACCGGCAAGAGTAGCAATCCGTCCATCGAACTTCTGACGAAGCTGGCGAAATGCTTCGAGGTCAGCGTTGCCGACTTGATCGGGGAAAACCCGGCCAGCGAGGGCGCCGATCCGCAGGTCGTGGCTATGTATCGTGAGTTGAACGAGCTGAGTCCTGCCGACCGCCAGGCCATTCAGGCCATGATGGATCACCTGAAGAGCCGCAAGCCTAAGGGGGAGCCATGAAGATCTCGCGGATCGACTTGGCCGACACGGGCTCACCGATGGGCCTCGTCACCAAGATACTCTCCATCGAGAAGGACCTGCCGATACCGGTGCCGATTGAAGAGCTGGCCAAGCAGCTCGATATCGAGAAGATCGCGCCCCTTGAGACCGAGGGTTTTGAAGGCGGTCTTGTGACCGACGACGCCCGCTCAACTGGCTTCATCCTCGTCAACCGCGCGGCGCCATCTGGGCGCCGCAGATTCACCATCGGGCATGAGCTGGGGCACTTCTTAATTGTGTCTCACAATCCGGTCGAGCCCGGCAAATTCCTTTGCTCACGGGCCGACATGGCAAAATGGTCGACCGACCAGGGCGACCGCTATGCTCGCATGGAGGCCGAGGCGAACGAGTTCTCCGGCCTTCTCCTGATCCCGCCGCCGTCGCTGCGGAAATTCATCCCGAAGGGTGATCCAACGCTCGCACACATCCCTCTGGTCGCGAAACATTTCGACGTCAGCAAAGAGGCGGCTGCCCGCGCCTACGCCCGGTATCACCCCGAACAACTGGCCATCGTGGTGATCAAGGACGGCATCGTCCGACGCGCCCACAAGGGACCGACGTTCCCATGGATTTCGGCCGCCTATGGCAAGTCCGTCCCGCGGGCGTCCAGCTTCTACGCGAAGGACCTGCGCCAACGCATGGCCAGCGAATTGTCATCCATCATTCCCGAGCATTGGGTCGATCTCAAAGAAGGCCAGCGGGCAGAACTCTTCGAGCAGGTGTATCCTCAGCAAGAGGGATACGCGCTGCTGATGCTCTGGCTCGAAATCGAGGAGGCCGAAGAGGCCGACGATGATCGGACATCGGCGCAGCGCTTCAAGGACCAACAGGCGCGCTGGCGCTAAGCGCGAAATCGCATTTGAGAATTTGCGACGTCGGCACGGGCTTCGGAAACGAGCGTACATGAAGCCAAAGTAGAGAGGGCCAGCAGACGGCTCATTCGCGGCTGACGCGATAGAAACGCGACCGCGTCCCCTTTACTGGCGGTCAGTTTGCGGAGGTCGGTGAGCTTCTTAAGCCAGGGCGCATTCGGCCGGTATGCCTTCCGGAATGCCGCCTTTTGCGCCTTTCACGACGCTGACCGGGAGCGATAACCCGCTTCGGGAGTCCGATGCGAAACCCCTCTGGTGGTTGCCCGACACAATCAGATCGGCCACGGATCGAACCGGGCAGCATCAACCATGCCTAAAGATAGGTGACTCAGGCCTGCGTGTCGCGCTTGATCGGCATCACCTTCTTGGGATCGAGCCAGTGGTCGATCCGATCAGCCCAATGCTGCATCAGCTTCGTGCGCGAGCCAATCAGGGCGAGCGGTCCGTGCTTCTTGTAGAGCCCTTCCACAGTCGAATTATCGAGATGCGCGAGCTGCAGCTCGACGACATCGCTATCCCATGCCTTGGCGTCCTTGATCTCTTCGTGGTGAGACAGAGTCGAGAAGGTGGTCCGGAATCCGTGGGCACAATGATCGGTCTTGGTGTCAATGCCAAGCAGCCGCAAGCGCTTGTTGAGCGTGTTGTTCGATAGCGGCGCGTCCTTCGAGCAGGAAAACGCGTACCGGCGATGGCCGGTCAGCTTCTGAACGCTGCGCAGGATTGCAAGTGCCTGCCGTGACAATGGCACGACATGGTCCCAACCGGTC
>Ga0070683_100001871_pt1 | contig 16429 bp, 14 predicted proteins | sample KBSC713LmetaG_FD_64662 | JGI IMG/M metagenome (GOLD analysis project Ga0070683, IMG submission 64662) | Corn rhizosphere microbial communities from Kellogg Biological Station, Michigan, USA - KBS C7.1-3L metaG | ecosystem: Host-associated > Plants > Roots > Rhizosphere ...
GCGACGAGCGACATCGAACTCAACCGGGTCGAGGGCGTCCACGGCCCGAGGACGCTCGACGTCGTCATCCTCGACGCCTAGCGGCCGGCCCGTCGTAACTGCCCCGCAACAGCGTGTCGGTGAAGCCGAGCCGGTCGTAGAGCGCCACCGCGCGATCGTTGCCGACCGAGACGCCGAGCACCACCGCGCCGAACTCGGCGTGCAGGCGGGCCGTCATCGCGGCCGTCACCGCCGCGCCGAGGCCGCGACCCCAGGCGTCCGGCCGGACGGCGATCCCGACCAGGTTGCCGACGCCGTTCGCGCTCCGGTCGGCGCCGACGGCGAGCAGCGACCCGTCGGCGTCCCGTACGCCGTACCAGCCGCGTACGCCGTTGTCGCCGGGCCGGCTGGAGCTGTGCGGCAGCGCCGCCGCGAGCACCGCCTTGATCGCCGCCGCATCGTCAACGGGCACGACGTCGACCCCCGCCACCAGCGGCGGCGGTGGCCCGACCAACGTGCGCATCTCCCAGTCCTCCAGGTGCCGCAGCGGCACCGGCGAGCCGACCGGCGCGTGCAGGTGCGGAATGTGGCCCAGGGAACCGTCCGCCAGCAGCCGTGACACGAGCGCCGAGGCCGCCTCGACCGCACCCATGACGCAGGCGATCGGCCCCCACGGGCCGACGCTGGTCCAGGCAAGCGCGCCGTCCGCCACAAAGCCGGTCACCGACGACGACATCATCAGCCGCGCGTACGACGTATCGCCGGCCGCCGCCAGGACCGCCGGACGGCCCGTCAACGTCCTCAGTTCGACGGCTCCACCTTCGCCGCCACCCCGGCGGTTCCCGCCTGGGCCGGAGCCGGCTTCGGCTGGGCGTCCACGCCGGCCTCCAGCCGCTGCTGCGCGGTGATCGCGGTCGGGGCCCCGGTCAGCGGGTCGTAACCGCCGCCGGTCTTCGGGAACGCGATCACCTCGCGGATCGAGTCGGACCCGGTCAGCAGCATGAGGATCCGGTCCCAGCCGAACGCGATGCCCGCGTGCGGCGGCGGCCCGTACTTGAACGCCTCCAGCAGGAAGCCGAACTTGTCGGCCGCCTCGGCCGGGCTGATCCCCAGCAGGTCGAATACGCGGCGCTGGACGTCGGCACGGTGGATACGCACCGAGCCGCCGGCGATCTCGTTGCCGTTGCAGACGATGTCGTAGGCGTAGGCGAGCGCCTCGCCGGGCGACTCCTCGAACCGGTCGACCCACTCGGCCTTGGGCGACGTGAACGGGTGGTGCACCGCGGTCCAGCCCTTCGAGCCGCCGCCGGTGCCGCCGGCCTCGACGTCGGTCGGCTCGAACATCGGCGCGTCGACGACCCAGCAGAACGCCCACGCGCTCTCGTCGATCAGGCCGGCCCGGCGGCCGATCTCGTTGCGGGCCGCGCCGAGCAGTTCCTGGGCCTCGCGCCGCTCGGTGGCGGCCGCGAAGAACACCGCGTCGCCCGGCTTGGCGCCGACCGCGTCGGCCAGCCCGGACAGGTGTGCGGCGGACAGGTTCTTGGCGACCGGTCCACGCGCCTCACCGGTTTCCGCGTCGAGCACCACGTAGGCGAGGCCGCGCGCGCCGCGTGCCTTGGCCCAGTCCTGCCAGCCGTCGAGCTCTTTGCGCGTCTGCGCGGCGCCGCCGGGCATGACGACCGCGCCGACGTAGCCGCCGCCGTCGATCGCCCCGGCGAACACCCGGAATTCGGTGCCGCGCAAGTATTCCGTGAGCTCGGTCAGCTCGATCCCGAAGCGCAGGTCGGGCTTGTCCGAACCGAAGCGGGCCATCGCGTCGAAGTACGCGAGCCGCGGGATCGGCGTGCCCACCTGGTAGCCGCCCAGTTCCGACCACAGCGCGGCGATGATCGCCTCGCCGAGCTCGATGATGTCCTCCTGGGTCACGAAGGACATCTCGACGTCGAGCTGGGTGAACTCGGGCTGGCGGTCGGCCCGGAAGTTTTCGTCGCGGTAGCAGCGGGCGATCTGGTAGTAGCGCTCCAGCCCGCCGACCATGAGCAGCTGCTTGAAGAGCTGGGGCGACTGCGGCAGCGCGTACCAGCTGCCCGGCTGCAGCCGGGCCGGCACCAGGAAGTCGCGCGCGCCCTCGGGCGTCGAGCGGGTCAGCGTCGGCGTCTCGACCTCGACGAAGTTGCGCTCGCCGAGCACGCGCCGGGCGATCTGGTTGGCCCGCGACCGCGTCCGCATCGCCCGCGCCGGTCCCGAGCGCCGCAGGTCCAGATAGCGGTACTTGAGCCGCACGTCGTCGCCGGCCTCGATCTGGTCGTCGACCGGCAGCGGCAGCGGCGCCGCCTCGGACAGGATCTCCAGATGCGAGGCGACGACCTCGACGGCGCCGGTCGGCAGCTCGGGGTTTTCGTTGCCCTCCGGCCGCGGCTGGACCGTGCCGGTCACCAGCACGCAGTATTCGTTGCGCAGGCCATGCGCTGAGTCGCCAGAACCACGGCCAAGCTTCGCCTTCGCCTCCGCGGCCGCCGTGTCCATGTCCTCCCGGAACACGACCTGCACGACGCCGGACGCGTCCCGCAGGTCCACGAAGATCACGCCGCCATGATCGCGACGCCGGGCCACCCAGCCGGCCAGCTTCACGGTCGTACCGGCGTCCGCCGCGCGCAGAACACCGGCCTCATGGCTGCGAATCACGAGAATTTCTCCCTCGACAAGCGTCAGCGAGCGGTTTCGTCCATTGTGACGGCCGGGCGCAGGTCCTCGTCGGGCGGGCTCCAGGTCGCGGCGTCGGCCGGAACCTGGACGCCGGAGCGGATGTCCTTCACCTCGTCCGGCTCGCCGGGGAACCACACATACGGGATGCCGCGCCGCTCGGCGAAGCGGATCTGCTTGCCGAACTTGGCCGCGCTCGGCGCCACTTCGGTCGGCACCCCACGGGCCCGCAGCGCGGCCGCGATCCGGTTGCCGGCCGCCCGGTCCTCCTCGTGCGGCAGTGCGACCAGCACGGCGGTCGGCACCGGCCGGGAGATCCGCAGCGCCTCGGCCCCGAAGAGCAGGCCGAGCATCCGCGACACACCGATCGAGATGCCGACGCCGGGGAACCGGTTGTTGCCCGATGAGGCCAGGTTGTCGTAGCGGCCGCCGGAGCAGATCGAGCCGAACTTCTCGTACCCGGCGAGCTCGGTTTCGTAGACGGTGCCGGTGTAGTAGTCGAGGCCGCGCGCGATCTTGAGGCTGGCCCCGACCAGGCCGGGCGCGTGCTCGCGGGCCGTCTCGACCACGGCGGCCAGCTCGGCGAGGCCCTCGTCGAGGAGCGGGTGATCGACCTGCAATGCCCGTACCAGCGAAACAAACGAATCGTCGTCGGCACTGATCTCGGCCAGGGCCAGGCACGCCTTGGCCTGCGCCTCGGTCGCGCCGGCCGTGGCCACCAGCAGCTCGGCCACCTTGTCCGGACCGATCTTGTCGAGCTTGTCGATAGCGCGCAGCGCCTCGTCGGTCTCGGTGAGCCCGATCCCGCGGTAGAAGCCCTCGGCCAGCTTGCGGTTGTTGACCAGGATGCGCACCGGCGGCAGCGGCAGGCCCTTGAGCGCGTCGCCGATGACCAGCGGAATCTCGGCCTCGTAGTGCCCGGCCAGCGTGTCGCGGTCGACCACGTCGATGTCGGCCTGCAGGAACTCCCGGTAGCGGCCCTCCTGCGGCCGCTCGCCGCGCCAGACCTTCTGGATCTGGTAGCGGCGGAACGGAAATTGCAGCTTGCCGGCGTGCTCCAGGACATAACGGGCAAACGGGACCGTCAGGTCGAAGTGCAGCCCGAGGGCGTCGTCCTCGCTGTCGGCCTCGGCCTGCAGGCGGCGCAGGAGGTAAACCTCCTTCGACGTCTCGCCCTTGCGCAGAAGTTGGTCGAGGGGTTCGACGGCGCGGGTTTCCAGCGGCGCGAAGCCGTACAACTCGAAGGTCGTGCGCAGCCGGTCGAGCACCCGCAGCTCGATCATGCGCTGGTCGGGCAGCCACTCGGGGAATCCGGACAATTTGCTCATCAGTCGTTACCAGCCTCGTCGCGGTGGTTCGGTGAACTCGCGTAAGAAGGGGTTGGTCGCCCGCTCCTGGCCGATCGTGGTCGTGGGCCCATGGCCGGGCAGGACGACCGTGCTGTCGGGCAGCGTGAGGATCTTGTCCCGCAGGCTCGCCCGCATCTCGTCCATGTCGCCGCCCGGCAGGTCGGTGCGCCCGATCGAGCCCGCGAAGAGCACATCGCCGCTGAAGCAGATCGGCTCGGGCCCTTCGACCGGGTCGCCTTGGGTGCGGAAGAGCACCGACCCGCGGGTATGGCCGGGCGCGTGGTCGACGGTCAGCTGCACGCCGGCGATGTCCAGCACGGTGCCGTCGGCCAGCGGCTCGACGTCACTCGGCTCGGTCCAGCTGAACCGGCCGCCGAAGAGCTGCTCGAGGTCGCTCGACAGGCCCTTGGCCGGGTCGGCCAGCATCTCCTTGTCGTCGGGGTGGATGTAGGCGGCGATGCCGCGGGCCCCGCAGACCGGGGTGACCGAGAAGGTGTGGTCCAGGTGGCCGTGGGTGAGCAGGACGGCGGCCGGGTGCAGGCGGTGCTCGTCCAGCAGCGCGTCGAGCTGGTCGACGATGTTCAGGCCGGGGTCGATGACCAGGCACTGCTCGCCGGGCCCGGTAGCCACGACATAGCAGTTGGTGCCGAAGACGTCCGACGGGAAGCCGGCGATAAGCAAGGTCGATCCCTCCCAGTGGGCTCCGGCAAGCTTATTCCAGGGACGGCACAGCGAACCGTGACCGGGCGGCGACCCGCGCCGGAGGTCTTACCCGTACACTCTGGCGGGCGCATAGCACGTCCCGCTTGCCTTTTTTGTAAGGAGTGTTCGGTGGCCCCCAGTAAGAGCCGGCAGCGCGCCCTGGCGCGGGCCAAGGCGGAGCGCCAGATCGCCCGGAGGGCCGCGGCCGCGCGCAAGCGTCGCCAGTGGCAGGCCGGCATCGGTGGCGCGGTCGTGCTGGCCCTGGTCGTCCTGGGCACGATCTGGGCGGCCGGTGGCTTCAAGCCGGCCCCGATCAAGCCGGACGACTGCGCGTGGACGGCCGTCGACCCGAACACGGACACCAACGCCAAGTCCGTTGGACTGCCGCCGACCAAGAACATCCCCAAGTCCGGGTCGGAGCACCTGACGATCACGACCAACCAGGGCACGATCTCGGCGCTGCTGGATCCGGCCAAGGCGCCCTGCACGGTGGCCAGCATGACCTACCTGGCCGGCAAGAAGTTCTTCGACAACACGACGTGCGGGCGGCTGTCCACCTCCGGCTCGTTTGTGCTGCAGTGCGGCGACCCGGGCACGTCCGGCAAGGGCGGCCCGGCCTACCGGTTCAAGACCGAATACACGCCACCGGTCCTGCCGAACCCGTCGCCCTCAGCCTCGCCATCGCCGTCTCCCTCGGCCTCGGCCGACCCGGCCGCACCCAGCGGAGCGACGGCGACCTATTCCCGCGGCGTGATCGCGACCTGGAACGACGGCACGCCCGACAGCAACGGGAGTCAGTTCATCATCGTGTACCAGGACAGTGTGCTCAATCCGAACTACACCGTGTTCGGCACGGTGACCGACGGCCTCGACGTGGTCGACAAGGTCGCCAAGGGCGGCCAGGACGGCGCGTTCAGCCAGGCCGACGCGACCGGGGTGGCGCTCGGCGGCGGCCACCCGAAGATCACCACGACGATCCAGTCGTTCACGATCTCGGACACGGCCCCGACCGCCCCCGCGTCGGCGCCGCCGGTCTCCACGCCCGCCACCCCGTCGGCGTCGCCGTCAGCCAAGTCGTAGGGTTTCTTCAAACTTTCTTCACGAGGAGAACCACCATGACCTCCAACCGGGACCGCCAGCGCGCCAGTGCGCGGGCACGGCTCGAGCGGGACATGGCCGAGCGGGCCGACCGACGGCGAAAGTCGCGCCGCCGCCAAGCCACTATCGCCATCGGCGCCGGCTCCCTCGTGGTCATCGTCGGCGTGGTCTGGACCATCGTGGCCCTGACCGGCGATAAGAAGAAGACCCCGGCGGCCAGCCCGTCCGCGTCGGCCAAGCCGACGTCGTGCAAGTGGAACCCGCTGGTCGACCCGAGCGCGTCGCCCAAGCCGAGCCTGCCGGCCACGATCAAGAACGTCGGCACCCCGCCGACCAGTGGCGAGCCGCGCTCCGGCAGTCAGGTCATGACCATGGACACCAGCCAGGGCGTGATCAAGATCGAGGTCGACACCGCGCACGCGCCGTGTGCCGCTGCAAGTTTCACGTATCTGGCCGGCAAGAAGTTCTTCGACAACTCCATCTGCCACCGGATGGTCACCTCGGGGATTTACGTCCTGCAGTGCGGCGACCCGAGCGCGACCGGGACCGGCGGCCCCGACTACCGCTACAACGAGGAGAACCTCCCGACCGACAAGCGGCCGGCCTACCCGGAGGGCGTGGTGGCGATCGCCAAGACGCAGGACCCGGGCACCAGCGGGAGCCAGTTCTTCATCGTGTACAAGGACAGCGAACTCCCGGCCGACTACACGGTCCTCGGCCACGTGACCCAGGGCATGGACGTGATCAAGAAGGTCGCCGCGGCCGGCGTGATCCCGGATCCGCAGGCACAGAGCGCCGGCGACGGCAAGCCCAAGCTCGAGGTCCGGATCAAGTCGCTGACGATTGCGCCGCCGACCGGCACCAGCTGAGGTCGGTCCTAGGGGCCCGTGTCAAACGGTGCGAGGCTCAGGCATTGGCTGGAGCCACGCCGGGCGCGACCGGCGTGGTTCCCAGGCGGCGTGATGAAACTGCTCCGGCGTCGCCCGGCCATCCGCTTTGGTTCGGGTCCTTAGGCGCCGGACGTCACACGGTAGGCGTCGTAGACGCCGTCGATCCGGCGCACCGCGGCTAGCAAGTGGTTGAGGTGCTTCGGGTCGGCCATCTCGAAGCTGAACCGGCTGATCGCCACCCGGTCCCGGGTGGTGGTCACGGTCGCCGAGAGGATGTTGACCTTCTCGTCGGAGAGCACTCGCGTGACGTCCGCGAGGAGCTTGTGCCGATCGAGCGCCTCGACCTGGATCGCGACCAGGAACGTCGACGCGCTGGTCGGCTTCCAGGTGACCTCGAGGACCCGCTCCGGCTGCTCCATGAGGTCGCCCGCGTTGGCGCAGTCGTCCCGGTGCACGCTGACCCCGCCCGAACGGGTCACGAAGCCAAACACGGCGTCGCCCGGCACCGGCGTGCAGCAGCGGGCCAGCTTGACCCAGACATCATCGACGCCGAGCACTTCGACACCCGGGTCGGAAGCGGCCGTGCGGGTGCGCGGCGGCCGCGTCGGGATCGCCGTCTCGGCGATGTCCTCGACCGCGCCCTCCTCGCCGCCGTAGCTGGCGACCAGGCGCTGGACGACCGACTGCGCGGAGGCCTGCCCGTCGCCGACCGCCGCGTAGAGCGCGGCCACGTCGCCGAGGTGCAGCTCCCGCGCGATCGTCATCAGTGACTCGGACGTCAGCAGCCGCTGCAACGGGAGACCCTGCTTGCGCATGGCCTTGACGATCGCGTCCTTGCCGGCCTCGATCGCCTCTTCGCGGCGCTCCTTGTTGAAGTACTGGCGGATCTTGGTGCGGGCCCGCGGGCTCTTGACGAAGCCCAGCCAGTCCTGGCTCGGCCCGGCGGTCTCCGACTTCGACGTGAAGATCTCGATGACGTCGCCGTTGGACAGCGCGCTTTCCAGCGGCACGAGCTTGCCGTTGACCCGCGCGCCGATGCACTTGTGCCCGACCTCGGTGTGCACGGCGTAGGCGAAGTCGACCGGGGTCGACCCGGTGGTCAGCGCGATCACGTCGCCCTTCGGCGTGAAGACGTAGACCTCCTGGCTGGACAGGTCGAAGCGGAGCGCGTCGAGGAACTCGCTCGGGTCGCTGGCCTCCCGCTGCCAGTCCAGGAGCTGGCGCAGCCAGGTCATTTCGTCGATGTGCGCGGGCATCGCGGCGACCGGGGTGCCCTTGGTCTCCTTGTAGCGCCAGTGCGCGGCGATGCCGTATTCGGCCGTGCGGTGCATCGCGTAGGTGCGGATCTGCAGCTCGACCGGTTTGCCCGTGGGTCCGATGACCGTCGTGTGCAACGACTGGTACATGTTGAACTTGGGCATCGCGATGTAGTCCTTGAACCGGCCCGGCACCGGCTGCCAGTTGGCGTGGATGACGCCCAGCGCCGCGTAGCAGTCCCGGACCGTGTCGACGAGGATGCGCACCCCGACCAGGTCGTAGATGTCGGCGAACTCGCGGCCGCGCACGATCATCTTCTGGTAGACGGAGTAGAGGTGCTTCGGCCGGCCGGTCACTTCGGCGCGGATCTTGGCGGCCTTGAGGTCGACGTTGACGCGCTGGGTGACCTGGCGCAGGAGGGAGTCGCGCTGCGGCGTGTGCTCGCCGATCAGCCGGTTGATCTCCTCGAAGCGCTTGGGGAAGAGCGTGCGGAACGCGAGGTCCTCGAGCTCCCACTTGATCGTGTTCATGCCCAGCCGGTGGGCCAGCGGAGCGAGGATCTCCAGCGTCTCGCGCGCCTTCTGCTCCTGCTTCGGACGGGGCAGGAAGGTCAGCGTGCGCATGTTGTGCAGCCGGTCGGCCAGCTTGATGACCAGAACGCGCGGGTCCTTGGCCATCGCGACGACCATCTTGCGGATCGTCTCGGCCTTGGCGGCGTCGCCCAGCTTGACCCGGTCGAGCTTGGTCACGCCGTCGACGAGCAACGAGACCTCACCGCCGAAGTCGGCCTGCATCCGCTCGAGCGTGTAGTCGGTGTCCTCGATCGTGTCGTGCAGCAGCGCGGCGACCAGCGTGGTGGTGTCCATGCCGAGCTCGGCGAGGATGGTCGCGACGGCCAGCGGGTGGGTGATGTAGGGATCGCCGGACTTCCGGTATTGCCCGGTGTGCCACTGCTCAGCCATGTCGTAGGCGCGCTGGAGCAGGCGCACGTCGGCCTTCGGGTGGCTGGCCCGGTGCTGGGCGATCAGCGGCTCCAACACCTCGCGGACCGCGGCGCTCTGCCAGGGCGCGTTGAAGCGCGCCAGCCGGGCCCGCACGCGCCGCCCGGTCGGAGTCTGCCCGACCAGGCCGAGCGCCGCGCCGGTGACGCCGTTGGCGGCGTCGGTCAGGTCCTCGGTGTCCTCGTCGGCGGTGTTGCGCCGGCCGGGCGGATGCCCCGAAGGAGGCTCCGCGCTGCCGTTGTCCCCGCTGCGGTGTTCCCGACCCTCGGCTCCGGGAAACGGCAGCACGACCGCATCCGCCGTGCCCGAGTCGAGCGCGACGTCGGCCGCCTGCCCAGCGGCCTGCCCAGCGGTGTGGTCATCCTGCACGTTGTCCACCTGCTTGACCGTACCCTCCACCGGCCGCTCCTCAGTTGCCGATCGCCCGTCCGCCGCCATCAACGGCCTCAGGGAACCGCAATCGTACCCGCCCACGGTCGCGATCCGGCGCGCACTGATGTGACGGTTGTGGCTCCCGTACCTGGTCAGCGCCCTGAGGGTCGGGTTTATGCCCGCGTACGGCGGGAGTGTCGTCAGACCGTCAAAAGCGCATGAACCGGTCGCGGGTCCAGCCGCTCCCGGCCGTGCAGGAATGCCAGCTCGAGCAGCACGCTGAACCCGGCGACCGTGGCGCCGGCCCGCTCGACCAGCCCGAGCGTCGCCTCGGCCGTCCCGCCGGTGGCCAGCACGTCGTCGACGACGAGGACGCGATGGCCGGCCGTGAACGCGTCCACGTGCACCTCGAGGGCCGCCTCGCCGTATTCGAGCGCGTAGGTGGCCGACAACGTCTCGCGGGGGAGCTTGCCGGCCTTGCGGACGGGCACGATGCCGCGCCCGGTCGCGTAGGCGATCCCGGCGGCGATCACGAACCCGCGCGCCTCGATCCCGGCGACCAGGTCGAAGGAGTCCCGCCCGTGGTACTCGACGATCGCGTCGACGGCCGCCGCGAACGCCGAGCCGTCGGCGAACAGCGGCATGAGATCTTTGAAGACGACGCCCGGTTTGGGGAAGTCAGGAACGTCCAGGACGCGGCTGGCCACCAAGTCGGCGATGTCCGTCACAGCGCGAGCCTAGTGGATCCCCGGTTACCGGCGACGGGAGGCGCCGCGCGCCCCCCGTCGCCGCTGACTCGCTAGCGGCGCTTGCCGCTCGGCCGGCCGCCACCGCCGCTGGGCCGGCCGCCACCCCGCTTGGCCGGGCGTGGACGGTTGCCGCCCGAGCGTGCGCCCGGACGGGGAGCCGATCCGGCCAGCGCGGGCGTGTCGGCCTCGTTGGCCGCGGTCGCCGGGCCGGCGGCCTTGGCCGGGCGGCCGGCACGGCTGCCCCCACTGCCGACCGGGACCTCGTCCTTCTTCGTCTCGGCGGCTTTCTTGGCGGCCACCCGCTTGGCGAGCACCCGCTGGGTGTGCGCGACCAACCGCGGCTCGCGCATCTTCAGCTCGGCCAGCACCGGCGTCGCGAAGAAGATCGACGAGTACACCGCGAAGCCCATGCCGAAGAACAGCACCAGGCCGAGGTCCTTCAACGTGCCCGCCTTGAGCAGGCCGGCCCCGATGAAGAGCAGGCCGCCGACCGGCAGCAGCGCGACCAGACCGGTGTTGATCGAGCGCATCAGCGTCTGGTTGACCGCCAGGTTGGCCGCCTCGGCATAGGTCGTCGTGCCGCCGCTCGTGATGCTGCGGGTGTTCTCCTGGACCTTGTCGAACACCACCACCACGTCGTACAGCGCGAAGCCGAGGATCGTCAGGAAGCCGATGACGGTTGACGGCGACACCTCGAAGCCGACCAGCGAGTAGACGCCGGCCGTGAAGACGAGGTTGAGCATCAGCGAGGCGACCGCGCCGATGGCCATTCGCCACTCGAATCTGATGATCAAGTAGATGACCACGACGATCAGGAAGATCACCAGGCTGATCAACGCCTGTCTCGTGACCTGGCCGCCCCACGCCTTGCTGACCTCGCTGTCGCTGATCCGGCTGGGGTCGATGCCGAACTGCTTGGCGACCTCGGTCTTGATCCGCGCCGAGTCGGCCGACGCCAGCGGCGCCGTGCGGATCGCGTAGGTCGCGCTGTTGCCGCTACTGACCTTCTGCGCGGTGTAGACCTTGCCGCCCGCGTCGCTCACCGCCGTGCGGACGTCGTCCATCGTGCCGACGGTGGCCGGCACCTGGAACTCGTTGCCGCCCTTGAAGTCGATGCCGAGCGTGAACCCGCGGATCAGCATGCTGCCGATCGCGATCAACAGCAGCACCCCGGCGACGGTGAACCACAGACGGCGCCGGCCGACCACGTTGACGCCGAGCTCGCCCCGGTAGAGCCGGGCAGCTACTCCTCCTCCGCCGCTCATCTACGCCTCCCTCACGCGGTTGCCACGAGTCCGGGCCGGCCGCGAATCCGCATCCGGATCGTGGTCGTGCAACACCCGGCCGAGACCGCTCACCCGCGGCGACAGGAACGCCTTGGTGCGGGCGAACATCGTCATGATCGGGTGTCGGAACAGGAACACGACCACCAGGTCGAGGAACGTGGCCAGGCCCAGGGCGAAGGCGAAGCCCTTCACCGTGCCGGCCGAGAAGATGTACAGGACGACGGCGGCCAGGATCGAGATCGTGTTGGCCGTGATGATCGTCCGCCGGGCCCGTTGCCAGGCCCTTGGCACCGCACTCCGCGGACTTCGGCCGTCGCGGATCTCGTCTTTCAGACGTTCGAAGTAGATGACGAACGAGTCCGCGGCGACACCCAACGACACGATGAAGCCGGCGATGCCGGCGAGCGTGAGGGTGAAGCCGATCTGCCGGCCGAGCACCACCAGCATGCCGAAGACCAGCAGGCCGGACAGCACGAGGCTGAGGAAGATGACCGAGCCGAGCAGCCGGTAGTAGAAGAACGCGTAGATGACCACGAGAAGCATGCCGATGCCGGCCGCCAGCAGACCGGCCTTGAGCTGCTCGCTGCCCAGCGTGGCGGAGACGCTCTGCGCTTCCTGGGTGACGAACGTCAGCGGCAGCGCGCCGTAACGCAGCTGGCTGGCCAGCAGCGAGGCCTCTGCGCTGGTGAACGAGCCGGTGATCGTCGCGTCGCCGGGAATCACGCTCTGGATCTCCGGGTCGGACACGACCTTGTTGTCGAGGACGACGGCGACCTGCTTCTTGTTGGTGCCGTCGCCGTAGGCCTCCTTGGTCAGCTGCGTCCACTTGTCCTGGCCGCTGCTCTTGAACTTGAGCACGACCGTCCACTGCCCGTTGGTCGGGTCGGTCTGTGCGTCGGCGCCGGAGACGTCGGTGCCGAGCACCTTGGCGACGTCGAGGAGCTCCTTCTGACCGCGGTCATTGCAGGCCACGGCCTGCGAGCCCGGGTCGATGATCGAGCCGGCCGGCCGCTGGTCGAGCTTGGCGCAGTTGACGTAGGGCACGTTGAACTGCATCTGCGGGGGCAGCACCGCGACCTGCTCGGGGGTCAGCTCCTTGAACGGCAGCAGCCCTTGCTGCGCACCGGTCTGGTCCTGGCTGAAGTCCACTGGTGCCTGCAGGCCAGCGGCCTTGTCGTACAACTGCTTGCCCAGCTTCTGCTGCACCTGGACGCGCAGCTGGGCGACCGACGGCGGAATCGAGGCGGACGCCGTGGGGGCCGCCGCCGCACTGCCCGACGCCGACGCGCTGGCCGACGCACTCGTCGACGCGCTGGCCGAGGCACTCGCCGACGCGCTGGCCGAGGCCTTGGCCGACGACGACGGGCTGGCCGACGACGACGCTGAGGTCGACGGCGACGCGCTGGTCGAGGTGTCCGGCAGGTCGGCCGTCGTGTTCAGCACCGTGCGGAAGCGCAGCTGGGCCGGCGAACCGATGTCCTTGAGGCGGTCGTCGCTCTTGCCGGCCAGGGACACCGTGATGTTGCTGTTTCCTTCGGTGATCACCTCGGCCTCGGAGACGCCGAGACCGTTGACGCGGCTCTCGATGATCTGCCGGGCCCGCTCGAGACTGTCGGCCGGTGGCGGCTTGCCGTTCTCGGTCTTCGCCTGCATCGTCACCCGCGTCCCGCCGACCAGGTCGAGGCCGAGCTTGGGGGCGAACCGCTTGTGGAAGCTGCCCGAGCCGCCGAGGTAGACGATGGCGTAGAGGATGACGAAGATGGCCGCGAGAACGATCAGTTGCCGGCCCGGGCGCGACGGTCCCTGAGGTGGTGCCACGACTTTCGAGTCTCCTAGCTCACGATGCCGCGCCGAACGGTGCAGCCCCTGTCATAACTACCGAGAACGCGCAGAAGGTTTCAGTCCTCCTTCGCGACGGTGTCTTCCTCAGCGATTTCTTCTTCGTCTTCGTCGTCGCGGCGCGCCGCCTGCGTGACGACCTTGCCGATCGCGGCACGGGCGTAGCGAGCGTGCACACCCGGAGCGATCTCCAGCGTCACGATGTCATCGTTGATCTCCACGACCTCGCCGTAGAGACCGCCGACCGTGACGATCTCGTCGCCCGGGCCCATCGCGCGCTGCATCTGCTCGGTCTCGCGCCGGCGCTTCTGCTGCGGGCGGATCATCAGGAAGTAGAGGGCGACGAAGAAGAGCGCCATGAGCAGGTAAATGAAGTACCCGCCGCCGCTGCTCTGACTGTTTGCGGCGAAATGGTTCATGGTGACCTTCCCGGTTGGCTCGGCACCCCACCGTTGTGAGGCCGAGCAGATATATGCGTCCGTGCAACGGACCGCGGCGAGTCTAGTCGGTGTGTCCCACGCCACGGTGACGGGCGTAGATCACGGTCCGATCACGACAGCGCGGGACGCTACGGCTCCAAGCTGAACAGATCGGGCATGTCGGACGATCCTGTCGCACCAGGCCGACCGCTGTGTTCCCCGCCCCCGAAGGTACCAGCCGGAGCTGTCAACCCGAGATGCCGCCAGGCACCGGCGGTAGCGACCCGGCCCCGAGGGGTGCGCGCGAGGAGCCCGCCGCGCAGCAGGTAGGGCTCGCAGACCTCTTCCACCGTGTCCGGCTGCTCCCCCACGGCGACCGCGAGCGTCGAGAGCCCCACCGGGCCGCCGCCGAACGAGACGACCAGTGCCTTGAGCACGGCCCGGTCGAGCCGGTCGAGCCCCAGCTCATCGACGTCGTAGACGATCAGCGCCTCCCGGGCCGCCGCCTCGTCGACCACGCCCTTGGCGCGGACCTCGGCGTAGTCACGGACCCGGCGCAGCAGCCGGTTGGCGATGCGCGGCGTGCCCCGTGACCGCCCGGCGATCTCCGCCGCCCCGTCCGCGGTGATCGGCACGCCGAGGATCCGGGCCGAGCGCAGCAGGACCTGCTCGAGCTCGGGCGGGTCGTAGAAGTCCAGGTGCCCGACGAAGCCGAACCGGTCGCGCATCGGCCCGGTCAGCAGCCCGGCTCGCGTCGTGGCGCCGACCAGCGTGAACGGCTCGACGTCGAGTGGGATCGCGGTCGCCCCGGGGCCCTTGCCGACCACGACGTCGACCCGGAAGTCCTCCATCGCGCTGTAGAGCAACTCCTCGGCCGGCCGCGCAATGCGGTGGATCTCGTCGATGAACAGCACGTCACCACGGGTCAGGCTGGTCAGCACCGCGGCCAGGTCCCCGGCCCGCTCGATGGCCGGCCCGCTGGTCAGGCGCAGCCCGGCGCCCAGCTCGGCGGCGATGATCATGGCGAGCGTCGTCTTGCCGAGGCCGGGCGAGCCGGACAGCAGGATGTGATCCGGTGGCCGCCCGCGCCGGACTGCGCTGCGCAGCAGCAGATCGACCTGCTCGCGCACGCGATGCTGCCCGATCAGCTCGGACAGCCGGCGCGGCCGGACGCTCGCCTCGGCGTCCCGCTCCTCCGCCGTCGCGTAGGCACTGGTCAGCTCGCTCATGTTCCTCCTGGTCGCGATGCAGTGCGCCTTTACCGGCCGTCTTCCCTCCGCGCCGCGCCCCGACTCCGTCGGCGCGTCGCGTCAGTCCAGACACCCGACGGCGCCCTGCATCGCTCGCGTGAAAGGTTCATCGGACCGTGCCCAGCATCCGGATCGCCTGCTTCAACAGCACCGGCACCGGCGGGGTGGTCTGACCGTCGAGTTGCTCGGCGACCGCGGCCACCGCCTCGTCGGCCTGCCCGCCCGTCCAGCCCAGCCCGATCAGCGCCTGGCGCACCTGCTCGGTCCAGGCGGCCCCGGCGCCCACCCCGACCAGCGACGCGCCGTCGCCGGCGAAATGGCCGACCCGGTCGCGCAGCTCGAGGATGAGCCGCTCGGCGCCCTTCTTGCCGATGCCCGGCACCCGCGTGAGCGTCGAGGTGTCGCCGGCCGAGATCGCCCGGCGCACGGTGTCGGGCGAGTGCACCGCGAGCACGGCCTGGGCCAGCCGCGGCCCGACCCCGCTCGCCGTCTGCAGCAGCTCGAAGAGCTGCCGGGCGTCGTCGTCGGCGAACCCATAGAGGGTCAGCGAGTCCTCCCGCACCACGAGCGACGTGGCCAGCCTCGCCTCGGTGCCGACCCGCAGGCCGGCCAGTGTGTTGGGGGCGCAGGCCACGGCCAGCCCGACGCCGCCGACCTCGATGACGGCGCCATCGGGGCTGACCGCCGCCACCCGGCCCCGCACGCTCGCGATCATGCCCGCCCCTTCCCGCGTTGTGAAAAGACCGATGAACCCGCACCCTGTGCAGCCACCGCCGCGGCCAGCCGACTGCGGGCGCCACCCCGCCAGATGTGGCAGATGGCCAGCGCCAGCGCGTCGGCGGCGTCGGCCGGCTTGGGCGCGACATCGAGCTTGAGCAGCCTGGTGACCATGGCCGTGACCTGCGCCTTGTCGGCCTGGCCGGAACCGGTGACGGCCGCCTTGACCTCGCTGGGCGTGTAGGTCTGCACGGGCAGCCCGGCGCGCGCCGCGGCCAGGATGGCCACCGCACCGGCCTGGGCGGTGCCCATGACCGTGCCGACGTTGTGCTGGCTGAAGACGCGCTCCACGGCGACCGCCTCGGGCTGATGCTCGGCCAGCATCGAGGCGAGCATCGTGTCCAGGTGCAGCAGCCGCTGGGCGAGGTCGAGCTCGGGGTCGCTGCGCACGACGGTGAACGCGATGAGCCGGCACGCGCGGCCGGGGACGCCCTCGACGACGCCGACGCCACAGCGGGTCAGCCCCGGATCGACGCCCAGCACCCGCACGAGTCCCCCAAAAAGATCAAACGCTTGTTCGACACCGCCACCCTAACCAGCCCCTCTGACAAGAACCGGCACCGACACGCCTCCGAATGCGGCGTCCAGGGACGTTCGCCGGGGCCGCGCCGGGCCCCGACGACGACCGGCAACGTTCCTGGACAGCGCACTGATGTGGAATGGCCTGTCAAGTGTGAGTACGGCATTGCGGTGGTCTGCCCGTTTCGGGGCGGGGGTTGGACCGTGTTGCGTGCAGGTCGGTCTGCTCCCTGCCTCGA
>Ga0070683_100001874_pt1 | contig 16425 bp, 12 predicted proteins | sample KBSC713LmetaG_FD_64662 | JGI IMG/M metagenome (GOLD analysis project Ga0070683, IMG submission 64662) | Corn rhizosphere microbial communities from Kellogg Biological Station, Michigan, USA - KBS C7.1-3L metaG | ecosystem: Host-associated > Plants > Roots > Rhizosphere ...
GCAAAGCCCATTTCGTGGGTCACCACCATCATGGTCATGCCCTCGCGCGCGAGGTCGACCATCACGTCCAGCACCTCGCTGATCATCTCGGGGTCGAGCGCCGAGGTCGGCTCGTCGAACAGCATGGCGATCGGGTCCATGGCGAGCGCGCGTGCGATCGCCACGCGCTGCTGCTGGCCGCCGGACAGCTGTGCCGGATACTTTTGGGCATGCTCCGTGAGCCCGACCCGCTCCAGCAGTTTCGAGCCCTTCTCCATCGCCGCATCATGCGAGCGGCCGAGCACCTTCTCCTGCGCGAGACAGAGATTGTCGATGATGCGCAGATGCGGAAACAGCTCGAAATGCTGGAACACCATGCCGACCCGCGCACGCAAGGCCGGCAAATTGGTCCCGGGATCGTTGACCTTGATGCCGTCGATGACGATATCGCCCTTCTGGAACGGCTCCAGCGCGTTGACGCACTTGATCAGGGTCGACTTGCCCGAGCCCGACGGGCCGCACACCACCACCACCTCGCCCTTGGCGACGGAGGTGGTGCAGTCCTTCAGCGCCTGAAATGCGGCGCTGTACCATTTGTCGACGTGGCTGATCTCGATCATGAAGCTCCCGCTAGCGCAGCACCGCGATACGCGACTGCAATTGCCGCACGCCGAACGAGGCAATGCAGCAGATGACGAAGTAGACCAGCGCTGCGAACAAATACATTTCGACCAGCCGGCCGTCGCGCTGCGCGACCTTGCTCGCCGCGCCCAGGAAGTCGGTAATCGACAGCACATAGACCAGCGAGGTGTCCTGGAACAGCACGATGGTCTGGGTCAAAAGCACCGGCAGCATGTTGCGGAACGCCTGCGGCAGCACGATGTAGCGCATGGTCTGCCAATAGTTCAGGCCGAGCGCCTGCGCCGCGGCCGGCTGTCCCCTGGAGATCGACTGGATACCGGCGCGCATGATCTCGGAGAAATAGGCTGCCTCGAACATGACGAAGGTGATGAGCGAGGACGCGAAGGCGCCGACCTTGATCGGCCGCGATGATCCCGTCAGCCATTGCCCGATATAGGGAACGAGGAAGTAGAACCAGAAGATGACGAGCACCAGCGGCAGCGAGCGCATGAAGTCGACATAGAGACCGGCGACGCGCCCGAACAGCCGGTAGCCGGACAGCCGCATCAGCGCGATCAGCGTGCCGAAGACGAGGCCGCCCAGCGCGGAAAGCGCCGTCAACATGATCGTGAACGTCATGCCCTCGTAGAAAAGGTAGGGAAGCGCGCGGCGGATCACATCAAAATCGAAATTGACGAACATCGCGCTATTTCCCCGAGATGTAGCCGGGGATCGCGACGCGGCGCTCGAGGAAGCGCATCGCGGTGACGACGATGGCATTGATCAGGAGGTAGAGAAGCGTCGCGGCGGTAAAAGCCTCGAACACCTGGAACGAAAACTCCTGCATCGAGCGCGCCTCGCCGGTGAGCTCGAGCAGGCCGATGGTGATGGCGACCGCGGTGTTCTTGATGGTGTTGAGGAACTCCGACGTCAGCGGCGGCAGGATGATGCGGAACGCCATCGGCAGCAGCACGTAGCGATAGACCTGCACCGTGGTCAGCCCGAGCGCGGTTGCCGCCTGCCTCTGCCCGCGCGGCAGCGAGGCGACGCCGGCCTGCAATTGCACGGCGACGCGCGCCGACATGAAGAGCCCGATGCCGATCGCGGCGGTCCAGAACGGTGCATTGGGCAATTGCTTCAGCCACAGCCCGGCCGTGCGCGGCAACAGCTCAGGCAGTACGAAGAACCACAGGAACAGCTGCACCAGGAGCGGCATGTTGCGGAAGAATTCGACGTAGGCGAAACCGAACCAGGAGGCCGCCTTCGACGGCAGCGTCCGCATCACACCGACGATCGAGCCTGTGACGAGCGCGATGATCCAGGCGAGGAAACCGGTCTTGAGGGTCAGCACCAGCCCCGACAACAGCATGTCGAGATAGTTGCCGGTCCCCATCGGGTTCGGCTCGAAGAAAATGCCCCAGTTCCAGTGGTAGCTCACGGGTCCCCTTCCGCAATCATCTCAGCCAGTACTGCGATGATATCAGTCCAGTTGCAGCGTTCGTCTGCTTCGCCCCCTCTCCCCGTTCTTACGGGGAGAGGGTCGGGGTGAGGGGTTCTCGCCACCGATTCGGCGATAGCTGGATTCGCGGAAAGTCCCCCTCACCCGGCGCTGCGCGCCGACCTCTCCCCGCAAGCGGGGAGAGATCGAAACTTGTTGCAAAGCCCATGCAATGGACGGGCCATCGCACGGGCTGCCGGCAACAGATGGACTCACATCGCCTTGTAGGAGTCCGGGTCCGGCGAATCCGACGGCTTGGCGAACTCGGTCTTCAGCTCCGGCGCGATCGGCGTGTTGAGGTTCAACCCCTTCGGCGGGATCTTGGCCATGAACCACTTGTCATAGAGCTTCTGGCCTTCGCCGCTCTTGTAGACGCCGGCCGTTGCGGCATCGACCACCTTCTTGAAGGCCGGATCGTCCTTGCGCAGCATGATGCCGTAGGGCTCGGGCTTGGAGAACGCATCCTTGGAGATGACATAGTCGCCCGGCGCCTTGGAGCCCGCAACCAGGCTCGCCAGCAGGATGTCATCCATCACGAAGGCGACCGCGCGATCGGTCTCCACCATCAGGAAGGCCTCGGCATGATCCTTGGCCGGCACGATGGTGACGCCGAGATTGCGCGCGGCGTTCGCCTCGGTGAGCTGCTTGATGTTGGTGGTGCCGGCGGTCGACACCACGGTCTTGCCTTTCAGGTCGTCAATCGAGCCGATCTTGCTCGACTTCTTCGACACGTAGCGGCTCGCCGTGAGGAAGTGCGTATTGGTGAACGACACCTGCTTCTGCCGCTCGGCATTGTTGGTGGTCGAGCCGCATTCGAGATCGATCGTGCCGTTGGCCATCAGCGGAATGCGGGTCGCCGAAGTGACCGGGTTGAGCTTGACCTCGAGCTTGTCGAGCTTGAGCTCCTTCTTCACGGCGTCGACGATCTTGTAGCAGATGTCCATCGCGAAGCCGATCGGCTTCTGATTATCATCAAGATAGGAAAAGGGGATCGAGGAATCGCGAAAGCCGAGGGTGATCGCGCCGGTCTCCTTGATGTTCTTCAATGTCCCGGTCAGCTCTTCTGCGCCGGCCTGGCTTGCGCCGAACGCGGCAACGAGCGCAAAGCCCAGGATTTTCAGTCGTTTCATCGTATAACTCCCCACTTGGATGATCGGCCGGAATGCTTGCACAAACCGGGCCAGATTAGAATGTGACTTTTGGGGGTCGTAACGCCCCCGGGCGGTCCATGGCAAGCCGCCTCGGGCCTGTCCCGGACAATAGCGACAAAGTGCAAGCCGACGACGCTTTCATCGTGCGCCATACCGTCACGCGCCATAGCAGTCCGCCGCTCTCAGCCGGATCGTGACCAACGCCCAGAGGCTGAAGATACAGACCGCGGTGAGATAATAGCCCGGCGCCAGGTTGCCGATCAGCGCGAACGTGCCGAGCCAGGTCATGATCACCGGCCCCATGCCGCCGAACACGGTCACGCCTATATTGTAGCTCAGGCCCAGGCCCGTGGCCCGCGTCGCAGCCGGAAATAACTCGGACATCAGCGCCGCCAGCGCGCCGAGATACAGCGCCTTCAGCGTGCCCAGCGCCAGCACGGACAGCACGATGACGGCCGCTGTCGGCCTGCTCGTGAGCAGCAGGAAGATCGGGAAAATCGCAAACAGCAGCACGACGCCGACCGCGATCAGATATCTGGTGCGTCCGACCCGGTCCGAGACGATGCCCGCGACGGGATTGAACAGGATCGCTGCGATGGCTGCGGCGAAGGCCGCGAGATAGCCGATGGTCGGTGACAGGTTCAGCGTCTTCACCACATAGGTCGGCATGTAGATGATGAGATAGTTCACCGCGGTCGAGACGGCGAGCGCGCCGAGCGCGAGCAGAACGCTAAACTTCTGCTTGAGAAACACCATCCGCACCGGCGTGTCGTGCTTGGCTGCAGGCGGCGCGGTCGCGTCTTCGATCCGGTTGCGGATATAGAGGCCGACCGGCCCGATCAGCACGCCGAAGAAGAATGGGATGCGCCAGCCCCAGGTTTGCAGGTCGGCCTCGCTCAGGGTCGAGGACAACAGCGCGCCGAAGCCCGAGCCCAGCAAGGAGCTCATGCCCTGGCTCGCGAACTGCCAGCTTGCAACGAAGCCGCGCCGGCCCGGCATGTGCTCGACCAGGAACGCGGTCGAGCTGCCGAACTCACCGCCGGCGGAAAAGCCCTGTACCAGGCGGGCGACGATGACAAGCAGCGGCGCCACCACGCCGATCTTGTCGAAGGTCGGCATGCACGCCACCGCGAGCGTGCCGCAGGTCATCATTGCGATCGAGACCAGGAGCGAGGCCTTGCGGCCGTAGCGGTCGGCATAGGTGCCGAGCAGCACGCCGCCGACCGGACGCGCGAGGAACGTCAGGCCAAACGTGCCGAAGGTGAGAAGCAGCGACGTGGTGGGATCGTTGGCGGGAAAGAACGCCTTCGACAGATAAACCGCGAAATAGGCGTAGACCGAGATGTCAAACCATTCCAGCGCATTGCCAAGCGAGGTCGCGACCACGAGCTTCACGACATTCTTCTGCCCCGACGGCGCGAGGCCGGGTGAGTCCGCTTGCGCTGATAATGCCATCCTCGGTCCCCTTCGCTCCCTTACGCCGGCGGTGGCGGCTGGCCGAGCCGCCGGCTTACGCGCGCACCGCCTGCTTCGGTAACATCTGCGCCTTGAGGATCTCGGCCAGCATCAACCCAAGCCGGCAGTCGCAATCGAGGAAGCGGCCGCGCGACGTGAGCGCGGGGGTGGCCTCGAGCCACGCGGGAAGCGTTGCAAATGTCTCGATCAATGCGCCGTGATTCGGAGTTTGCAAGCTCATCGCGCTCGCTCCCCGAGATCCCAGAACAGCCCCGCCATGATGCCGAGCGCCTCCTCGGTGACGTCAAGCAGGATGTGCTCGTCGGGCGCATGCTGCGAGCAACCGGGATAGGAATGCGGTACCCAGATCGTCGGCATGCCGAGCGTCTCCGAGAACACGTCGTTCGGCAGCGAGCCGCCGAAATTCGGCAGCACCGCGGGAGCCTTTCCGGTGGTCAGCCGGATCGACTCCGCCGCCCATGCGATCCAGGGGCTGTCGAAATCCGTGCGCGAGGCGATGAAGCTTTGCGTCGCGCTGACCTCGACCATCGCAAAGCCGTGGCCGTGCAGATGCCCGCGCACCGCATCGACGACCTGCTCATGCTTCGTGCCGACCACGAAGCGAAGCTGCAGCACCGCCCCCGCATGGCCGGGAATGGCGTTCGCGGGCTTGTCGATATTGCCCGACGACATCGCCAGCACTTCAAGCGTGTTCCAGGCATAGAGCCGTTCGGCCGCCGAAAGTCCCTCCTCGCCCCAATTGTCCGACAGCGCGGGCTCATCGGGCAACGGCTTGATCTCGACATCGGTGAGATAGCTGCGGATCCGGTTGGTCAGCCGCGGCGGCTTCAGCGCGTCGAGCTTCATCTGCCCGCGCTCATCCACCAGGCTCGCGATCGCGTTCGCGAGGATGGTGGCAGGATTGGCGAGCACACCGCCCCAGTTGCCGGAGTGATGTCCGCCCTCGCGCAAGTTCACGTCGAGATGGATGCGGATGCCGCCGCGGCAGCCGAGGAAGATGGTCGGACGATCGGCCGCCAGCCGCGGCCCGTCGGAGGCGAGCAGGAGATCGGCCTTGAGCTCATCGCGCAACGAGGCGCAGACCTTGTTGAGGTCCGGAGAACCGATCTCCTCGCCCATCTCCACCAGGAATTTGGCGTTGAAGCCGAGCTTGCCGCCGCGTGCGTCGCGCACCGCGCGAAGCGCGGCCAGGTTGATGCTGTGCTGGCCCTTGTTGTCGGCGGTGCCGCGACCATAGACGCGATTGTCGATCCGGGTCGTCCTGAAGGGATCGAGATTGCCGCGCCACTCGCCTTCCATGCCGTCGACGACGTCGCCATGGCCGTAGACCAGCACGGTCGGCAACGACGCGCCCTCGCGATAGTCGGCGATCAGGAATGGCGACTTGCCGCTCGGGGATTCCACCAGCCGGCTGTCGAAATCGAGCTCGGCGAAGGCAGGCTGCATCTCCTTCTCCAGATAGGCGCGGAGTTCCCCGGCGCGGCCGGAGTTCTGGCTTTCGGTCCTGTAGGCCACCCGGCGCTCGAGCGTTTTCAGGAACTCGCCGGAAGCGAAGTGTTGATGGGCGTTGGCGATGGCGTCGGCCCTGCCTTGAACCGGGGGTGCACTCATTCGGCGCGACCTTTTTGCATCGCGACCGAGTAACGCGGGCAGATTTCCTCCGCAAACCGCGTCATCATGTGTTGACGGACGGCGCGCGGCGTGCCCGGTGTCGCGCAGGATACCATGAAGTAGTTGAAGCCGAGCCCGATCAACGCATCGATGCGCCGGCAGATCGTCTCGGCGCTGCCGATCAGGTTGGAATCGTGGAACGGTCCGAGCTCCGCCGGATCCGTCAACTTCCGCAGGTTTGCGAACATCCGGCTGAAATCGGCATATTCCGGAATCCCCGTCCACGGATCGGCATCCGCCTCGTAGTGATCGGCCTGCAGGGCGAAATACGCCGGGAAATAGCGGCGGCCCAGATCGCGCGCCTCCTCGTCGGTGTCGGCGATGAACATCTTGACCGAGATTGGAAGAATGGCGCCGTTTGCCCTTGCGCCGGCGCGCGCCCGCCAGCGATCCAGGATTTTCACCAGCAAGCCGTCGGGGAACGTCGAAAGACAGATCGGCGGAATGCCGAGGTCCCCCATCACCTCGGCACTGGCCGGACTTCCGATCGCGCCATAGAAGCGAACCGGCTTGTCGACGGGCTCGGGGCGGATGCGTATCGGCCGCTCGATGTTCCAGAACTTGCCGTGATGAGAGAACGGTTTTCCTGCCAGGCCCTGCTCGACGATCCCAAACACTTCGGCGAAGCGCGCGCGGCCCTCGTTCATATCGATGTTGTAGGCATCATATTCCATCCTGGCGGTGCCGCGCCCGATGCCCAGATGCAACGTGCCTCTGGTCAGGAGGTTGAGCATGGCGATCTCCTCGGCGAGCCGCAGCGGATGATACCAGGGCAGCACCAGCACCGAAGTCCCAAGCGACAGATCGGGAAATTTTGCCGCGATATGCGCCATCATCAAGAGCGGGCTCGGCGTCGGGTAATAGTCGCTGAAATGATGCTCCAGCAACCACGCCGCGTCGTAGCCGAGCCTGTGACCCAGCTCGCAGTCCGACATCAGGTCACGATAGAGCTGCTCATCGGGAACCCCCGCCACGTCGGCGGCCGCCGCCTGAAAGCCGAACGATACGTCTTGCATGGAATGACCTCCGCTGGAGTGTGATCCTAGAGGGCTGGCGTCGGGACGCAACTGGGCATGAATTTCGGCTGGCGAAACTTGTCCGCCGGATTTGCCTTGCCAAAACCAACCGGGATGTAACAATTTCGGCCAACAGCCCGGCGATCAGGGAGAGAGCCATGAAGACCATGCTTCGCGCGACTGTCGCCAACAGGAAATCGCGCGAAACATCATGACCAGGGAAATCCGGCTCAACGCCTTTGCCATGAATTGTGTGGCGCACCAGTCGCCGGGGCTGTGGACCCATCCGCGCGATCGCACCGCCGAATATAACCGCCTGCCCTACTGGCTCGACCTGGCGCGGGCGCTGGAGCGCGGCCGCTTCGACGGCCTGTTCCTGGCCGACGTGCTCGGGGTCTACGACGTCTATGGCAACAGCCCCCATGCTGCGCTCAAATATGCGACGCAGACGCCGGCGAACGAGCCGCTGCTGCTGATTTCCGCGATGGCCGCGGTGACCAAGCATCTCGGCTTCGGCGTCACCTCCAACCTCTCCTTCGAGCCGCCCTATCCCTTTGCGCGGCGGATGTCGACGCTCGATCACCTGACCGAAGGGCGCATCGGCTGGAACGTCGTCACTGGCTATCTCGACAGCGCGGCCCGCGGTGCCGGCAAGGACAAGCAGACCGCGCATGACGACCGCTACGACATCGCGGATGAATACATGGAGGTCGTCTACAAGCTCTGGGAGGGAAGCTGGGAGGATGATGCTGCGATCCGCGACCGCGCGCGCGGCATCTTCACCGATCCGTCGAAGGTGCATCGCGTCACGCATGAGGGCAACAACTATCGCCTCAACGCCATCCATCTCGCAGAACCCTCGCCGCAGCGGACGCCCGTGCTGTACCAGGCCGGCACCTCGCCGCGCGGCCGCCAGTTCGCCGCGCAACACGCCGAATGCGTGTTCATGTCGGGGCCGTCGGCGAAGGTGATCGGGCCGCGCGTGGCCGCGATCCGCGAGGCCGCCGCCAAGGCCGGCCGCGATCCCAGGGAGATCCTGATGTTCTCCATGTTCACGGTGATCCTTGGCGAGACGGAAGCCGAGGCCAACGCGAAGTACGAGGACTATCGCCAGCACATCAGCCCCGAGGGCGCGCTGACGCTGATGTCGGGCTGGACCGGCGTCGACTTTTCGACTTATGCGCTCGATCAGGAAGTGCGTCACGTCACCAACGACGCCGGCCGCACCGCGATGGACAACATCACCCGCGCCGACCCCGACCGCGTCTGGACCGTGCGCGAGGTCGCCGAGCATGTCGGCATCGGCGGCATCGGTCCCGTCATCGTCGGCACGCCGGAAAAGGTCGCCGACGAGGTCGAGGCGTGGTTCGAAGCAACCGACGTCGATGGACTCAACATGCCGTTTGCGGTGTCGCCGGGCGATTTTGAGGACATTGCGGAGATGCTGGTGCCGGAGCTGACAAGGCGCGGGCGGTACAAGAAGGCGTATGCGGAAGGCACGCTGCGCGAAAAGCTGTTCGGCGCCGGCCGCGCGCGCCTCGCCGCGCCGCATCCGGCGGTGCAGTACCGGCCGGGGGTGAGGCAGAAAGCGGCGGAGTGACGTCGCGATGCAATCTCGACGTCATTCCGGGATGGTCCGAAGGACCAGACCCGGAATCTCGCAAACATCGCTAGACCACCGCGTTCCGCCGGATGACCTCGCGATAAAACGATGCGCTCAATTTCGGAGTGCGGGCGAGCGTGCTGAAGTCGACCCGGTAAAGTCCGAAGCGCTTTTGGTATCCGTCCGCCCATTCAAAATTGTCCATCAGGCTCCACAGGAAATATCCCGCGACGGGCACCCCCTCCGCGATCGCGCGCTGCAGGTGAAACAAATAGTTTCGCAGATACATGATCCGGTCGAGATCGTCGATGCGACCGTCTGCGGCAGGCTCGTCGGCCGCCGAGGTGCCGTTTTCGCTGATGTAGATCGACTTCAAACCCCACAGCCTCGCCGCATGGCGCGGCGCCCAATAGATCGCCGCCGGATCGATCCTGAGCCATGATGAGTCCATGTGAGGGAACGATGCGGGAAACGGCGCCAGCGTGAAGCCGCGCTCGTTATCGGCTGCAACGACGTATTCGTCAGGCTTGTAGACATTCAATCCCAGAAAATCGATCGGCGAGGAAATGATCTTCAGATCCTCGGCCGTGTGTCTCGGGGCATCCCTGCCTGCCTCGGCGAGGAAGCCTTCCCTGTATTTGCCCTCGAATATCAAAGTGAGATAGCCGGCATTGAGCTCGCGCGTCGCGATTTCGGCTGCGCGGATGTTTGCCGGCGTATCGATCGCGGGTATGCAAACGACCATGTTCTCCGCGGGACCGACCTGCATGCCGGAACGTCCATGTGCACGGATGGCCTGCACCGCAAGGCCGTGCGCCAGCGCGGCATGGTGCCGAACTTGGTTCTGCTCCTGTCGGGACAGCTTGAGCCCGGGGGCATCGATGCCAAGGCCATGGCCGAGATGAACGAGCCTCGAACATTCGTTGATCGTGAAAATATGCTTCACGCGATCGCTCAGGCGTCCGGCGACATAAGCCGCATAATCGGCAAAGGCCTTGGCGGTATCGCGCGACATCCAGCCGCCGTGACGATCCTGCAGCGCCTGCGGCAAATCCCAGTGATACAGGGTGACAAACGGTTCGATGCCGTTTGCCGCCAGTTCGTCCAGAAGCCGGTGATAGAAATCGAGGCCCTTCGGGTTTGGCCGGCCTGAACCTTCAGGAAACACGCGAGGCCATGCGATCGAGAAGCGGTACGCCTTCGCTCCCAGCGCGGTCATCAACCGGACGTCGTCCGCGTGGCGATGGTAATGGTCGTCCGCGATGTCCGCATTGCTCTGGTCGGCAATTCGACCAGGTGTGTGAGCGAAGCCGTCCCAGATCGACGGACCTCGTTCGTCGTCATTCACGGCCCCCTCCACCTGATAGGCTGAGGTGGCGGTGCCCCATCGAAAGCCGCGGGGAAAGCCGGCGGACGCGGCTTGCCGGGCCGCAGCCACTCCGGCGGACCGGGCGGACCCTGCGGATAGTCCGAGGGCCACCGCGCCCGCGGCCCTGGCAAAATCACGCCGGGAAAATCCGTTCAGCGACATGGCCTCACTTCCGGGGACTGGACCGCCGCGCCGGCACGAAGCTTACGTGTCACACTCGACTTCTTGACGCGCCCTTCGCTGCGGAGCCAGCGGCGCGCCGCTCTGCGATTTCGGTTGGGCGCCCGAAACGACTGGCGATCGGTTGAATGGCGCGCGCCTCATTGCCGGGCAACCTGGAAAGGACGATCCGCATGTTCGAGAGCCAGACGACTGCGGCACGCGGCGTCCATAGCGCCGCGCCCAGCACGACATACGCAGCCGAAGTCCACAGGGCTTGCCAATTGTGAAACCCTTCATTGAGGGAAATGCAGAGCGCCGAGGTCACAAGCAGGCCGGCAAACGTTGCCTCGGCGACCTGGTCTGCGTCCAGCTTCCGGCGGTTGAGCAGCGCTATGGCGCAGATGGGCAGGACGGCCATCGTCAGGCCGGCAAACGGGAAATCGCGCCCGCGCGGATCGAACACGAGGCCAAGCGCGGTTTCCGTTGCGAGCAGCGTCGTGACGATCAGGATCAGCGCCAGGATCAGCGCCGGAACCGATAGTGGCCTGCTCTCGCGCGGACCGATCAATTCCACGAAACCCGGCAACGGGCGACCCGACACCAGCGCATGGGAACCGAACAGCGGCGCAGCCATCGCCGCGGCCAACAGGAGACCCTGGTTGGACCAGCCAGCGAGGCCATAGCTTTCATAAAGCATCGTCTCCACGCTCACGCCCAGTAGACATCCGCCCACAGTGGCGGACGCCGCCACGGCAACCCATGGCGCCAAATCCGTTTTTGACGGCTCCCGCCCACGCGAGAACCACGCCGCGGCGAATACGCAGGAGCAAAAGGCCAACCCGGCCGCGAGCTGCAGCTTCCAGAATGGATAGTTGCCGACGGCCGATCCGGGTGGATATTTCAGCTCACGGCTCAAGCCGTCCAGCAAGCCCCAATGGCCGCCAGCCGTTCCTTCCCATTGCTGCTTCCATGGCTCGTCATAGGCCTCGAACAGGTTGACGCGAATGTTCTCCCGTCTTGCCAGATCGAAGACTTCGGAGAGGAAACGTGCCTGGTTGATACGGGATGGAAGCGCGCCATCGCGCATGCGTCCCCTGCTTGGCCAACCGGCCTCGCCGATCAGGATCTCCTTACCCGGGAAGGCGGCGGCCACCTGCTTGTAGATGCCGCCCACATGCGCCGCCGCATCTTCGGCGCGGACCGGAACGTCCTCCCAATAGGGCAGGACATGAACGGTGACGAAATCAACCTCCTTGCCGACGTCGGGATAGCGCAGCCAGAACTCCGAGACATCGGCATAGCTCACGGGAATGCTGACGCGAGCCTTGGCGGAGCGGATGGTCTTCTGCAGATCGCCCGCGGTCATATCGCCCCGCAGCAACACCTCGCTGCCGACGAAGAGCGCCGTGATCGTTTCCGGGTAATGCTTTGTCAGCGATACGGCGGTGTCGATGAGATCGGCGCTTTTCCGCGGGTCACGCCCGATCCAGACGCCCAGAATGACCCTCAGTCCGACCTTCGCGGCGAGTGCAGGCACCTGGTCGAGCCCGTTCTCGACCGAGTAGATGCGGATACAGCCGGATAAAACGGAAAGTGTGGCGAGATCTTCGGCGATCTGTTCCGGAGGGATGACCTCGCTGGAATTCCAGGGGGTCTGACCAACCCGGAACGGCGCGTAGGAAACGCAATCGAGCTTGCCGACGGGATCGATGGCTGCAACTCGCGCCGGCCACGCCATCCAGCACCACGCCGCGGCGATCAGGCCGAGCGATAGGACGAAAAGCAGGAGCTTCGTGCGAAACGCCACCGGCACGGCGGCAGTCATCCGATCCGCGCCATCAGATCCGGTCGGGCTGGGAGCATAAAGCTGCATCACACTGCGCCCGGGTCCATCGCGCCCGCGCGCGCATCCGCCTTCAGGCGCCTTGCGGGCGTTGATCGTGCAGCCGCGGCACCCTCCCCTAGCTTTCGAGGAATCTAAGCGCATATGCCCCCGCTTCCGATTGATCTGAATCATCCCGGAGGAAGCCCCAGCCCATAAATTTTCATGGATGAATTTTCATGCATGTCGGTAATTCTAGCGCCCTTTACCCCCGGCGAGGCCCCAATTATTTTAGCCAAATTCTCGAAGTCGCCGCCGCGCCGCGTGCCTCGTTCAGCAAGTTAACCCGCGTCTCCATACTTCGGCAATCTCAGAAATCGCCATGAAATCGCCATGCATAACCACCTCGCGTTCTTGAAGGCTCCGTCTGCTCCCGCCGTCCCGATCACGCTGCGAGAGGTAGCCATCCGATAATCCGGCGGCGCGATTTTCATTGCGGGCGCGGCGGCGCCAGCCGCCTATGTGCAAATATAGGCGAAGGCTGGTGCGTTGACGCCGGATCGCTGGGCGAGCTTAATGAGACGGCGCCGGCGACAGCTATATGGTTATCGACCGCAAGCAGGAGACATTCTTCGTGCTGCTGGAGCAGACGTCTTCGGAAATGTCAGCACATCCCGCGTACCTTCGAGCTGCTCATCCCATGAAACGATGGCAAACTGAAAGCACCGCACTGCGCTGCCTTGCCGCGGCAGCGCTGGCGATTTCCCTGGTCGCCGGCTGGGCGTTTGAGCTGCGCGCCGAATCCCAAACGCCGGCTGCGGGGACTCTTTCACCCGCGGCCCTGAAGCAGCTTGACGACACCATTCGCAACGAGATCACGACCGGCAAGATTCCCGGCGGCATTCTGCTGATCCAGCAACACGGCAAGCCGGCCCATTTCGAATGCTTCGGCGTGCGGGACCCCGACACGGGGCTGCCGATGACGCCCGACACGCTCTTCCAGATTTATTCGATGTCGAAGGCCGTTACGTCGGTTGCGGTGATGATGCTGGTCGACGAAGGCAAGCTGGCTCTCGACGATTCCGTATCGAAATACATTCATTCCTTTGCGGACGCCAAGGTCGGCGTCGATATTTCCGATGAAGCAGGAAAGTATCCGCTCAAGCTCGAGGCGTTGAAACGCCCGATAACGATCAGGGATCTGTTGCGGCACACCTCGGGTATCACCTACGGCTTCTTCGGTGAGACCCAGGTGCAGAAGCTCTATGCGAATCCTCTGTTGTATGCGGGGGAATTCAACAACGCGGACTTCGCCGACCGGATCGCAATGCTGCCACTTGCCGATCAGCCTGCAACGCGCTGGAACTATGGCCATTCAACCGACGTGCTTGGCCGTGTCGTCGAGGTGGTCTCGGGGCAGACGCTGTACCAATTCGAAAAGCAGAGATTGTTCGATCCGCTCGGCATGTCCGACACTGCGTATTTTGTCGCGGATAAAGCGAAGTGGCCGCTGATCGCCAGGGGATTTCCTGTCGATCGCTCTCGAGTCGCCGGAATCACCGATCCTGCATTGCCGCGGCGCTGGGAGTCCGGCGGAGCGGGCCTGGTCTCGACGATAGGGGATTACGCCCGCTTCCTGCAGATGTTGCTGAATGGAGGTGAACTGGACGGCAAGCGATACCTCAAGCGTAAGACAGTCGCACTGATGACGTCGGATCAGATTGGGCCGGAGACCGGGATCATTCATGATCCCTTCTATTTTCCGAACCCCACCAGCGGCTTCGGTCTTGGCTTTGCCGTGCGCACCTCGCCGCCTCCGAATACGAACTGGCCGCTCGGTGAATACCGTTGGGACGGCGCCGGCGGCAGCTTCTATTTCGTCGACCCCGTGGACGACATGATTGGAATCTTTATGGTGATGGCGCCCACACAGGGCGGACGAATCCAATTGAACCTGAAAACGATGATCTACGAGGCGATGGGAAAGGGCCTGCGCAAGGATTGAAGAAAATTCGGATCAGTCGCGACGTCTCGCGCGATCGTCTCGATAGAACGATGCGCTCAGCTTGGGCACGTGACGTCTCGTATCGAGTACACGCCTTGGTCCACTCACCCCACCGCAAAGCGCTTCAATGCCGCACGATCCACCTCGATGCCGAGGCCGGGGCCATCTGGCACGCGCACAATGCCCTTCACATGCTCGATCGGCTGCGTCAGCAGCGCCTGGCGGATCGGATGTTCGGTGCGGTCGAATTCGAGCATGGGCTCGACGGGCTTGAGCGATGCCGGCGTGTGCGACGGCAGCACGGCGAGAAGCTGCAATGAGGCGGCGATCGCGATTCCGGTGCCCCAGACATGCGGGTTGTACCTGACGCCGAAGGCCTCGGCCATGTCGGCGATCTTCTTGCATTCGGAGAGGCCGCCGGCGGCGCAAGTGTCGGGCTGAATGATGTCGATCGCGCGTGAGGTGAGGAGATCGCGGAAACCGTAGCGGGTGAATTCGCATTCGCCGCCCGCGACCGGAATCGCGATCGCCGCCTTCACCGCGCGATATCCCGCGATGTCTTCCGGCGGCACCGGCTCCTCGAACCAGCCGATGTCATGGTGCTCGATCATGCGGCCGAGGCGGATGGCCGCGACCGCGTCGTAGGCGTGGTTGGCGTCGATCATCAGCGCGACATCGTCGCCGATCGCGTCGCGCACCGCATGCGTCATCGCCGCGTCCTCCTCGACGCCGAAGCCGACCTTCAGCTTCACGGCGGAAAAGCCGGCGGCGACATAGGAGGCCGCTTCCTCCGCGAGATATTTGGCGGGGTTGCCCGACTTGCGCCGATAGAGACCGGTTGCATAAGCCTTGACTTCCGTGCGCAACGGACCGCCGAGGAGCCGATGCACGGGCACGCCGAAATATTTCCCCTTGATATCCCATAGCGCGATGTCGATGCCGCTGAGTCCCTGGATCACCACGCCCTTCTGGCCGTGATCGCGCAAGCGCGTATAGATCATCTGCCAGAGATAATCGGTGCGGAGCGGATCCTCGCCGATGAGCCACGGTGCCACGCTGTTGACCACGGCCGCCGTCATCCGCGCCGGGCCGTAACATTCGCTCCAGCCGACATGGCCGTCGTCGGTCTCGATCTCGACCACCATCGCGGTGCGCGTGTCGTACCACGCGCGCGAATAGGCGAACGGCTGCGAGAGCGGCGCTTCGAGGATGTGGGTGCGGACGGAGGTGATCTTCATGGGCGAGCCCCTACTCGGCTGTCATCGCCGGGCTCGACCCGGCGATCCATCTCCTTCGCGAAGATTTCTTTCTTGATGGATGCGCGGGTCAAGCCCGCGCATGACGAGTTTTCTAAACCGTACCGTCGACCACCACCTCGATCAGCTTCGCCCCCGGCCGCTTGAACGCGTCCGAGAGCTTCGGCTTCAACTCGGCGGGATCGGTAATCCTGATCGCCTCCAGCCCCATCGATTTAGCCATGCCGCAGAAATCCACCGGCGGGTCGACGAAATCCATGCCGACATAATGGTCGTCGCCATGGAAGGCGAGCAGGCGCTGCTTGATGATGCGATAGCCACCATTGTTGCAGATCACCACATTGAGCGGCAGCTTGTGATGCGCGGCGGTCCACAGCGACTGGATCGAATACATCGCGCTGCCGTCGCCGGAGAAGCACACGACCGGCCGGTCGGGATTGGCGAGGCTGACGCCGACGGAGGCCGGCAGGCCCCAGCCGATGCCGCCGGAGGCGAGCGCATGATAGCCATAGCGGTCGCGGTGCGGGCGCAGCGAGAGGAGCTGACGGCCCGAGGTCAGACCTTCATCGACCAGGATCGCCTTGTCGGGCATCGCCTCGACCAGTTGCAGCGAGAGATAATCGGGATCGATCGGCGACTTGCCCGAGGCCTTGGAAATCTGCTCGATCAGCGGCTTGCGGCGCGCGCTCCAGTTCCTGGCGGCGAGTTCGGCCACGCCTTTCTTCGCGCGTGATTGCAGCGCAGCGCCGCCGGCCGCCTTCAGCGCGGGAACAAGCGCGCGCAGCGTCTCCTTCAC
>Ga0070683_100001875_pt1 | contig 16424 bp, 14 predicted proteins | sample KBSC713LmetaG_FD_64662 | JGI IMG/M metagenome (GOLD analysis project Ga0070683, IMG submission 64662) | Corn rhizosphere microbial communities from Kellogg Biological Station, Michigan, USA - KBS C7.1-3L metaG | ecosystem: Host-associated > Plants > Roots > Rhizosphere ...
TCTCCACCTACGCCACCTGGTGGATCCGCCAAGCCATCACCCGCGCCATGGCCGACCAGGCCCGCACCATCCGCATCCCGGTCCACATGGTCGAGCAGGTCAACCGCATGGTCCGGGTGCGTCGTGACCTGGCCACCACGCTGGGTCGCGAGCCGACCGTCGCCGAGATCGCCGGCGGACTGGGCGTGCCGGAATACCAGGTGATCGAGCTCATCTCCTACGACCGCGAGCCGGTCAGCCTGGACCAGGCGGTCGGCGAAGACGGCGAGAGCGCGCTCGGCGACTTCGTGGCTCGCATCGACCCGCGCGAGGAGCCGGCCGACAGCGTCTCCCAGGGCATGCTCCGCTCGGAGGTCGAGATCGTGCTCTCCACGCTGTCGCAGCGCGAGCAGGCGGTGATCCGGCTGCGCTTCGGCCTCGACGACGGCCGCCAGCGCACGCTCGACGAGGTCGGCCGCGAGTTCGGCCTGTCGCGCGAGCGGATCCGCCAGATCGAGAAGGTGACGCTGCTCAAGCTGCGCCACCCGTCGCGGGCCAAGCGGCTCGAGGTCTACGCCAGCTGACGACCAAGGCTACAGGCGGCGCGGTCCGGTGTCGGGCCGCGCCGCTGCGTCTGTGTAGGCGACGTGAGCGTGCAGGACGCTGATCCCGTCCGGCCGCGCCAGCACCGGGTTGAGCGCGAGCGACGACACTGCCGGCTGCTCGTCCACCAGCTGGCCGATGCGCAGCAGCAGGTCGGCGAGCGCCGCCAGATCGACCGGCGCTGAGCCGCGATACCCGGTCAGCAGGGGCGCTGCTTTGGGCGCGTGTACCAGCGAAGCCGCGTCCCGGTCGGTCAGTGGCACCGGCCGCCAGGCCCGATCGTCAAGCAGTTCGGCGGCCTCGCCACCGAGCCCGAATCCGACCACCGGCCCGAACGCCGGGTCGTCGACGACCTCGACCACACAGGCGACGCCGGGCGCGACCATCGGCTGCACAACGACCTCGACGTCGTTGCCGAAGAGCCGTTCGAGCTCCTCGTATGCCTCGAAGACCTGGGTCGGCGTGGCCAGGTTGAGCCGCACGGCGCCCAGGTCGACGCGGTGCCGCCAGGCCGGCCCGGCCACCTTCAACGCGACCGGCTTGCCGTAGGCGGCCGCCGCCTCGACGACCGCTTCGTGGCTGGCCAGTGTCGACGGCACGACCTCGACGCCGTATGCCGCCAGCAACGCCTCGACCGGAGTCGACGGTGGAAGGGTGCCCACATTGGACATCGATGGCACGGTGCCGAGCGGCTCCCGCCGCCAGGCCGCGTAGCGGGCAACCCGGCCGAGGGCGCGCACGGCTTCCTCGATCGCCGGGTACAGCGGTAGCGCGGCCGGATCACCGTCCACATAGGTCGGTGCCACGGTGAACGACGGGTCGGCCGGCAGGACGGCGGCCAGCGGCTTGCCGGCACTGTCGGCGCTGGCGGCGGTCAGTCGCAACGCCTCGGCGACGTCACCGTGCTCGGCCTCGAGGAGCACCGGTGCGAACGCGGCGAGAACGGCGTCGACGTCGGGGTTCTTGAGCGCCTCGGCGACGGCCTGCACGAAGGACGCCTCGGCGACGGTTGGCCCCAGTACCGTTGAAGCGGCGATGCGCACCCCCGCGGCCGGCGCGTTGGCCATGGTCAGGGCGGCCAGCGCGGCCGCGTTGGTGACCACGGCGATCCGGTCGCCCTGCGGCAGCGGCCCGGCCGCCATGAGCGCGCCGACGTCGAAGAGTTCGGAGACCGTGTCGACCCGGATCACGCCCGAGTGCGCGAAGAGCGCGGCGACCCCGCGGGCATCCGGCCCGGAGTCGGCCTCGCGGACCGGGCTGGCGACGGCGACGACCGGCTTGTGCCGGGCCAGTTCCCGCGCGATGCGGGCAAACTTGCGCGGGTTGCCGAACGACTCCAGATACAGCAGCACGGCCTCGGTGTCCGGATCGCCGCGCCAGTACTGCAGCGTGTCGTTGACCGACACGTCGGCCCGGTTGCCGGCCGAGATGAAGCTGGACAGCCCGATCCCCCGCCGATCGGCCTCGGCCAGCAGGGCCGTGCCGAGCGCGGCCGACTGGCTGAAGAACCCGACCCGCCCGGGCCGCGGCAGCAGGGGCGCGAGCGTCGCGTTGAGCCGCACGGCCGGATGCGTGTTGGCGATGCCGAGACAGTTCGGCCCGACCAGCCGCATTCCATTTCCGCGTACGGCGCGGAGCAAGGCCTCTTCGGCGAGCAGTCCCTCCGGGCCGGCCTCGGCGAAGCCCGAGGAGATGACGACCAGCCCGTGGACGCCGGCGCGGGCGCAGTCCTCGACGACGTCCGGCACCGCGTCGGCCGGGACGACCACGACGGCGAGGTCGATGCCGCCGACGCCCTCGAGCGTGGGCACCGCCGGCAGCCCGCCGACCATCGCCGCGCTCGGGTGCACCGGCACGATGTCGCCGGCGAACGCGGCCGCCTGCAGGTGGGCGAGGGCGGCCGCGCCGATCCCCGTGCCGTCCGACCGGGCGCCGTAGACCGCCACGCCGGTCGGGGCCAGGATCCGGGCGATCGAGCGGGCCTCGGCGCGCTGCTCGCGGTAGAACTGGACGCGCCGCGAGTCGGCCGTCGGGGCGATCGGAAACCACAGGTGCACGACCCCGTCGTTGTACGCGCGCTCGATCTGGAACCCGGCCTCGGAGAAGACGCGCAGCATCGTCTGGTTCATCGGCAGCACGTCGGCCACGAACGCTTCGATGCCCTCCTCCCGCGCGGCCGCGATGAGGTGCTCGATGAGGACCGAACCGATCCCCCGGCCCTGGTGGGCGTCCTCGACGACGAATGCGACCTCGGCCTGGTTGGCGTGTTCGCCGAGCCGCTCGTAGCGGCCGACCGCGATCAGGTCGCCGCCCAGCTCCACCACGAACGCCTCACGCGAGTGGTGGTCGACGACGACGAACCGCTCGAGGTCACGCGGCGGGATCCGCGGGTAGGCCGAGAAGTAGCGCAAGTAGCGCGTGCGCTCGGAGAAGCGGGAGTGCAGCGCGACGATCCGGTCGGCGTCGTCCGGCCGGATCGGCCGCACGTGCACTGTGGCGCCGTCGGAGAGGAGGACGTCCGCTGCCCGCTCGGTCATGGCTTCAGTCTCGCGGGTCGTCTGGGTCCAGGCCGAAGAACGGGAACGACTGGCGGCGAGTCTGGGCGATGCTCCGGTCCAGCGAGTTGGCCGGCTCGCCGGGCTGCCACGACTTGTAGGCAACGTCGCCGCCGTCGGTCATCGACTCCGGGCGCGGGTGCTGGGGGCGGCGGACCTTGGCCAGCTCCTGCCACTCGAGCGGGGTCGCGGTCGCCGGGTCGAGCGCGTCGCCGGTCAGCACGCCGAGCAGGTGGGTCCAGGCCCGGGGCACGCACTCGACGAGCGCGTAGCCACCCCCGCCGGTCGCTACCCACTTCCCGCCGGCCGTCTCCGTCGCGAGGTCGCGCAGCGCCAGGTAGGCCGCCCGCTGTCCGTCGACGGTCAGCGACAGGTTGGCCAGCGGGTCGTGCCGGTAGGTGTCGGCCCCGCACTGGGTGAACAGGATCTGCGGCCGGAACGAGCGCAGCGCCCCGGGCACGACCGCGTGGAAGGCGCGCAGCCAGCCGCGGTCGTTCGTGCCGGGCGGCAGCGCGACGTTGACCGCGCTCCCCTCGGCGCCCGGCCCGCCGGTCTCGTCCGGATAGCCGGTGCCCGGGAACAGCGTGCGCGGCGACTCGTGCAGGCTGATCGTCAGCACGCGCGGGTCGTCGTAGAACACGTGCTGGACCCCGTCGCCGTGGTGCACGTCGATGTCCACATAGGCCACCCGCTCGGCCCCGAGCTCCAGGACCCGCTTGATCGCGACCGCCGGGTCGTTGTAGACGCAGAAGCCGGAGGCCCGCGTCGGCATCGCGTGGTGCAGGCCGCCGGCGACGTTGATCGCGCGGTCGACCTCGCCGCGCCAGACCGCCTCGGCTGCGCGCAGGGTCGCTCCGGCGACCAGCGCGCTGGCCTCGTGCATGTGCGGGAAGATCGGGTTGTCCGAGGTGCCCAGCCCGAACCCGATGATCCGCCGGCCGGCCCCGGCCGCCTTGATGATCTCGATGTATTCGGGCTGGTGGACGGTCGCCAGCTCGGCGTCGGTGGCCGGGACCGGGGCCTCGACGGTGACCCCGGCGCGATCGAGGACGCCCAACGACCGGGCGAGCGCGAAGGTGAGCTCCACGCGGACCGGATCAAGCGGATGATCGCCCAAGTTGTACTGCAGGAGCGCCTCATCCCACATCACCAGCGTCTGCATGTCACGCGTCCCCGGTTGCTCTCGGCCGACTCTCGTCAGTGATCCAGTCGCTCCACGACCCAACGTACAGCGCCGGCTGGTAGCCCGCTTCGTAGAGCGCGAGCGCCGTCTGCGCGGCGGTGACACCCGAGCCACAGTATGCGCCGACCGGCTCACCGTCGGGAGCGCCGAGGGCGGCGAAGGTCGCCCGCAACTCATCCGGCGGCCGCAGGTGGCCGTCGGCGTCCACTGTGGAGGACAGTGGAAGGTTGACCGCGCCGGGGATGTGCCCGGCGACCGGGTCGATCGGCTCCACCTCGCCGCGGAACCGTTCCGGGGCCCGCGCGTCGATCAAGAACTTTCCGGGGACGTCGTCCGCGGACCACTTGAGCAGCCCGCCGGGGGTGACGACCACGTCGCCGGGCGCGGGTGCGGGCTCGTCGTGCGACTCCGGGCCGCCGGCCCGGCGCCACGCCGCATAGCCGCCGTCGAGCACCGACACCTGATCGTGGCCGGCCCAGCGCAGCGTCCACCAGACCCGGGCGGCCGAGCCGGTCGGGATCGGTCCCCGCTCGTACACCACGACCGGGTGATCGCGGCGTACGCCGAGGCGGCGCAGCGCGGCCTGCAGCGCCGCCGGGCCGGGCAGCGGATGGCGGCCGCCGACCCCGGGTGGCGCGCACAGGTCGCGGTCGAGGTCGGCAAATACCGCGCCGGGGATGTGTCCGCTGTCGTAGGCTGCCCGCCCGCCGCCGGACAGGGTGAAGCTCGCATCGAGCAGCGTGGGCGGATCGCGCTCGAGGAGCGCGGCCAGATCGGCCGCGGTCAAGATCGTCTGGTGGCTGGTCACCCGGCAAGTGTGTCGTAAGGAGCGGGTAGGATTTCAACCCGGGAGGACGCGCTGTGAACGACTTGGTCGACACCACCGAGATGTATCTCAAAACCATCCTTGAGCTCGAAGAAGAGGGTGTGACGCCGAAGCGTGCCCGGATTGCCGAGCGGTTGCACCAAAGCGGCCCGACGGTCAGCCAGACGGTGGCCCGCATGGAACGTGACGGTCTCGTCACCGTCGAGGGCGACCGGCATCTCGCGCTGACCGACCTCGGCCGCACGCATGCCGTCGGCGTGATGCGCAAGCACCGCCTGGCCGAGCTGCTGCTGGTCAACGTGATCGGGCTGCCCTACGAGGAGGCGCACGAAGAGGCCTGCCGGTGGGAGCACGTGATGAGCGAGGCGGTGGAGCAGAAGGTCTACGAGTTGCTCGGCCGACCGACCCGGTCCCCTTACGGCAACCCCATTCCCGGCCTGGCCGAGCTCGACCAGAGCACGACCCAAAGCGACGTTCCCGACACTGAGCGTAATCTCGCCTTCCCCGGCCTGGCCGGCTCGGTCGTGGTCAGCCGGATCTGCGAGAGCGTGCAGACCGACGCCGAGGTGCTGCGCCAACTGCACGTGGCCGGCATCGACCCGGGCGCGACGGTGTCCGTGGCGCAGGAGCGCGACGGCGTGCGCATCGACCGGGGCAACGAGCGCATCAGCCTCCCCCGCGAGGTGGCCTCGCGGGTCTTCGTGGCGGCTGGCTGACCTCTAGGGCCGTAATGGCCGGGCTACCGACCCCCGCTTTGATACACGCCTAGTTCGCGGCGAGCACGTCGACGACGAAGCGGAGTGGGCCAAACGGGCGGCCGCTGCCGTCGTCCTTGTCGCCGTAGGCGAGGCTGCCCGGGATGTCCAGCTGCACTCGGCTGCCCACCTTGACCCCCACGAGGCCCTGGTTCCACCCCTGGATGACGGTGCCGCCGAGCTGGAAGTCGAAGGTCTGCGACTGCTTCCACGAGGAGTCGAACTCCTCACCGGTCGCGTACTTGACGCCGACGTAGTTGACGGTCAGCGTCTGCCCGTTGGTGGTGGCCGGGCCCTTCCCCTCGATGATCGGCGTCACGACGAGCTTGCTCAGGGTGCCGCTGCCGGCCTTCACGTCCGGCTTCTTCTTCAGCGCCGGGTCGGCGCCCTCCGGCACGCCCGGGAACGGGACGGCCGGGGTGGTCGGGGCCTCGGCGCCGGCTGTGGGCGTCGCCGAGCCGGCCGCCCCCGGGGTGGCGGCCTTCTTGTCCTTCCAGGTCAGCACGACGAACACGGCCGCGATGATGCCCAAGATCAGGACGAACGTGGCGATGTAGCCACCGATCCGGCGCCGGCGCTCGCGCGCCGCCCGCTTGGCCGCCAACTGCTTGGCGAGGGCTCGCTTCTCCGACTTGGTCAGCGCCGCCGGCTCGCTGTTGCGGCCGCCCTTGTTGGCTGTCACGGCCTTCTTCGCCGGCGCGGGAGCTGCCTTCTTCGCCGGGCCGGCAGCCTTCTTGGCGGCGGCCTTCTTCGCCGGAGACTCGGGGGTCTCCTCGGCCGACGGCTCCGCATCCGGGGTCTCATCGGGGGTCTCGTCTAGGGCCTCGTCCGGCGCCTCGTCCGAGACGTCGTCCGTCAACGCCGTCTCGACGTCATCGCGGTCCGCGGACTCCTCCTCCATGGCGTCGCTCTCCCGCTGATCGCCCTGGACCCCATTGCTCATTGACCGGACTCCCGCTCCATAGCATCGGCACGTCGCGACCACTGTAGGTCACCCGCCTGTGTGACCACCGCCCGCGGTCGCTACAGGCTGCTCAAGTCGACCTTTTTCGCCAGCTCGACCATCTTCGGCACGGCCGCCTGGGCGTCCTGCGGCGTCGCCTTCTTGGCCAGGCGCAGGCGCAGGTCGATGATCCGGCTGTTGCCGGCCAGCCAGCCGACCTCGATCCCCGGCCCGGCGCCGGCGCCGGCCGCCGTGATCACGCTGAACGCGACCTTGCCGACCCCTGGCACGGCCGTCGCCCCCTTCGGCTGGATGGTCGAGGTGTAGATGCCCGCGTCGGCCGTCGTCGCCGTCACCGCGAGCATGAGATCCGGCAGGCTGATCCCACGGCCCTGGGTGACGCAGGTGAACGTGTTTCCCTGCTGCGCGGCGGCGGCGACGGCGAACGTGAGGCCGAGGGCCGCCTTGATCATGTCCCAGTCGAGCAGCTGGCAGGCGCCTCCCGCGGCGGCCGCCGGGGCGACACTGACCGGCGGGGGTGCGGGCGCCGCCAGATTCGCGCTGGCCGACTTGTCGGTGCACGCGGCCGTGCTCAGGAGCGCCACGGCGCACACGAGCGCCACGAACCGCCGCAATCCAAGCCTCCGGGGGCGGGAGCACAACACGACGGCTCACCGTAAACCGTGACGACCGGCTACGGAATACTCAAATCGCGGCGGCGATGTGCCGAGCGATCTCCAGCGAGCTGGTCGCCGCCGGGGACGGCGCGTTGAGCACGTGGGCCTGGCGGCCCTCGGTGACGATGAGGAAGTCGTCGACAAGGTCGCCGCGCGGGGTGATGGCCTGTGCCCGGACGCCGGCCGAGGCCGGCACGAGGTCGTCGGCGGTCACCTCGGGGACGAGCCGGGCCAGGCTCTGGGCGAAGAGCTGCTTGGAGAGCGAGCGGCGGACCTCGGTCAGCCCGTAGGCGAGGTGTTTGCGGGCCAGGTGCCAAAGCCCGGGATAGCTGACCGCGCTGGCCACGTCGCGCGGCCGGATCTTGCCCCACGAGTAGCCCTCGCGGGCCAGCGCGAGCACGGCGTTGGGCCCGGCGTGGACGCTGCCGTCGACCATCTTGGTCAGGTGCACCCCGAGGAACGGGAACTGCGGGTCGGGCACCGGATAGATCAGCCCGTTGACCAGGTCACGGCGGTCGGGGCGGAGCTCGAAGTATTCACCCCGGAACGGGATGATCCGGGCCGGCGGGCGGATGCCGGCCATCCGGGCAACCCGGTCGGCCTGCAGGCCGGCACAGTTGATCAAGGCGTCGCCGACGAAGTCGCCGGCCGTGGTGCGCACCATGATCTCGTTGCCGCGCGTGAGGATGCCGGTCACCCGGGTGCCGGTGAGCATCCGCGCCCCGGACTTCTCGAGCAGCTCGGCCAGCTTGGCGCAGACCTGCGCGTAGTCGACGATGCCGGTCGACGCGACGTGGATCGCCTCGATCGCGGCCACGTGCGGCTCGTAGTCGTGCGCCTCGGCCGGGCCGATCAGCCGGACCGGCAGCCCGTTGGCCTTGGCCCGCTCGAAGAGCGCGTGCAGGCGCGGCAGCTCTTCCTTGTCGGTGGCCACGATGAGCTTGCCGCAGACCTTGTGCGGGATGCCGTGCTGCTCGCAGAAGCGCACCATCGACTCGCTGCCGGCCTTGCACAGCGTCGCCTTGAGGCTGCCCGGCTTGTAGTAGACCCCGGCGTGGATGACCCCGGAGTTGTGGCCGGTCTGGTGCGCGCCCCAGGTCGCTTCCTTCTCCACGACCGTGATCGACGCGTCGGGGTGGTCCGTGGCCAGGCGCTCGGCCGTTGCCAGCCCGACGATGCCGCCGCCGATGACGATGTACCGCACGTGATCAGCGTACCGGCGCCGACAGCAGCACCTTGTCCGGATGTTCGGCGGCCAGTCGCTGCGCGAGGTCCAGATTCGACGGGCCGTTCGGACCGGCCAGCGTATGCACCGACGGATCGGACACGAGCAGGCGGACCGGCCCCGGGCTCGCGGTCAGCGCGTTCTCGATATCCGCGTACGTGCGGTAGGGCGCGTTCGGCCACAGCAGCGCGACCCAGGGCGCGGCCGCCGCCACGTCCCGGCGGAGCGCCGCACCGCAGGCAGTCGCGAAGTAGTTCGCGTATCGCGTGTGCATCAGGTCCACCACGACCGGCCCGGACGGGTACTGCTCGGCGATCGCGATGGTGTCCCGGCCGGCGTCCGGGCTGCCCTTTTCCACAAGGAGCACGAGCTTGAGCCCATCGCTGCCGAGTTTGGTGTGGTACGGCCCGCCGAGCGCGGCCAGGAGTGCACAGACGATCGCACTGACCGCCGCGAACCGGAAAAACCGGACAGGTTGCCGGCGGCGGGCCACGGCGCCGAGGGCCACCAGCATGACCACGATCAGCAGGTGCAGCAGCTTCTCGAAGTAGTAGACCGTCCGTCCGACCACGACCAGCTGATAGATCGCCAGAATGACGTCTGCCGCCAGTACACAGGCGAAAATCAACGACACAACGCGGACGGCGGGGGCGCGGCGGACCGCGACCAGCCCGATGATCGCCGCCACGAGCAGCACAGCCAGGACCGGCCGGTCGACCTCGAGCGCGGTGCCCGGCACGACCAGCACCGTGCCCTGTTGAGCGGTCGGGTTGGCCAGTGGCATCACGACCAGCAGCGGCGCGGTGATCAGACCGGCGAGCAGCCACCACCGCAGCCGGCGGCGGCGCGCGATCGCCCAGATCAGCGCGGCGAGGCCGATCGGCGGGAGGTAGAGGTAGTAGGCGAAGGACAGCCCGACCAGCAGCGCGCACACGGTGAGGACCTGCTCGCCGGTGCGGTGCAACGGCCGCGCCAGCACGGCCGTCAAGAGGGCGACCAGGGCGAGCGCGAGCAGCTCGTTGGGGAAGTCCCGGGTGAACACGGCGACCAGGTCGCCGAAGAGCAGGTAGGCGGCGACCGGCGCGAGGACAAGGGCGTGCGCGAGCGGCGCGGCGCCCGGGCCGGCGACCCGGCGGACGGCCCACAGCACGGCGAGGACCAGGAAGGAAAACGAGCCGAGCTCGCACCAGAGGAACCAATCGAGCCCGCCTTGTCCCACCACTCGCCCGAGGAGGGCGTAGAGGAAGTGGGTCGCCTGCGGATACGTGAGGATGCCGACGTCCGGCATCACCGGCTTGGCCTGGTCGATGTGCAGGAACGCGTAGCCCTGGACGTGGCCGATCGCGTCGTACAGCCCGAAGTGGCGGATCAGGTCCTCGCCGGGGGCCATGAGCGCGAGCCGGCCGACGCGGTCGCGCGCGACGAACGGCACGGCGACGAGCACGGTCACGGCCAGCCAGCCGAGCACGACGAGCGCGTCACGCCGGTCGCCGAGTCGTGGCCGGGTCGGTGTGCGGGCGGCCACAACGGTGAAGGCCGTCCCGAAAATCAGGACCGGGTTGAATCCCCAGGGCCACCAGGAAATGACCAGGCCGCCGACGCACACGGCGCCGAAGAGCTGGCCGAGCGCGAGGACCGTGCGGTCGAGCAGCGTGGTCGCGCCCCGCTGCACCGCCACGAGCGCAGCGACCAGCAGCACCGGCAGGACGAGGTCGAGGCCGACCGCGTGCGTGCCCAACGGAATCGCCCACGCCAGCGTGATGCCGATCAGAAACCTACGGGCGGTAAGCGGCACCGAGCTCCTCCACGCGAGACCGCCCGACCTTAGCAGTCAGGCTTGTCGTGCTAGCGTGGGCCCGAATTGGAGCAGAGATGGGGCTGGAGTGCGGTGACCGTGGGTGAAGGCCATGCCGAGCACGACACCGCTTCGCACGAGGCCCTCTCCGCACTGCGCGACGACGTCCACGCGCTCGACCTCGAAGACGAGACACCGCCGCCGAAGCCGGCCTGGCGCGGGCGGCTCGTTACCGGCGTGCGGATCGTCGCCGCGCTGGCCATCGTCGGCTATCTGGTCAACACCACGGTCCACCAGTGGTCGGACGTCCGCGGGGTCTTCCACAAGCTGACCTGGGCGACGCTGATCCTCGCATTCCTCGCGGTGCTGGCCGGCATCGGCGGCAACCTGATGGCCTGGCGCTCGGCGGTGGCCGACGTCGATCACCGGCTGCCGGTCCGCACGGCGGCGCCGATCATGCTGGTCGGGCAGCTCGGCAAGTACCTGCCGGGCAGCGTCTGGGCCTACGTCGTGCAGGCCGACCTGGCCAAGCGCGCCGGCGTGCCGCGCGCCCGCGCGTTCGTCGCTTCCCTCGTGAGCACCGGGCTGGGCATCACCGTCGGGCTGCTGCTCGGCACGATCGGGCTGCCGACCGCACTTGAGGGGGCCAAGGACGACGCGCACGGCGTGGTCGGGCGGATCGCGTTCATCGCGGCGCTCGTCGCGCTGCCGTTCGCGCTGATCTGCGCGCTCCCGTTCGTGCTGACCCGGCTCATGCAACTGCTGCTGAAGATCCTGCGCCGGCCGCCGCTGGACCGGCCGCTGTCCTGGCGCGGTGTGCTCGGCCCGGGCGGCTGGTCGGCGATCGCATACGTCCTGATCGGCACCCACCTGTGGTTTCTGGCGAACGGTACGGCGACCCACGGGTTCGGTGGCTGGCTGCGCTGCATCGGGGTGATGGCGCTGGCGATGAGCGTGAGCGTGTTCGTGGTGATCGCGCCGTCCGGCATCGGCGTCCGCGAGTTCCTCATCACGGTCGCGCTGGGCGGCGGCCCGGTCGCGCTCGCCATCGCGCTCGCGTCCCGTCTGCTGTTCACGATCGCCGACATCGTCGCGGCCGGGCTGGCCGCCGCGGTCGGGCTGCACCGGCTCAAGACGCCACCGCAGCCCGAAGAAGTCACCGCCAACAGCTGAGTCACATATTCGGGCGCCGGCGCGTCCCTATGGCATGGTGATCCTGGTTACCGGCGCGACCGGCACCCTCGGCCGGCCCTTGCTCGACGAACTGCGCGCTCGCGGGCACGACATCCGCGCGCTGAGCCGGCGGCCGCACGAGCCGCAGGCCGGCGTCACCTGGCACACCGGCTCGCTGGAGACCGGCGACGGGCTGGCCGCGGCAGCGGACGGCGTCGACGTCATCGTCCACGCGGCCAGCAACACGCGGCGCTCCGGCAAGGGCGACGTCGCCGCGACCGCCAACCTGCTGAAGGTGGCTGGTGGCGCGCATTTCATCTTCGTCTCGATCGTCGGCGTCGACCGGCTGCCGATGCCGTACTACAAGGTCAAGCTGGCCGCCGAGCAACTCGTCGCCCGCGAGGCCAAGCACTGGACGATCCTCCGGGCGACCCAGTTCCACGACCTGCTGCGCACGTTCGTCGACGCGACTCCGGTCGTGCCGGTCTTCGCTCGTACCAAGGTGCAGCCGGTCGCCGCCGAGGACGTTGCGCTGCGGGTGGCCGACCTGGCCGAGGGGCCGCCGGTGCAGGGCCGGGCGCCGGACCTGGGCGGCCCGGAGATCCGGCCGATGGGCGACTTCTTCCGCGCGTACCTCAGCAGCAGCGGCAAACACCGCCTCCTGCTGCCGGTGTGGCTCCCCGGCAAGCTCGGCCGCGGCCTGCGCGCCGGCTACGGCAACTGCCCGGACCACGCCGATGGCACCGTGCCGTTTTCGTAGAACAGCGTGGGGTTGGCCGACGAGTGCCGGATCGGCGCCGAGATGTGCAGCTTGCGCTTGAGGTCGTTGAGCCGGTCGCGGGTGTCCGGGTCGCCGGCGGTCAGCGGGATGACGCCGGCCGGCGCGAGCACTCGCCGCACCTCCCGCCGCAGCCGGCGATCGGCCCGCATCGCCACCAGCGTCCCGGGGGGCAACGGCGGCCAGGCCCACTCGTCGATGAACACCACCGTCGCCGAGGCCGGGATCTCGCCGCTGATCCGCGTGCCCGTCCCGTTGTCGTGCAGGGCCCGCTCGATCCACGCGGACGCGCGGGCCCCGATCTCGGCCACGACCTCCGGCCGCCGCTCTCGCACGAGCAGATACAGCAACTCCCCCTCGATATCATCAAGACCTTTTCCCGGGTACTGCCAGAGCTGCTCGCGGATCGCTTCCCGGGCCACGCGCAGGTCTTCGACGTAGGCCCGGTAGAGGTGGACGGCCTCCTCTTCGTACTGGCGCACCCTGATCATCGCGTGCCCGCCGCGATGCCGGCCATGGCGCTGAGGGACGCCGTGCCGGTCACGAAGTAGCTGTCGTGGTTGGCCACGCCGCCGACCGGCAGCGGCAGCGCTCCGAACTCCGGGTCGGCCGGGAGCGTCCCGTGGCCGAGGCCGAAGATCCGCACGCCGGGGATCCAGCGGGTCCAGTCGCCGTTGGCCGTACCGGCCCAGACGCGAGCCGCGGTGTGCAGGTCGGCGCGCTTGTCCACGCCCATGCCCGGGCTGCCGATGGCGATGATGTCGTGGACGCTCGGGCCGAGCCGCGGCGCGGCCAGACCGGCGACCACCGAGCCGTAGCTGTGCCCGATGACCGTGATGGCCGCCGCCGGGTGGGCCGTGGCCAGGGTATCCACAAAGGACACCAGTGCCTTGGCGCCGGCCGCCGCCCGGTCCTCGCGGACCGCGGCCAGCCCGATGCCCTCCGGCGGGTCGTACCCGAGCCAGGCCACCACCGCGACCGGCTCGCTGGTCCGGGCGGCCATCGCGCCGTACAGCTGGCGAGCCTGGAACGCCGGGGCCCGGCGCTCGACGTTGCCGAGGCCGTGGTCGAAGTTGGCCAGGGTCGTGTCGACGCCCGGGATGACGACAGCGATGCGGGTGGCGCGGGCGAGGTCGCCGACCGCCTCGACGGCGCGGCCGTCCCCGCGGGTGTCGAACTCGAGGAACTGGCGGCCGGCCGGCTGTGTAATCCGCTGTGGTGCGGGCGTCGGCGCCGGCGCCGCCACTGGACCGGCGAACGGCAACGTTGCCGCGGTGAGTGACACGACGAACAGGCGGTACATGACGCCTCCACTTCGGACAGTTCGATGACTGCCGCGAAGTTATGGGCGCGAATACCCCTTGATCGTCGTACCGTGGTGCTCTCTTTGCCCTAGTCCCCCGGTACTACAAGCCCGGTCTCGTAGGCGAAGACGACCGCCTGCGCACGGTCGCGCAGGTCCAGCTTGGCCAGGATGCGGCCGATGTGGGTCTTGACCGTCTGCTCGGCGACGACCAGGGTGGCAGCGATCTCGCCGTTGGACTGGCCGCGGGCGATGAGCCGCAGCACGTCGGTCTCCCGGGGGGTGAGCGACGCGAGCCGGGCCGGCTGCGCGGTGGGTGCGATCCGCTTCCGGGAGGCGAACTCCTCGATGAGCCGGCGGGTCACCGACGGGGCGAGCAGCCCTTCGCCGGCCGCGACGATCCGGACCGCGTTGATCAGCTCGCCGGCCGGCGCGTCCTTGAGCAGGAAGCCGCTGGCCCCGGCGCGCAGCGCCTCGAAGACGTAGTCGTCCAGGTCAAACGTCGTGAGCATGACGACCCGGGGCCGGTGCAGGCCGGGAGCGACGTCGACGATGCGCCGGGTCGCCTCGAGACCGTCGAGGACCGGCATGCGGATGTCCATGAGCACCACGTCGGGCGCGTGCTCGCGGGCCGCCGTGACGCCTTGGGCGCCGTCGGCCGCGTCGCCGACGACGATCACGTCCGGCTGGGCGGTCAGCAGCGCGGCGAAGCCCTGCCGGACCATCGCCTGGTCGTCGACGATGAGGACCTTGATCATTGCGCTCCGCTCAGTGGGATCGTCCCGTGGACCTTGAAGCCGCCGTCCTCGGTTGCGCCGGTGGTCAGCGAGCCGCCGAGCATCGTGGCCCGTTCGTACATGCCGATCAGCCCCTGCGAACCACCGGTCGGGTTGGCGTTGATCGGCGTACCCGGGCCGTTGACCACGGTCAGCTCCAAGTAGGTCCCGTTCTGAACGACCGTGATGGTGACCGGCGCGCCGGACGCGTGCCGGCGGGCGTTCGAGAGCGCCTCCTGGATGATCCGATATGCGGTGAGCCCGACCGACGGCGCGACCGCCAGGTCCGGCTGCAGGTCGAGGCGGATGTCGACGCCGGCCCCCTTGGCGGTCTCGACCAGGGCGGTGAGATCTTCGACGCCGGGCTGGGGCTGGACCGGCGGCGGGGTCGCGTTGCGCAGGACCCCGAGGAGCCGGCGCATCTCGGTGAGCGCCTCGCGAGACGCGTCGGCGATGGCGCCGAACTCTTCCGCGACCGGCTTGGGCAGGCCGGCCAGGCGGTACGGGGCGGACTCGGCGCGGACGGCGATCAGCGACATGTGGTGGGCGACCACGTCGTGCAGCTCTCGGGCGATGCGGGCGCGCTCTTCGAGGACGGTCCGGCGGGCCGCCTCCAGCTCGCTGCGCTCTCGCTCGGCGACCAGACGGGACTGCACCTCGCGGCGGCGGCGTATCTGATCGCCGACCACCATCAACACGCTCACGGTGATGATGACCACCGGGATGGTGTCGAAGTCGACGTACAGGAAGATCAGCGCGAGCGCGCTCAACCAGGCCCACACGACGACCGCGCGCGGATGGCGCAGGGCCACCGCGACCAGGACGGCCATCATGATCAGTGGCTCGAGGACCGGCCACGGCCACGCGACATTCACCGGATGGTCGTGCACGATGCCGGTGATCACCGCGGTGACCAGGGCGATCTGCCAGGCCAGCAGCGGCCGCGTCAGCATCAGGACGAACGGCATGACCACGCCGGCCGTGAAGATGGGGATCACCGGGGTGGGCAGGCTTGACTTGTCGTCGTAGTCGGCCCAGATGGCCAGGCCCATCACGACCGCGAGCACGGTGAAGAAGCCGATCCAGAACCGGCGCCACTTGGTGAGCCGGCCGGGCTTCGGGTCGCCGCCGACGAGGAACGCGCGGAGGCTCTGCCCGACCAGCCGGAGGCTGAACGTGGCCCGCTCGGCCTCGATGTCGCTCACGCAACGCAGAGTAGTTCGTCCCTGATCGCGCGGCGTAATACCGTGGTAGCCCCTGGAGTGTCATACCTGGGTGCTAGGGCCTGTACCAAGGTGGATGGCCGGGCTCCGGCGGACTCCACTTTGATACAGCGCTAGGACCAGGCGGCGGTGATGCGGGCCAACTCGCTCGCATACTCGATGCGAGCGAACCACTCGGCCGGCCAGGCCGAGTCGCCCAGCGCGGCGCCGGCGAAGCTGCCGGTCAGCGAGGCGATCGAGTCGGAGTCGCCGGAGGAGGCCGCGCCCCGGGCGACCGCGCTCACCGCGTCGTCGGGGAAGAGCAGCAGGCAGTAGATCGCCGTGGCCAGCGCCTCCTCGGCGACCCAGCCGGCGCCCATCGCGCTGCACGGGTCGGCGTCCGGGCCGATGCGGCGCAGCGCGTCTTCGAGGCCGTCGAAGGCGGCCCGGCACTCATCCCAGCCGGCCGCGATGAACGACTCGGGGTCGGCCACGCTCGGGCGCTTCCACAGGTCGCCCAGCCAGTCCTCGCGGTAGACGGTGCGCTGGGAGGCGCAGCGGTCGCGGAGGGCCTCGGGCAGGTCGGTGATGGGCAGGCCCTTGCTCAGCCAGTACACGGTAAAGGCCGTGAGCTCGGACGCGGCGAGTCCG
>Ga0070683_100001876_pt1 | contig 16417 bp, 8 predicted proteins | sample KBSC713LmetaG_FD_64662 | JGI IMG/M metagenome (GOLD analysis project Ga0070683, IMG submission 64662) | Corn rhizosphere microbial communities from Kellogg Biological Station, Michigan, USA - KBS C7.1-3L metaG | ecosystem: Host-associated > Plants > Roots > Rhizosphere ...
CCTTGTTACCGCCATCTTCAACATGATTTTGTTGCCGACGCGCTTCATGATGATGAAGTCATCGCTCAAGATGATGCGCATCCAGCCTGAAGTGGACAAGATCAAGCGCAAGTTCGCGAACCTGAAGGCGACCGACCCGAAGCGCGCCGAGATGAACGCGGAGATGATGGCGCTCTACAAGGAACACGGGGTCAACATGTACGGCGGCTGCCTGCCGATGCTGATTCAGATGCCGCTGTTCTTCGCCTATTTCCGCGTGCTGGAAAACACGGTGGAGCTTCGCCAGGCACACTGGTTCTGGCTGCACGATCTTTCCACGCCTGATCCGCTTTATATCTTGCCCGTTCTCATCATCGTGACGATGTTCCTAACGCAGTTCATCACCCCCTCGCCGGGCATGGATCCGACACAGCGGAAGATGATGGCGTTTATCATGCCGCTGATTTTCGGGTTCACGCTGTTGCATTATGCGTCAGGGCTGGCGCTCTACTGGTGCACCGGCAACCTTATTAATTTGGCGATCCAGCTCTCGATCAACAATTCGCATATCGGCAAGGAAATGCACGCGATTGCCGCGAAACGTGCGGCCAAGAAAGCTGGGAAGAATCCTCCCATGATTCCGGGACGGCGGTAGTCGTTTGCAAGCGCGAGAAAGGGCCGGCCTTCGGGCTGGCCCTTTTGGTTGATGACAAACCTGGGCGTTCGGAGAATCGACTGAGTAGTGGCTAAAAGGGCAAATCGTTCATGCAGCGGTTGTTCGGCACGATTAGACAGCATGCTCAAGAATGACTGTGTGGGCCGCGAAATTGAGCAGGTCAGGAGACCGGCGGCACGTGCGCCGGGCCGCCCGCACTCGCGGGGCGAGGCGCCGCGGGGGGGAATGCGTGGCGTGTTTGCGCGGACATTTGTGGAAGCGCCTGGTGCATGGTAACGATGAGCGCGCTTGCCGGCCTTGATCCTTCACAGATATAGGAATGGGGAGTTGAGGAGTCGAAGTACACCGCATCTCCGGCAGTGAGCGTGGACCGGGCATCGCCGTGCTGGATTTGCAGTTCTCCTTGAAGCACGTAAAGGAATTCAAAGCCGGGATGCATGTGCGCCTTGGCTTCATGGTTCGTATCCACGGGCACGAATTCGGCAAAATAGGGGTCCATGTGGCGATCGGGAACCATGTAGGCGAGGCTCTCGAAAAAATACGAAGGCGAATCGCTTCCTGTCTGGGGAAGGCGGACGCGTTCTTTGCGACGATGGATGCGGAACATTGCCTGGGGTTCTGACTCGAAGAAATAGGAGAGATCTTTCGAGAAGACCATGGCGATGCGTGCGAGGTTGCGCAGGGTCGGCACCACGCGGCCGGTTTCGAGTTGCGAGAGAAAGCTTGCCGAGAGGCCAGTGTGCTTGCCGAGTTCGACCAGACCCATGGACTTTTTAAGGCGGAGTCGCTTGATTCGTTCGCCAATGTGTTTTTCGGCGATAAAGCGTTCGGTGGTCTCGGTATCGACCTGTGTTTTCTGGGTTTCCTCGCTGCGAAGGACGGCAGGGTCTGTCATGGGATCCTCTCGGCGTGGGGTGGCCGCTGTTGCCCGGATCAAAATCTGTTCGCATCTTACCAAACCGCGGTAGGGGCTTCAATGGCCGATGTGTAGGCATTGCAAAGGGGTTGCGTGGATGCTGGATGCATGCAGAGCCTGGAACAGTCCGGCGCGCGTTTTCTCTTGAGCGGAGCATCGGGGCTGCTCGGCGTGGCGGTTCGCAACAGCCTGCTTCACAGCGGTGCCGAGGTGCTGCAACTGGTGCGGCGTGCTCCGTTGGGTCCGCGGGAAGTTCAGTGGTATCCGGGAAGGGCCGATGCGGCGCCGGAGGGGCTGGCGTTGGAAGGGTTGGCGGGGGCGATTCATCTTTCGGGCGCGAATGTGGCGGAGCATCGATGGACGCCGGCATACCGCAGGGAGATGTGGAGCAGTCGCGTGGAGTCGACACGTGCACTTTGCGCGGTGCTGCGCCGGTTGGAGCAACCGCCACGGGTGTTGCTGGTTGCGTCGGCTACAGGGATTTATGGCGACAGAGGGGACGAGGTGCTCGACGAATCGTCGCCGCCGGGCGTGGGGTTTCTGGCGGATTTGTGCCGGGAGTGGGAGGAAGCGGCTGCTCCAGCGCGGGAATCGGGCATCCGCGTGGTGCATCTGCGGTTTGGAGTGGTACTGGCGCGCGAGGGGGGAGCGCTCAAGAAGATGCTGCCCGCGTTCCGGCTGGGGCTGGGAGGCAGGATGGGCAGCGGACGGCAGTGGATGAGCTGGATCGCGCTCGACGATGCCGTTGGCGCGATGCGCTTTTTGCTGCGGGATGAGAGCGTGGCGGGTGCGGTGAATCTGTGCGCGCCGGAATCGGTGACGAATGCTGAGTTCACGCGAGCTCTGGCGGCGCGGTTACGGCGATTGGCGGTGCTGCGGGTTCCGGAATTTGCGCTGCGGATGGCGTTTGGCGCGATGGCGGATGAGGCGCTGCTGGCCAGCGCGCGGGTGGTGCCGAAACGGCTGATGGATGCGGGGTTCCGGTTCAGGTATCCGACAATCGAAACGGCTCTTGCCGGTTTGTGGACCGCTGGCGAGGCAAGTCAGTCGGCGACCGCGGCGAAATAGTCGGCGACTTCCTGCCAGGTGTTGACGCGCACGTAGGCTGAGGTAGTGAGGTTGTGCGGAGCAGAATAGAGCAGGCCTGTGCCCTGGAAGCGGTCGAGATTGCGGGGAAGGTCGTCGATGAGGTAGTCGGCGAGAAGAATGGACTTGTTGCCGCAGAACACGTAATGCGTGGGCGGGATGAATGGGAAGTGGCGCTGGAGCCACCGGTATTTTGGGCCGAGGGAGTTGGGGACGGCCATGGCCTGGGTGGCGATGAAGATTTCAAACCGCTGCGAAAGCAGTTCGAGGACCTGCTGGGCGCCAGGCATGAGGGGCAGGTCTTCAAAAAAATCTTCGGCGTCGAGGAACTCGCGGAGCTGCTGGCGGCGGGTTTCGGGCGCGTATTCCCAGAGACCTTTGCCCCTGAGCTCATCCGGGGTGATGGCTTCGTCGAAGGCTTCGTTGTAGCGGCGCAGGTGTTCGGAGAGGGTATCGGCCATCACCTCGTCCATGTCAACGCAGATTCGGCGCATCAGGTCGGCTCCTCCTGGAGTCGTTCGGACTCGGTCGCCGGCCGGAACCCGCCGGGTGCGGTCACTTCACCTTTAGTTTTCGCGAATGGTTTCGGCAATCGAGACGTGGGCTGCGCGCGCGGCGGGAACCGCCGAGGCGAGCAGGCCGGCACAGACGACCACCGCAACCGAGACCACCAGCGTTAAGGCGTCGGCGGTGGAGACGCCGAACAACAGCGACTTGACGGATTGCGCCGCGAGCAAGCCAAGGACGATTCCGATGCCGACTCCCAGAACGATCATGCGCATGCCGTCGCCAATCACCATCTTGAAGATGCCGCGCGTGCTGCAGCCCAGGGCCATGCGGATGGCCATTTCGTTCGAACGCTGCGCGGTGGTGTACGCCATCACTCCGTAGATGCCGACGGCAGCGATGAGCAGCGCGACCAGCGCGAAGATGGTGAGCAACATACTGCGGAACTGCGGCTGGGCGAAGTTCTGGGCAACGTTCTCCTGCATGGTCCGGACGTTCACGATGGGCTGATTGGGATTGACGCGATGGACAGCCTGCCGCAATGCGTTGGCTACTGCGTTGGGGTCGTAGGATGTGCGGAGCACGACGCTCATGTTGCGCACGGGCAGCACCTGGTCGGCCTGCCGGTAGGGGACATACATTTCATCGGAGGTGTCGGAGACGAGCGATTGTTTCAGGTCGCCGATCACTCCGACGATGGTCATCCACGGCACGGAGTCATCGGGTGTGGCACCCACCTGCAACCGTTTGCCGATGGGATCTTCATTGGGGAAGAAGGTGCGGGCCATGGCCTGGTTGATGACTACGACGGGCTGGGTCTTTTCGCGGTCGTCATCGGAAATCCAGCGGCCTTCGATCAAAGGGATGTGCAGCACGTCAAGGTAGCCGGCGCTGACGGTTCGATAATTGGCGAGCACCCACTCGGATGAGTTGTGCGGCGGGCGGCCGTGGATATTGAAGTGCAGGATGGACCCGCTTCCGCTGACCGGCAGGTAAGACGAAGCGCCTACAGCGGTGACGCCGGGCAAGGAGCGGAGTTCGCGCATCGTGTTTTCGTAGAAGTTAATTGCGTAGGCAGGGTTCGCGGGAACCTGCCCTGACACGGGTAGATTAGCGATGAGAATGTGATCCTCAGAGAAGCCGAGTTTCACGTCGGCGAGGCGGCTGAGGGTGCGGAGAAACAGGCCGGCTCCCATGAGCAGCAGCAGGGCGACGGAGACTTCGGCGACGACGAGCGCGGAGCGGAGCGAGCGAGCGCCGCGGCTTAGGGCGCCGCGTTCCGTGTCGCTCAAGGCGGTGCGGATATCGACGGCGCGCACATGGCCGGCGGGGGCGAGGCCGAAACAAATTCCGGCGAGAACGGAGATCGCCGCGGTGAACAGGAGCACAGGGACGTTGATCTGGACCTGCGCGGTGGCGGGAAGGGATCCGGTGGCTTGATGCAGCAGCCAGGGCATGAGGGCGTAGGCGAGCCCAATGCCCGCAGCGGCGGCGATGCCGGAAAGCAGAATGCCCTCGACGATCAACTGGCGGACGATGCTCCAGGTAGTGGCTCCGAGAGCGCGGCGAATGGAGATTTCACGACGGCGGGCGGTGGCGCGTGTCAGGAGCAGGTTGGCTACGTTGCCGCAGGCAATCAACAGGACGAACGCTACCGCGCCGAGCAACGTGAACAGGACGGGCCGCGAAGAGCTCACGAGCTGATCGTGCATGCGATTCACGACCGCATCGTCCGCGATGTTGTCATTGGGATACTGCTTGAACAGACGGCGGGCGATGCTGCTCATCTCCGCGCGCGCGGCGCCCAGCGAAACACCCTGGCGCAGACGGGCGACGGGAAAAATCCCGGGGTGCCATGAGCGGTCATCGGGCAGAGTGACACCCCAGGGAGTCATGGCAACAACGACGTCAGGGCGCTGCTGCAGCATGTCGTATTCCCTGGGCAGCACGCCGATGATTGTGTAGCTCTTGCTGCTCAGGGTGATGGATTTGCCGAGCACATCGGTGGAAGAGCCGAACTTACGCTCCCACAATCCATAGCCCAGCAGCGCCACTGCCGGCGAGTTCGGCGTGTCGTCACTCGCCGTGAAGCTGCGTCCCGCGATCACGTTGACTCCGAGCAGATGCAGCAGGTTTCCCGTGATCATTTCGGCGGGAATCTGTTCGGGGTCGCCCATGCCGGTGAGGGACATGGTGACGGGGCGGACCGCTCCGAATTCTTCAAAGGAAGTGCTCTGGGACCGCCAGTCACGGAAGTTCTGCCACGACGCAGAGAGCAAGGGGAACTTTGAGGTGTGCTCGGAGATGAGCACCAGCCGGTCCGCGCCGGGAAAGGGCAGGGGCCGGAAGAGCACACCGTACACCACGCTGAAAATCGCGGTGTTGCAGCCAATTCCCAGGCACAGCGTGAGTACGGCGACAAGGGTGAATACCTTGGACCGCAGAAGTTGGCGCACCGAGTATCTGAGATCACCCGCCAAATGTAAGTTCATGCAAGTCGCATCCTGTGTGTTCTGTCGGCTGGGCCGCGCCCCGATTCCCCTATGAAATCACATGTGGCGATTCGGTGGGCATGCAATTTGCCAGGGTGCGGCGATGTTGAATGGGCGACTGCATGAGTGCGGAAGGAGATGCTCCTCACGAGCTTTGCGCCGTCCCCTGACCCACGCTGAAGCGCGGGGCTAACGAACCCTGCGCTTACGGCGCGGTGGAATGCGAAGATCGTTCAGCAACAAGAGGCTTCATACGATTGCGCCGGGCGATGGTGGGTTGGTCAGGGCCGCCAGCCGCCGGAATGTAAACTGCATGGCGGTGAGTGAGTTGGGATTCCCGCGAATCCTGGAGCGAAAGCGGGCCGGGAGCGCGGCATACACCAGCCGGATCGAAGCGGCCGATTGCAGAATGCCGCACAGGAACGTAAGGGGAGTTTTCCATGCAGGTTGCTCTTTGCCGGATTGTTCTTACATCGGGTCTTTTGTGCGCCTTGATGGCGCCATGCTGCACCTTCGCACAGGATCGTGCGCCGGTGGCGCACTGGTCCTTTGACAAGGCGCAGGGGGAAGTCACGCAGGACAGCGTTACAAAAATCGGCGACAAGGTCGAGGGCTATGCGAAGTACGTGCCTGGAGTGTCGGGAACCGGCTTGCGGTTCGACGGGTACACGACGGGCGTGGTGCGCGAAGGCAAGAAAGCGCCGCGGCTGAAGGATGCGTTCGCGGTAGAGGCGTGGGTGGCGCTGAATACGTATCCGTGGAACCTGGCGCCGATTGTGGACGATGAGGCCGACCAGCAGGTGGGCTATGCGCTGGGCATCGATCCGCTGGGGCATGTCTCGCTTCAGGTTTCAGTGGACCGGGTGTGGGAGACGGTGACGACCGCGGAGCAATTGCCGCTGAAGAAGTGGTCGCATGTGGCCGGTGTGTTCGATAGCAAGAGCGGGCTGACTGTTTTTATCAACGGAAAGCAGGCGGGGCATCTCGATGTGAAGGGAGAGATGTCGCCGCTGGAAGATACGTTTTATGGTCAGGACGACTTGTTGATTGGCAGGGTGCGTCAAGCTACGCTTCCGGTGCCTTCGGAACGGGACAATCCGAAGTTTGCGGTGATGTATTCGCTGGACGGCATTCTGGATGAAGTGAAGATTTATGACCAGCCGCTCAGCGACGCCGAGGTGGAGACAGAATTTGCTTCGGCGCACGCGCCAGAGGGGGACGCGCTTCCCTGGGCGAAGCTGCCTGCGGGGCCTGCGGGGCCGGGGCGGTTCGGGGCGTTTTACACGACGCTGCATTATGACGACGCGTGGGAAGCGCCGCGACGGATCGGGCCGGATTCCGATGTGATCGTGCGGTTCGATGCGTCGCCGATCCGGCTGGTGTTCTGGCAGGGCACGAACTACATTCCCGCGTGGGCGACGGAGAACAACAAGTGGTATACGGATGAGTTTCTGGAGGCGTATGGGCCGGGGTGTCCCGATGGCGGGGACTGCGAGCCGATGTCAGACAAGCAGAGCCGCTACTCGCATGTAAGGATTTTGGAAAGTACGGACGCGCGCGCGGTGGTGCACTGGCGCTATGCGCTGTCAGAGGTGGAGAACTACAAGGGCGCGCATCCCGATGCGATGGGGTGGTTCGACTGGGCAGATGAGTACTGGACGGTGTATCCCGATGGGGTGGCGATTCGCAGGCAGGTGTTGCATACGACGGACGTGAACAAGTGGCATGAGTGGCAGGAGAGCATTGTGATTCATGGGCCGGGACAGCGGCCGGAGGACAACATCAACCTCGATGCGATCACGCTGGGAAATATGAAGGGCGAGACTGCGACCTACACCTGGCCGCTGAAGACGAATCGCGATTTTACATACCCCGCAGGGCCGAAGACGTTTGACCGGCCGGAGAATCCGAATATCCAGGTGGTGAACCTCAAGTCGGATTGGAAGCCGTTCGAGGTGGTAAAGCCGGAGCACGCGAAGATCGAGGTCTACAACCAGGAGAAGACGTTCTACACATTCGAGTGCTGGAATCACTGGCCAGTGGCGCAGATTGTCTCGAGCGGCCGGCCGTGCGTGGCGCCGGACCGGGCTTCGCATTCGTCTCTGTCTCATATTTTCTGGGACGCTTATGAGACGACGCAGCATGAGCAGAGCAAGCTGCTGATGGATGGGCTGACGAGGAAGCCTGCGGCGGAACTTGTGCCGCTGGCCAAGTCCTGGCTGACGCCGGCGAAGATCGAGGTGACGGGCACGGGATTCAAGAGCGACGGGTATGACGCTTCGCAGCGAGCTTATGTGCTTTCGCGCCCGGCGGGTGCGGGTGCGGCTGCGCTGGAGCTGACGTTGCAGGCAGGGCCGGAGACCCCGGTCGTGAATCCGGCGATTGTGGTGACGAACTGGGGCGACGCGACTCCGCGGCTCGAAACTGACGGGCAGGGGGCGGCATGGGGGAAGGAATTCCGGTTTGGGCTGGTTCGCAAGCTGGAGGGCACCGACCTGGTGGTCTGGATGGAAAAGACGGCGACGCGGCCGGTGCGTGTGAAGCTGATGGCGGAGAAGTGACCGTTTTTGTCTAGCTGATGCGGCGGGGCTTGGGCATGGCGGGCGGGTCGGGGTTGGGGATGGGCTGCGGCTGAGCGGGCTGAGCTGGGCCTGTCATCGCAGGATCCCAATAGAGCAGGCGGCCGCAACTGTCGCATGCCGGGAGTTGCCCGTCGCGAACCTGGTTCCAAATCTGTGGACGAATGCCCATGCGGCAGGCGGTGCATTGCTGGTTGTCGGCGCGGGACATGGCGGAGCCACGGTGGGCGGCGAGGCGGTCGAAGCGCGAGAGCATGTCGGGGTCGAGCTGAGCGCGGAGCGAATCGCGTTCGGCCTGAAGGGCAGTAGATTCTGCTGCGAGTTCCTGCTGGCCGTGGCGGACGCGCTCGCGGGTAATCTCGAGAGCGCCGGCCATGCGCTCGACGTCTGTGCGGGCGGCGGCGAGCGCAGCTTCATGCTGATCGGTGCGCTCGAGGCTTGCCAACTCCTCGCTTTCGAGACGATCGATTTCGGACTCGGCGAAAGAGATCTCGTGCTGCATGGCTTCAGCCTGCGCCGGGGTGGTAACGGTGTCGAGTTGCGAGCGGTAGCGGGCGGCCTTGTCGCGATGCGTCTTGATGTCGCGTTCGAGGCGGGTGCGCAAGGTCTCTTCGCGCGCCAGCGCGTCAGAGAGGGCGGCGGAGAGTTGCTGAGCCTTGTCGAGGGCGGCTTCGGCCTGGGTGACTTCAGCGGGGAGCGCCCGGGCGGCCTGCGCAAGGCGGGCGCGCTCGAGTTCGACGGCTTGCAGCTTGACCAGATTGGCAACGAGCGGCAGCACGATTGGAAAGAAGAATAACACCCAAGGCAGGTGGCGAGGAGCGAGGGAGCGAGGGACAGAGGGATAAGGGACAGAGGGAGCGAGGGAGCGAGGGACAGAGGGATATGGGAGAGGGAAGAGGTTGGCTGGGCGTGGAGGATGCAGGCAGCATCCAATTTCGTGGGGGAGTCCTGTCCGAAGCCGGATGGGACGTGAAGCGGATTGCGAAGCGGAGCTGCAGAGCGAAAGAATGATGGGATGGGCGCAGTGGATCCAATAGGTCCTTCAGGAGTGCGAGCGCTTGTGCCGCGGAAGTCCTTCTGGCGCCGGCATCTCTGGCTGCTGTGGGCAGGCGGCGCGGCGGCCGCTGTGCTGATTGGGCTGATCATTGCGGGCACGATCGCCGCGCGGCACGTGGAGCCCTATCTGAGAGCGCGGATTGTGGATGGGCTGCAACAGCGCTTCCATACGCGGGTGGAACTGGACTCCTTTCACGTGCAGGTTCGGGAGGGCGAGCAGGCCATGTTCGGGCTGTGGGCCACCGGGAAGGGGCTGCGCATCTGGCCGCCGCACAAATTGGGCGGGGATCATCCGCTGGAAACGGCAGTTGAGTCGCTGCCGCTGATTGATTTGCAGGAGTTCAGCTTTCATGTGCCGCTGCGCTGGAAGACGGCCCAGGCGCCGAAGATCGCGGAGGTGCGGCTGAAGGGGCTGAAGATCGATGTGCCACCGCGGTCGACGCGGGACAAGGGGACGGGGCTTGAGTCCGCGATGGACGAGGAGGAGAAGGCTGCGCGGAGCCCGAAGCCAGAACAGCAGGCCGGGCAGGGCAGCGTGCTGTCGACATTAGTGGTGCAGAAGGTGGTGTGCGATCACACGGAACTGGTGCTCGAGACCGACAAGCCGGATAAGCTGCCGCTCACGTTCGATATTGAGCATCTGAAGCTGACACACATTACGGCGGGCGATGCGATGTGGTTCGAGGCGGAGTTGACCAACGCGAAGCCGAAGGGACTGATTGATACCGCTGGGAGCTTTGGGCCGTGGGTGGTCGATGATCCGGGGCAAAGCCCGGTGAAGGGAAAGTACGTCTTTCAGCATGCGAACCTGGGGGAGTTCAACGGAATTGCCGGGATTCTCTCATCGCAGGGCACATACGACGGGACGCTGCGCAATATCAAGGTGGACGGCGAGGCGACGGTGCCGGATTTTCGCCTGACGGCATTCGGAGGTACGCTGCCGCTGCATACCAATTTTGACGCGCGAGTGGATGGGACCGACGGCGATACGTATCTCGACAAGGTGGATGCGATTCTGGGGCGTTCGCGATTTTCTACGTCGGGCAAGATTGTGCGGATCAAGCCGGGTAGCGTGGGGCAGTTGACCAGTCCCGGACAGGCGGGGGGCGGTGCGAACGTGTTGGCAGGCGGCAAAGGGAAACCGGCGGCGAGCAGGCCGGGGGCCACCGAGCCTTCGACGAACGCAGAGCCGGCCGCGAACGCCATAGCGGTCAGGCCGGGGCATTTGATCCAGTTGAAGGTGGAGGTGCCGCACGGCGATTTTGCGGACTTCATGAAGCTGGTGAGTAAGAACGGCACGCCGCTGATGACCGGCACTGTGGAGACGAAGAGCACATTGGAAATCCCGCCGGGCAAGGAGCCGGTGAACCAGCGGGTCAAGCTGAATGGGTATTTCAAGCTGGACAACGCGCGGTTTACCAGCGACAAGGTGCAGCAGAAAGTTGAGGACCTGAGCTATCACGGACTGGGGAAGCCGGATGAAATGAAGCATGCCGATCCGGACAGCGTGACGTCGCAAATGCAGGGTAGCTTTCAGGTGGCGAGCGGCGTGATTACGCTGCCGGATCTGCAGTACGAGGTGCCCGGGGCGGAGATCCGGCTGCACGGGACGTACGCGCTCAGCGGCGAATTGCATATGGACGGGACGGCGCGCATGCAAGCGACGGTGTCGCAGATCGTGGGAGGGTGGAAAGGGTTCCTGCTGAAGCCGGTGGATCGTTTCTTCAAGAAGGAAGGGGCAGGGACGCTGGTGCCGATCAAGGTACGGGGAACGCGGGACGCTCCGGACTTCGGAGTGAATTTCGGCGGGATCGGCGGTACGCATCCGGAGAAGCCGGGAGAGAAGTGACGGCGCCCCCGGCTTCTGTTTGCAAACTTCAGGGATGAATGATGTCCACGACCTTTGTGTCGGGCTCACTCCATGCGGCAGGGCCCTCGTGGGTCAGCGTGTGCGTGGAGTCATCCCAGTGCAGGCGAGTGATCGACCCCGAACCCTTCTCATAGGCATAGGTGGTGCCATCGTCTGAAAAAAGCGTGAAGTCCGCATCGGATCCGGGATAAACACGGACCGAAGCTATGGCCTGCTTTTCCTGCGTGCTCAGGACCGGAGTGCCCAGGGGAACGATGGAGCCCGCACGAACGAAAAGCGGGATCGTGTCAATCGGCGCCGCTGCGGTGATCGTCTGGCCGCCATGGATGCGCTCGTTGGTCCAGTAGTTATACCAATCGGAACCGGCCGGCAGATAGACACTTCGGCTTGTGGTACCCTGATCGGTGACCGGCGCAACCAGGAATGCGGGACCGAACATGTATTCGTCGCGAATGTCGGCCACGTTCGGATCCTTCGGGAAATCCATAAACAGCGCGCGCATAAAAGGAGCGCCTGTCTGGTAAGTCCCATAAGCCAGCGAGTAGATGTACGGCATGAGTTGATAGCGCAGGCGCAAATACTTTGCGAGGATCGGCTCGGCTTCTTTGCCGTATGACCAGACTTCGTTGTGGTCTCTTTCGCCATGTGCGCGCATTACCGGCTGGAACGCACCCCATTGGTACCAACGCACGAACAGTTCGGGGTAGTCTTCATAGCCGTCGACTGTGCCGCGGACGTCAGAGGAATCGACGAGCGGCTTGTGCTCGGGGTGATAGTTCGCGTAGATGGGAGGCGAGAAGAATCCGGCGATGTCGGTGTCCCAGTAGGGCATTCCGCTGGCTGTAAAGTTGAGCCCTGCCGGAATGGAACGCTTGAGCATGTCCCAGGTTGCGGTGATATCGCTCGACCAGAACACGGTGCCGTTCCGCTGCGCGCCGAGGTAGGCGGCGCGTGCCAGAATCATCACGCGCCGGGTGTCGCCGAAGTCGCGGCGAAATCCCTCGTAAACCGACGCCGTGTGAAAGAGCGGATAGACGTTGTAATAGTGCGCGCCCGGTCCGATGGAGAAATAGTCCTTGGCGGGGTCGACGTCCGGCTCCGTCTCATCGAGCCAGATGTAATCAAATCCGTATGGCTTCACATAGCGGTCGCGGATGGAATTCCACCACCACTTCGCAGCTTCAGGATTGGTGGTGTCGATGTTCGGACCTACCTCTTTGGTGTAGGAACCGCGATCGGGTGTGCCATCGGCGGTATGAATGAGCCAGCCCTTCTGAAGCAGCATGTCATAGAAGCGGGTGCCCTTGGAGAAATGCGGCCATACACTGAGCAGGGTCTCGATGCCCATGGAATGGAGCTGCCGGTTCATGGCGGCGGCGTCGGGCCATCGGGCGGGATCGAGATCCATCTCGCCCTGCCTGGTCATGTTGAGGAAATCAACCACGAGGACATCCAATGGCAACTGGCGATCACGGTAGCCCTTCGCGACGTCCAAAAGCTGCTGCTGAGTGGGGTAGATGGCCTTGCTCTGGATGTATCCGTAAGTGGACTTGGGTAACAGGTGCGCGATACCGGTGAGCCGACGGTAGCCCTCGTAGATCTCGTCTGTCTTGTCGCCCGCGATCACGAAGAAGGAGACGCGATCCCCGATTTCGGACGACCACACATTCTGCTGGTTGAAGCCGAGATCGATGGTGGTCTTCGAGGGGTTATCCCAGATGAGGCCGTAGCCGCGGCTCGACACCATAAACGGCACACAGACATTCTCTCCGCCGATTGCCGAGTAGTCGTGCCAACAGCGAATGCGATGGTCGCGCAGGTCGAGCGTGTTCTGCTGTTGCTGCCCAAGGCCGTAATAGTGCTCGCCGGAAGGAGAATCGAATGTAGCAGCGACGTGATATCCGGGAGAGGTGCCGGGCCCAATTGTGTCCTTTGTCGCGGCTCCCCCTGCCGCATTGGGAACCATGGACCACCGCCACATGGTCAGGAGCTGCTTGCCCTCAGTGGTCGTGATCGAAAGAGAATCGTCGTAGGTTCCGGAACGCTCGTACCCATAAAAGTAGCGGCTTCTGAGTTGCAGGTTCAGTTTGTCCAGCGGCATAGGATGAGGGGGCGGCAGATTCTGCGGCGCGACGCGAATGACGATTTGGCCGGAGCGCACTATGTCGTACCCGTCTGAGTCCCGGTCGTGCGTCCAGCCGGCAACCGAAGGCGTACCCACGATTCCGTATCCGGGTGCGGCGAGCGCAGAGTCTTTCTGTGCGCTCATGGTGACGCGGACTATGTTTGGGCCGTAAGGCTCAAGCACGATAGTTCGATCGGGACGATCGATTTCAAATGCATTCGAACGATCGGCCGTGGCACCAGCCGCGCGACCCATGCCAGACGCGAGAAATATCACGGTCCAAACAAATGCGATCGCCTTTGTCTTCATGTGGCTTCGCGCTGATTGCTTACGGGAAATCAATTCCGACTGGCATGAGTATGGCATTCGATTCGCACCCAATTCCGCCACGCGCAAGTGGCCCCAGTTCTGTGAAGCTTGAACCTGAAAATCGTACGGAGCCTGAGGGAGGCGCGTCAAACGACCGGCTGCAAAGTGACGCTGCCATGGTTGTGGCTCTGGCTGTGCGAGGCGGTTGCAGAAATGAGCAGTGGTAGGCTGGTCGGGGGAAACCTTTGAACAGGCAACTCAATCGTCGCCAGTTTCTTCGCTCTGCGGCTGGAGCTGCGGCTCTGGCAGCGGCCGGATCGGCAGAAGCAGCGGGCAAACATGAAGGCGTGGCGATCGCGGTCGATCCGGCCGATACGATCGCATCGTCAGAACCCGTGCGATGGGCCGCGGGTGAGCTGGAGCGGGCACTCACAGAGCGAAATGTCCCGGTCAATGTCTATCGGAACGGGAGGCGGACGCCCGAATCTCATCTGCGCATTGAAGCGGCGGGAATGACTTCGCCCTCAGCGGTGGCTGCCCTCAAAGCGGCCGGAGCGAGGCCGGAAGCCGTGCCGGAAGCGCTTGCACTGTGCGAAGTAAATGGAGCCACATGGGCCTGCGGGTATGACGCGCGTGGTCTGACGTATGCACTGTTGGAACTGGCTGACCGCGTGCGCTTCTCGAGTGATCCGATGGCGGCTCTGACCATTCCAGCGCCTGTGAGTGAGCGTCCAGCGAATCCTGTGCGAAGTGTCATGCGGCTGTTTACCAGCGAAGTGGAAGACAAGCCCTGGTACAACGATCGCGAGATGTGGCCAGCGTATCTGTCGATGCTGGCTGCGCAGCGCTTCAACCGGTTCAATCTTGCTTTTGGTATTGGCTACGATTTTCTTACATCTGTTACGGACGCTTACTTTCTTTTTGCGTATCCGTTTCTCTTATCGGTGCCGGGATATGACGTGCACGTGCCGCAGTTGGCGGACGCCGAACGCAATCGCAATTTGGAGATGCTGCGCTTTATCAGCGAGCAGACCGCAGCGCGCGGAATGGATTTTCAACTGGGCATCTGGACGCACGGCTACCATTGGAACGCGAGCCCCAATCCGAATTACACCATTGAGGGTCTCACTGCTGAAAGCCAGGGTGCGTACTGCCGTGATGCTGTCAGGGCTTTGCTGCAGGCTGTCCCGAAGATCAGCGGAATCACATTTCGAGTCCACGGTGAAAGCGGCGTGCCAGAGGGCAGTTACGATTTCTGGAAAGCCGTATTCGAGGGGGTTGCGACATGCGGCCGCCCGGTAGAAATCGACATGCACGCCAAGGGAATGGATCAAGGCATGATCGATTCTGCACTGGGCAGTGGACAGAGAGTGAAGATTTCGCCCAAGTACTGGGCCGAGCACCTGGGCATGCCATACCACCAGGCCGACATCCGCCAACAGGAGTGGCCGCCCACGGATCATGAAGCGACGGGCCTGATGAAACTCAGCGCCGGATCGCGGAGCTTTCTGCGCTATGGCTACGGCGATCTGTTGCGGGAAGACCGCAAATGGGACGTACTGCATCGCATCTGGCCGGGCACTCAGCGATTGTTGATCTGGGGCGACCCACTCACGAGCGCCGCGTACTCCCGCGCATTCAGCTTCTGCGGAAGCGTGGGTGCGGAGATCATGGAGCCGCTTTCGTTCAAGGGGCGGCGCGGTTCGGGCATTGCGGGCAGTCGCTGCGCTTATGCCGACACGTCGCTGAATCCTCGGTGGGACTGGCAGAAGTACAGCTACAGCTATCGTGTATGGGGCCGGCTGCTATACAACCCAGGCACCGAAGCCGACGTGTGGCAGCGGGCCATGCGCCGTGAATTCGGGGCGGCCGGCGAGAACCTTGAGACTGCGCTTGCCAACGCCAGCCGGATTTTGCCGATTGTGACGACGGCGCACCTGCCCTCAGCCGCCAACAATAATTACTGGCCTGAGATGTACCTGAACCAGTCGCTGTTCGATGCGGCGCATTCCGGTCCATACAACGACTCGCCGCTGCCCCATGTGTTCGGGACCGTGAGCCCGCTCGATCCGCAGTTGTTCTATGGCATGAACGATTTTGCCGACGATTTGCTCAAGGGCGAACGCAGCGGCAAGTACACGCCTATTGAAGTTGCGCACTGGATCGAGAGCTACGCGGGCGCATGCAGAGCATCGCTGGCGCGCGGCGAGCGCCAGGTTCGGCGCAAGGACCGGGCAGAATTCCGGCGGCTGTCGATCGACATGGCGGTCGTCGCGGACCTAGGCAGGTTTTTTGGCGCGAAGTTCCGTGCGGGTGTGCTGTATCGCATCTGCGAGCAGACCGGCGATGGCGCTGCGCTGGAAGAAGCGCTGAAAGCCTACCGTGCGGCGCGGGAGGCGTGGGCGGGAGCTGCTGCCCGCAGCAAAGCGGTCTACAGCGCCGATATCACCTTTGGCGAGTTGCGCCAGCTACACGGCGACTGGGCCGACCGCCTGGCTGACATCGATGCGGATATCGCCGCCATCTCGACAAAGCGGGACTCTGCGCAACGGGCGCAGGCCGGTGGGACAGCCGTTGAGGCGATCGCCCAGGCGCTCGGGTCGCCGAAAAGGCCCGCCGTTGCCGGCAGGCACACACCGCCCGCAATTTTCCAGCCTGGACGTGAGTTCCCGGTGGAGTTCATTGCGGAAACGGCCTACAGCTCGGTGCAACTGCACTATCGGCATGTGAATCAGGCAGAGCGATGGCGGGGTGAGGCCATGCAGACGGACGGACATCGCTGGCGAGCCGAAATTCCGTCTGAATACACTCAGAGCCCCTAT
>Ga0070683_100001879_pt1 | contig 16401 bp, 12 predicted proteins | sample KBSC713LmetaG_FD_64662 | JGI IMG/M metagenome (GOLD analysis project Ga0070683, IMG submission 64662) | Corn rhizosphere microbial communities from Kellogg Biological Station, Michigan, USA - KBS C7.1-3L metaG | ecosystem: Host-associated > Plants > Roots > Rhizosphere ...
GAGGCACGCGAGGGGACGTCGCGTCGAAAGAAGCGGCGACACACGTAACGAGGCGTTACCCGCCGTTCGACGATTCATTACGAGTTCTGAATTTGCCCATTCGTGCCTTGCGAGACGCAAGTCCCGGCGCAGTATCCAGTTGCATGATTGGCCCGCGCCCGGCGCGATCCTTGGTATGTCCCTGAGTCATTCTTCCTCAGGGATTTCCTCCATGCGTCGCCAACTTCGTCTCGTTTCGTTTGCCCTCGTCTGTCTCGCGGTCACCCGCGCCGCCGCGCAGAAAGGATCGCCGTTTGTTCCCGCTTCGATTCTCCCGGTCGATGCGCCGATGGATGAATACGCCGTCACGGCCGATCGCAATCGTGTCTACTATTCGAGCCTCAGGGGCGAGGTCCTCCTTTACGATAGGAAGTCGTCGAAGACGACGCACATCGCCGATGGCGGCGTGATCTGGGACATCGCGGTCGCTAACAACGGTTCGGCGGTTGCGTTCACGAGAAGCGGGGAGGGTGGCAAGGATTATTTCATCTGGACCGTTCCGCTCGATTCGGTGACCGGACTGGCAAAAGGGCCGCAGCGCCGCGCGAGCATGATGCCCGGAGACGACGCTGCATTCTCACACGACGGCCGCTCATTGGCGTTCGCGCGAGAGGATTCGGCCGGTACCAGTCTCGTGGTGCTGCCAACGCTGGGAGGACCGGAGCACGTCCTCGGCTCGTTCCCGTCATTCATCGACAATATTCGATGGACACCGGATGGCAAAAGCCTCGTCTTTCTCGTCCACCCGCCTCGTCGAGACCCGTCCGGCAAAGCCACAATTCAAGAAATCTCATTGAGCGGCGGGCCGCCGAAGACGCTGGGTCAAGCTCGTCGCGGGTGGTCTGGCCTCTCGCCGGACGGATCATTGATTGCGTTCGGCGACTCGGGCTCGCGACGATCGTTCGTGCTCGCGGACAGAACCGGACACCCCGTCGGTGCGTTTACTCCGCCGCCGGGGTTCGACATCGACACGTGGACGAACGGCGGCATCGTCGCGTCCCGCATTCGAAATGTCTTTCGAACACACTCGTATAGCCTCGTCGATGGGACGTCGCGCGTTGTCGTCGATTCGATCGGAGGAGCCTCGTGGCCGTTGTGGTCGCCCGACGGAAAGCGAATTGCATTCGCCGTGACCGAAGGCTCGAACGAAGTGATCGTGACGAGTCCGGACGGATCGTCCAGCCGCTCCATCCGCCTCGAACGCCCGTTCGGTCACAGTGTGTCCTGGTCGCCCGATGGGCGTTGGATACTCTACTCGACTAACGGGCTCCCGACGACTGCCGTTGCAATCGAGATGGCGACGGGAAAGCAGGTTCCTCTCGCGACGTCGGATCGCGACATCTTTACGCGCTGGACAGATGACTCCCGCGGCGTGTTCGTCGTCATCGGCGGGCAGAACGGAACGACGCGCACGCTCTCGCTTCGAGAGGTCGATCTGACCGGCGCGTCCAAGGAATTGCTGCAGATACCGGGCGGGCCAGGCTCGTACCTTTTTCCGTTCGATCGGAAATCCGCCCTGGTGCGCCGAGGCGTCGATCGGCCCATGATGCTCGAGTCGTTGTCTGGCGGTCGAGACGTGGAGATTATGCCGGCGACTCCGGGATTCTCGTCCGGTCCGATTCTCTCGCCCAGCGGCCAATGGATCGCGTTTCGGCGGAACCCGCAGGGCAATACCAACGCAGTCTTCTCCACGCTCGACATCGCGAGGATGGATGGCTCGAGCCACAGGTCGATCGAGCTGCCGTTCAACATCTCGCCGGGAGCCGCGGCGTTTCTTCCAGGAGACCAGCAGTTGCTCGTCAGCGAACGAGCGTCGCCAAACGCAAAAGATTTTCAGTTTACGGGTGGCGCGTACCTCGTGACGCTGGGCAGTCGCGAGACCAAGAAGCTGTTCACGTTCCGGACCTTCAAAACGGCCTTTGCTCAGCTCTCGCTCTCACCCGACGGAAAGAGCATTGTCTATACGAGTCGCGACTCACTGCCTGCAGGCTACGCGACGCTCGACGTCTCATCCGTCCTGAAGTCGAAACCATAGTCTATCAGCTGTAGAGCCGCTCAATGCCGCGCCGTGTGCTCATCGTCGACGACGATCCACTGATTCGACGCTCTCTCGAGGAGACGCTTCGCGAGCGGGGTATCGAAGTCACCATCGCCGAGAACGGTGAGCACGCGCTGGCGCTGTTTCATGCGGCATCACCGGAGGTCGTTCTCTCCGACGTTCGTATGCCGAAGATGGACGGCCTCGCGCTGCTCAACACGATCCGCGAACGCGCGCCGTCGGTCGATGTGATCCTCATGACGGCCTACGACGACATGCCAACCGTCGTCTCCGCGATGCGCGGCGGCGCTGTCGAGTTTCTCGTCAAGCCGGTCGATCTTCACCAATTGCGTGACACCATCGATCGTGTGTTCGAAGACCGGCGCGCGAGACGCGGCGCGATTTCCGGCTCGGTCGAGCCGGATTCCGCCAAGGGCGACGCGTTGATCGGACGAGACCCGCGGATGATCGCGGTGTACAAGCTCGTCGGCCAAGCCGCTGCGACGCGCGCGACAGTACTCATTCGCGGCGAGAGTGGAACGGGGAAGGAGCTCGTCGCGCGCGCGATTCACAACCATGGAGACACAGCTCGCGAGCCGTTCGTACCGGTCAACTGCGCCGCGCTGCCGAGCACTCTTCTCGAGTCGGAGCTCTTCGGCCACACGCGTGGTGCGTTCACCGGCGCGGTCGACTCGCGCCGCGGCCGATTCGCGCTCGCCGGACGCGGAACTATCTTCCTCGACGAGATCGGGGACACGTCGCTCGACTTTCAGACGAAACTCCTCCGCGTCATTCAAGATCGCGAATTCCAGCCAGTCGGCGCCGAGCGGACCGAGCACACCGACGCTCGCGTCATCGCCGCGACGCATCAGGATCTCGAGGGGATGATCGTCGATCGTCGGTTTCGCGAGGATCTCTACTATCGCCTTCGCGTCGTCGAGATCGTCATTCCCCCGCTGCGAGAACGCGTCGCGGACATCCCGCTGCTCGCGCGACACATGATTCGGCGCGCAAGCTCGCTCCTCGGAACGCCGGAAGCGGTGTTGTCAGATGACGCACTCGATCTGCTCATCAGGCATCAGTGGCCCGGCAACGTCCGCGAGCTCGAGAATTGTGTCATGCGCGCGGTCGTCATCGCGTCGGGGAATGTCGTGCGCCCGGAGCACATATCAATTGCCTCGCCGCGCTCGGCGTCGAGCGGCTCGCTTCCGTCGCTCGAGCATCTCGAGCGAGAGCACGTGACGCGGGTCCTCGCCGCGACGAACGGACAGAAGGGACGAGCCGCGGAAATCCTCGGCGTTTCTCGGCCGCGGCTCAATCGTTTGATCGAGAAGTACGGCATCCGCGATCAAGCGCCGTGATCCTCCGCGGACGATCGATTCGCGCCCACATCCTCCTCATCGTCCTCTCGGGCGGCATTCTTCCGTTGACGTTAATCGGCGTGTGGCTCACCGCCAGCGCTGTCCGATCCGGGAAAGCGTTGCTCCGCGAGCAACTCAACGCGTCGCTGAGCGCGATCACGAAATCCGTCCAGGACAAATGGGCGCTCCGGCAGGGCGATCTCCTCCTCCTCGCCGACAATCTCTCGGCTCGGCACGCAGTAGACACGACGGGCAGTCGGCTCACCGCGGATGATTCAGTGTATCTCGCGAACCTGTACCGGCATGTCTCTCGAACCGTCCCCTCGTTCGCGTATGTGGATGTGAACGGGAGAGAACGATGGTCGTCTGCGCCCATTGCCTTCAGCGACCAGCCGGCCACGCGGGCCGCGACCGCGGCGCTGACGACGATTCGCGTCGTTCTTCCGACGCACGACGACTCCGGACGCATGATTGGTCACCTCGATGCGCGGCTCGCCGTGAACGCGATCTTGTCGGCCGATTCCACGAACATCGGAATTCCCGGCGCTGTGTTGGCTGTCCGAGACAGTGCCACGCGAACTGCGTTGAGCGCTCAAGCGAGAGACAGTGCGTTCAATCACGACGGCGAAGTCCGCTCTGGCGACACGACATGGCTGGTCGTCCGAGGACGCGTCGCGATGCCGCCGCTGCAGATCGCGATCGGTGCGCCGACGGCGGCCTTCGTGTCGCCGTTCGAAAGCGCCGCTCGCGCGGGGCTCATTGCGCTGCTGATCGTTGCCGCAATCGCACTCGCGACCAGTGCGTATCTCACGACGCGCCTCACGCGCCCGATCGATCGGCTCGTCGACGCGGCGTCAAACGTTGCGCGCGGCGATCTCGCCAGACGTGTCGAGATCGCGGGCCCGCGCGAGATCGACACGCTCGCGTCGTCGTTCAACGCGATGACCGACAGCCTGCAACGCATGATGAGCGAACTGTCGCGTCGCTCCGCGCTGGCTGCCGTCGGCGAATTCGCCGCGTCGCTCGCGCACGAAGTGCGGAACGCGCTGACCGCGATCAAGCTCGATCTGCAGCGCGCCGAGGAGCGTTTGCCACAAGACACATCGAGTCGGGAGCTCGTGACCCGATCGCTGGACGCTGTCACGCGCCTCGACTCGGCGGTGACCGGCGCTCTCCGAATCGGGCGGAGTGGAACGGTGGTGCTCAGACCACTCGATCTCGGCGATGTGCTGTCGACGGCCGCGTGCCGAACCGCGCCGATGTTTGTCGCGAGCAATTCGAGCCTCGACGTCGAGCCGATCGCCGCTGACGCGCGCAATGTGAATGGCGATCCCGCGGCATTGCAGGAGTTGTTCGTGAATCTGTTTACGAACGCCGCGCAGGCTCTTTCATCCGGCGGGAAAGTCCGGGCTTCTTCGCATGCGGAGGATGGTTCCGTTGTCGTGACGGTGGCGGACAACGGCAATGGAATCGATGCCGCGATTCTCGAGAGCGTGCTAGAGCCTTTTTATACGACGCGGACTGGCGGAACGGGCCTCGGTCTTCCGATTGCCCGTCAGCTCGCGCTCGCGCACGGCGGGGATCTCAGCATAGAGAGCGTTGTCGGCGCCGGGACGACCGTGTTCGTTCGCCTGCCGTTGCTGGCCGCGAGTCACGTCGAGGTCACGCTTTCTCCTGCGGCTCGGCCGGCCGTAGCATCTCCTTAGCGATCCGCCGCGCCTTCCCATCGGACGCTCGCGCGACCGTCGCGAGGTCCGCCGCAAAGAACGCTTCTTTGAGAGCCCTGGGACTCATCTCCTCTTCGGCGAATCGCGCGACGTCGATGCGGAGCAACCGGTGAACGTCATTGAGCGCTGAGTCATCGCCCGCGTAGTTGGCGATCCGTCGAGCCGTGTGCTCGAGGACCCGTCGCGCCGCCGCGTAGTTGTGATGACGATTCGCCTCCGTCGCTTCGGCGCGCGCGCGAGCAGCGTACAAGTTTGCCACCTCGCGATCGACCTCGACATCTCGCGGCTGCGTTTCATTCTCGGCGGCGAGTGCGTACGTCCACTCGATGTTGTGAGACCGTTCATCGATGCCGCGACCTTCGAGCATGATTCGCGCGCGAGCGATGTCTCCGAGCTCGCCCGGCGGAAGCTCCACCCGAACGACGACCTGAACGTCTTGAGCAGATACTAAATCGCCGAGCTCGATCCGGAGCTCGTTTTGATTGAACAGCTCCGCGCCGGTGCGCGAATGGCGATGGCTGTTGAGCGGCTCGGCGTTGGCGCCGACCGGGAGCATGACGCGAAGCGCGGCGTCACGCGCGACGATCTCGAGCGCTTCACCGAGCTCGCTGGTGAGGAGGTCGGGGATCTGAGCCGGACTATCGATGAAGTAGAAGTTGCCGCCGCCGTTCCTGGCGATATCGCGGAGCAGACGCTCGTCGAAGTCCGAGCCGACGCCGAAGGTCGACGTCGCGATACCGCGACGTTTGAGCTCCAGCGCGTGATGCACGAGTGTCGCGCGATCGCGAGTGCCGCTGTTCGCGAGTCCGTCGGTGAGAAGCAGCGCGCGATTCACGCCGTCGGCGTCGAGATGCTCGGCGATCTGTTCGCATCCGCGCATCCATCCAGCGCAGAGATCGGTCGATCCACGAGGCCCGATCTCGCTCAGGGCTTGGAGCGCGCGACGTTTCGCCGACGGCATGGCGAAGCTCGACGGATGCAGAAGATCCACCAAATCATCATAGACGATCAGCGCGAAGCGATCGTCGGAGTGCAGCATCTTGAGCGATTGCTCGACCGCCTCGCGTGCGAGGTCGAACTTGCGCTCACCGCTCATCGATCCCGAACGATCCAACACCAGCGCGACATTCACCGGCAACCGCTCGGCGCGGTGCGGCGCCTCGGGCGCGGCGTAACTCACGAGGATGTATCGCTCGCTGCGCGCGTCGGTGCGAATGAAACGCCGGTCGGTGCGGACTGAGATCGTCATGGCTCGTTCTCCTTATAGATGGCTCGAGCGGCTTCGAGAAGTCGCTCGACCTTGCGGTTCTGTTCGCGTGCAAGCGGCCGGCGCACATGGAGCTCGACGTCAGGCGCCAGAGTGATTCGTTCCCATTGTGATCGCGACGCCGCGTTTGGCTCAGCGAGCGACCTCGCAACAACATTGTGCGGGGCCTCTGACAACACGCCGCGGATGTATGCCGCGGCGCTCGACGTTGCCCGCTTGGCCGAGCGGGTTAAGAGACGTCGAATGTCGTCGGGCGAGAGGGCGTCGATGCGGCGACGTATCTCGGCCAGCGGGAGGTGCTCGCGCTGGAGCTGCCGAATGAGGTTGAGGCGATCGAGGTGCTCGGGGCCATAGTGGGCGCCCGGTCCCCGAGACTCGGGCTCTGGAAGGAGCCCTTGCTGGATGTAATAGCGCACGGTGCGCGGACTGACGTCCGCGCGCGTGCTGAGCTCAGTGAGGTCGAGAGAGGTGTCATCGGTCACGCGGAGCAATGTGACAGTTGGACGTCTCACTGTCAAGTTCAGGTGACCTAGGGTCGATTCGACCGGCTAGCCGTCGAGCACCCGCGCGAAATAGTCCGGGACGTTCAGAACGAACGAAGCGCTCGCGCCCTCCGGCGTCCATTCGAGTTCTTGGACGACGATTTCGACGCTGGTGTCTGTCGCAGTCGATCGTTCGATTGCTCGCGCATCGAGATCGACGATCCAGTATTCGGGCACTCCCTCCTCGCGATACACGACCCGTTTGCTCAACCGATCTCTCCGCCGGGTCGATGGCGAGAGCACCTCGGTCGCGAGGAGGAGTCGTCCAGCGTCCGCGAACTTGTTCGGTCGTCTGCCGTTGACGAGCGGAATGACGAAGAGATCGGGCTCGAGGACTCGTTCGTCAGAAAACGCGACATCGGCGGGCGCGATCACGACCTCGCCGATCGGCTGAGTCGCCAAATAATCATCAAGCAATCGAGCGAGAAGCTTGACGGCACGTTGATGTGCCAATGACGGAGCGGGCGTCACAAACAGCTCCCCGTCGACGACTTCGTACCGATTGCCGTCGTTCGGCAGGTCGAGGAGATCGCTGGCGGTCCACCGCCGTCTGAGATTCGGCATACGCATACGCTACCATCCTCGGCGCCGAGTGAGCAAGCGAGGATCCGGCACGATAGGGCAGAGTGGCGACGGGACCATCACCGTTCGAGCGCGGAGTGGTGCGTTGACATGCAGGCCCGCCCCGCTAGCATGATGTCGTCGCACTCTCTCAGCGATCCCTACCGCAAACAACCTCCTCCACTTTTCGACCGGAGCTCTCCACTGATGCCCGAATCCCGAGCTGTATGTGTCTTCCGTGGCAATAGCATTACCGCGCTTCGCGAGGCACTCGCGGAGTATCCCGGCGACGACACGTACATTCGTGTGACGCAGCACGGGACTTCGTACACGCTCGTGGTCTGCAATGAACAGGGCGAGGGTGAGCCGATCAACGACTCACATCCGTGCCCAGGATCTCCGGGCTGCTCCGAGTAGGCGCTCGATGTGGATCGCGGAGGTCGCGCACCAGATGGCGCTCGTACCGCTTGCGTTCCTCGTGTGGCGACGGCTTCGAGGCGCTTCGGTCGACGGCGCATGGTGGGCGCTCGCGTTTGCGTTTGCCGTTTCGTGGGTCGCCGACACCGTATCGGACGTGCTCCCGGCGCAGGCACAGTGGACCGTCAGTCTCGCGTATCCGATCGTTCAATCGGCGATCGTCGGTGCGGTGCTCCTTCCGCGCGAGTTCGCGATTTTTCTCGTCGCCGTTCTGTCTTCGGCGGCGATCGCCGTCGGGATCTGGTTGGGCGTGAACGGTCCCGATGGCGTATTTCGGTCGATCGCGTGGTTGACCGTCGTCGCTATTGTGCTCGTCCGCCGCGATCTCCCATCGAAGCTCCGAGTCGCCTTCGGCGTCTACTTCGGCCTTGGGTGGGCGACTTGGTTGATCCACGTCGTGTGGCTCGTCGTTGCCACATGGTACCCGTATCAGGGAGCGCGGGCGCTCGGGCTTCTGCTCTTCTGTTGGGCGGCGACAGCGCCGGTGACGCGAATCCAACGGCTTCAGTAGCGCGTCAAAAGCGGGTCCTCCGCTGCGCTTCGCGCAGCGTCAGGATGACGGACGCGATGGTGCCTCCCAGTTACTTCCTGTCGTGCGTCGCCATGATCTGCTTCAACTCCGTCTTCCAATTGTGTGCGACCACGAGACGACGACCCTCCGTCGGCCGCAGCGCGAGGAAGCCTGAGCCGTCGGGATACACGTCGTAGTTCGCGTGCGGCACCGGCGCGAACGCGTAGACGTCCGCAAACAACGGCGTCCGTGAGAGAACTCTGAAGTCCGGCGACGTTGCGTACGTCGCGTCGACGAACTGTTGCCCGTCTCGATAGTAGAGATGCCTCCCGTCGCGCGACCAGACCGGCTCCGTTCCAACGGTCGGCGATACGACGACCGGCGCGCCTTTTCCCGTGATCGACTTCACGACGACCTGGCTCATCCCGTTCGGCGCGCCGAGTTGGAAGGCGACCCACTTGCTGTCGGGGGAGGGACGTGGCTGCGTCTCCTCGACGCTCGTCGACGACACATCGACGATGCTCGTGTCGCCGATCGCGCGATAGACGACATTCGCGCCCTGGTTGAGACTCGCGAGATCGCGCTGCACGAGCAGGCCGCGGCCGTCGGGCGTCATCACGCCTTCCCAATCGCTGTCGTTGTCTTGCGCGAAGACCGGCCCCGCCGGCGCGCTCTTGTCGACCGGTTGCCACCACACCTGGCTCGGCGTCTCGGCGGTGCGCGTGATCGTGTTGCCGACGCGGAAGATCAAACGGCGACCGTCGGAGCTCCACTCCGGGCGGCCCCAGGAGCTGTCACTGAACTGGAAGAATGTTCGGCCGCTGACGTCGTAGAGCCAGATCCGTCCCTGGTTGCCCTCGCCGATGTTGACCGCGACTTGCTTGCCGTCCGGCGAGAATCGCGGATTGCTGTACACGCGCGCGTCTCCGCTCAGCGGGGTCGCGACGCCGCGCAGATCGACCTTCACCATCTCGGCGGCGGTCGAGCCTTCAGCATACACTAAAGTTCCGCCGGACGATGCGGCCACGAGAGGCTTGATTGACAGCGACGATCGCGGAATGGCCAACACCTGGACCGGCGCGCCGTGGACGGCGAGGCGTCGTTGGTCGAACCGAACGGCCATCAACTGGAACGTGTTCGTCGCGTATAAAAGTGTGTTGTCGATGACACCAGCGACGAACGTTCCGTCGACGCCGAGGGGCGTTCGTTTCCCCGTGCGAACGGACACCGCGACGATGGTACTCCGCCTCGACGGACCTTCGACGCCCGAGACGACAAGCACAGTCTCGCCGTCTTCGAGAAAGACTGGATACGCGTCATAATTGGAGGTATCACCGGGGACCACTGTGGTCGTTCCGCCGCCTTCCGGAATCGTCATCAGATGGCCACGGTTCGACAACACGATGAGACCTTTCGATCCCCAGCTCGCCCCCGTGATCGGCTGACCTTGGATCAGGAGCAACGGCGCTCCGCCGTCGAGTGGAACGCGAAGCAGTCGCCCCTTCGACCATACGGCAATCGATTTTCCATCCGGTTTGAAGACGACGAGCTGCGCGGCGTCGGTGCCCGCTATCGGTTGCGGCCGCGGATCGTCGACCCGCCGAACGAGAACTTGCTGCAGGGCGGTGTTCGCTCCGCCGATGTACGCGACTGACCGTCCGTCCGGCGAGATCGCGATGCCGCTGCCGATTGCGGCGCCCGCGCTCACGTAGCGGCCAATCTCGATCGGAAATCGAACGACGGCGTCATCGCGCGGTGCTCGCGTGGCTCGCGACTGCCACGCGGCGAAGGCGGTTGCCGCGACGAGCAGAGAAGCAAGCGTCAACACGACTGGATCCGTCCATCGCGCCGGCGCGCTTCGACTCGGCGATGCTGTCGCGAATGAGTCGCGCGAGCTCGTCGTCGCGTCGAGCGCGTCGGTGAATTCCTTCGCCGTTTGAAACCGGTCGGCGGGGAGCTTCGCGAGCGACGTGTTGATCGCTTGCTCGACGTTCGCCGGAACGGTCTCTCGCAGAACGCGCACCGGCGTCGGACGCTCGTTGAGCACCTTCGCGACGATCGCCTGCACGCTCGAGCCGGTGAACGGCGGATCGCCGGTGAGCATCTCATACAGCACGGCGCCGAGTGCGTAGATGTCGGACCGTGCGTCGATGGTCTTCTCGCCCATCGCCTGTTCGGGACTCATGTACTGTGGCGTCCCCAGGGAGAGTCCGGTCTGCGTCATCCGCTGTGTTCCCGCACTCTGAACGGCGAGCGCGATCCCGAAGTCCGCGATCATCGCTCTGCCGTCGTGGAGCAGGACGTTCTCGGGCTTGATGTCGCGATGGACGATGCCGTGCCGATGAGCATACTCTAAAGCGCTCGCGACTTCCCTCGCGATTCGCAGTGCCTCAGGGACGGGCAGTTGCCGTTCACGATCGATGCGATGCCGAAGGCTCTCCCCTTCGACAAATGGCATCACGTAATAGAGGAAAGCAGGGCCTCCGCTGCCTTCGGCAGCATCAGGCCTGCCCTGAGGAGCGCCGGCGACGTAGGGATGACCATTGATCGAGCCCGAGTCGAACAGCGGCAGCAGGTTCGGATGCTGCAGATTCGCCGTGACGCGAATCTCCGCCAAAAAGCGTTCGGCGCCGAGGACCGCGCCGAGCTCGGGGTCGAGAACTTTCACCGCGACTTGGCGACCGTGCCTGACGTCCTGCGCGAGATAGACCGTCGCCATGCCGCCGCGGCCGATCTCACGCTCGATGCGATAGCGGTCGGCGAGCGCGGAGGAGAGACGCTCGAACGCATGGTTGAGAGTCGGGGAATTAGTCACCGGCTGCCTGATCAAGAGGGGCGGGCCCACGATACTACACGCGGGACGATTCGGGGGCAACTTTGCGAAGAAAGTGGCGGGAAGCATCAACGTCATCGACGCGTCGTCTCGCGACGCGGGCGCCGTGTCCGCGGCGATCCTGTCGAACGATCGACGGCCGCGCATTTATAGAACGCTCAATTTCGGCGATGCGGCGCAGGAGATTTCGGCCGGCCTTGTCGATGACGGCATCGCGCGGCCCATGCGCGATGATCCGGTAGACGTCAACCTCCTGAACGCCGCGGCATGCCTCGCACTGGCGTCCTACATAGCCCAGTGTGCTACTCGTCTAACGCGGCGGGACCGCCTGACGAGTGGCCGGCGTTCGTGCAGAACATCGAACGAATGAAGTCCATGTTCTCGACGACATTCGGCCCCGCTTGCGGGGGATGCGTGACGATCGGATCGAGTCGTCCTTGGTTGACGAGCTCTTCGAGTTGATTCACGATTCCCGTCGCGATGCCGCACGCTGCATCGAGCTTTTGCTCGGCGTCGGGTTGATCCAATTTCGACACGAGCGTGTTCATTCGCGAGTCGATTGCGTTCACGATTCCACAGTTCACCGACGACGTCGGCTTTCCAAACGCCTCGTTCAGCTCGCGCGTGACTTCGCGAACTGCGGGCAGTGCGCGATTGACTGGCGCGGGCAGCGTGATGGTGCAGCTCGATGCCGCTCCGCCGGCACGATCGAGGCTCGCCGCTCCAATCGCGTGCGGATCTGCGACGCGATTGCTGTCACACGCGGACAGGATCACGGCTGCGGCAGTAATGACGACTGGCAATGAAGTGCGGTGCATTGCGTCCTCCCGGGTTCTTGGCCCTCTTCGGCGTTGATGGGATAACGAACACTCGCGGGGTCATCGCTTCCGCGAGCTCATGGGATTGGTTTCCCTTTCGTCCACACCGGCTTCTCCGGCAGCTTCTCGCGATCGATGATTCGGCCGTCTCTCATCACAAGCGACAACTTCCGAATATTGTGAATATCCGCCAGGGGATCCGCGTCGAGCATGAGGATATCCGCGAGCTTTCCGGCCTCGAGCGTCCCGAAATCCTTGAGTCCCTGCGACGCGATCGCGCCGTTCTTCGTCGCGGACACAAGCGCCTGCGAGGGAGTCATCCCGAGCTCGACAAGCCCCTCGATCGCCGCCAGCGTCGCAGTCCCCGGCATCAAATGCGCGTCGGAGCGTGGCGCGCGCAGGAACTCCGGCGCGCCACTCAAATAGGTGTCCGTCGACGGCGTCGTGATACACCCGGCCTTGATGAGCTTCTCGGCGTTGGCGCGCTTGATCGCCGTGCCCTGCGCGCGCTGCTCATTGCGTCGCTCCCATCCAGTCTTCGCACGCTGCATCGTCTTGAGCGAGTCGGTCTTCGCCGAGTCAGCCTTCGCTGAATCGGCGCGCTGGCGCGTCTTGAGATAATCCTTCCACGGCTTTCCCGTGATACTGTTCGACAAAATCGAACACATCACATGCTTGTCGACGATGAGCTGAACGAGCGAGTCGGGAATCGGGACGCTGTGAATCTCGGGATGCTGAATGAGATCGATCCCCGCCATCACCGAGATCCTGAGCGGTTCCGGATTCGTCGAATGCGTCTCGGCGAAGAGGCCGCGCTTGTGCACCTCGCTGACGAGCGCCTCCTGCTGGCGCGGCGAGAAGGTGATGAGATCATTCGTATGCGCTGTGCCGCCATACTTCACGAAGTTCGGACCTTTGTCGAGGTACGCGCGAATCGCGACGCGCAGCGAGTCTGGCGACAAGTTGAGGAGCTCTTCCCCAGCGCCTTGCGAGATGAAGTCCATCATCTGCTCGTCGAAGAAGGTCGTCGGCGCCGCGTTGGAGAAGAGCGGCGACTTCGGGCCGCCCCAGCCGACGATGTTTCCGGCGACGAGCATTCTTGGACCGACGATCTTGCCGTGCGTGATCGAATCGCGGACGGCAACGAGCGGAATCAGGGCGCCGTAGCTGTCGCGCACCGTCGTGATGCCGTACTTCAGTTCTGTTTGCGCGGCTTCGATGACGAGATCGAGGAAGCGATCCTCGTAGCGCACCATCGACTCGCCGTTGTTGTACAGGCTCAAGTGGACGTTGGTGTCGATGAAGCCAGGCGTCACGAACTTGCCGGCCGCATTGATGACGCGCGCGCCCTTCGGAACCTTGACCTGCGCGCTCGGCCCGATTGCGGCGATGCGTTTTCCGCGGACGACGATCGTCGCGTCGGGGATGGGCGTTCCTCCGTTGCCGTCAATCACCGTTGCGCCGACGAGCGCGATCAGCGTGTCCGTCGATGCGACGGGAGCTGGTTTGGATTGCGCGGTCAGCGACGGGGCGCCGAGCGTGCAAAGAGCGAGCGCAGCGGCGCCCGCGCGGAGATAGACGGTGTGCGACATTGTCAACGTTGGGCGATTGGGACTGGCGGTCGAGCGGAGCGCAATACCATACATTCTCGAGTGAACGGCCGCGAGTCGGCGTGTCCGCCGAGGTCCTTCGATCAGACCGGCGAGGTGGCTCGGCGGGACGGTTCGATTTCGCGGTTCATGAGCGTTCACGCGACGCACGTCACGAAGTTGAAGACCCTCCGATGGACCCCCGCCTTCCAACTGCGCTTCTTATGAGAATTCCAATCGTCGCTCTCGCGGTTGCCCTCGTCGTGTCTGCGGGATGCGGCGACCATCGTGGGGATAAGGCAGCGACGCCTCCGTCGACCGGCCAATACGTATTCGTGTGGGCCGGCGATTCGGCCGAGAAAGAGAGTGATTTCATCACCGTGATCGATGCGTCGCCATCGTCGCCGCGGTACGGCACCGTCGTGACGACCCTGCCGACCGGCGTCGCTGGATCGCATCCGCATCACACCGAAGACGTCATTGCGCCGAACGGACATCTTCTGGCGAACGGCTTTCACGCGGGACGAACCTGGCTGTTCGATCTCTCGTCGCCAACGGCGCCGAAGATCGTGACGAGTTTCGACAGCGCCGCCGGGTTCAGCCATCCTCACACATTCATGAGGCTCGCAAACGGCAACGTCCTCGCGACGTTCCAGTACGCGGCCGATTCATCGCCGAGTTCGAGAGGTCATGCGGGGCAGGGGATGCCGATGGGCGGCGGTAATCGTACCACCGGTGGACTCGTGGAGATGGACGAGCGAGGCACAGTGATTCGGAGCGCGCGCGCCGCCGATTCGTCGATCGCCGACAAGCGCATCTATCCCTACTCTGTGTTGCCGATCCCCGCGCTCGATCGCGCGGTGTCGACGACGACGGACATGGACTCGGACAACGTGAAAGCCACCGGCCAATGGATTCAGCTCTGGCGGTTTTCCGACCTGAAGCTGCTCCGGAGCGTGGCGCTGGCGCCTGGCCCGCGCGGCGACGAGAACCAACTCACCGGCGAGCCGCGACTATTGGCTGACGGGAAGAGTGTCTACGTCCACACGTTCAACTGCGGCATCTATCTGCTTCACGGTCTCGAGTCCGATCAGCCGACGTCCAAGCTCGTGTACTCGTTCAAAGGGAAGTACTGCGGCGTGCCACTGCGGGTTGGCAACTTCTGGCTTCAGACGGTGTCGTACGCGCACGCGCTCGTTGCGCTCGACATCTCCGATCCAGAACACCCGCGCGAGGTATCTCGCGTCGACGTCGGTGATGACGAACAGCCGCACTGGATTGCGAGCGACTCCACAGGCCGGCGCATCGTCATGAATTCCGCCGGCGGCGGAAGCGGCAATCGACTGTTCATCATCGATTTCGATCCGACGACCGGCGCGCTGACGATGGATGGGCGTTTTCGAGATCACGGCGCGTCGCGTCCAGGAGTTCGATTCTCGCAACGGCAATGGGCGCCTGGAAAGTCGTACACCGCCATTCCGCACGGCGCGGTGTTTTCACTTTCGTCATTCTGATGTTGGTCACTTACTCGTTTCGCGAACGACAGCCTGACGAGTCCGAGACACTAGAAAGCCCCGCGAACGTCTCGCAGGGCTTTATGCTTCTGTGACGGGCCCCGACTACGACTGACCGGGCGCCCGGTACCCGATCTGCAGCTTTGCGGCGGCGTCCACTTCCTCCGCGGAGATCAGCGGAATCGTTTTCAACCTCACCGCGCCACTTGCGTTGACCGCGAGACTGAGCGCCATCGTCGATGCGACATCCGGCATCTCGACAATGATATAGACGTCGGAACTGCCAAACGCGAAGTCCCAACTGTGCATCGTGCCGCCCGACTTCTTGACCAACTCGCCGATGAACGCTTTTCGCTTCGAACCGCCGTCCTTCGCAATCCCCTTGGCGCCTTCGGCCGTGTAGGATGCTTCAATGAGAAATCGCGGCATGCAGTCTCCGTTGACGTTGGCAAATGCCTCGCTCGTTGTGAGCGCGTCGTACTTTGATTCACGCGGATGGCGAGAGCAAGATGGGCATTCAGCATGAGCGAAATCCGCCTCAACGACAATCAGCGCCGGCACTACGCCATTCTCTTTGCGCGATTGGAGCACAGTCTTGACCAGATCGAGCGCGCGATAGAGGACGAGCCGTCGCGCGCACATCTCACCGCGACGGTCAGCGATCTGCCGAGCCGATTCGTCGCGGAGGCCGGGCCGCGGATCACGGCGCTTCGTGGGATGATGCTCGATCTCGCTCGTTCGCTCGGGCTTCGGCCGCGCGCGGTGTCGCGTCGGCGGACCATTCAGGCGCTCCTGAGCTCCGAGATGAACGGCGTGCAAGACGGGCTTTCGTCGCGGCTTCGCGGGTACGGGGACGTCGATCCGTCGGTTGCCGAGCATCTCGATCCGCAGTTGAAGCAGTTGCAGGCTGGTTTGGCGGCGTTGGGCCAACTTCTTCGCTGATGATGGCCGTGCGAGTCATGCCGAGCGCAGCGACGGATTGGTTTCGCTACGGCCAGTTCGCGACTCCGTCGTTTCGCTCATCCCGATCGCCCATGCCCGGAGCTCAATCGCAACTACGCAAGCAACAACTCCAACTCCGCCCTGCCAATGTCCGCCAGCACTCCTTGATCCTGCCCGAGGAT
>Ga0070683_100001882_pt1 | contig 16387 bp, 12 predicted proteins | sample KBSC713LmetaG_FD_64662 | JGI IMG/M metagenome (GOLD analysis project Ga0070683, IMG submission 64662) | Corn rhizosphere microbial communities from Kellogg Biological Station, Michigan, USA - KBS C7.1-3L metaG | ecosystem: Host-associated > Plants > Roots > Rhizosphere ...
CATGGCCTTCTCCGGCGCCGACAGGTGCAGTGAACGTACCACGATGGTGTCGCGCAGCCGTACGCTTCGGTCGTGCTCGGCCTGCCCGACTCCGTGCGCGCGTGCCTGTTCGACCTCGACGGCGTGCTGACGCGGACGGCGGAGGTCCACGCGGCTGCGTGGAAGGAGGCGTTCGACGCGTATCTCGAGCAGCGGGCTGCGCGGACCGGCGAGCCGTTCGTCGCGTTCGACGCGGTCGCCGACTACGACGAGTACGTCGACGGCAAGCCGCGCGAAGACGGCATTCGTTCGTTCCTCGAGTCGCGCGGGATCGAGCTGCCCGACGCTGCCGTGCACGAGCTCGGCGACCGGAAGAACGAGCTTGTGCAGCGGCTGATCCGCGAGCGCGGGGTGGAGGCGTACGAAGGGTCGGTGCGCTACCTCCATGCGGCGCGCGATGCCGGCGTACGGCGTGCCGTCGTCTCGTCGAGCAGCAACTGCCGCGCGGTGCTCGCGGCGGCGGGGATCGAGGATCTGCTCGAGGCGCGGATCGACGGCATCGTTGCGCAACGCGAGCACCTGCACGGCAAGCCGGCGCCGGACACGTTCCTCGCCGGCGCTCGCGCGCTCGGGGTGGAGCCGGCGGAGGCGGTCGTGTTCGAAGACGCGCTCGCGGGCGTCGCGGCGGGCCGGGCCGGCAGGTTCGGCTGTGTCGTCGGGGTCGACCGCGCCGGGCAGGCGGACGCGCTGCGCGCGCACGGCGCCGACCTCGTCGTCTCGGATCTCTCCGAGCTGCTCGCGCCGTGATCGACCACCCCGCCTTCGCGGTCGAGCCGTGGGCCGTGCGCGAGACCGAGCTGAGCCTGGACGTGCTCGCGCAGGCAGGATCCGTCTTCGCCCTCGCCAACGGCCACGTCGGCCTGCGCGGCAACCTCGACGAGGGCGAGCCGAACGGCCTGCCTGGGACCTACCTGAACGGCTTCTACGAGGGACGGCCGCTTCCGTACGCCGAGGCCGGGTTCGGCTACCCGGAGGCGGGCCAGGTGGTCGTGAACGTCACGAACGGCAAGATCGTGCGGCTGTTGGTCGGGGACGAGCCGTTCGACGTCCGGTTCGGTGAGCTGCTCGGCCACGAGCGCGTGCTCGACTTCCGCGCCGGCCTGCTGCGCCGCGACGCCGACTGGCGCTCCCCGTCGGGGCAGCGCGTGCGGATCCGCTCGACCCGGCTCGTGTCGTTCGTGCAGCGGGCGGTGGCGGCGATCAGCTACGAGGTCGAGCCGGTCGAGGGGGCGGCGCGGATCGTCGTGCAGTCGGAGCTCGTCGCGAACGAGCCGAGCCCGGTCGTCGTCGACGACCCGCGCGCCGCGGCTGCACTCGAGTCGCCGCTGGTCGCGGAGCACGCGTCGGACCTCGGCACGAAGGTCGTGCTCGTCCACTCGACGAGAAACAGCGGGCTCCGGGTCGCCGCCGGCATGGATCACCTCGTGGAGGGCGCCGACGGCATCCGGGTCGGCGTGACGGAGACGAGCGGCGACCTCGGCCGGGTCACGCTGACGGCCGACCTCGAGCCCGGCGAGCGGCTACGCGTCGTCAAGTTCCTGGCCTACGGCTGGTCGAGCCGGCGCTCTGCAGCCGCGCTCCGGGACCAGGTCGCAGCAGCGCTCGCCGAGGCGCGCGACACCGGCTGGGACGGCCTCGTCGCTTCGCAGGGCGCGTACCTGGACGACTTCTGGGACCGCGCCGACGTCGAGCTCCAGGGCGACGCCGAGCTGCAGCAGGCCGTGCGGTTCGCGCTCTTCCACACCCTGCAGGCAGGAGCGCGTGCAGAGCGGCGCGCGATTCCGGCGAAGGGGCTCACCGGCCCCGGCTACAACGGGCACAGCTTCTGGGACAGCGAGACGTTCGTGCTGCCCGTCCTCACGTACACCGCTCCGCACGCCGCGCGCGACGCGCTGCACTGGCGACAGGCGACGCTGCCGCTCGCCCGTGAGCGCGCGGGCCAGCTGGGCTTCGCAGGAGCCGCATTCCCGTGGCGGACGATCGCGGGCGAGGAGTGCTCGAGCTACTGGCCGGCCGGAACGGCTGCGTTCCACGTGAACGCCGACATCGCCGACGCCGTCGCGCGCTACGTCGCCGCCACGGGCGACGACGAGTTCGAGCGGGGGCCGGGGCTCGAGCTGCTGGTCGAGACGGCGCGGCTCTGGCGCTCGCTCGGACACCACGACGTCGACGGCGGCTTCCGGATCGACGGCGTCACCGGGCCGGACGAGTACAGCGCCGTCGCCGACAACAACGTCTACACGAATCTGATGGCGCAGCGGAACCTGCAGCTCGCCGCGAACGCCGTGGAGCGCTACGGCGACCGGTGCGCCGAGCTCGACGTCGACCTGGAGGAGGCCGCCTCGTGGCGCGACGCCGCCCGAGCGATGCTCGTGCCGTACGACGAGCGGCTCGGTGTCCATGCGCAGGCGGAGGGCTTCACCGAGCACGCGCCGTGGGACTTCGCTCGGACGACCCCCGAGCAGTATCCGCTGATGTTGCACTTTCCGTACGTCGACCTGTATCGCAAGCAGGTCGTGAAGCAGGCCGACCTCGTGCTCGCGCTGCACCTCCGCGGCGATGCCTTCGACGACGAGGCGAAGGCTCGCGACTTCGCCTACTACGAGCAGCTGACCGTGCGCGACTCGTCGCTGTCCGCGTGCACGCAGGCGGTGATCGCGGCGGAGGTCGGTCATCTCGAGCTCGCGTACGACTACTTCGCGGAGGCGGCGCTGGTCGACCTCGACAATCTCGAGCACAACACGTCGGACGGCCTCCACATCGCCTCGCTCGCCGGCGCGTGGATCGCGGCGGTCGCCGGCTTCGGCGGCATGCGCGACCACGGCGGCACGCTCAGCTTCGTGCCGCGCCTGCCCGAGCGGCTGAGTCGGCTCGCCTTCGGCCTCTGCTTCCGCGGTCGGCGCTTGCGCGTCGAGATCGAGCATGCAGAGGCGCGCTACACGCTGCGCGACGGTCCCGCGCTCGAGCTGGTCCACCACGGCCGGCCGGTGACGGTCGCGGTCGGCGAGGCGACCAGCCTGCCGATCCCGCCCCCGCCGCATCGTGACCCGCCGCGGCAGCCGCCGGGTCGCAGCCCGGCGCGCCGCCTGCCTGCCGGCTGACGCGCGGCGCCACCCCATGGCGATACGATCGGCGGGTGACGCGCCGTCGGATGACGTTCGCGCTCGCCGGTTGAATGGAGCTGGGCGCGCGAGCCGGAGACCTGGCACGCCGTGTTCGCGAGCGACGGCTCGAGCTCGGCCTTTCGTACGAGGAGGTCGCGACGCGGGCCGGCATGGCCCCGGGGTATCTCGAGTACCTGGAGGGGACGGTGACCGCCCTCAGCTACGGCAGCCTGCTGCGACTCGCGGCCGCGTTGGAGACGACGCCGGAACGGCTGGGAGGCGCGGGAATCGACCGTCCACCGGTCGCGTCGAGGCCGCCGCTGCTCGACGGCCTCGACGAGGCCGAGTCGGTGCGACGGCTCGAGGGCGGCGGCGTCGGGCGGATCGTCTTCGTCGGCGAGGAGGGCCCGACGGCGCTTCCGGTCAGCTTCGCGCTGCTCGACGGGGATGTCGTCTTCCGCACCTCGGAGCAGGGGGCGATTGCGCGTGCGCTCGAGCCCGAGGGCGTGAGTGTCGGCTTCGAGGTCGACCACATCGACGACGCGCTGCACGAGGGCTGGAGCGTGCTCGTCCACGGGCGCGCGGAGAGGATCCTCGACGACGCGGGCCTCGAACGTGCGCGCGCGCTCGGGATCGAGCCGTGGTCGGGAGCGGAACGCAACGTCTACGTCCGCGTGACGGCGGGCTCGATCACCGGCCGCCGGATCCGCACGCGCTCGAGCTGACGGCGCGGCTCGTCAGCCGATGCGGGCCACACCGCCGTCGCCGGCGGGTCGCACCTCGACGATCTCGACGGCGCCGCAGGCGCAGCGGAACCGGGCGACGATCCGTTCCGGGTCGACGACGTCGGGCTCGACCTGCGCCTCTCCGAGGCCGCGGCCGCAGGCGCCGCAGCGACGGTCGCGCGCGGCGTCGCGCAGCAGCTCGGCCACGAGTCCGAGCGCTGCGCTCATCGGCCCGCCGGTCGCGTCGAGTACCGGCGCCGGTAGAGGACGTAGGGCCGCCCGAGATACTGGAACGGGATGCTCCACGCGTGCACGAGCCGGCTGAACGGCCAGAGCGCGTACAGCGCCCAGGCGAGCGCGGCGTGCAGCTGGTAGACGATCGGTGCGTCGGCCATCAGCTGCGGCTTCGGGTCGTAGAAGAGCGACCGGAACCACGGGCTGACGGACGTGCGGTAGTTGTAGCCGCCGTTGCCGAGCCCGAAGACGTTGTAGCCGAGCGCCTCCACGACGCCGAGGGCGATCAGCACTGCCAGCAGGATGTACACGGCGACGTCGGGCGCCGTCGTGGTGACGCGGATGCGTGCGACGGCGGTCCGGCGGTAGACGAGGATGGCGAGGCCGACGAGGCAGATCGCGCCGGCGATGCCGCCGCCGATCCCGGCCAGGTGGTGGTAGGCGCTCTCGTCGATCCCGGCTGCCTCCGTCGCGCTCGCGGGGACGAGGATCCCGAGCACGTGTCCGAGGATCACGCCGATCGCGCCCCAGTGGAAGAGGTTGGAGCCCCAGGCCAGCAGCCGGCTCTCCAGCAGCTGCGTCGAGCGGCTCGTCCAGCCGAGCTGGTCGCGCCGGTAGCGCCAGACGTGGCCGCCGACGAAGAGCGCCGTCGCGGCGTACGGGAGGACGAGCCAGACCCAGGTCTCGACGAGATGGCTCACGGGTGCGCTCCGGCCGGCATCACCTCGGGCGGCGCGAACGGCTCCAGCCCGACCTGCTCGCTCGGCGGGCCGTCGGCCAGGAGGCGGGCGAGCCGGTCCCGCTCGACCGGGCCGAGCCGCGGCAGCGACCCGCAGAGCAGCTCCAGGGCGCCCGCCCAGGGGCTCTCGAGCGCGGACAGCCGGAGCCGCAGCAGCTCGAGGCCGAGCCGGTGCTCGCCGAGCAGGGTCTCGCCGTATCCGGCCGGCGCCAGCGCGGCGAACTCGAGCAGCGCGGGCAGGAAGTCGGGCAGCTCGTCCGCGGCCAGCGGCAGGCCGGCCGCGGCGTACATCCGCTTCAGCCGCAGCAGCGCGAGCCCGCGCTTGCGCGTGTCGCCGTACAAGTAATAGGTGAGGTGGAGGCTCGTCCGGCGGTCGAGGTCGAACGTCTCGACGTAGCGGCGCTGCCGCTCCACGAGCGACGTCTCGGCCGACCAGCGCAGCAGCGGTTGCAGCGCGTCCGCGCCCGCCTCGCCGGCGATCGCCGCGTCCAGCTCGGGGCGCGGGTAGTCGAGCAGCAGCGAGAGCAGCCGGTACGGCGCGCGGCGCCTCACCGGTTCTCCCGGATCAGCTTCAGGCGCTTGCCCGCCGGCAGCTTGCGCTGCGTCGGGTAGCCGACGGCGCCGTACCCGCCGGGGCCGCCGACCTCGTCGAGCGAGCAGCCGGCGTGCTCCGCCTCGAGCCGCGCCGCGAGCTCCGTGTGGGCCTTCGGGATCACGTAGCGGTCGTCGTACTTCGCGATCGCGAGCAGCCGGTACATCGCCTCGAGCTCGGCGACGTCGAGCCCGACGGAGTGGGCGAGCTCCTCCCGCGGCTCGCCGCCGAGCTGCAGCGCGCGCATGACGCCGCGCATCGCCGCGAGCCGGCGCAGCACGCGGCGGATCACGTCCGCGTCGCCGGCGGAGAGGAGGTTCGCGAGGTACTCGACCGGGATGCGCATCCGCTCGATCGCGGGGAACACGTCGTCCGGGTCGGTGTCGTAGCCCTCGGCGGCGAGCGCGCCGTCGATCGGCGAGAGCGGCGGCACGTACCAGACCATCGGCAGCGTCCGGTACTCCGGGTGCAGGGGCAGTGCGATCCGCCAGTCGACCGCGAGCTTGTAGACGGGGGAGCGGGTCGCCGCCTCGATCCAGTCGTCGGCAATCCCCTCCGCGCGCGCCGCGGCCTGCACCTCGGGGTCGTGCGGGTCGAGGAAGATCGAGAGCTGCGACTCGAGCAGGTGCGCCGGGTCCTGCACCGACGCCGCCTCCTCGACGCGGTCGGCGTCGTAGAGCACGAGCCCGAGGTAGCGCAGCCGGCCGACGCAGGTCTCCGAGCAGATCGTCGGCAGCCCGACCTCGAGGCGCGGATAGCAGAGCGTGCACTTCTCCGCCTTGCCGCTGCGGTGGTTGAAGTAGACCTTCTTGTACGGGCAGCCCGAGACGCAGAACCGCCACGCGCGGCACTTGTCCTGGTCGACCAGCACGACGCCGTCTTCCTCGCGCTTGTACATCGCACCGGACGGGCAGCTCGCGACGCAGCTCGGGTTGAGACAGTGCTCGCAGATGCGCGGGAGGTAGAACATGAACGCCTGCTCGTACTCCATGCGCACCCGCTCCTCGAGGCCGGCGAGGTCGGGATCGGCGAGCGCGTGCTCGGGCGCGCCCGCGAGGTTGTCGTCCCAGTTCGGCCCGGTCCTGACGCGGATCGGGTCGCCGGTCAGCTGCGAGCGCGGCGTCGCGACCGGGTCGTGCTCCTGCAGCGGCGCGTTCGTCAGCGTCTCGTAGTCGTACGTCCACGGCTCGTAGTAGTCGTCGATCGTCGGCAGGTCGGGGTTCCAGAAGATCGTCAGCAGCTTGCGCAGCTGGCCGCCCGCCTTCAGGCGCAGCCGCCCCTTCCGGTCGAGCTCCCAGCCGCCGCGCCACTCCTCGTTCGCCTCCCAGCGGCGCGGGTAGCCGAGCCCCGGCTTCGTCTCGACGTTGTTGAACCAGACGTACTCCGTGCCCGGGCGGTTCGTCCACACCTGCTTGCACGTGACCGAGCACGTGTGGCAGCCGATGCACTTGTCGAGGTTCATCACCATCGCCACCTGCGCGCGAACACGCATCAGAACTCGACCTCCTGCGAGCGGCGGCGCAGCACGGTGACCTCGTCGCGCTGCGAGCCGGTCGGCCCGTAGTAGTTGAAGCCGTAGGAGAGCTGTGCGTACCCGCCGACGAGGTGCGACGGCTTGAAGACGATGCGCGTCAGCGAGTTGTCCGTGCCGCCTCGCCTGCCGTTCGTCTCGGTGCGCGGCACGTTCAGGTGCCGGTCCTTCGAGTGGTACATCATGCAGGTGCCCTTCGGGAGCCGGTGCGTGACGGCGGCGCGGCACGTGATCACCCCGTTGCGGTTGACCGCCTCCACCCAGTCGTCGTCGCGGATGCCGAGTGCCTCCGCGTCCTCGCGGCTGATCCACAGCGACTTGCCGCCGCGGAACAGCGTCAGCATGTGCAGGTTGTCCTGGTACTCGGAGTGGATCGACCACTTCGAGTGCGGGGTCAGGTAGCGCAGCGTCACCTCGACCGCGTCGCCTCCGACGCCCTGGTCGCCGAAGTGGCGCGTGTAGGCGAGCGGCGGCCGGTACACGGGCAGCGCCTCGCCGAGCTCGAGCAGCCACGCGTGGTCGAGGTAGAGATGCTGGCGCCCGCTCAGCGTGTGCCACGGCTTTTCGCGTTCGACGTTCATCGTGAACGGCGCGTAGCGGCGGCCGTGCGCCTCGATCCCGGACCACTCCGGCGACGTGATCACCGTGCGCGGCTGCACGCGCGCGTCGGCGAGCGTGATCCGGTCGCCCTCGCGCGGCGCCGCGAGGTCGGCGAGCTCGACGCCCGTGCGCCGCTCCAGCGAGCGGAAGCCCTCGGCGGCGATCCTCCCGTTCGTCGTGCCCGAGAGCGCGAGGATCATCTCGCACGCGTGCTCGACCCGCGCGAGGGAAGGCCGCCCGTCCGCGGGCCCGCCGCGCACGACGCCGTTCTGGCCGCGCAGCCACTCGACCTCCTCGAGCGGCTTCCACGTCGCGCCCTTGGTGCCGATGCCGAGCGTCTCGACGAGCGGTCCGAGCGCGTGCACCTTGGCCGCGACGGCGGGGTAGTCGCGCTCGACGACGACCAGCTTCGGCATCGTCCGCCCCGGCTCCGGCTCGCAGTCGCCGGCCCGCCAGTCGCGCACCTCGCCGAACGGTTGCGCGACCTCGTCGGGCGTGTCGTGCAGGAGCGGCGCCGCGACCAGGTCGCGCCGCACCCCGAGATGCGTCTCCGCCAGCTCCGAGAAGCGCTGCGCGACGAGCGCGAACGCGTCCCAGTCCGACTTCGCCTCCCACGGCGGCGGGATCGCCGCGTTGAACGTGTGCACGAACGGGTGCAGGTCGGTGGAGGAGAGGTCGACCTTCTCGTACCACGTCGCTGCGGGCAGCACGACGTCGGAGAAGAGTGCGTTCGACGTCATCCGGAAGTCGATCGTCGTCAGCAGGTCGAGCTTCCCCCGCGGCGCGCCGTCGCGCCAGGTGACGTCGGCGGGCCGGAGCTCCGGCGGCGACTCGTCGGCGCGGACCGCAGGCTGCGTCGTCCCCAGCAGGTGGTCGAGGAAGTACTCGTGGCCCTTCGCGGAGGAGCCGAGCAGGTTCGAGCGCCACACGGTCAGCACGCGCGGCCAGTTCTCGGGCGCGTCCGGATCCTCGCACGCGAAGCGGAGCCGGCCCGCGCGCAGCTCGGCGGCCACGTGCGCGGCCGGGTCGGCGCCGGCATTCGCGGCCTCGTCGCAGAGCTCGAGCGTGGAGCGGTCGAAGCTCGGGAAGGACGGCAGCCAGCCGAGTCGGGCGGCGAGCGCGTTCAGGTCGGCGAGCGACTTGCCCTCGAAGAGGCCGCGCCCGAGCGGCGACGCGAGCTCCTCGGGCCCGAACCCCTCGTACCGCCACTGGTCGGTCGCGAGGTAGAAGAACGGCGTCGCCGCCTGCTGTCGCGGCGGCCGCGTCCAGTCGGTCGCGAACGCGAGCGTCTGCCAGCCGGTGAGCGGACGCACCTTCTCCTGGCCGACGTAGTGCGCCCAGCCGCCGCCGTTCACGCCCTCGCAGCCGCAGAGCAACACGAGCGCGAGGAAGGAGCGGTAGACCTGGTCGGAGTGGAACCAGTGGTTCGTGCCGGCGCCCATCGCGATCATCGAGCGGCCCTGCGTCTGCTCGGCGTTGCGCGCGAACTCGCGCGCGACGCGGACGCAGTCGTGGCGCGCGACCGACGTCAGCTCCTCCTGCCATCCGGGCGTGCACGGCTCCGGGTCGTCGTAGTCGGCCGGCCAGTCGCCGGGGAGCCCGTCGCGCGCCACGCCGTACTGCGCGAGCATCAGGTCGAAGACGGTCGTGACGAGCCGCCCCCCGACCTCGAGCGCCGGGACGCCGCGCCGCATCGCCGCACCGCCCTCGGTGGCGCCGTCATCGAAGCGCGGCAGGTCGACGTCGACCGGCCGGCCGCGGCCGAGCAGGCTGAGCGCCGGCTCGAGCGCGCCGAGGCGCAGGTTCCAGCGGCCCTCGTCGCCGGGTGCATAGCGGTGGCCGACGGAGCCGGCCGGCACGGCGGGAGCGTCGCTCTGCTCGTCCCACACGACGGGTTTCCACTCCGGCAGCTCCTCGTCGGCGCCCAGGTCGGATGCGCGCAGGAACCGGTCGGGGACGTGCGCGCCGTCGCGCTCACGCAGCGTCACGAGCAGCGGCAGGTCGGTGAAGCGGCGCGCGTAGTCCTCGAAGTACGGCACCTGCCGCTCGACGTAGAACTCCTTGAGGATCACGTGCCCCATCGCGAGCGCGAGCGCCGCGTCGGTTCCAGGCTGCGCGGGCAGCCACTGGTCGGCGAACTTGACGTGCTCGGCGAAGTCGGGTGAGACGACGACGACCTTCTGGCCGCGGTAGCGCGCCTCGACCATGAAGTGCGCGTCGGGCGTGCGCGTCGTCGGCAGGTTCGTCCCCCAGACGATCAGGTAGCCGGCGTTCCACCAGTCACCCGACTCGGGCACGTCGGTCTGGTCGCCGAACGTCTGCGGCGACGCCGGCGGCAGGTCGGCGTACCAGTCGTAGAAGCTGAGGATGACGCCTCCGACGAGCGAGAGGAAGCGCGTCCCCGACGCGTAGGAGGCCATCGACATCGCGGGGATCGGCGTGAAGCCCGCGACGCGGTCGGGGCCGTAACGCTTGATCGTGTGCACGTGGGCGGCGGCGATCAGCTCGACGGCGTCCTCCCAGCTCGCGCGCACGAAGCCGCCCTTGCCGCGGTGCGACTGGTACAGCCGTCGCTGCTCGGGGTCGTCGACGATCGATGCCCACGCGTCGACAGGGTCGCCGAGCCGGTCGCGCGCGTCGCGATAGAGCTCGAGCAGGCTGCCGCGCACGTACGGGTAGCGCAGGCGCAGCGGCGAGTACGTGTACCACGAGAACGACGCGCCCCGCGGACAGCCGCGCGGCTCGTACTCCGGCATCTCCGGCCCCGTGGAGGGGTAGTCGACGGCCTGCGTCTCCCACGTGATGATCCCGTCCTTCACGTAGACGTTCCACGAGCACGACCCGGTGCAGTTGACGCCGTGCGTGGAGCGGACGATCCGGTCGTGCTGCCAGCGCTCGCGGTAGAACGACTCCGCGTGGCGGTCCTTCGCGACGAGCTGGCTCCAGCCCTCGGCGGAGACCGGGCCCCGGCGGAAGAAGCGGTGCGCCGGCTCCAGCGTCGAGCGCAGCGCCGCGTCGAGTGCGGCTTCGCCGGGGAGCCCGTCCTGCCTGCGACCGTTACTCCGTCGCGCCATCCTGGCCTGAGCCTACGGAAGCCCGTCGCGGGGTGCGCCGGACATGTCGGGCCGGCGGGCGGCTACTGCCGGTAGCGCTCGACGACCTCGGGCGGGCGCACCGCGGCGTCGTCGCCGTCGAACCCCGCGTCGCGCAGCGCGCGCCGCTGGCGAAGCAGGTCCCAGCACTGGTCGAGCGCGACCTTGATCGAGCCGAGCCGCTGCCGGTCGGCGTCGCTCGCCGCGCCGCTCGCCTCGCGGTCCCAGAGCTCGTGCTCCTCGGCGACCAGTTCCTCGATCCGGGTGTGGACCTGGGGATCGTCCATCATTCGCACCTCGCCTTGGTCGGTGGACGCGCGGAGGCGTGTCCCGAGCCGGGAGAATACTGTGATCGCCGAGGCCGACGCCGTCACCGAGGCCTATTCCGGGCGCACCGCGTGGACGCGGCACCTCGCCACGCCGCTGCGTGCGTTCCTCCGGACCGAGACCGGGAGCGCCGCCGTCCTGCTCGCGGCCGCGATCGCGGCGCTCGCCTGGAAGAACGCGGCGTCCTCCTCCTACGACACGGCCTGGCACACCGAGCTGGCGGTTCGCATCGGCGGCGCGGCGATCGCCCAGGACCTGCGCGGCTGGCTGAACACCGGTCTGATGACCTTCTTCTTCTTCGTCGTCGGGCTGGAGGCGCGCCGCGAGTTCGACATGGGCGAGCTGCGCGACCGCCGCAGGGTCGCGCTCCCCCTCCTGGCGGGAGTGGCAGGGATGGCCGTCCCCGTCGCCGTCTTCCTCGCCTTCAACGCCGGCCGTCCCTCGGCGCACGGTTGGGGCGCGGCGATGTCGACCGACACCGCGTTCGCGCTCGGCCTGCTGGCGCTCGTGGGGCCGCGCTTCCCGGCACGGCTGCGCTCCTTCCTGCTCACGGTCGTCGTGATCGACGACCTCGTCGCGCTCGTCGTCATCGCCACCGCGTACACGGGCAGCGTCGACGCCACGCCGCTCGTGGCTGCAGGCGGGTTGCTCGCAACGGTGCTCGTCGTGCGCCGGCTCGGGGTCCGCCACGGCGGCGTCTACGCGGTCCTGGGCATCGGGCTGTGGCTCGCGCTGTACGAGTCGGGCGTCGAGCCGCTCGTCGCAGGCCTCGTGATGGGGCTGCTCACCTACGCCTACGCGCCCCTCCGGAGCGAGCTCGAGCGGGCGAGCAAGCTGTTCCGGCGCTTTCGCGAGCAGCCCACGCCGGAGCTGGCGCGCTCGGCGCGCGTCGGGCTCGGGGCCGCGATCTCGCCGAACGAGCGGCTGCAGCAGCTCTACCACCCGTGGACGAGCTACGTGATCGTGCCGCTGTTCGCGCTTGCGAACGCCGGCATCGGCGTCAGCGGCGGCTTCCTCGCGCACGCGTTCGCGTCGCCCGTCACGCTCGGGATCCTCCTCGGCTACGTGCTCGGCAAGCCGGTAGGGATCGTCGGCGCCGCCGCGCTCGTCACCGCCGCGACCCGGGGCCGGCTGCGGCCGCCCGTCGGCTGGGCGGCCGTCGGCGGGGGCGGCGCGGTCGCGGGAATCGGCTTCACCGTCTCCCTGCTAATCAGCTCGCTCGCCTTCCGGGGCGAGGCGCTCGAGGAGGCAAAGCTCGGCGTCCTCTCGGCCGCGCTCGTCGCGTCCGTCCTCGGCTGGTTCGTCTTCTACGCGACCTCGCTGCTGCCGCGGCGCCTGCGGTTCCGGGCGCTGCTCGGGACCGCCGCGCCGCTCGTCGACCTGCAGGCGCCCGTCGACCCGGAGCGCGACCACGTGCGTGGGCCGGTCGACGCGCCGGTGACGCTGGTCGAGTACGGCGACTTCGAGTGCCCCTACTGCGGCCGTGCCGAGCCGGTCGTGCGCGAGCTGCTCGCGGAGTTCGGCGACCTCGAGTACGTGTGGCGGCATCTCCCGCTCCAGGACGTGCACCCGCACGCGCAGCTCGCGGCGGAGGCGGCCGAGGCCGCGGCGGCCCAGGGTGCGTTCTGGGAGATGTACGACCTGCTCCTGACGCACCAGGGCGCGCTGCGGCTGGCCGAGCTCGTCGGCTACGCGGAGCAGCTCGGTCTCGACACCGAGCGCTTCGCCGACGACCTCCGCACGCATGCGCATGCGGGACGGGTCGCGGAAGACGTCGACAGCGCCGACCTGAGCGCGGTGTCGGGGACGCCGACCTTCTTCGTCAACGGCCGTCGTCACTACGGCGCGTACGACGTCGAGACGCTTGGGCACGTCGTGCGTGCGGCACGGGCGCGCGCCGCCGTTCAGGGGACGGCGCCGTGAGAGGTCGCGCGTGATCCCGTATCGCTCGTTCGAGTGAACTTCGAGCCGGGTGACCCTTTCGGGGGAGTTCCCGATGCGCGCAACCGCCTACGGTCGAGCACGTTGGTGTGAACTGCGGCCCGCGCTCGTGCGCGAGCACCGAGTGAGGAGTGGAGATGCGGAAAGCGGAGATTTCGACCCGGGCGAACGCACTTTGGGGACGCGGCTCACGCGGGGAAGCACGTCAGAACGCACTCTGGGGCCGTGGCGGTCGCCGGGCGGGTGCCGTCGTCGCGTCGTTCGCGTTCGCCTTCTCGGGCGCCGCGGTCGCGGGTGCCGGCAGCGGGGGCAACGGCGCCTCCGGGAACGCGTTCGTGCAGCCGTCGCTGCTGAGCTCGGTCCAGCAGACCCCGAGCACGAGCTACGACGTGATCGTCGAGGGCGACAAGAAGGGCACCTCGAACGGCCTGTACCGGCAGCTGCTCGGCAGCGGCTCGAACCTCTCGACGGCGCAGATCCGCGAGCAGTTCCTCTCGTTCAACGGCGTGCACGCGTCGCTGACCGGGACGCAGATCGAGAAGCTCGCGCGCCTGCCGTTCGTCTCGGCCATCGTGTCGAACGAGCCGACTGTCGCCAGCGGCGGCGTCTCCGGCATGAACCCGCAGCTGTGGCCGTGGAGCACGAAGGTCCCGGGCAACTGGGTCGGGCACACGCGCAACCTGTCGCTGCCGACGATCGCGATCGTCGACTCGGGCATCGACGCGTCGCGCGTGGGCGACTTCAGCGACCGTGTGCTCGGCCAGGTCAACCTGACGAGCTCGCAGCCGACGGCGACGGGCGACGGGTACGGCCACGGCACCGCGGTCGCGGGCGTCGCGGCCGGTGGGGCCTACGGGAACATGGGCGTGTCGCCGCGCGCCAACCTGTTCTCGGTGCGCGTGATGAACGACCAGGGTGCGGCGACCGTCAGCGACGTGGTCAACGCCGCCGACTGGATCCTCCGGAACAAGGCGACCTACAACATCAAGGTCGCGAACTTCTCCCTGCACGCGACCAACCGCGCCAGCGTCCTCTTCGACCCGCTCGACCTCGCGGTCGAGAAGCTCTGGCTGAACGGCGTGGTCGTCGTCGCGGCCGCGGGCAACTACGGCGTCAACGGCGTCGCGGGCGGCGTGCAGTACGCGCCCGGCAACGACCCGTTCGTGATCACGGTCGGCGCCGCCGACCAGATGGGGACGCTCACCGCGAAGGACGACGTCGTCGCGCCGTGGTCGGCATGGGGCTACACCGGTGACGGCTTCATGAAGCCGGACATCAGCGCGCCCGGCCGCTACGTCGACGCGCCGGTCTCGCCGAACGCGGCGATCTATACGCAGCATGCCGACAAGGTCGTCTCGCCGGGCTACATGGAGCTGAGCGGCACCTCGTTCTCGGCGCCGATGATCGCCGGCGCCGCAGCCGAGCTGCTCGCGCAGCACCCGACGTGGACGCCGGATCAGGTCAAGGGCGCGCTGATGGTCTCCGCGGAGCCGGCTCCGGCCGCCGCCGCGGGCTCCCTCGGCGTCGGCGAGCTCGACATGGCGAAGGCACGGACGATCTCGACGCCGCCGAACCCGAACGCCGGTCTCGACCAGTTCCTGACGACGGACGCGAGCGGCTACGGGAGCTTCAACGCCTCGGCGTGGCAGGCCGCGGCCCACACGAACCTCGCCTGGAACAGCGCGGCCTGGAGCAGCGCCGCCTGGAGCAGCGCGGCGTGGTCGTCGGCCGCCTGGAGCAGCGCCGCCTGGAGCGACGCGGCGTGGTCGTCGGCCGCCTGGGGCAGCGCCGCCTGGAGCGACGCCGCGTGGAGCGACGCTGCGTGGAGCGACGCCGCGTGGGCCGACGGAGCGAGCGGCGAGCCGACCGTCGACCCGTCCACCACCGAGGCGTCGGACACCGACATCGCCGCGTCCGCGGCAGACCTCGGCATCGACCCGAACTGCGACCCGACAGTGTCCGACTGCACGATCACGGACACGACGTCGACGCTGCTGCCGTAACACGCTGTTCCCGCAGAGCAGGTGGAGATGGGGCCCCGACCGGGGCCCCATCTGCGTTGATCCACCTTGATCAGGCGCCCCGGTCTTCCGAGCGCGAGACTCCCAGGTGGTGACGGCGCGTCCGGAGACTCTCCGCCCACCGGGTCGCGTCGCGACCCCGTCCACACGCACCCTCGCCGTCGCCGGCGAGCCGGCCGGCGCGCTCGCGCCCCTCGTCGACGACCTCGTGCGCGCCGCGGCCGCGTCCGGCTACGAGCCTGCCCTGCACGCCGTGGAGGCGAGTCTCGTCCTCAACATCGTCGACCCGGAGCGGCCGCGCCCTTTCCGCCGGCGGGCGCGAGGCACCTTCGTGGCCGCGCTCTGGAGCCTGCCCGAGCCGCCGGAGGACGGCTTGCGCGCGACCTATCCCATGCTCGTCCGTGCGCTGGCCAACATCAGCCTCTGCTACGTCCCCGGCCACGGCGTCCTCTTCACGACGATGGAGCGCGGGCACTACCTCGTCCCGGAGTCGCACGGCCTGGCGGCGGCGGTGCTCGAGCGGCTGGAGCCGCTCGCCTCCGCCCGGCTCGTGATCGAGAACGAGTTCCGCACCGATCTCGAGCCGGACCTGTGGGAGGGCGACGAGTCGACCGCCGCCCTCGCCGAAGCGGGCCGCAGGCTCGACCGGCTGGAACTGCTGCCCGCGCCGTTCCCGGTCGAGGAGTACGTCGGCGTGCGCGAGCTCCGACACATCGAGCGCCTCTACGCGATCGGCGGGCTCTCGTACGGCAACCTCTCCACCCGGAAGGACGGAAGCCGCTTCTGGATGAGCGCGAGCGGCGTGGACAAGGCGAAGCTCGGGCAGCCGGGCCGCGACATCCTGCTCGTCAGCGGCTACGACGCGGACGCCGCTCGGATCGTGCTCAGCGTCCCGCCGGGAGTGGCGCGGCGGCGTGTCTCCGTCGACGCGATCGAGCACTGGATGATCTACCGGCAGAACCCGGAGGTGGGCGCGATCCTCCACGTCCACGCCTGGGTGGAGGGAATCGTCGCCACCGACGTCAACTATCCGTGCGGCACCGCCGAGCTGGCGTCGAGTGTCGCGGCGCTCGTGGCTGCCGCCCCCGACCCGGGACACGCCGTCGTCGGCCTCCGGAACCACGGCATCACCGCCACCGGCCCGAGCCTGCGTGAGATCCTCGATCGGCTCGAGCCTCGCCTGCTCCGGCAGGTGCCGATGAGCTGACGCGGCGCCGGCGGCGCTCCCATGCGACCGCCTGGCACGGCGGCATCGGTGCGAGGGAGGTCTCGTCTCCAGCGGACCTCCGAGGGAGCCGGTTCAAAGATCTGATCACCACACGTCACGCCGACGTACCGGTGACCAATGCCCAGCTTTTCTCGTTGCTGCGACGACGCGCTTCCAGACGCCTTGGGCCAGCGCGACTGTTCAACTGAGGGGCCCAGGGGTACCGCAACTCGGT
>Ga0070683_100001883_pt1 | contig 16386 bp, 17 predicted proteins | sample KBSC713LmetaG_FD_64662 | JGI IMG/M metagenome (GOLD analysis project Ga0070683, IMG submission 64662) | Corn rhizosphere microbial communities from Kellogg Biological Station, Michigan, USA - KBS C7.1-3L metaG | ecosystem: Host-associated > Plants > Roots > Rhizosphere ...
CGGGCTGCATGCAGACTATCACAAACCAACCGACGATTTTGACAAGATCAATTATAAAGGAGAACTTGAGGTCGTAAATTATATCTATTCGATTATCGAAAAGGAAAACAAGGCAAAGCAGAAACTGGCGTTTACAAAGACCAGGGAAATTCAATCAACATCTTCTACAAGGTTCAGTGTGACCCTTGGTATTATGCCTGACTATACTTTTTCAGGAACGGGTGTACGGGTGGATGGCGTAAGTGACGGACGACCGGCCCAAAAGGCGGGATTACAGACCGGGGATGTGATAACTCAATTGGGCGACCACAACGTTAGCTCATTAGAAAACTATATGGAAGCACTTGGAAAGTTCAAGAAAGGTGATACGACAACAGTAAGGTTTGTGAGGGGAAAGGATAACAAACAAACACAGGTACAATTTTAAAGTACCAGGTCTAAAAGTATTATGAAGTTAGTTTTAGACAATAAAAATCTCACAGAGGATTTTTTTGAAGACACAAAGCTGCTCGGAATTATGGCCCCTATCAAGGATTACCAGCTTTGCTGGCATTTGAACAGCATAATGGGGATGGATTTTCGCATTAACAATGACATAGAAATACAACTTACCAAGAAGAAAAGAAATTATTTTTTTGCAGTGTACGAATTTTGTGAACCGACTGGTTCACTTTTTCATTACGTGTATAATAACCGTTTCGATGGAGAATACCTGCTTCCCGAATTCAAGCACCTTGATTTTTTGTGGCTGATGAAGGGCGATATCGTCAATGAAGAAACTCTTCAACAAACGATCGGCGGTATAAAAGAAATAAATGGCGTGCAACTTGTAATAGAACTGACAAATGAAAAGATCAGAAATAAAGAACACCTGGTTTTTTAGAAATGACTTATGGAATTTTTAAACTTCTGAAACTTTATTTATGTGGCAGGAAAAAAATAATCAGCTGTATCGGAAATTTCAATTCAAAGACTTCAGCGAAGCTTTTGCCTTTATGACACGTGTCGCGCTTGAGGCAGAAAAAATGGATCACCATCCTTTGTGGACTAACGTGTATAACACTGTTGAAATATGGCTTTCCACACATAGTGCCGGTGATGTGGTAACGAATAAGGACAAGCAATTGGCTGAAAAAATAGATGACCTGGTCCTGGGATTTTAACGCTTGATAACCTTCATTCCCCCGCCGGTTTTATCGAGGCCTGTTTTTGACAAACTGTAGGTAAAACTCAGCAAAAAGAAACGGCGCAAGCTATTCACGCGACTGTCTTCAATATAATTTTGATTCGAATTGTGGTTAATGTGCACATTCTTATTTAGAATATCATTCACCGCGAACTTTAATTCTCCGCGGTTAAAATGGAGCATTTGCTTACTGATACTTGCGTTCCATAACGGAACCGTTGTATTAAACCCCGACATATAATTATAGATCGAGTAGTTAAGGTCAGAGGAAATAAAAAAACCTTTTGGTAATTGCCAGTCTATTGCACCGGAGTATTCCTGGTTGATAAATGTTGAATTTCTTGCTGACTCAATTGAGTAGCCGGACCTTGAATAGTTAAGGCCGCTGGTTAGGGAAAGGTTTAATTTTTCTGTAGCGCTCATTTCCAACCGTACTTGTGGTCCAAGGGTTATTGTGTTGATCTTATTTACCTGAATTTTATTCACCGCGTCTCCGACCAGTTGCTTGCCTTTGTCATAGGCAATATTTGAACTGATATCCAGAGAGCCTTTTAAAAAACGGACGGGAAACCCCCAACTCACCGTTCCATTCAAATTGTAGACACCATTTACATTTACCGGCCTGACTGAATCTACGCCAAGCTCATTTATCTTATCGTAGCTCACAATTTTATTGTTCGTTTGTTGCGCGGTGAGAAAGATGAAGAAGTTCCTGTTCTTATATGGATTTACAAAGGAAGCATTGACCCGTAGTGTACTCATATATTCCTGTTTCAAGTTGGGGTTGCCAAGTTTAATATACAAAGGGTTACTATTATCAGGTACCGGCTGTAGTTGACTAACGGTTGGTTGATTGGTGCTTGAGCAGTAATTGACAAGAATATTTTTAAGTTTTGAAAAATAATATTGAAACCTTGCGTTTAGTAAAAGATCCGAAAAATGCTTTCTTAACGTAGAATCTTTTAAGCTACCGATGACCTTGCCTTCGAGGTCTGATTGTTGCCAGGAGAGACCGACTGAATAATTGTATGTTTTTGCCTGTTTGCGAAAACGCAGGCCGGTATTTACATAGTCATAAAAATTTTTGTAATCGTTTGTAAGCCCGGGATTGATGAGATCATATTTTCCATTTCCCTTGTTATAATCGTAAGTGGTCTTAGATGATGTACTGATAGTATTTGACTTTCCAATACTGAATTCAAGCAATGATTTTTTAAAAACAGGCTCTGTATAAACAGCCTTTGCATTATAGCCCTTCAGATCACTTTCTGTATTATTTATTTGATTAATAGAATCGAAATTTCTCTGTGAGCTATTTGGATCAAAGAAACTTGTAATTGACTTAAGACTACCATCGCCTTCGCTGCTATTTAGGTTCGTTAACAGGTTCAGCGAAAAGGTCCTTCCTTTTTTATGAAATCTTTTCCTGAATAAAATATTTGTATTCAAATTGTATCCTTCCGTATTTACCAGGTTATTACTATTGCCATCATTGATCACAATTCCCTGTTCTGACAGGGTATTATAATCTGATACTGCTTTATTTTTTGTTTTCTGGTAGCTGAAAGAAGGAGTAATTTTTAACGATGTAAATGAGTCTATCTGGTAATCAGCATTAAGGTTTAAACGGTGATTATTATTAAGGTTATCAGTGTATGAATTTTGGTTGTAAATATTCGCCGGTGAGAAATATTGCCTTACGATATTGCTGATACGATTTGGATTAAAGCGACTGTAGAAATAATTACTCTGGAAATCAGTTTTTGTCCCAATGATGTTATTATAGTTAACCCCGCCTCCGAATGTTGTATTGATTCCCGAATTATTGCCACCCAACAGACCGGACAAAGGGTCATTGTCATTGATCGAAAGATTAATGTTGCCGCCATTTTTTAACTGGCTCAATGCACCTGTGAAATTTAAAATATCCATAAAAGAAAACCCTTCTGCATTTGTATTGTTGCCCATTCCAATCACCGACATTTGCCTTGCTCCTTTAAATGAATTCACATTGAATTTTCCCTGGTAGCGGTCATCAGTTCCTACCCCTGCATTTATTTTTCCAAATGCGCCTTTCTTTTTATCCTTCTTCAATTTTAAATTGATGGTCTTTTCACTGTTGCCGTCATCAAATCCTGTTAGCTGCGCCTGGTCACTGAGTTTATCGTAAACCTGCACTTTATCAATGGCGTCGGCAGGCAAATTTTTTGTAGCGACCTTTGGATCATTTCCGAAAAACTCTTTCCCATCCACCAACACCTTTTGCACTTTTTCGCCCTGCGCTTTTACCGTGCCGTCTTTTTCTACTTTCACACCTGGTAATTTTTTCAAAAGGTCTTCAACATTTGCATTTGGTTGAGTTTTAAAAGAGCCGGCGTTATATTGAACGGTATCTCCAACCAAAGTGACAGGCGGTGCTTCACTCGTTACCGTAACCTCACTAAGCACTTTTGCGCGATCATTCATTATGATGCGTCCAAGATCAATGGTTTTGTGCTCATCGTCGATTTTGAAAACCAGGCTGGAGCTATGATAATTCACATGAGTCATCAATAGCCTGAATTCTCCATTTTGAATTCCGGTTAGTTCAAATTTTCCATTGTTATCTGTCATGGTGAAGCTGATGAGTGACGAGTCCTTTTTTTGCATCAGTGTGATGGTGGCGCTGGTTACCGGCTGCCTTGCAATGGTATCAAAAGCCATACCCTTAATAATTCCATTTTTCTGTGCAAAAACTATGGTGAAAAAAAAGAAGAACGGAACAACGAGAATTCGTCTCATAGCTGTTGAATTGCAGCTACGAAAATATTCTTATGGCTATTTAAACAGGGTTAACTATTCTTGGTTTAAGGTTAATCTACGTTAAGAAATGCAGCAGGTGATAGAAGAGAAATTGTTCGTCAATTTTTGCTGATGAGAAACCAAAAACGTTTTAGCAAAGGCTGGTGGAATGCCTCTAAAAGTCTTTCGGTCTTTTGGGTAATTCGATTTCTCCGAACCAATTCATGAGCTTTGCAAAATTCGAGTGGGAGATCGGTACGGCGTAAGATCTTGTTTAAGCAGTCTACTTCCTGATCAATCGCCTGCTGGCTCATGAATTCATTTCTGAATAGTACTAAAAGGTCCCGATCAGGAGTGGATTTCATTTGGCTAACTGTTTAGTATCCTACCATTCCTTTATGACTTGGACATCCACAATTGCTGCCCTTACCTGTTCCAGAATAATAGTTCTTATTACAACCAAAAGCAAGGATTGTTCCCAACAAAAGCAAAAGGACAAGTATTTTGTTTCTCCGTTTCATAAACAGGATTTCTAAATTAAAACTATTTTACAAGCAAAATAGTATACTTCTGTAAAAATTTAAAAAAACATGACTGAAGGCAAAATCGGAAAATTACGGCGTAAATTCCGCGTCCTGGTGGCTCCCCTCGACTGGGGCCTCGGTCATGCTACTCGTTGTGTTCCAATCGTAAGAGAATTCCTGGAAAATGATTGCGAAGTTTGGCTGGCCGGTGAGGGTATGCAGGAAAACCTCTTGCGTTCTGAATTCCCGTCTCTTCCCTTTTTACCGTTAAACGGCTATCGTGTTCAATATGCAAAGTCCTCTTTTGGTTTTTTTTCGAGTGTTCTTTTCCAAATACCGAAAATCCTCATTGCAATTGGCCAGGAACATAAATGGCTGAGGGGAGCAATAAAAGAACATGAGTTCGATGCGGTGATCTCGGATAATCGTTTTGGCTTGTCTCATTCCAATGTGCCATCAGTCTTCATTACCCACCAGCTAAGTATAAAAAGTCCTTTGGGGAAATGGAATGAAACAATGTTACGAAGATGGAATTATAACTATATTAATCGGTTTAAAGAATGCTGGGTGCCCGACCTCATTGGAGAAAATAATCTGGCGGGCGAGTTATCCCATCCGGTTAACAACCCTGGCGTACCAGTGAAATATATTGATCTTCTTTCAAGGTTTGAAAAAAAAGAAGGCACAGAAATAAAAAATAGGGTATTGTTCATTTTATCAGGTCCGGAACCACAACGTACCATTCTAGAAAATAAGGTCATAGATGAGATAAGCCATTATCCCGGAACTGCGACTGTTGTCAGGGGATTGCCGTCAGCCCAATCCGTAATTCCATCAACAGGAATGATAAAATTTTATAATCACCTTTCTGCAAAAGAATTTAATGAAGAAATAGAAAAAGCAGACTGGGTTATCAGTCGCTCGGGCTACAGTACGATAATGGATCTCGCAACACTGCAAAAGAAAAGCATTTTGATACCTACACCAGGTCAAACAGAACAGGAATATCTTGCAAAAGATCTTTGCCAAAAGAAAATCGCATATACGGTACAACAAAGAGACTTTTCATTAGATCCTGCGCTTGAGGAGGCAAGAAAACTCAATTACAGGTTTCCCTCGTTGGGAAATTCGGAGGGGCTTCATGCAGCAGTCAAAAGTTTTTTGGAGTTATTATATAAGAGTAAGTAAGTATCTAAACCTTTATTCCCCTTTTCTGAATGTAATGGTGCCAGAAAAGCATGGTTGCGATGGAGCGATAAGGCCTCCATTTCTCAGCTAATTTCAATAGTTCTTCTTGTCTGGTTTCCTTGGGCAGTTGTTTTACTTCTTTTAATGCATTTACCATAGCCAAATCGCCAAGTGGAAAAATATCTGTTCGTTGCAATGCAAAAAGGAGGTAAACATCTACGGTCCAGTCACCGATTCCCTTTATCGTTTTTAGCTGATGGCGAATTTCTGCATCACCAAGATCGTTGATGGTCTTTAGAATGATTTGTTTGGTGACAATGGCATTGGCTAAACACTTTGCATAAACTATCTTTTGCCGGCTGAAATAGCAGGCCTTTAACTCATCGTCTGACAGAGCGAGCAATTTTGCAGGAGTAACGAAGCCAATTCTTTCTTTTAGTTTAATCAGTGCTGCTCTTGCAGAAGCCAGTGAAACCTGCTGCTCAAGGATAATATGAATAAGAGTTTGAAAACTTGCTTTTCTTGTCCAGATTGGTGGATAACCAAATTGTTTTATAATGGAATAAAGATGTTTGTCCTTCTTTGCCAGCTTATCGCAGATGGAGTGAAAATTTTGACCATCAAATGTTAGATGCATTTATCCCTTAGTCTTAAATTTTTCAATTGCGTTTTTTGTGAAAGAACTCAATACCAGTTTCCCACTAATGGCGGCTCTTTCCAATAACAAGTAATCCCAATTCTCCGTTCCCTTCCAGAATATTTTTTTCATTTCAGCCATTGCGGCGGGACTAGAATGAAGCAATGTGTTTGTCAACCTCGAAAGAGATTCGTCCATTCCCTCTGAGGTGGCATGTACCTCTGCAAACAAACCCTTGCGACCGGCCCACTGGGCGCTACGCCACATGCTGGCATCAATTGCCAGTTGCGTGAAGGCGGATGTGCCGATCTTTCGTTCGACAACCGGGCCAACTACAAAAGGGCCGATCCCAATAGTGAGTTCACTTAATTTTATTTCTGCTTGTTCCGTGGCTATAACGTAGTCTGCTGCAGCAACAAGGCCTACACCACCTCCAACACATTTTCCTTGTATGCGGGCAACAATAAACTTGGGACAGGTTCTCATAGCATTGATCACATGCGCAAACCCACTAAAAAACTGCAAACCCTGTTCAGCATTTTGGATTGCTGCCAACTCGTCGAAGGAGGCGCCCGCACAAAATGCTTTGTCTCCTGCAGAACTCAGAACAATAAGTTTTGTTTCGTCATCATTTCCCGCCCTGTGGATGGTTTGCGCCAATTCATCTAAAATTTTTAAAGGCAATGAATTGCTTTGCGGATGAGAAAATTCAATTGTGGTTACGCCATTGTGGAATTCCGATTTCACATACCCGTTGGAGACTTGATGTATCATTGCTTTAATATTTTTGTTTGACCATTGTGAGGATAGTCGCGATTCCAATCTGCTCGTTGGTTTCATCAATTATTTCAACCAACCACCTAACAATTCCTTTTGGGATTTCGGAATCGTCTTTTCTATCCTGGGGGATTTTTTCTTTGCACGTAAATTTTATATGGATTTCTGCACCGGGGTAAACTGGTTTAGTGAATCTTAATTCGTCGATCCCATAATTTAATAAAACAGGGTTCTTTTCGTAACTGTCAACAAATAAACCGGCAGCTGCGCTGATGATGAAATATCCATGTGCCACTTGATTGTCAAACATGGTTCCTGTAAAATCTGTTTCCTTCAAATGCGCATAAAAATGATCACCACTTAAATTTGCAAACCTGTCAATATCCTCAGAAGTAATTAATCGTTTGTTGGTAATTATCTGGTCACCGACCCGTAATTCCTCAAAATACTTTTTGAATGGATGGATGCCGTCATTGTTCCCTTTTGCATTTTGCTGGTAAACCTTCGTAATAGCGGAGATAGTTGTCGGACTGCCTTGTATCGCTACCCGTTGCATATAGTGTTTGACGCCACGAGTTCCTCCCATTTCTTCTCCGCCACCAGCACGTCCAGGGCCACCATGAACTAGCATAGGCAGTGGAGAGCCATGACCTGTACTTTCTTTGGCGCAGTCGGCGTTTAGCACCAATATTCTTCCATGATGGGTGCCTGCATTTATAACATAATCGGCAGCAATGTTGTCATCAGCGGACACGATCGTACTACACAAGGAACCCTTCCCCTTTTTGCTAAGTTCAATCGCCTCCTGCAAGTCTTTGTAAGGCATGATCGTACTGGCCGGGCCGAACACTTCGATTTCGTGCACTGCATCGGAAGTAAAAGGACTTTCATTTTTCAACAGTATCGGGGAAATAAAGGCTCCTTTTTTGGGATCGGCATCAATTACTTCAACACTATCCAGGCTTCCATAAATAATTTGTGAGGATGCCAGTAACTTTTGAACCTGTTGTTTCACCTCCAGGCGCTGTCCCTGGCCAGCTAAGGATCCCATTCTCACTTTTTCATTTAAAGGGTTCCCGATCGTCGTTTGATTCAACGATGATGCAATTGCTTTCCAGGCATCTTCCATTTTATTTTCCGGAACAAAGATCCTGCGAATAGCTGTGCACTTTTGACCTGCTTTGACCGTCATTTCCTTTCGAATCTCTTTTATAAAAATATCCCATTCAGGCATGGAAGGATCTACATCGTCTCCAAGGACAATTGCATTTAACGAATCGGCTTCCATGTTAAAAGGAACAGATTCACTCAAAATTTTTGGATGCGCCCTCAACTTTAATCCGGTAGATTTAGAACCCGTGAATGTTATCACGTCCTGTGACGTTACATGATCAAGCAGATCTCCCGCACTGCCACAGATCAATTGCAGAGCCCCTTCCGGTAAAATGCCCGATGCAATAATTTCCCGTACAACCGCTTCGGTCAGAAAAGAAGTGATAGTAGCCGGTTTGACAACAGCGGGTATACCTGCAAGCCAATTCACAGCGCATTTTTCCAGCATTCCCCAAACAGGAAAATTAAAAGCGTTGATATGAATCGCCACCCCTTCTTTAGAGACTAAAATGTGATGACCCATAAAAGTACCAGCTTTGCTTAACGCTACCGGGTCGCCATCAGTACAATATGGAAGATCAGGAAATTTTCTTCTGAGAGAAGCATTGCTGAATAAATTTCCAAAGCCACCTTCGATATCGATCCAACTATCCAACTTTGTTGCCCCTGTTTTGTAACTGACCTGGTAAAATTTCTCTTTTCGCTCATTGAGATAAATAGCCAATGCACGTAACATTCGTCCTCTTTCGTGAAAGGTCATTCTGCGCAATGCAGGGTTACCAACCCTTCTTCCATAGTCAAGTATTGATGCAAAATCTAAACCTTCTGTCGAGGCAATTGCAATTTCATCGTCGCTCACCGCATCGTGTAAAACCTGGCCATCACCATCACCCGTGATCCATTTACCAGTAATATAGTTGCCCAATTTGTTCATATAGCAAGGTGGGTGTTTTAGGATATCAAAATTAGTCAAAACACTTTAGGCATAGTGTAGTGGTGCAGCCTATATCTTTGCAAAAAATTGATAAATGAAATTTATTGTTCAGGCCTTTCTTATATTCATGTTTGCTGGTTGTAACAACTCAGGTACCTCGACAGATAAAGATGATAAAACCACTCGATCAGCATCGGATAGCCTGATGCACGAAGTATTGAAGCAGCATGACATAGGAATGGCGAAAATGAGCAAAATAGGCGACGCAAAAAATAGAATACAACACAACCTTGATTCTATATCTAAACTTTCCACAGATCTTCAGAAGAAATCCCTACAGTACCGAATGGAATTGGATTCGATGTTTAACAGGCTGATATTCGCTGATCGCGGTATGGAAACATGGATGAATGAATTTAATATGGACTCGCTAAAAAACAACGAGAAAGAACAACTTAAATATCTCGAATCAGAAAAAGAAAAGATTTCCAAAGTGAATGAAGTCATGATCAGCAGTTTGCAAAAAGCCGATTCTTTGTTGAATAAAAAATAGTCAGTTAGTTTGAATCCTCCAATTCACCCCTCGCTCCTTTAAATAATCGATCACAAAATCAAAACAATTTTTATCTTTTCCGACCAATTCAGGTGGAAAAACACCCTTTTCTGTAAAAAGTTTTTTTGCAATTAAATGAACAGCCGCTGTGCAAGTATAGCCTGTCGTGCGGCTCATAGAAGACGTTTTTGTTTTGGCGTCAAAATGGTCAAGCAAATTAAATTCAATGCGTTTGTGATTTTTATTTTTCTCTCCTTCAATGATCACTTTCATTACCGTAAGTTCTTCTTCTTCGGTGCCAAGACGCCAGTCATTGAATAGAATTTTTGAGCAAAATTTTAAAGGCGAGATTTTTGCGCCATCAATTTCAATTTCTTTTTCATCAAAAAAACCGGCTTGCTTTAAGGCAATCACAAATTCCACATGAACCGGGTATCGGAGCGTCTTCTCCTTCATGTTAGGGATATTTGGCATTGTAAATAGCAGGCTTCTAAGGCCGTCTGTATTGAAAGCCTCTAGTGTTCCTACTTCCTCAAAGTCCAAATACTCCCTTTCGCTGAGAGCAGCCTTTGTCACCATAAACCCATTTTCCTTCAACCTGGCAGGTCTCGTGTATTCCTCTATTACATCAACAGGAGAAAAAGGTGCTTTGTATTCAAAAGGTTTTTTCCGGATCTTGGGCAAGCCACCGACATAACACTCGAAGTTGGTAACAACCATTTCTTCATTGTAACGACCGAGGATCAAATTGCTCATACCGGGAGCCACACCGACGTCTGTAATAACAGTGACATTTTTTTCTCTTGCCAATTTATCGAGCTGCAGAACATCTTCGGGAAAAAAGGAGATGTCAGCAACATCTTTCCCGCAATTGATGACTGTTTTTAAAGTCTCAAAACCCATAAAACCGGGAACGGCAGTGACGACGATATCGAATTCTTCCAGCAATTTTGCATATTTGTTATAGTCTTTAAGGTTGGCCTGTCTTACGTGAATGGATGGATTTCTTTCCTTTAGCAACTGAATGCTTTCCTCACTTACATCAAAGGAAGTAACATCAAAGGCTGAAGCCAGATCGATAGCCATCGTTCTGCCTACCATGCCTGCACCAAGAACAGCAATTTTCATTAGTCAGTTTCTAAAACCTCCGGGATGCAAAGATGCGGAAAAAAGTTTCAGAGGCTAAAACGTCGCTGCTTTGAAACATCTGGAACGTTGGAACTTTTGGAACCTCTACAGGCGCTGCAATTTATTCAGTGTTCTTTCATTTTCTACGTTACCTGTATTGAGAGTTGATCCTGGTTCAAACAACATGACTTCACATTCTTCTTTTGCATTGGGTCGATGTTCAGTGCCCTTTGGAACAATAATAAATTCACCCTCATTGACAGTTATTGTTTTGCTCTCAAACTCCATGTCAAAACTTCCTTTCACTACATAAAACAATTCATCTTCCTGATCGTGGTGGTGCCAGACAAAAGGTCCCTTGAACTTTACCAATTTTACCATTTGGCCGTTTAATTCACCGACAATTTTAGGACTCCACTGTTCATTGAATAATGAAAGCTTTTCAGCCAGATTTATTTTTTCCATTTTTTAAAAATGTTATGCATTAGAGTGTCTTAAAACAAAGCGTCCCATCCTTCGGTAAGGACAGGACGCTTACTAACCCGTTCATAGTCTAGTAAAAAAATTGTTCCCTTACAATCTTTCCATCTTTTACTTCGTAAAGGACGATTTCATCCATTTTCTGTCTGCCCATTCCCTTATATGTGCAGTCCATACCCATAGCTACGGCAATATATTTACCGGCTACAATGGGTTCAGAAACCCAACCACCATGCACTTCTTCAACCATATTATTGAAGTCTTCTCCTTTTTTGCGAATGGCATCGATTCCTTTTACGGATTTCATACCGGGTGAATCTTTTGGCTCAATGCTTTCGGCATCATCACTGAAAAGTTCCTGCTGAGCTTCCATCCACTTGTTTTCCTTGAAAAGTTCATGAAGACGGTTAGCTACGTCCTTTGTAGTCATTACTGCTTCCTGGGTTGCCATAATTTAAAATTTATATGGTTAAAAAAATTGGACAGATAAGCTACGATTTTTTAAAGCAATGCAAAAATTAAATTATTATGAAGGTAGAAATTGCGTGATGGAAATAGCTTTATTAAATTCACAAACAGATGATGAAGTTTATTCCATGGCTGAGTCTGTTGGTCATAGGTTGCTCTGTAAGCAAAAACCCTCTTCGCAAAGAGGTAAAGGCGCTCCAAAATGGGACCATCAGAGATGATAGCAGCTACGTATATGCATTACCTTACGAAAACAGAACTTCTCATTTGCTGATACAAGGTTATTTCAGTCATTTTTCTCATAAGGAGCGCGCAGCCCTTGACTTTAAGATGAAAAGAGGAACGAAAATTCTCGCCGCCAGGGATGGTGTGGTTGTAAGGGTAAAGGAAGACGGGAATAAAGGAGGATTAAATAAAAAGTACCGGCCATACGGAAACAATATCGTTATACAACACGCAGACGGATCCCGCGCCGGTTACTGGCACCTCCGCCACAATGGTGCGCTTGTCAATGTAGGCGATTCCGTAAAACAAGGACAAGTAATAGCCTTGAGTGGTAAAACGGGATACGCAGCACTTCCTCATTTACACTTTCTTGTCTGGATATTTAATGCCCATGGTGATTGGCAGCAGGTTCCGACCCGTTTTCAAACATCTAAGGGAATAAAATACCTGCGATCGATGAGGAAGTACCGAAGCACAAACCAATAATCTATTTTTGATAAAATTCTTCTTTGTCGTTACAGGAAATCTGGCAGCAATTTGTTGCAAACATAAAAGAAACACGCTGGCAAGAATGGGTTAGTACTTTGACCCAGATCGCAAGTGTCTGGTATGCCAGAAAAAATAACGTACTTGTTTATCCCACAGGCATCGTCGGAGTTTTATTGGCAGCCTATGTTTATTTTTTTCAAACCGATCCACCTCTGTACGCAGATGCATCTCTGAATATTTATTATTTCATAATGAGCGTTTATGGCTGGTATAACTGGGTCCAGAAAAAAGACGCTGAGCATTACAAATACCCTATAAAATGGTGTACTAAGAATGAATTACTCTTTGGGATTGGCTTCTTCATATTCTTTTGGATAATTATTTATTTGGTTCTTGTCAAATTTACCAATAGTAATACGCCGGTTCTTGACTCACTGGTTTCCGCGTCTGCTGTCACCGCAATGTGGTGGATGGCGAAAAGAAAGATTGAGAACTGGATAGCATGGATATTTTCCAATATAGTTGCTATCCCTCTCAATTTTTATAAAGAGTTAATGCTTTTTACCCTGATGTATATTTTATTCCTGGTGCTGGCATGGTTGGGATTTGTGGAGTGGAAAAAGAAGGCGGCTGTTTAAAAACAACCGCCTTAAATTTGGAATTATCGCTGCTCAATTAGCGATTTATCCTCCTCTTAGCCAATAGGGATCTCCTGGCTTTTTGATTCTTGGCCCGGAGCAATCGGTAAGCTTACCTGCAATACACCGTCAATGTATTTTGCGGTGATTTTCTCTGCATCAACTGTTTCATCCAGGGTAAATGACCTTTCAAATGCTCCCCGGCTGTATTCCCTTCTTACCCAATCGGGCCTTGGAAACCCCTCTGGAGGTAAATAAGAAACGGTGAGGTCATTTCCTTTCACATTAAGGTGAAAATTCTCCCTGATACGACCGGGCGCAAAGACAAGCATTTCGTAGCTGTTCTCCGTTTTGTAAATGTTTACAGCAGCTCTTTGCATGGAACGGATTAGCAGGTGCTGATGTCTGCTTCCGGGATAGGTGCCTTTTGCGGCTTCGCGGGCCATATTATCGCGAAAACCCGCACATGACTGATTGTAGTACATGTTTTTTCTTTTTGAGTTAAAAAATATTGTTTATAAAAGTGCTGACGAATGTCATCTTAAAATATTTTAGTTTGCGCGATCGAACGCACATGTTAAAAAAAATCGTTGCGATAGGACCCGAATCAACCGGCAAAAGCAGCTTATGCAAGCAACTTGCTGAGCACTATGATACCTTATGGTGCCCGGAATATGCAAGAGAATATTTAATGATCCATGGAATGAACTATACCTATGACGATCTGCTGACCATTGCCAAAGAGCAGGTTGAATTAGAAGAAAAATATGAGTCGGAGATCAGGAGCTTAGATCCAAGGGTCAACTCACAATCAAATTCACTGCCTACTCACGGCTCACCCCTAACGACAAAAAATTCACCATTGACCACCCAGGACTCCCTACTCTTCATCGACACCGACATGTATGTAATGAAGGTTTGGTGCGAATTTGTCTTTGGGAAGTGTCACCAGTTTATACTGGATCAAATTGCAAAAAGGAAATACGACCTCTACCTCCTTTGCGATATTGATCTCCCATGGACATATGACAAGTTGCGAGAGTACCCTGATGAAGGACCCCGGCAAAAATTATATGGGATATACAAAACCATTATGCAGAATCAATTGACGCCGTGGATCGAAATAAATGGAAATTATGAACAGCGAGTTCAAAAAGCAATCAATGCTATTCAAGGGTTGATAAGGCAATGACCAGTTCTCAGTATTTTCGTTGTCAATGAGATCATTTCTTCAAAGGCATCATCGCCTCCTATTTTATATCTCATGGATCATTCTGGGGTTAATTCAATCGCGAGCTACAGAGTTATTGGATGATGAGGCTTACTATTGGGTCTATTCAAAATTTTTAGACTGGGGTTATTTTGATCATCCCCCTCTGGTGGCTTTGCTGATAAAGATGGGATACTCCATTTTTCAAAATGAACTCGGTGTTCGTTTATTTTTTCTTTTGCTCAATGTACTTTCATTATTTCTTATCGAACGGTTGATTGAAAAGAAAGGGTCTTTTCTGTTTTATGCGATTGCATTGTCACTGGCAGTACTGCAACTAACGGGATTTGTCGCTGTTCCTGATACTCCCCTGATTTTTTTTACAGCTTTATTTTTTTTGGGTTACAGAAGTTTTCTACGCGACACTTCCTTATTAAATACTTTATTGCTCGGTCTTGTGGTAGCTGCTTTGTTATATAGTAAGTATCATGCGGTATTGATCGTTTTTTTTGTGTTGCTCTCAAATCTGAAGTTATTTCGTTACTATCAAACCTACCTTGCAGGAGTCGTTGCCTTCTTTTTCTTCGCTCCGCATTTGTTATGGCAATATCAGCATGACTGGATCAGTTTCCGATATCATTTATTTGAAAGCAATGTGAATCCCTACAAATTGTCCTTTACTCTTGAATATGTCGGCGGTCAGATTCTGCTAGCGGGACCCCTCGCCGGTGTCATTCTTTTACCTGCTGCATTTTTTTATCGCCCGAAAAATGTTTTTGAAAGAGGACTGAAATTTACTTTCGGTGGTATTTATCTTTTCTTTCTTCTAAGCTCGTTCAGAGGACGAGTGGAGGGAAATTGGACATCACCTGCTATTGTCCCTTTAATTGTTTTAAGTCATCATTTCCTCGCTGACAACTCCGCCCCGATAGCTATCAGGGGACGAAAATGGCTGCTACGGTTATTGCCTGTTACAATGGTCCTTGTTTTGTTTGCGAGAATTGCGATGATCGCCGATATTTTACCTGTCAAAGCAATCAGGCAGCGATATCATGGCTGGAAAGGCTGGCCACAGGTAATGGAAGAAAAAACAAAAAAACTGCCCATTGTTTTTGAGAACTCTTACCAACGAGCATCGAAATACTGGTTTTATACGGGTCAAATGTCTTATTCGTTAAACTATTATAGAGAGCGCAGGAATAATTATAACTTCTGGCCGATTGAAGATTCCTTACTCGGGAAACCGGTTTATATCCTTGACATACATAACCCAGATTCGTTTCAAACAAGCATTCCTGTCGCTATCGGAAACCTGAACTATAAATATGATCCTGCCTTCGCCAGTTTTGCTAAGGTTAAATTTTTTTCTTCGAAAAGAAGCATTAGGAGCAAAGAGAATATTCCTTTCGCAATTGATATACATACAGAGCTTCCGCCAAAATATCATAATTATATCCTTTCACACCCCGAATTAAGAATTGAAATGGTCGTGGGCGTCTTCAATAAGTACGGTTGGTTAGAAGACCTTCCTGTATTTGATAGCTTATATGAGGTGGTACAAAAGCCGGTCAAATTAACTTTTAGTCCGCAGCTGCCAAAGGGAAATTATTATCTCATTTTTGCTATTCTTCATATCGGTACAATTACGGCTACTCACAACAGCGAGAAAATAAAACTTATTATTGAGTGATCATTTTTTTGGCGGATTGGTGTTAATAATTTTTTGAATGTCGGGATCCGACTGCAGGTTATTCATCTGTCGCAATATCCAGCCGGATCTGATGGAGACATATCTTGAAACAGGTTTCACCGAATACCGGCTGGGATTAGGAAGACAAGCAGCGATCAATGCCGCTTCCTGTCTCGATACGTTATTGGCAGATTTATTAAAATATTTTTGTGAAGCTTTTTCGATACCGAAAATTCCATCGCCCATTTCGGCTACGTTCATATATACTTCAAGAATTCTTCTTTTACCCCATATCTTTTCGATCATAAAAGTGAAGTATACTTCCAGCCCTTTTCTGAGCCAGCTGCGGCCCTGCCACAAAAAAA
>Ga0070683_100001884_pt1 | contig 16384 bp, 15 predicted proteins | sample KBSC713LmetaG_FD_64662 | JGI IMG/M metagenome (GOLD analysis project Ga0070683, IMG submission 64662) | Corn rhizosphere microbial communities from Kellogg Biological Station, Michigan, USA - KBS C7.1-3L metaG | ecosystem: Host-associated > Plants > Roots > Rhizosphere ...
CGACGGAGCCGATGCTCTCGCGATTGGCCTTGTCGAACTCGGCGTCGTGCTCCTTGTAGAAGCCCGGGAACGCCTGGCGATCGCGGCTCGGCGGCAGCACGCTGGTGCTCTCGAGCGAGACCATGCGCGGCTCGAGCCCACTCATGCGCTCGTACAGGTACGTGATCCAGCTGCCCTTGCCCATCTCGCCGTCGTTGATCACGTCGACGCCGGCATCGAGCTGACGCTTGACCGCGTCCTCCACGGCCGTCTTCAAAGTCTTCGCGTAGGCGTCCTCGTCGATGGCCTCGCCGCGTGCCTGCGCAGCGTTGAACTCGAGCAGCTCGGGCGGCCTGATCAGGCTCCCGGCATGCGTGGTGAGGATCCTCTCCACCTCTCCTCCCTTCATTGAGACCGGTCGCGCGCGACTGTCCCAGGTGTTGCCGATTTTGTCAACAATCCCCGCGACGGGTTGGCGGCGACGTTCGGGACTTGAGGGGCTCCTGGCCCCTCAACTCCCGATCGTGCCGACCTCGACGGCCCAGTCCCCTTAATGGCCGCTGTAAACGCCCGAGCAGGAGCCCCCCCGCTCAGACCTGCTGCGACGCCAGCTCCGCACCCTCCGCCAGCGCGTGAAGCTTCAGCCACGCCACCTTCGGGTCCACCAGCGAGAACCGGATGAAGGTGTCGAACCCGCAGTCCGTGCCGCCCATCACGCGGTCCTTGCCCACGATCCGCGCCACACGCGCCAGCCGGTCGGCCACCACCTGCGGGTGCTCGATGTAGTTCGACTTCACGTCGATCGTCCCGAGGATCACGATCTTGTCGTCGGGCAGCGGCACCTCCTCGAACACGCGGTACTCGTGCTCGTGCCGCGGGTTGGCGCCCTCGGGGTAGATCGCGTGCGCGTTGACCTTGTAGACCTGCTCGATGATCTCGCGCAGCGGCACGTCCTTGTGGTGCGGGCCGCCGTAGTTGCCCCAGCAGACGTGGAAGCGCACCTTTTCCGGCGGGATGCCGTCGAGCCCGGCGTTCAGCGCCTCGATCGCGAGCGGCAGGTGCTCGTGCCAGTCGCCCACGCTGCTGCCCACCGAGCGGCAGTGGGCGGCCATCGCGCAGTCGGGCGAGTCGATCTGGAGGTTGAAGCCGGCGTCGACGATCGCGTTGTACTCGTACGACAGCGCGTCGGCGAGCGCTCCCAGGTAGGCCTCGTGCGAGCCGTAGTGCTGGTCGGGATAGTTGAACGCGATCTGCCCCGGGCTCACCGCCCCCATGAACGCGCCGGACGGGTCGCTGTCCCCGAGCGCGGCCTTCAGGCGCTCGATGTCCTTGTGCACCGCGTCCTTGTCCTTCAGCTCCACGGGACCGGTGCAGTTGGAGAAGACCACGTGCGCCATCGAGTCGGTGGCGAACAACCGCATCGCGAGCTCCGGGAAATCGGCCACGTCGTCGGCCTGGAACTCGGAGCGTCCCTCGAAGCCGGTGAAGCGGTCGCCCACGTAGGTGCTGAAGCCCGTCTTCGAGAGCTCGCCGTCGCTCACTACGTCGATGCCTGCGTCGCGCTGCTTCTGCACGATCTCGGCAACCGCCGAGTCGAGCCGGGCCTCGAGGGCCGCGTCGTCCACATCGGCGCCGTCCATCCGCTTCCAGATCATGTCCGCCAGATCGTCCGGGCGCGGAAGGCTTCCGGCGTGAGTCGTGCGAATCCGTCCGTTGCTGCCAGCCATATCGAGTCCTCCACGAGTCGGAGTCGTGCGCTGTCACTGAACACTCAGCGTGCTCATTCGGCGCGCGGAGTGCGTCGGAGCGTACACCATTGCTTGACACAGGTGGAGAAGAATGACTACCCTTCTGCGCCTCATGGCCGAGGGCGCAGTTGTCATCGTGGGTGGGACAGCCGGCATTGGGCGCGAACTTGCGCGCAGCTATGCCGACGACGGCCGCCAGGTCGTGATCACCGGGCGCGACGCGGGCCGAGCGCAGTCAGCGGCGGAGGAGCTGGGCGGGGAAACCAGCGGCGTCGCGTTCGACCTCGCCGACCCGCATTGCATCGCCGATGCGCTTGCGGACGTGGGCACGGTTGACCATCTGGTGCTCTCCGCGATCGAGCGCGACGTGAACAAGGTGCGCGAGTACGACATCGACCGCGCGATCCGTCTGGCGACGCTGAAGCTCGTCGGCTACACCGAGGTCCTGCACTGCCTGCATCCCAAGCTGCACGACGACTCGTCGGTCCTCCTCTTCGGCGGCTTGGCGAAAGAGCGGCCCTATCCGGGCTCGACCACGGTGACGAGCGTCAACGGCGCAATTGAGACGATGGTGCGCACGTTCGCCACCGAGCTCGCCCCCGTGCGCGTGAACGCGATTCACCCGGGCATCGTCGGCGACAGCCCTTACTGGGAGGGCAACGACGCCGCGATCGAGGCCACCAAGGCGCGCACCCCCACCGGCAGGCTCGCGACGATGGCCGACGTGTCGGACGCCGCGCGCTTCCTGCTGGAGAACCGTTCCGTGAACGGCGTGAACCTGGCCGTCGACGGCGGCTGGGTGATCCTCTAGGCGCTCTAGACGCGCCGCTGTCGCGCCCAGGCGTCGATGCCCACCGCGAGCAGCATGATCGCGCCCAGCGTGATCTGCTCGTACAGCGGGTTGAGCCCGAGCAGGTCGTAGCCGTTGCCGATCAGGGCGATGAACAGGACGCCCACCACCGTCCGCCACACGGCACCCTCGCCGCCGAGGATGCTCGTCCCGCCCACCACGATGCCGGCCAGCACCGTGAACGTGAGCGCGTCCCCCGATCCCGACGCCGATTGCGCGCTGAGCACACGCGAGGCGTCGATGACTCCGGCGAGCCCCGCGGCACCGCCGCTCAGCATGAAGCTGACCACCCGCGTGCGGTTCACGTGCACCCCTGCGATGCGCGCCGCCTCGGCATTCCCGCCCGCCGCGTACATGTAGCGGCCAAGCGTCGTGCGCGCCAGGAACAGGCCGAGCACGATCACCGCGATCAGCATGATCCAGATCGACGTCTTCACGGTGATGAATTCGCTGCGGGCGAGCTTGCCGAAGCCCTGGTGGTTGAAGAGGACGACCAGGTTGCCGTGTGTGATCAGGCTCGCGATGCCGCTGATCACGAACGACATGGCGAGCGTCGCGATCAGCGCGTTGATGCGGAAGTACGTGGCCACGATGCCATTGACCACGCCCACCACGAAGCCGCATAGGACGCCGATGATGATCGCCGGACCAGGCGCCATGTGCTGCGCGAGCTCTGCCGCCACGACGCCCGCGAGCGCGTAGACCGCGCCAACCGAGAGGTCGATCCCGCCCGCAACGAGCACGAGCGTTCCGGCCGCCGCGATGATCAGCACCGCTGACTGCTGGTCGAGGATGTTGAGCAGGTTCGGCTTGGTCGCGAAGGACGAACTCGCGATGCTCAAGACGATGAACAGGATCACGAACGGGATCACAATCCCGGCGGCGCGCAGCCTCCCTTCCGCGGCGCCCCGGGCCCCGGCATCGCGGAGGCGGGCGAGGTCAAAGCGCGAGGTCTCGGTCGGGCTCTGCGGCGTGGTCGCTGGGTTCTCCGACGGGGCCGTGGTGCTCTCTTGACTTGACATCAGGCAGCCTCCTCCCGCTCTGAGAACGCGGCCGCGAGCACGGCCGACTCGGTGATCTCGTCGCCAGTCAGCTCGGCGACGAGCCGCCCGCGCCGCATCACGAGCACGCGATGTGCGAGCCCGAGGATCTCTTCGAGCTCCGATGAGATCAGGAGCACACCCATGCCCCGCTCGGCAAGCGACACAAGCAGGTCGTAGATCGCGCGCTTGGCGCCAACGTCGACGCCGCGCGTGGGCTCGTCGGCGATCAGCACGCGGGGACTGCACATGAGCATCCGCGCGAACAGCACCTTCTGCTGGTTGCCTCCCGACAGCGACCCGACCGGTGCGCCGTAGTTCGCGGTCTTGAGCGCCCAGCCGTCGAGGATCTCGCGGCAGGCCGCGCGCTCGGCCTTTCGCTGGACGATGCCGGCCTTGCTGTACGCCCGGAGACTCGACAGGCTGACGTTCTCGACCACCGAGCGACCGAATAGGAGCCCCTGCTCCTTACGGGACTCCGGGATCATCGCCAGCCCCCGCTGAAGGCTTCCGGCGGGACCGCCCTCCTGCGCCGCTCCACCCCCGAGTTCGACCGCACCGGCACTGCGCCGGTCGACGCCGAAGATCGCACGCGCCAGCTCGCTGCGGCCCGCGCCCACGAGTCCCGCGATCCCCACGATCTCGCCCTCGCGTACCTCGAGCGAGGCCGCGGCCACCCCGGTCGCGCTCACGTCACGGACCGACAGCGCCACGGGGGCGTCCGCACTCAGCGCCGGCTTGTCGGGGAACGCGGCGCCCAGCGGGCGGCCGAGCATGCCCTGGATCAGTGAGTCCTCGCTCTCGGCGTTCGCCGGGCTTGTGCGCACGAGCTTCCCGTCGCGCAGAATCGTCACCGAGTCCGCAAGCTCGAGCACCTCACGCAGGAAGTGCGAGACCAGCAGGATCGTCTTGTTCGACCTCGCCAACGAGCGAATGATCTCGTGCAGCCGCTCGGTGTCCGGCCCGCTGAGCGCGGCCGAGGGTTCGTCCATCACGATCAGCTCAGCGTCGCGCGAGAGCGCACGCAGAATCTCAACCTGCTGCTGCTCGGCCGGGCGCATACGGCCGGCGACGCGGTCTGCAGGCAGGGTGAATCCTGCGCGCTCAGCAAGCTGCTCGTACTCCTTGCGGAGTGCCCCTCGCCTCACCCAGCCGGCCTGCCGCGGCTCAGCACCCAGGAACACGTTCTGCGCCACGGACAGCTGTGGCACCACGGCGAGTTCCTGGGCGATCATCGCGATCCCCCGATCGAGCGCCTCACGCGGCGAGCGAAAGGCAACCTCCTCGCCGCGCAGCCGCACGATGCCCTCATCCTGCGCGAGGACACCCGCGACGATCTTCCCCAGTGTCGACTTGCCCGCGCCGTTCTCGCCCACAAGCGCGTGTATCGAGCCTGTGGGGATGCTCAGCGAAACGTCATCGAGCGCGCGCACGCCCCCGAAGTGCTTCGAGATCCGCTCGACCTCGATATGTGCCGGACCCGGCTCCTGCACTACGCCTCGTCAGCCGAGGTTCGCTCGTTCCACCATTCGCGGAAGTCGGAGCACAGCCCGTCGTTGGTGAGAACGACGATGAAGATGCCGTCGAGTTCGATCTCGAGATCACCCGGGACCTTGAACTTGCAGTTCCAGTGGGCGACCCCGCCCGAATCAACGGCGCCGAGCGCCGTCGAGGTGAACCGCACGTCACTCTGCGCGGCCGTGACTTCGGCCCACCGAGCCCGGATCGCCTCGCGACCGCGCATGGGTTCCTCGTATGGGCCCCAGGCGTACGTGCCGTCCTCGGTGAAGAGCGCCGCGGCGCCCTCCGGATCCTTCTCCTCCCAAACTCGCTTGTAGGCGTCGAGCCACGTCGAGAGCGCGGCGGTACTCGTGCTCATCGTCCTCCGATCTCGGGAACCGCTTGCAAAACGACGGGATCCCGCCGCGCCGGGCGCGAGCCCGGGGCGCGGCGGGAGGCCGTCGGCAGGCCTTGGTCTAGCCGGGCCATTCCGCGTGGAATTGGCTGGCGTTGGCCTTGGTGATCACACCGTTGCCCGGCAGCTGGTTGACGGCGTTCACGGCCGGGAAGTCCTTGCCCGTCCGGATCGCCTGAATCAGCTGCTGGGTGCCGAGCCGGCCCTCCGTGGCCGGGTTCTGGGCCACGTCGCCGTACCAGGCACCCGACTGCACACCCTGCACCGCGGCAGCCGAGCCGCCGTAACCCACCAGGATCACCTTCTTCTTCCCGATCGCCTGGGTCGCACCCTCGATGCCCTGATCTGCGCCGACGATCAGGTTGAGATTGGGCTGGGCCTGGAGCATGTCCTGCGTCGCCGCGAGGCCCTTGGCCGGAGTGAAGAAGCTCTGCCCCTCGGCCACGACCTTCACCGGCGAACCCGCGATCGCCGCGTTGAACGCCTTGCGGATCGCCACATCGAGCGCGGAGGCCTTGATGTCGTACAGGTAGCCCGTGTTGCAGGGGTTCAGGTTGTTCTGCTGGCATGCCTGGACGACGAGCTTGCCGAGCTTCGTGCCGATGTCCGTCGGGACGAACGTGACGTTCACGGACTGCCCCTCAACCTGCTTGGCGACCGTGTCGAGCTTCGGTCCGAGGATCTGGTCGATGTTGGCGACCTTGACCTTCTTGCTGATCGCGTCCTGAGCCGGCGTGATCAGGTTGGTGCTCTCGATCGGCTGGAGGATCACCCCGTCGTAGCCGCCCTGGGTGATCACGTTCTGCAGCTGCGAGAACTGCTTGTTCGGATCGTTGTTGGCGTCGAAGACGGTGATCTTCGTGTTGTTATCGCCCGCGACCGCCTGCGCGGCGGCCAGCATCGGCGCGTCGTAGCTGTTCGCGACAGCGAACGAGAGATAGGCGATCTTCAGCTGCTTGCCTGCGTTCGCGGTCGTGCTGGAGCTGGAGCTCGAGCTGCTCGACGACGAGCCACAGGCGGAAACGAGCAAAACGATCGCCAGCACGGCAGCGGCCGCGCCCCAGGTGCGTTTCACTTTTAGCCACTCCCTCCTTCCGCGCACGCGGTGCGTGGCGCGGGGCCAGTCATGGGGATCCGAGCATCCACCATGCGTTCAGTGATGGTAAACACATTGGCCTTGGAGGGTCAAGTGCAGCTGAAATCGTTTAGCGGTTCTTCACGAAGCTGACATGTCGACCGCCCAGACATTCACCGGCTCGAACGTCACCACGACGCGGCTTTGCCCGGGCCCGTCGTGCTCGCGGAGGTTGGCGCCGCCGTACTTGGCGCCGACCTTGTCCGCGAACTCGTAGTCCGGATCCGGCTCGATGCGGGCGTTCCCCTTGACCGACAGGTAGCGATACGGGTTCTTCAGGTCGAGGAGGAGCACGTTGCACCGAGGACGCGCCTTGAGGTTCTTCGTCTTGAGGCGCGAGTCGTTGAGCGAGGTCTTGAGCTCGCCGTCGTCGTACAGGAACCAGAGCTCGCTGACCTGCGGATAGCCATCCGACCCGAGCGTGGCGAGCGTGGCCACCTCGGCGTCGAGCAGGTCCTTGTGCGAAGCGGGGAACTCTGTCATCCGTCGTCACCTTCCTGTTGGAGTTGCGTGAGCCAGCCGGCCGACGCGTCGGAGACGCGCGGTTCGATGCCCAGCTCACGCAGGAGCGCCGAGGCGTCCCGCACCTCATGTACCCGCCTGGCGGCGTGCTTGCGGCTTCCTGTCTCGAGCCGCTCGAGCAGCGCGGCGTCGGCGGCGGTGAGCGCGGCGGCTATCTCCTCGCGCAGCCAGTCCTCGCAGCCGGCGGCCGCGGCAGCGCTGAGCGCCTCTATTGCCGCGGCGGCCAGGCCCTTCATGAACACGCTGCGGAGCAGCTTGCGCACCGCCGCCTGACCGGGCTCTGCGCCCACCACCTCGACGGGCATCCCGAGGACGCTCATCCGTTCCGCGAACTGCTCCGCCCCGCTGCCCGAAACGAGCGCCGGCGTCCGAACGCCGCGGCCCGGCACCGGCGCCATCAGCGCGACGTCGGCGAACAGCGCGCCGCTCGGCTCGATCACCGCGGCCAACTCCCGCTTGAGCGGAGCGCCGGCGGAGTTGAGATCGGCGAACAGCTGGCCCTCGCCCAGCGAGCCGGCCACCGAGCGAGCGGCAGGCAGCGCGGCGTCGCCCGAGTTCACGCTGAGCACGAGCTCGGCGCCTGCCACGGTGGCCTCCGGCGAGTCGGCGCGCGGGACGCCGTCGGCCACGCCCGGGCGCGGGTCGAACCCGAGCAGGCGGGCCCCGGCCTCGATCAGGTCGCCCGCGATCGCCGCGCCGGCCTCGCCGAGACCGAGCACCGCGACCGACACGGGCTCAGGCACTAGTCCCCCCAGACCTCCGCGGCCGTCTCCACCACCAGCTCGAGCTTGCGCGCCTGGTCATCGCGCGTGAGCCTGTTGCCCTCGACCGTGGACGAGAAACCGCACTGCGGCGACAGGCACAGCTGATCCATGTCCACATACTGCGAAGCCTCTTCGATCCGGCGCTTGAGCAGGTCCTTGTCCTCGAGCTCGGGCCGCTTGGTGGTGATCAGCCCGAGCACCACCATTTTCCCTTCCGGCACGAAACGCAGCGGCTCGAAGGTGCCGGAGCGCTCGTCGTCGTACTCGAGGAAGAAGCCGTCCACCTGCAGGTTCTGGAAGAGCGCCTCGGCCACGAAGTCGTAACCGCCCTCCGCCACCCACATCGACTGGTTGTTGCCGCGGCACATGTGAGTGGTGATCGCGAGGTCGTCCGGGCGCTCGCCGATCGCGCGGTTGATGTTCGAGATGTACTGCTCGTGCAGGTGGTCGGGGTCGCCCCCGATCTCGAGGATGTGCTCGCGCTGCGCCGGGTCGTTGATGTAGGCCAGGCTCGTGTCGTCGAGCTGGAGGTAGCGGCAGCCGAGGTCGTGGAGCCGGTGCATCTCGTCGTTGTACGCCTTGGTGAGGTCCGTCCAGAAGTCGTCGATGTTCGGGTAGACGTCCTCCTTGATCGCGGAGTTGCCCCCGCGGTAGTGGACCATGCTCGGCGAGGGAATCGTGAGTTTCGGGACCTGTCCGTCGACCTGGTCGCGCAGGAACTCGAAGGCGTCGCCGAAGATCGTCTCCTTCAGCTCCACCCTGCCGTCGACGCACATCGCGGGCGGCGCGTAGTCGTACTCGCCCTTGTCGTCCTTGAAGTGCACGTGGATGCTCTCGCCCGCCATCTGGGTCACGCCGCCGAGCGAGTAGATGAAGTCCATGTGCCACGAGTGGCGGCGAAACTCGCCGTCGGTGGCGTCTTTCAGGCCGACGTCCTTCTGCATCTGCACGATCTCGCGGATCGCGTCGTTCTCCACCGCGTGCAGCTCGTCGTCGTCGATCGTTCCGGCGGCGTGGTCCTCGCGCGCCTTGAGCAGCGCGGGCGGCCGCAGCAGGCTGCCGACGTGATCGGCGCGGAAGGGTGGTTTGGTGCGTGCTGACATAGACCTCTCTCCTTCGAGAGCCCCTAGGGGTGCTTGCATACAACGGTGCTTGAGTCCAGCGCGGGGACGCCTGGGCAAGAACATCCCGACCCGGCAGTTTCTATCGCATCTGCATACAGGCGGTCGCGGGAGTGCAGAATGCCGGACGTGGCCGGCACCGAGCTACTCACGCTGAAGGGCGAGATCGAGGCGACGTTCGCACCGGATGCGGGCATGGTCGGCTGCTCGCTGCGGCACCGTGGCGAGGAGCTGCTCGGCCAGCGGAGCGGGCTCGACGCGTACAGGGAACGCGGCAAGACGATGGGCATCCCGCTGCTCTACCCGTGGGCCAACCGGCTCTCGACGGAGCACTTCGAGGTCGCCGGGCGTGAGGTGGTGCTCGACGACGCGCCGTCGCGAGATCCCAGTGGGCTTCCCATCCACGGCCTGCTCGGCGGGGCGAACGGCTGGCGCGTGGAGGAGCTCGACGGCGAGCGGCTGAGCGCTTGGTTCGAGTTCCACGAGCGCCCGGGATTTCCGTTCAGCCACACGCTCCGCCTCGGCGCGCGGGTGTCCGGCGCAAGGCTCAGCGTCACGCTCACGGTGCTGGCCGGCGGGGGCGCGCCCGTGCCGGTCTCGTTCGGCTTCCATCCCTACCTCCGGCTGCCGGACGTCGAGCGCAGCAACTGGGAGATCGACGTGCCGGTGCGCGAGCGGCTGCTGCTGGACGACAGAGGCATTCCCACCGGCGAGCGCGAGCCCGCCGAGGTGGCGTCGGGCCCACTCGGCCAGCGCACCTTCGACGACGCCTTCACCGCGCCGCCTGGCGGCGCCCCGTTCGTGCTCGCCGGCGGCGGCCGCCGCATCGCGCTCACGTTCGACAGCGGCTACTCGTACTCGCAGCTGTTCGCGCCGGCCAACGACGACGTGATCGCGTTCGAGCCGATGACAGCGCCCACCAACGCGCTCGTCAGCGACGACGCCTTGCGTGTGCTCGAGCCGGGCCAGGAGTACGAGGCCACGTTCTCGATCGAAGTGACCTGAATCGGGCTTCCCCCCCAGCCGGCTCTCAGGAAGTTCCCAGGGTTTGCGCCGACAATGGACGCGTGAGCGACAAGGTGCGCATCCTCGTCGTCGATGACGAGCCGAACATCCTCGACGTGATCTCGATGGCCCTGCGCTTCCAGGGCTTCGAGATCGAAACGGCGGCCAACGGCCGCGACGCCCTCTCGGCGGTCCGCTCGTTCCAGCCGCACCTGATGCTGCTCGACATCATGCTGCCGGACATGGAGGGCTTCGAGGTGGCGCAACGCCTGGGCGCGGAGCGCGCCGGCCTGCCGATCGTCTTCCTCACTGCGCGCGACACCACCGAGGACAAGGTGCGCGGCCTCACGATGGGCGGCGACGACTACGTGACCAAGCCCTTCAGCCTGGAGGAGCTGGTGGCGCGAATCCGCGCGATCCTGCGCAGGTCGGGGCTCGACGGCGACGAGTCGAGCCGGGTGACGTTCGACGATCTCGAGCTCGACGACGAGACACGGGAGGTGTCCCGCGGCGGCAGGCACATCGAGCTGACCGACACCGAGTACAGGCTTCTCCGCTACCTGATGCGCAACCCGCGACGCGTGCTCACCCGGGCGCAGCTGCTCGACCACGTGTGGAGCTACGACTTCGGTGGCGACGCCCGCGTGCTCGAGACCTACATCAGCTACCTGCGCAAGAAGGTGGACTCAGGAGGCACGCCGCTGATCCACACCGTGCGCGGCGTGGGCTACTCGCTCCGGCTGCCGAGGAGCTAGCTGTGTCGCTGCGCGCGCGGCTGATCGTCGGGCTGCTGGTGCTGGCGGCCGTCGGGATGATCACGCTCGCGGCCGTGACGTACGCCGAGCAGCGCTCGCAGCTGTACGACCGGGTGGACCAGCAGGCGCAGGCCGCGGAGGCGCCCGTGTCCGCCAAGCTAGACGCGAACGGGGCGAACGTGCGCGACTCGTCCGATGACCACCCCGACCTGAGGGGCGGGCCGCCGCCCGGGGACGACCATCCGTATCACGGGCCACGTGACGCGCTGCCGGCCGGGTACGCCGTGGGGCAGCGGCGGGATGCGAACGGCAATCCGGTTGGACCGAGCGTGACGGTCAAGGGCGCGGGACAGCAGACCCTGGCGGCGCCGCGCTTTCCGAAGACCGTGTCGCCAGGTCATCCGGTCACGGTCAAGGCGGCCGGCGACTCGGGACTTCACTACCGCGTCTACGCGTTCGCCACCCTCGACCAACCGGGCACCACGCTCATCGCGATCCCGCTCAACGATGTGACCGGCACGCTCCACCATCTGCTGCGCGTGGAGGCGCTCGTGATCGTCATCGTGCTGGCGGCGCTCGCGGCGCTGTCCTGGTTCCTGGTCCGCATCGGCCTACGACCGCTCGACCGCATGGCCGCCACGGCCGGCGCCATCGCCGCGGGCGACCTGTCGCACCGCGTCGAGGAGACGGACCCGCGCACCGAGGTGGGCCGCCTCGGCGCCTCGTTCAACAACATGCTCGGCCAGATCGAGAAGGCGTTCGCCGAGCGGACCGCAAGCGAGAATCGCCTGCGCCGCTTTCTGGCCGACGCATCGCACGAGCTACGCACGCCGCTCGTGTCGATCCGCGGCTACGCGGAGCTGTTCCGCATCGGCGCTGCGCGCGAGCCGGACGAGACCGAGAAGGCGATGCGCCGGATCGAGAAGGAGGCGCAGCGGATGGGCGTGCTGGTGGAGGACATGCTCACGCTCGCGCGGCTCGACGAGGTGCGCGAGGCGGTGCGCGAGCCGGTGGAGCTGCGGCAGATGGCGGCGGACGCCGTGGAAGATGCGCACGCGGTGGATCCCGAGCGCTCGATCGAGCTGATCGCGGAAGCACCCGTCACGGTGCACGGCGATCCCCACCAGCTCCGGCAGATCCTGGCCAACCTCCTGCGCAACGCGCTGACGCACACGCCGCCCGGTACCGCCGTGGAGGTGCGGGTGTCGAGCGAAGGCGACGATGCGCTGCTCGAGGTTCGAGACCATGGCCGCGGCCTACCGCCGGGCGACCCTTCCGACCTGTTCGAGCGCTTCTGGCGAGCGGAGAAGGGACGTGAGCGCGGGCCCGGCGGCGCGGGCCTCGGACTGGCGATCGTCGCGGCGGTGGCAGACGCTCACGGCGGCAGCGTTAGCGCGTCGAACGCGGACGGCGGCGGAGCGTCGTTCGTGGTCCGGCTGCCGGCGCATCGGCCCGCGGCGGTGGCGGGCGCCCTTCGCTCATGACCGTTGAAGCGGCGGCACCCTCTACGACCTCTCGGGTAAGGCGGGCGCGCTGCTGGCGAGCTGAGGTCCGCGCTCGATCACGAACGAACGGAACAGCTCGGTGACGGGCGAGCGGTAGCGCTGCTCGTCCCAAGCGATGCCGAGACTGCGGACGGCGGTGGGGTCGCTGAGTTCGATGTGCACCCCGCCGCGCGCAAGCTCGCCCGCACCGTGCAGCGGAGGCACGACAGCCACGCCCAGGCCCGCGGCCACGAGCGCCCGCGCGCTCGCGATGTCCTCGGCCTCGAAGCCGCTCTCCGGCTCGAAGCCTGCCTCGCGGCAGAGATCCTCCACGAGGTCGCGAAAGTCGAACGCGTGCTTGAGCATCACGAAGCGCTCCTTCGCCGCCTCGGCCAGCCGCACGCGCCGGCGCCCGGCGAGCCGGTGCCCCGGCGGGACCACGAGCTGCAGCCGCTCGCGGCCGAGGGCTTGCCACTGGAGCTCGGGATCGCCGGGGCGCGGCGTGATCAGGAGGTCCATCCCCCCATCGCGCAGTGCTCCCACGAGCGGGCCCACCGCATCCTGGTGGAGCTGGAAGCGCGGCCCGGGATGCTCGTCTCGGAACGCGGACACGAGCGCCGGCACGAGCCAGGTGCTCAGCGTGGGCGCGAACCCGAGCGAGACGAGCCCCTGCTCGCCGCCCGCCATCTCCTCGAGCGCCCGGCGCCCCGCGTCGAGCTCGCCGAGGGCGCGGCGCACGTGGTCGAGATACAGCTTGCCGTAGCGGTTGAGGCGCAGCGTGCGGCCACTGCGGTCGAACAGGTCGACACCGAGCTCGCGCTGTAGACGGGCCAGCGCCCTCGACAGAGCGGGCTGGCTGATGTGCAGCTCGGCGGCGGCCTGGGTCACCCGCCCGCGCTCCGCAACGGTCACGAACCAGCGCAGCTCGTCGACGTTCATTGATGCTCCAACAGCATGGATCTAGTTTAAAAGATGCATTGGACTCATGCGGGTCGAGTCCGTAACCTCGACGGCAGAGTGATCGCAGAACGTCGGCCTTTCGCCGGCGTCACCGCGGTCGCATCTCTCCCCTCCCTCCGCAGTAACCCAGCTCGCCGGCCCCGCGCCGGCGAGCAGGGCATGCCCAACACGACGTTTGCGTCTTCCGGCCTCGGTAACGATGCTCACATGGCAAGGACGCACACAGTGGACGAACGGCGCGCACCCGACGGACCGACAGAGCTCCGAACCCGCTCCTGGTTAGGCGTGCTCAAACGCACGGTCAAGGAGTTCCAGGCGGACAACCTCACCGACTGGGCGGCTGCGCTCACCTATTACGGCGTGCTCGCGATCTTCCCGGCCCTGGTCGCGCTCATCTCCGTTCTCGGCCTGATCGGCCACTCGGCCACGCAGCCGCTCCTCGACAACCTGAACACGCTCGCGCCGGGCCCCGGCAGGCAGATCTTCACCAACGCGATCACCAACCTCCAGAAGAGCCAGGGCGCGGCCGGTCTCCTGTTCTTCATCGGTATCGGCGCCGCGATCTGGTCGGCGTCCGGATACGTCGGCGCCTTCATGCGCGCGTCCAACGCAATCTACGAGATCGAGGAAGGACGCCCGATCTACGTCAAGCGGCCCGTGCAGCTGCTCATAACCGTGGTTCTGCTGATCCTCGTGGCGATCAGCGCTGTGGCCGTCGTCGTCACCGGCGGTCTGGCCAAGCGGGTGGGCGATCTCGTGGGCGTCGGCAACACGGCGGTGAGCGTCTGGGACATCGCCAAGTGGCCCGTGCTGATCCTCGTCGTGGCCTTCATGTTCTCGATCCTCTACTGGGCGGCGCCCAACGTGAAGCAGCCCGGCTTCCGCTGGCTCACCCCTGGCGGCGTGCTGGCCGTGCTCCTGTGGATACTGGCCTCCGCTCTGTTCGCTCTCTATGTGGCCAACTTCAGCTCCTACAACAAGACCTACGGTGCGCTAGGCGGCGTGATCGCCTTCCTCGTTTGGCTCTGGATCTCTAACATCGCGGTCCTGCTCGGGGCCGAGCTCAACGCGGAGCTCGAGCGCGGGCGACAGCTCGAGGCCGGAGTGCCGGCCAAGGAACGCATTCAGGTGGAGCCCCGAGCCGAACCAAAGGAGCGCTGAGTGAAGCTTCTGTTCCTGCCGTTCAGCATCGTGGGCGGTCTGATCGCCGGATTCGTGTCGAAGAAGCTGTTCGAGCAGGTCTGGGGACTGATCGACGACGAAGAGCCGCCCGAGGCCAAGCACCGCGAGATCTCGATCGCCAAGATGGCCGGAGCGCTGGCCCTCGAGGGCGCGATCTTCCGGGTGGTGCGCGGGCTAGCGGATCATCAGAGCCGGCGCGGCTTCGCCAAGGTCACCGGCTCCTGGCCGGGCGAGGAGGAGCCCGAGCCGGAGTAGTCGCCCGCCTGGAGGGTGGCGCAGAACGCCGCCACCACGGCGGGGTCGAACTGTGTGCCCGCGCAGCGGGCGAGCTCGATCAGCGCCTCGTCGTGTGAGAGCGCAATGCCGTACGGGCGCGCCGAGATCATCGCGTCGTAGGCGTCGCACACCGCGACGATCCGGGCCGCCAGCGGGATGTCCTCGCCGCGGAGGCCGTCGGGGTAGCCGTCGCCGTCCCAGCGCTCGTGGCTCGCGCGCACGTACTCGCCCACGCGCGCGAGCGCAGGCGCGGCCGAGATGATCCGCTGGCCGATCACGGTGTGCTGGCGCATGAACTCCCACTCGCTCTCGTCGAGCGCGGCGGGCTTGCCGATGATCGCGTCCGGGATCGCGATCTTTCCCACGTCGTGCAGCTGCGCCGCATGCGTGAGCTGCTCGAGGTCCTCGCCCGCAAGCCCCATGCGCTCCCCCACCGCCGTCGCGAGCCGCGCCACGTCGTCGCCGTGCTCGCCCAGCTCCGGCACGCGCTCGGTGAGCACCTGGACGAGCACGTCGCTCGACTGGCGGCCGGCCGACGCGCGCGTCCCGTTCTTCTCGGCGTACATGCGCTGGTCCGCGATGCGCAGGGCATCCGTGGTGGCCTCGGCCTCGTCGGGCAGGAGCACGGACCCGTATGAGCTCGTGACCGTGAACGCGTCGCCCACTTCGGACAGCGCCGCCGCCACGAACAGCTCGTACTCGAGCCGCCGCTCCTCGCCGGGGCTCGGCGCGATCACGCAGAACTCGTCGCCACCCAGGCGGTAGGCGGTGGCTTCCGGCCCCACGGCGTCGCGTAGTTGGCCACCCAGGCGCTCGAGCAGCGAGTCACCGACGATGTGTCCATAGGAGTCGTTGTAGTCCTTGAAGCCGTTCAGGTCGAGCAGCATGAGCAACGACGGGCGCCGCTCCTCCAGCACCGCCGCCAGATCGGCCAGCAGCCTGCGCCTGTTGGCCAGGCCGGTGAGCGAGTCCGTGAGCGAGATCTGCTCCAGCTCGCGCTGCGCGTTGTGCATCCGCAGGCGCACGTTCTCGTTGAGCCGCCATGCCATCACGCCAGCCGCGCCGGCAAGGGTCACGAACAGCGAGTGGATGATGGCCCACTTCCAGGGGTGCTCCCAGGCGTCGGGACGGTTGTAGACGTCGTGCGGCTCGATCGTCCCCATCACGCCGTCATGCAGAAGCACGAAGGCGATCGCCAGCAGGAACACGGTCCAGTCCTCGTAGATCGTGAGCACCACGATCACCACGAAGAACGAGAAGTGCATCTCGATCATGCCGCCGGACATGTGGATGAGAAGCGCGCAGGCGGTGAGCAGAGCGAGCGAGACGGCCGCCGTGCGTACCTTGCGGCCGAGCCGCGGTGCGCCGGCGAGAGTCGCCAGCGGAACGATCGCCGCTAGGTGTGCGCCGGTGTGCCACGCGGGGTAGCCCTCCGCCACGCTGTACACGGAGAGCACCGGGAGGCACGCCCAGGTGGACCAGACGAGCGCCCTGTGGCGGCGCTCCCAGTCCTCGGCCGGAAGCGTGCCGCCGCGTGGCAGCGCCCGGCTCACCGCCGCGTAGCCCTGACGCAGGATTCCAGTGATCTGGTGCACCGTTCCGGTTGATCGACTGTGCGACTTGTCACTTGAACGGTGAGCCGCTGGGT
>Ga0070683_100001887_pt1 | contig 16371 bp, 15 predicted proteins | sample KBSC713LmetaG_FD_64662 | JGI IMG/M metagenome (GOLD analysis project Ga0070683, IMG submission 64662) | Corn rhizosphere microbial communities from Kellogg Biological Station, Michigan, USA - KBS C7.1-3L metaG | ecosystem: Host-associated > Plants > Roots > Rhizosphere ...
GGCGGCCGGTGCGCGCTCGAGCACGCCGGCGGCAGAACCGCCAGGAGCGCGCCGAGCCTCGCCGCCGCAAGCGCCGGCTCCGCCGCCATCGATGCGCTCGCCTACTTGCGGCGGGCCCGCGCCTGCTACGCGCGGTGGGGCGCGCAGGCCAAGCTCGACCAGCTCGCGGGGGTGTTCGACGAGGCGCCGAGGCCCGCCCGGCCGGCCCAGCCGGTCGACCAGCTCGACCTGCTCAACGTCGTCAAGGCGTTTCAAACCATTTCCGCGGTACTGGACCTCGACAAGCTCACCGCCACCCTGCTCGAGCTGCTCGTGCACCACTCGGGGGCGCAGCGCGGCTGCCTTGTGCTGCGCGACGCCGGGGCGCTGCGGCTGGCCGCCGAGGCGGTCAACGACAGCGACCTCGTCGAGATCATCCCGACCCCGGCCGCCGACCTGGGCACGCTCGTCCCGCTGTCGCTCGTCACGCGCGTCGAGCGCACCCGTGAGGCGGTCCTGCTTGACGACGGCCCGTACGAGCTCGACCCGTACCTCGCAGCGCACCGGCCGCGGGCCGTCCTCGCCGCCCCGATCGCTCACCAGGACCGGCTGATCGGCGTCCTGTACCTCGAGCACAAGCACCGCGCCGACGCGTTCGGCCCCGGCCAGCTCGACAACCTCGAGGTGCTCTGCACGCAGGCGGCGATCTGCCTGGACAACGCGACGATGTACGCGAAGCTGGCCGAGGCCAACCGCATCCTCGACGCGACGTTCGACCGGCTGCCGGTCGGGCTGATCGTGCTGCGGCCCGACCTGCGCGTGCACCGGGCCTCGCCGCACGCCGTGCAGCTCCTCGGCTTGCCCGTCCAGGCCGGCACGCCGCTGGTCGACCTGATCGACGTGCTCACGCCGTGTGACGTTGACGGGGTGCCGCTCCGGCTCGACCCGGCCCTGGCCACCATCGGACCGGACGTGAACGATCGGCCCCGAACGGTCGTGATCGTGCGTCCGGACGGGCAACGCCAGCACCTCGAGACGTGGTTCATCCCGCTGCGCGACCCGCATGGCCACCTGCTCGGAGTCACGCTGCTCGTCAGGTAACCGTCAGGGTTCGAGACCAATTCGGCATGTTCGGGGGGCGCTGGCCAAACGTGAATAGCCCGATAATTTCGCCATGACGAATCCGTCGACGGGGGAGCCCGCGAGCGCCGGTGAAGTGCTCGTCGAGCTCGAGCCGGGCGAGGCCGCGTCCGGCGCCGAAAAGGCACTTCTCCTGCCGGACGGCCGGACGTTCACCATTCGCACGCCGGCGGGCGTGACCGACAACATGCTGTTGCGCTTGCCCGGGGCCGACCAGGCCGATCCGCAGGCGCCAAAAGACATATTTCTCCGGGTACGGGTAAAGCCGGTCGAAACTCCGTTCGGCTCGCCAACCGGTGGATTCCCGGCGCCTGGCATGGCCCCTGGTGGGGCGCCGATGTTCGGGCCGACGCCGCCGACCGGCGGGTTCGCGCCGCCGCCCGGTGGCCCGGTTGCCGGTCCACCGACGGGCGGCTTCGGCGCGTCTGGTTTTGGTGCGCCGGCGTCGGATGGCTTTGGTGCGCCGCCGGCGGCGTCGGATGGCTTTGGTGCGCCGCCGGCGGCGTCGGATGGCTTTGGTGCGCCGCCGCCTGGTGGCTTTGGTGCGCCGCCGTCTGGTGGCTTTGGAGCTCCGCCCGCGTCGGGTCCGCCGGCGGACGCCTTTGGTGCGCCGGCCGCGTTCGGTGCGCCGCCGATCTCGGGGCCGCCGACCGGCGGCTTCGGTGCGCCGACCTCGGGTCCGCCTGCCGGTGGCTTCGGTGCGCCGCCGACTTCAGGGCCGCCCGCCGGTGGCTTCGGTGCGCCGCCGACTTCAGGGCCGCCCGCCGGTGGCTTCGGTGCGCCGCCGGTCTCCGGCCCACCGACCAGTGGCTTCCCGGCGACCGGAGGATTCGCGTCGCCCGGATATCCGGCGACCGGCGGCTTCGCGTCGCCCGGATATCCGGCGACCGGCGGGTTGGCGGGGGCGCCCGGCGCCTGGCCGCCGCCCGGCGCGACGCCGCCGCCGAAGCGGGGCAGCGGCAAGCTCGTCGCGCTCATCGCCGGCGCCGCCGTGCTCGTCCTGCTGGTCGGCGGCGGCACCGTCGCGCTCGTCGCGACGAGCGGCAACAGCAAGAACAAGAAGGCCGCAGCGACCGCCAACGGCGCGGGAAAGACGACGGCCAGCCCCTCGGCCGCGACCCCGCCGATGACGCCCGAGGACTACACGCAGTTGCTCAGCAGCGTCGACGCGGCGATCACCCCGGCCCTGCAGAAGGCGCTGACCGGCAAGAACCCGACCGCGGTCAGCGACGCCGCCGATGCGCTCTACACGACGACCATGACCGAGGTCAGCCAGCTGGACAAGGCCACCCCGCCGGCCGAGGTCAAGCAGGCCCACGCCGACCTGGTCTCGGCGCTCGGCGCGTTTGCCCAGGCGGCCGAGGACCTGGCCGGCGCGTCGAAGAACGGCGACGTCTGCGGCGGCTCGTCGGCGCTGTCCACGCTGTCCAACTCGCCGTCGGTCGGCCAGGTGCGCACCGCGGCCGACTCACTGGCCAAGCTCGACCCGTCGCACACTTACAAGGTCGGCGCGTTCCTTCCCAAGGCCACCCCGGCGCAGAACCGGCGCCTGAACAACGGCCAGTACATCAAGAAGGGCAACCGCGGCGGCTCCGGCAAGCTGAAGATCGACAACTCCGGCGCGCCCACCGACGCGGCGATCAGCATGACGCCGATCAACTCGAAGGCCGCCGCCTTCACGGTCTATGTGCGAGCCGGCACGACCTATACCGTCAGCGGGGTTCGCGACGGCAATTACCAGATCTACATCACGAGCGGCAGCGACTGGGATCCGGGCATTCCCGGGTTCGCGTTCAAGTGCGACTTCTCGAAGTTCGCCGACACGTTCCAGTTCTCGACGACGCGATCCCAGTACACCCAATGGACCATCACGTTGAAGGCATCGGTCGGCGGCAACGCGCAGACCGACACGGTCAACCCGGGCGACTTCCCGACCTGACGGTCGCGGCGTGGTCAGCCAGGCCACGAGCGCACCGCGCGATGAATGCGGACAGGACGGCACGGTAGAACCAGCCCGTGCCGGGAACCGCCGCGCGGAAGGTCGAGTGCCACCGGATCGAGGTGCCGGTCGCGGTCGGCGTCAGGTCGACGTCGGCCCGGTAGTTCCGCAACGGCAGGCCGTGGAGCAGCGTGTAGCTGAAGCGCCGGTCCGGCACCAGCTCCACGACCTCCTCGCGGCTGTGCACCGTGCCCAGCGCCTGCTTGGTGTGGAAGATGTGGATCTCGCCGAGACCATCCGGGGTCGGCGCCGGGCGCACCATCTCAAATGAGGTGATCGGCGACCACGTCGGCCAGGTCTCGCCGGCGCGGAGCAGTGCATAGACGGCGGCCGGGTCGGCCGCGCTCTCGACGGTGACGTCAACCTTCTTCAGCCTGGACATGTACCAGATGGTACACGTACCGAGTGGTACAGGTAGAGTGACGTGCGTGACCATCCGGGAACGGCTGCTCGCGGGGGCCGTTGACTACGTCGCCGAGCACGGCGTCGGCGAGCTGAGCCTGCGCCCGCTGGCGGCCGCCCTCGGCACCAGCCACCGCATGCTCATCTACCACTTCGGCTCCAAAGAGGGCCTGCTCGTCGAGGTCGTCCGCGAGGTCGAGCGGCGGCAGCGGGAGACGTTCACCCAGATCGACGTCGCCGGCGCGACCCCGTCCGAGGCGACGCGGCGCATGTGGCACCGCCTGGCCGATCCCAGCCTCTGGCCGCACGAGCGGCTGTTCTTCGAGATGTACGGGCAAGCCCTGCAAGGCCGCCCGGGCACCGAAGCTCTGCTCGAGGGCATCATCGACAGCTGGGTGGAGACGGGGACCGCGATGGCCGTGCACATGGGCATCCCGGCCGAGGTCGCCCGGGCGCAGGCGCGGCTCGGCGTGGCCGTGATCCGCGGGCTGCTGCTCGACCTGCTGGCCACCGGCGACCGAGCCGGCGTCGACGCCGCCCTCGAGCAGTTCATTGCCATGTCCGAGGCGGCCTACCTTTCCTAGACCGGTGCAGCAGCATCTCCGTCGGGCCGAAGAATCGGTGCCCGGTCACGCAGCGGACGTGGATGTGCTCGATCGGGCCGTCGGTGCTTTGCAGGGCGCCTTCGTGGCGGACGGTGGCCGGCAGGGCGCATTCGGGGCAGTCAACAAGAGACGTCATGCCTATCGAGACGAAGCAACGTGCCCTTCCGGTCACGTACGTCGGTTACCCGACGACGAGACCGTGCTCATAGGCGTACTGGACGGCCTGCGCGCGATGGGTGATGCCGGTCTTGGCGAAGAGCCGGTTGATGTGCGACTTGACGGTGGCCTCGCTCACAAACAGCCGGGCCGCGATCTCCTTGTTGGCCAGTCCCTCGGCGATCAGCTGGAGCACCTCGACCTCGCGGGCGGTGAGCCCGTCGGGCAGTTCGGCCGGTGCCTGGGCGACCGGACCGGCCGCCGCGACGAGCTTCTGCTGGACCTCGCCGGACAGGGTCGACTGGCCGGCCGCGGCCGCCCGGACGGCGTGCGCGATCTGGGTGCGGCCGGCGTCCTTGGTGAGAAAGCCGAGGGCCCCGGCCCGCAGCGCCTTGAGGATGTCGGCCTCATCCGAGTACGTGGTGAGCACCACCACCTGGGTCGTCGGGTGGGCGGCGCGGATCCGGCCGGTCGCGGTGACGCCGTCGCAGCGGGGCATCCGCAGGTCCATCAGCACGACGTCGGGGTGCTGCTCCTCGACCAGCCGGATCGCCTCGTCGCCATCGGCCGCCTGGCCGACGACCTCGACGTCGTCGAGCAGGTCGAGCATGATCGCCAGGCCCTCCCGCACGGCGGCCTGGTCGTCGGCGACCACGACGCGTACGGCAGACGTCATGTGGGGATCATGACATCGACGCGCCAGCCATCGTCGATGGGGTCGGCGGTGAACCGGCCGCCGGCCAACTCGGCCCGCTCGCGCAGGCCGGTGAGGCCGTAGCCGCCGACCCGGTCGAACGCGGAGGGCTCGGGCGGGCCGCCGCCGGTGTTGGTGACGGTGAGCCGGACGTCGTCGGGGTCGAACCTGAGGCACATGGCAAGCGCCGCGCCCGGCGCGTGCTTGCGCACGTTGGTGACCGCCTCCTGAGCGGCCCGGAAGAAGGTGAGCCCGGCCTCGGCCGCGAGCTTCCGCTCGGTACCGGACACCTCCACAGTGGACGGTGCGCCGGTGTCGGCCGAGTACGCGTCGGCCAGCATCCGCAGCAACTCGGGCAGCGGCGGCGCGTCCGTGCGCAGCGCGCTGATCGCCCGGCGCGCCTCGGCCAGCCCTTCGCGCATCAGCGTCTGGGCCCGGTGCACGGTCTGCTGAGCCTGCTCGGGCCGGTTCCGGTCGAGCAGCGCGTCGACGGTCTCCAACTGGACCGACAGCGCGGTGAGCGTGTGCGCGAGCACGTCGTGGATCTCCCGGGCGATCCGGGCCCGCTCGGCCAGCGCGGCCGAATGAGCCTGCTCGGCCAGCAGCAGCTCGCGCTCCTTCGTGCGCTCCTCGGCCTGGCGGCGGATGGCGCCGCTCAGGTACGACAGCGCGATGCCGCCGAGCCCGCCGCCGATCCAGTAGAGGTTGGCCCGGCCGAGCATTTCGGCGGTGGTGTAGCCGATCGCGGTCACCACCGCGTAGGTGACCGCCCACCGGGTCGGGAGCCGGACGGCGACGGTGACCAGCGCCGACCCGACGTACACGAGGCCGATCGGGTTCGGCCCGACCCCGAACATGATCACCCCGGCGGCGATGGCGACGGCCGCACCGACGGCCACGAGCCGGCCGTCGCGGTCGAGGAAGATGCAGGTCAGCCAGCCGAGCGTGGCGACGACGAGCAGCGCGGTGAGCAGCAGGCCGCGGCCGTGCAGGCCGGCCCCCGGCCGGCTGACGATCAGTGCCCAGATGCAGACGCCGGCGACGACAAGGCTGCGCATCTGCCGCCACGGCCGCCCCCAGCCGCTGACGTCAAGGCGCCGTCGCGAGGTGGGGGTCGGTGCGAGGTGAGCCCGCCGGAGCCCGGCCACCCGCCTCGCGAGGGCGCCTTGTCTCATGGGCTGATTCTCGCCCGGCGGGAGTCGCGCGGGGCGAACGGGGCGCCGAGCGTCCGGGCGCGCAGCGCGATGACCGCGCCCTCGCCGGCGAAGGTCAGCCCGAGCGTGAGCAGTATTGCGGTCTGCATGACGCTCTTGTCCGCGCCGAGCAGCATCCCGCCGCCGGTCATCCCGAAGCGGAGCAGGATCGAGCCGACCCACAGACCGACCGTCGCCCAGCTGTACTTCTGCCACAGGTGCCCGTCGCGCACGAAGACCTTGATGGTCGAGCCGCGGACCATGCCGAGCACGACCGCGACCAGGGCCTCCAGCCCCATCACGCCGATGTCGGTCGCGGTCAGGTGCGGCACCCGGCTGATCTGGTAGAGCCCGACGACGGCGATGACCAGCGGGAAAATGGTGACCCGGCCGGCCCGCAGCGGCTCACCGGCCAGCCGCCGGCCGATGACGAAGATGAGGATGGCGGCCGCCACGACGATCCACAGCACACTGTTCATGCCAGGAAACGCTAGAGATCAACGCGTCGTGAGGCCGCCACCCGTGGGTTGAACTATGGGTGGAGACGGTTACTTGGGCACCATCCACCCGAGCACCGGGGTGCCCTGCAGCGCCACCAGGATGCACATGAACGCCACCAGCACCAGGCTCCACCCGAGCACCTTGCGGAAGATGTCTCCCTCCTTGCCCGCCATGCCGACCGCCGAGGCGGCGATCGCCAGGTTCTGCGGGCTGATCATCTTGCCGAGCACGCCGCCGGACGAGTTGGCCGCGGCCAGCAGCAGTGGGTCGAGGCCGGCCCGGGCGGCGGTCTGCACCTGCAGCGCGCCGAAGAGCGCGTTGGCCGACGTGTCCGAGCCGCTGACCGCCACCCCGATCCAGCCGAGCAGCGAAGACAGCAGCACGAAGATGCCGCCGGCCTGGGCCAGGAACGCACCGAGCGTGTTGGTCTGCCCGGACTGGTTGAGCACATAGGCCAGCGCCAGCACGGCCATCACGGTGACGATGGCATTGCGCAGCTCGACGTAGGTTTTCAGGTACGTGCGGAACGCGGTCCCGGGGCCGATCCGCAGCACGATCGCGGTGAGAATGCCGGCGATGACCATCAGCGTGCCCGCCGCCGGCAGCCAGTTGAGCGTGTATGTGATCGACGACAGCGGCTTGCCGGCCGCGTTGACCACGTCGAGTGCCGGCCACTTGAACTTCACCGTCCACGGCTCCTTGGCGAGCGCGTTCTTGATCGCGGTGATGTTGGCGATCGAGAAGAGCACGATGATGATCAGGTAAGGCGCGTAGGCCTTGACGACATCGGCCCGGGTATCGACCTGGGTTGCCGAGCGCTGAGCCGTCACAACGTCACCGCCACCGCCACCGCCACCGCTACCGCCGGAGCCGGTCGGCTCGGGGTCGGGCGATTCGGTGCCGGTCGCCGAGGTGGCCCGGAGGTCGGGCGCCTCGATCGGCCGCCACACCCGCAGCAACAGCACGACGGCCGCGGCCGAGACGAGCGACGCGACGATGTCGGTCAACGGCACGGAGATGTAGTTCGACGCGACGAACTGGGCGACGCCGAAGGTGATGCCGGCGGTGAGCGCCGGGATCCACGCCTGGCGCAGGCCGCGGCGGCCGTCGACGACGAACACGAGCACCAGCGGGACAACGATCGACAGGATCGGGGTCTGCCGGCCCACCATCGCGCCGAGCGTGTCGACGGTCAGCCGGTGGTCGTCGTTGGCCCCGGACGTGGTGACCGCGAGCGTGGTGATCGGGGTGGCCAGCGCGCCGAACGCGACCGGAGCGGTGTTGGCGATGAGCGACACCGCCGCCGCGTGGATCGGCCGGAAGCCGAGCGCCATCAACATGACCACCGTGATCGCGACCGGGGTGCCGAAGCCGGCCAGGGCCTCGAGCAGCGCCCCGAAGCAGAACGCGATGATGATGGCCTGCACGCGCATGTCCGGGCTGACCCGCTCGAACGAGCGGCGCAGCACGTCGAAGTGTCCACTCACGACGGTCAGGTTGTAGACCCAGATTGCGTTGATGACGATCCACAGGATCGGGAAGAAGCCGTAGGCCGCGCCCTCGGTCGCCGACAGAAGAGCCTGGCCGGCCGGCATCGAGTAGACCGCGATGGCGACCACGAGCGCCACGCCGAGCGAGACCAGCCCGGCGATCCAGGCTTTCATTCTCAGCCCCGCGAGGAGCACAAACAAGCAGAGCAGCGGCAGGACGGCGAAGATGGCGGACACGCCGACCGAATGGGCGATTGGGTCAATGTGAAGGATGTAGCGGTCGAACATGGGTCACCTCGGGGGAGAGGAGGCGCTCGACGGGGAGGCCACAAATCGACGCGTCGAGCACCTGGGCGGTGTGCGCGAGGCCGATCCGACCACCGATGCGGCCGACCGAGGCGGCCACCTGCATGAGGCAGCCGGGGTTGGCGGTCACGAGGAGCTGGGCGTCGGTGGCGAGCACGGAGCGGGCCTTGCGATCGCCGAGCTGCTGAGCTGGCTCGGGGTTGAGCACGTTCCAGACGCCGGCCGAACCGCAGCAGATCTCCGGGTCGGCGATCTCGCGCAGTTCCAGGCCGGGAATGCCGCGCAGCAGCTCACGGGGCTGTGCGCGCACGCCCTGAGCGTGGCCCAGGTGGCAGGCGTCGTGGTAGGCGACCGTAACGGGAAGGGGGTGCCGCTCGGCCACCGGGCCGAGCTCGACGAGGATCTCCGACAGGTCGCGCACCTTCGCGGCGAAGTCGATCGCGGGCTGGTTCTCAAGGAGCACGCCGTACTCCTTGAGGCTCGACCCGCAGCCGGCTGCGTTGACGACGAAGTAGTCGATCGGCTCGGCGGCGAAGACCTCCATCAGGCCGCGCGCGAACCGTTTCGCCTCCTCCTCGCGTCCATTGTGGACGCTTAAAGCGCCGCAACAGCCTTGCTGTCGCGGAATGATCACCTCGCAGCCTTCGGAGGCGAGCACCCGCGCGGTGGCGGCGTTCACCTCGGGAAAGAACGCATGCTGGACACAGCCGGTGAGCATGCCGACGGTGGCCCGCTTGGTGCCGCGAGCAGCCACGCGGGCCGGCAGCCGCGTCGGCCGGGTCAGCCGCGGCGCGAGGGAGTCCAACGTGGAAAGCGTCGGCGCGTATCGCTGCAGCAGCCCGGTGCGCCCGACCAGCTTCTGCAGACCGGTGGCCTGGTAGGCCCGCAGCGGTCCGCGCAGGAGCCGCAGTCGCTTCGGGTAGGGGAACAGCTTGAAGATCGCCTCGCGCAGAGCCTTGTCGCGGCGCCGGCGCGGGTGATTGCGCTCGACCTGGGCGCGGGTGTCCTCGATGAGCCGGTCGTAGCGTACCCCGGACGGGCAGGCCGTCACACAGGCCATGCAGCCGAGGCAGGCGTCGAAGTGCCCGACCATCGACGGGCTCAGCGGCTCGCCCTCGACGCCCTGCTTCATCAGGTAGATGCGGCCCCGCGGAGAGTCCATCTCCTCGCCCCACAGCACGTATGTCGGGCAGGTGGGTAGACAGAATCCACAGTGGACGCAGTCGTTGATGAGTTCGAGCCGGGGTGGGTGGTGCTCATCGAACGCGCCCATCAAATGCCTCCCACGAACCGTCCCGGTGCGAACCGGCCATCGGGGTCGAACTGTTCTTTCACTCGCCGCATGAGCGTAAGCCCGTCGACCGGTCCCCACACGTCGAGACGGTCACGGATCGATTCCGGTGCCGTCAGCACGACGCAGTGCCCGCCGCCCGCACGCGCCTCTGCGCGCAGGTCGCTGACCAGGTTGGCGATGAGGCCCGGATCGGTGTCGCCGGGGATCCCGGCGTAGAACACGCCGGTGCCGGCCGACCCACGCAGCGCCACCGGCGCCCGGGCCGCCTTGAGCAGATGGTGAACCTGCGACAGCGGCGCGGTGAGCTTCAGCCCGACGTCGCCGTCGGCCCATGGGTATCGGCCCCACCAGGCCGGCGAGGTGTCGCCGGTGGAGGTGTCGCCACTGAGGAGCTTCTCCACCGTCTGCACGCGCTGCTCGACGCCGGTCGGCACGCCCTCGAGCAGCACGCCGACCGTGTAGCCGCCGTCGGCCGGGGCGTCGATCTCCAGCGCGCTCGGCACGACCTGGGCGCCGATGACGGCGGCGGCGATCCGGGCGGCCTCGTCCGCCGTCTCGACGTCGCGCCACACGTAGGCCCCCGTCGCCGGCAGCGGGTGCAGCCGGAACACGCACTCGGCGATCAGCCCGAGCGTCCCGTATGAACCGGCCACCAGCTTGCCGAGGTCGTATCCGGCGACGTTTTTGACGACCTTGCCGCCGGCCTTGGCGATCGCGCCGTCGGGCCGGATGACGGTGACGCCGATGAGCAGGTCGCGCACGGTGCCGTAAAGCATCCGGCGAGGCCCGCTCGTGCTGACCGCGACGGTGCCGCCGACCGTGGCGTCCGGCAGCGCGCCGTCGAGGGCCAGCTGCTGGTGGGCCGGCGCGAGGACGTCGTGGACCTCGCGCAGCGGCGTTCCGGCCCGGATGACCGCGATCAGGTCGCCGGCCGCGTGCTCGGTCACCCCGCGTAGCGCGCTCGTGTCGACGATGAGGTCCAAGCGGTTGGGCGGAAGCGCCCAGTGCTGCTTCGTGCCGGCGCCGCGGGCCACGATCGTCAGGTTGCGCGCCACCGCCTCACGGACGACGGCCGCCGCCTCTTCGGTCGTCTCGGGCCGGGCCACGAACCGGGCGGCGACGCCCGCGATGACGTCGTCGGGGCCGGCCGGCTGGATCCCCTCCATCAGAACACCTCCGCGACGCCCGCCTCCTGCAGCGGATGCGGCGCTCGGCGGCGTCCTGGGACTTCGCCACACAGTCGTGGGGTCGGGAAGATCTTGCCAGGGTTGGCCAGCCCGCGCGGGTCGAATGCGCATCGCAACAGCTGCATCGTGTCAAGATCGTCGTCGGTGAACATGCGCGGCATGTGCTTGGCCTTGTCCATGCCGACGCCGTGCTCGCCGGTGATCGACCCGCCGTATTCGATGCACAGGTCGAGAATCGCCCCGGACACCTCCTCGGCGTGCTCGGCCTGGCCCTCGACGGCGTCGTCGAAGAGCACGAGCGGATGGAGGTTGCCGTCGCCGGCGTGGAAGACGTTGGCCACGCGGACGCCGTGCTGACGCGAGATCTCGCCGATGCGGTGCAGCACCTCCGGCAGCGCCGTGCGGGGGATGACCCCATCCTGGACGATGTAGTCCGGGCTGATCCGGCCGACCGCGGCAAACGCCGACTTGCGGCCCTTCCAGAACAGGGCCCGCTCGGCGTCGTCGCCGGCGATGCGGATCTCGAACGCGCTGTGTTCCCGGCACAGCGCCTCGACATCGGCGAACTGGGCCTCGACGTCGGCGCTCGGCCCGTCGAGCTCGACGATCAGCACCGCGCCGGCGCCCTCCGGATATCCACAGTGGACGGCGGCCTCGGCCGCCTCGATGGCCAACGCGTCCATCATCTCGATGGCGGCCGGCACCACCCCGGCGCCGATGATGGCCGAGGTCGCGGCGCCGGCGTCGTCGGTCGTGTCGAACGCGGCGAGCAGCGTGCGGACGGACTCGGGCAGCCGGGTGAGCCGGACGATGATCTCGGTCGCGATGCCCAGCGTCCCCTCCGAGCCGACGAACGCGCCGAGCAGGTCGTAGCCGGGCGCGTCCGGGGTCCGCCCGCCGAGCTGCACGAGATCTCCGTCCGGGGTCACGATCTGGGCGCCGATCACGTGGTTGGTGGTGAAGCCGTATTTGAGGCAGTGCGCGCCGCCGGAGTTCTCGGCCACGTTGCCGCCGATCGAGCAGATTTGCTGGCTGGACGGGTCGGGCGCGTAGTAGTACCCGTGCGGGTTGGCGGCCTTGCTCACGTTTAGGTTGATCACGCCGGGCTCGACGACCGCCCGCTCGTCCTGGGGGGCGACCTCGACGATGCGGCGCAGCTGGGACGTGACGATGAGCGCGCCGTCGGCATGCGGGAGTGCCCCGCCGGACAGCCCGGTGCCGGAGCCCCGGGCGACGAACGGCACCCCCGCCTCGACGCACGCCTTCACGGCTGCCGCGCACTCCTCGGCCGTGCGCGGCAGCACCACGACGGCCGGCACCACCTTGTAGTGGGCCAGGCCGTCACACTCATAGGTGCGCAACTCTTGCCGGTCGGTGATCACCTGGTCGGCGCCGAGCGCCTGGTGGAGTGCTCGGGCGAGCTGGTCGACTGCGGGCATGGCGGCGGCCCTCCTATGGGGACACAGGACCTAAGGCATTCGTTCGTACGCGGGAAGCGTGAGGAAGTCGACGAAGTCGTCGGCGACCGCGACCTCCATGAACAGCGAACGGGCGTCGGCGAAGTCGCCGTCGAGCTTGGCGAGCTCCTCGTCGGTGATCCGCTCGACGAGTTCCTTGGTGACCGGCTCGCCGGTGTCAGCGAGGCGGACGTCGTTGTGCAGCCACTGCCACACCTGCGAGCGGGAGATCTCGGCGGTGGCCGCGTCCTCCATCATGTTGAAGATCGCGACCGCGCCGTTGCCGGTGAGCCAGGTGTGCAGGTATTGGATGCCGACACTGACCGCGTTGCGCAGCCCGGCCTCGGTCTGCTCGCCGGGGGTCGCGGCGACGTCGAGCAACTGGTCGGCGGTCACCTGCACCTCGTCGCGCGTGCGCTCGAGCTGGTTGGGCCGGTCGCCGAGGACGCCGTCGAAGACCTCGCGGCAGACGGGCACCAGATCGGGGTGGGCCACCCAGGAGCCGTCGAAGCCGTCGCCGGCCTCGCGGGTCTTGTCGTCGCGCACCTTGGCCAGGGCGACCTCGTTGACCTGCGGGTCGCGCCGGCTGGGGATGAACGCGGCCATGCCGCCGATCGCGTGGGCCCCGCGCTTGTGGCACGTGCGGACCAGCAACTCCGTGTAGGCCCGCATGAAGGGCACGGTCATCGTGACCGTGTTGCGGTCGGGCAGCAGGAAGTCACGCCCGCGGGTCCGAAACTTCTTGATGACGCTGAACATGTAGTCCCAGCGGCCGGCGTTGAGCCCGGCCGAGTGCTCGCGCAGCTCGTAGAGGATCTCCTCCATCTCGAACGCGGCCGGGAACGTCTCGATGAGCACCGTGGCGCGGATCGTGCCCCGATCGAGGCCGTGCCGGTCCTCGGCGAAGGAGAAGACGTCGTTCCACAGCCGGGCCTCGAGGTGGCTCTCCATCTTCGGGAGGTAGAAGTATGGCCGGGTGACGCTGGCGGGCGCGGCGGCGGAGCTTGCGGAGCCGGAGCTTGCCCGGGCTTCTGGTGGCACGGCGTTGTGGAAGAAGTAGAGGCCGAAGTCGGTCAGGCTGCCCGAGGTCCGCTCGCCGTCGACGAGGATGTGCTTCTCCGGCAGGTGCCAGCCCCGTGGGCGGACCACGATGGTCGGCCGGGGCCCGTCGGCCACGCTGTAGGACTTGCCCTCGGGCGAGGTGAAGGCGAGCGTGCCCAGGTTGGCGTCGCGCAGGTTGAGCTGGCCCTCGACGACGTTTTCCCACTTGGGCGTGTTGGCGTCCTCGTGGTCGGCCAGCCAGACCTTGGCGCCCGAGTTGAGCGCGTTGATGGTCATCTTGGCATCGGTCGGCCCGGTGATCTCCACCCGGCGGTCGACCAGGCCCGGAGCCGGCTCGGCGACCCGCCAGTCGGCCTCGCGGATGTCCTTGGTCTCGTCGAGGAAGCCGAGCATGCCGCCGGCCGCCAGCGCCGCCTCGCGCTCCTTGCGTTTACCCAGCAGCTCGCGCCGCCGACCGTCGAACTCGCGGTGCAGCGCGGCCAGGAACGCCAACGCCTCGGCGGTCAGGATCTCGTCGTAGCGCGCGTGCAGCGGACCGGTGACCTCGACATCCGTGGGACGTGTTGACATGTCCCCAACTCTATCGATTTCGGCGCGCTCCGCACCTGTTACGAGTGCCCGTTGATCCGGGCCCTGGCCTCGAGCACGACCGCGTGGAGCGGGGCGGTGAGCGCCGGGTTGCTGAGCATCGCGTCCTCGAACCGCACCCGCCAAAGCCCCATCTCGACCTCGCGGATGTCGTCGCGCTCGGAGTGCTGCAAGCGCATGAGGGTCTGCCACAGGGCATTGGCGTATTCGGGGCCGAACAGATCCCCGATGTGGTCGCACATCCAACCGAAATGACCCGTCATGCAGGACAAGATCATCATCCGGGCGGCATCCCAGGCGACCCTGGGCTGATGGATCACGGTTACGGACATCGTCGGCCTCCTGGGCCATATGGTCAGTCCACGCATATGCTCCGCGCAAGACCCATCGGCCAGGAGTGTGCACCGGGTGGATATCGATGTTGCGCGGGTGGCCCGTGAGTGTGCCGAGGCGATGTATGCGGCGGACGCGTCGACCCGGGCCCTGGGCATCACGATTGACGAGGTCGGGCCGGGTCGGGCCACCGCCCGGATGACGCTGACCGGCGAGATGCTCAACGGCTATGCGATGGCCCACGGCGGCTACCTGTTTCTCCTGGCCGACACGGCGTTCGCGTATGCGTGCAACACCCACGACCGGCGGACCGTGGCGTCGGGCTGTGACATCGACTTCCTGGCCGCCGGTGCGGCCGGGGACCGGCTGGCGGCCACCGCGGTCGAACGGGTGCGGACCGGGCGAAGCGGGCTCTACGACGTGACCGTCCGGCGGGAGGCCGACGGAGCCGTCCTGGCCGAGATGCGCGGGCGCAGCCGGGAGGTCCCGGGCGCCGTCAGGTGATGGCCAGCGTCGCGCCGTCGAGCGTCGTGTACCAGTCCGAATCGGTGAAGTCGGGTCCGGTCTCCTCGCCGATGTAGAGGTCGACGTGCCGCGGTCCGCCCAGCCCGGGGGTGAACTCGTCGGTGATCGTCCACTGGGCGGCCATGAGCTTGCGGCAGACCGCGGCGGCCCCTTCCGGTCCACAGTGGAGAATCGTGAAGGTGGTCCCGGCCCGCAGGACGTCGCCGTCCGCGGCGGCCGACTCGAACGGCCGAAGGGGCCGGCCGTCGGTGTCGCGGGGGGCCGTGTCCAGCCAGTACCCGGTGTCGGAGGACCAGTTCAGGTACTTGCCGGCGGCGATCTTGCCGGCCCCCTCGCTCTTGACCGCTTCGACGAAGTCCCGCGGGTACGAGCCGAGGTCGCTGCGCCCGCGGGTGCAGTTGAGCGTCGGGCAGCCGGTGACCGGCTCGGCCGGGCCGGCGTGGTACTCGAGGACGGCGGTGTAGTAGACGGTCGCGGTCCAGCCGGTCGAGGCGGACGACGGCGGCTTTGCCTTGGGCGAGCCGGCGACGGTCGCCGACGCCCCGGGGCCGGTCAGCGGTGGTGGGATCGGTGAGTCGCCCGGGGTCGGGCCGGGTGCCGGGGTGCCGCAACCGGTCACGCCGACCACCAGCGCGGCACAAACGGCGAAAAGCGCATTTGCCGCAAGTACCATATAATGATCTTAATCGTCCGGACGGCGCCGATCTCGCTTTGTCTGCGACCTCCGGCGCTTGGATTCCAGCCGGCGCTCGATCGCGCCGCGGGAGGGCTTCGTGCGCTTGCGCTGGCGGGGTGGCGGGGCGATCGCCGCGGCCAGGAGGGCGGCCAGGCGCTCCTCGGCCGCGCGGCGGTTCTGCAACTGCGAGCGCTGCTCGGCGGCCGAGATCACGATCGTGCCGTCGACCAGCCGTCCGGCCAGCCGCTCGAGGGCACGGCTGCGCAGTTGTTCGGGCAGCGAGGTCGTGCCGGCCAGGTCGAAGCGCAGCTCAACGCGGGAGTCGGTGGTGTTCACCGACTGTCCGCCGGGCCCGCCCGAGCGGCTGAAGCGCCAGCTGAGCTCGCTGCGCGGCACCGACACGTCGGCCGTGACACGGAGATCGTCGTCCACAGGTTCAGGATGCACGTGAGGGTGCACGCTGTGGGCTGTCGAACCCACTAGACGGTACCCTCGTCTGGCACAGGGAGGGTGGTCCCTTGGGTGACGTGAAGCCGCTGGTGGCCCTCGGGTTCGACGCTGAACGCATCACGGCGCTGCGGCATACGGTCACCCGGGCCGCGGAGAACGTCGGGCTGCGCGGCCAGCGCCTCGAGGATTTCGTGCTGGCCGTCAACGAAATCGTCACCAATGCCGTCCGGCACGCGGGCGGCCACGGCCGGCTGCGGATGTGGCTGTATGCCGGCGCGGTCCGCTGCGAGGTCGTCGACAACGGGGCCGGCATCCCGCAAGATCGGCTCAACGG
>Ga0070683_100001890_pt1 | contig 16358 bp, 13 predicted proteins | sample KBSC713LmetaG_FD_64662 | JGI IMG/M metagenome (GOLD analysis project Ga0070683, IMG submission 64662) | Corn rhizosphere microbial communities from Kellogg Biological Station, Michigan, USA - KBS C7.1-3L metaG | ecosystem: Host-associated > Plants > Roots > Rhizosphere ...
CCGCCGGATTGAACTCGGCGATCTCGGGGCCGCCGGCCGCGGGAACATTGCGAGTGACGTACGGGTTGCGCGGCAGGTACACGTCGGCGCTGAGCAGTCCCGCCGGGTTGATGCCGACGTCGCGACCTTGCAGATCGCCGACCGCTCGCATCGCAAGACCGGCTGCAGCGATGAGCACGAATGCGAGCGCCACTTGAACAGCGACGAGCGCCGCAAGCGCCATCGCGCCAAGCCATCCGCGTGTGGCCGTGTCGGTCCGCGAAGCTCGCGACGCCGGCAGGAGTCCAACCGCCACCGTCACAACCAGGATGAGGACGAGGGTGAACGCGATCACGCGAGCGTCGAGGCCGACTTCGCTGAGGCGCGGGATCACGGTCGGCGTCATGTCACGCAGCGCCGGGAGTACGAGCGCCACGAGGACAACTCCGATCGCACCGGCGCCGAGCGCGAGCAGCAGGCTTTCGCCGAGCACGACGCCAGGACGGATCTCGTGCGAGTCGAGAACGGCGGACCGTTCGGCCAGGACCGTCCGCGCGCGCATCAGCACCGCTACGCTCACACAGAGAAGCAGCAACATTCCTCCGACGGCCAGCTGCGCAATTGTGAACGGCCTGCGCATCCCGCCGAATCGTGCCTCGCGCCATGGCGTGAGCTCGACGGTCCAGCCCTCATCGCGGTTCGGGAACTTCTGCGTGTACTCGTCGAGTGCGACCTTCACCGCCGCGTGTGCCTGTGTCATCGAGACTCCCGGCATCAGCCGACCGAGCGCGCGAAGGTTGTGCTGTGTCTCCTGTCCGGGGGCCGGGTCGAAGCCGAACGTGAACCAGGCGTCGGAAGAATTGTCCAGGAGACCGAATCCCGGCGGCATGACACCAAGGATCTGCGTTGGCTCGCCGTCGACCTTCACCGTCTGCCCGACCACGTCCGGGCGGCCGGCAAAGCGTCGCTGCCATACCGAGTAGCTGAGCAGTAGCGTGGGTGGGGCACTGGCCTGCTCGTCGGCAGCGACCGGAAGCCTCCCGAGTAGGGGTTTGGCGCCGAGCGCCGCCAGCCCGGTCGCAGAGATCCGGTGCCCGTCCAGCCGTTCCGCGGGGCCCGTGGCGTCCCCCGCAAGATTGGCCGACCGCCCGGCGTCGAAGGCGCCAACGGCTTCGAAAGCGGCGCTGGTCCTGTCGCGCAGAAGCAGATAGAGCCCAGGGCTCACGGCGCCTTTCGCTTCCGGCTTGTCGGGCGGCGCCATGCTGACATCGAGAAGCCGGTCGGCCGCCGGATACGGCAGTCCTTTGAACAACACCGGGCTCGTGAAGCTGAAGATCAGGACGTTGAGGCCCATGGCGACGGCCAGCGACGCCATGGCCACGGCCGTGAACCCCGGCGTGCCTCGAAGACGCCGCAAGGCCAATCCAAGTTGATGTGTCATCGAAACGTCCGAGTCTTCACCCGCCGGTCAAGACGCCTGGTTTCGCTTCGGCGGAGAAGGTTGGCGGGCCTTCGTCTGGATCATTCAACGTCGACGGAGCCGTAGCCGACACCTGGGGAGACCACGCCACGCGTGGTGTTCCCGTGAATCGGATACGAAACGGGCGATGTAAACGTTTACTTGTTCGAGCTCTTGCTCCCAGACTTGACGCTCGGGCTATCGTCAGCCTTCAGATCGCCCAGCGCATACTGCACGCCAGCAAGGATGTGTTCGAGCACCTGCGGGTTGTCGTAGTAGATCGACTCATGGTGGCCAAGCGCTTCGTAGAACAGCCGCCCCTGCCCTTCGCGACGGATCCAACTCAAGGCATAGTCGTGGTCAGTGCGCTGAGGGTTCTCCTTCTTCTTGTCAGAGTCGCTCATCAACGAATAATCGATGCTCGTGAGGACGTGCACGTTGTCGCGCGAGAAGGAGCCCTGCGCGTAGGTGTAGACCTCGTCATTGATGTTGAACGATTGCCCCTTGAAGGTCGCGTTGAGCGGGCTGGCGGGGTCGTCGATCTTCACGGTGATCGCCGTCGGCCAGTTCCAGTGGAACTTGAAGTAGCCGCCGATAATCTTGTTCCATTCGGGCCACAGCGGAGTGCCGCCGCCGGGCGCGCCGCTATGATACGAATCGCTCGCCGCATGAATGCCGGCGATCCCTTTTCCGTTGCGGATGAAATCGAGGAAGGCCTTCTTTCGCGCCGCGGTCGCCGCAGGGTCCTTTGGATCGTCGAGAAACTCACCGGTCGTGCTCGCGAGAAAGATCGCGTCGTACTGCTTCAGGTTCTCGGGAGTGAAAGCCGCAGCATCGTAGGTCGTGTCAGTAGTCCACGCTCCGGTCTTCTTTCCCATTTCAGTGATCGTCGCGGCCGCGAGCGGCCGAGACGAGTGCGCGAATCCCGCAGCTCGTCCGAGCACCAGCACCTTGCGCGGCCTGGCCGGCGTGGCGGGTGCCTTCGCGGGGAGCGCCGCGATCATTTTCGTCACGTCACCCGGGCACGGGACCTCAGGCTGCGCACTCCGGCCGCCGCACGGGTCAAGTGGCGGCTGCGCCGCGGGCGACTGCTGCGCCGTCAGCCGCGGGGAGAGCGTGATCAGCGCGAGTGCACAGATGCCCGCGACGAAAGTTCCGATCCTCATGAGGCCTCCGGGCAACGTTGATTGCGAGTGTCGATGGTTGAGTGTTGATTCGTGGCCGTCCCCAATCGTCAATCAGCGATCATCAATCGAAAATTCTTATCCGTTCAATCGAAAATCAGCAATCAAAAATCAGCAATCTGGTGTGGTGATTGCACGTAAAATACTACGCACTCACCTACGTGATGCATCGCGGCGCGCGGCACGGGCCGTTTCCAAGGAGATTCGCGCCCGACAAGCGAGGAGAACTGCCGCAGCGTGGCGTGAGTAAACCGACAAAAACGTCGGAATCGCCTCCACCGAGAAACATTCGTGTCGGTGAAGGCGTGGACCAAGGAACGAAGTCAGAGGAGTCGAATGCCACGAGCACCAAAGAACCCCGAGTCAACCCCCACCGTTCGAGCCAAGCGGTCGCGTCGAGCCACCGACAATCAGGCAGCGCCAATTGCTTCCATCCTGGTCACCGAGCAGGAAATCTCCAAGCTCGCCTATCGGATTTACGAATCCCGCGGCGGAAATGGCGGATCGCCGCTCGACGACTGGTTGGAAGCCGAGCGTCAGCTCTCGGGCCGATAGCGGAACTGCCGTTTTTCGATTGCTGATTGCTGATTGATCTGGGTATCAATCAGCAATCAGAATTCAGCAATCACCATTCACTGGGCGGAAGCACCTTGTTCCCGCCGGTACGCACGCGCGAGTAGTGACATTGGATGGGCGACATTTATGTCGGCCCCAGTCGCATCGAGTCCACGCGCCACTTGCAGTTGACAGCCGGGATTTGCCGTGGCCACCCAGCGCGCCCCTGTGCCGATGATGTTGGCGGCCTTTCGGCCCAGCAGCCGCTCCGCCTGCTCCGGCTGGGTAATGGCGTAGATTCCAGCGGCACCACAGCACCAACTCGATTCAGGCAACTCCACGAACGAAACCCCTGGCAGGAGTTTCAGCAGCGCGCGAGGTTGCCGCGCGATCTTCTGACCGTGCACCAGGTGGCACGACTCGTGGTACGTGATCGTCGTCGGCTCGCTGAAGGGCCACGCCTTCGGCGGCCGGCAGCCGATTTCCATCAACCATTCCTGAACGTCACGCACACGCGTATCCCACAGCGTGGCCGTGTCGCGATAGGCGACATCGTGCGCCAGCAGCGGCCCGTAGTGCCGCAGATGCGATCCGCAGCCACCGGCATTGCTGATGATGGCGTCGTAGCGATCGGGCGGGAAGAGATCGATCATCCGCCGCGCCAGCGTGCGGGCCCGGCGGACGTCGCCGTTGTGCGCGTGCAGAGACCCGCAGCAGGGCTGCAATGACGGAGTGTCGACCGCGCAGCCATTCGCCAGCAGGACGTCGACGGTATCGCGATTGACGTCCGGGAACGTGAGATCCTGCACGCATCCGGTGAGCATCGCCACGCGGTATCGAGCCGGACCCACCGGCTGCTCGTGCGGCGCGATCAGCGCATTGGAAAACCGTTTGGCGATTCGCGGCGTCTGAGGTTCGAGCCGCCGCAGCGAAGCCGGCAGCAGCCGCATGACGCCAGATCGACGCATCAACGCCTCGACGCCGCTGCGCTGATAGCCTCCGGTGATCCGGCCCAGCAGCCGCAGCGCGCGCGGACGCATGAAGAGAAACCCCAGCGTCAGCCCTCGCCAGAACCGGCGCGCAAGGCCCGGATGCGCGTTGTTCGATTCGACGTCGCTGCGGGCGGTCTCGAACAGCTCCGCGTAATTGACGCCTGCAGGACAGGCAGTCTGACAGGCCAGGCAGCCGAGGCAGTAGCTCATCTCCTCGGCAAATCCTCGCGTGACATCGAGCGTCCCGTCAGCCACCGCGCGCATCAGCGCAATCCGCCCGCGCGGGCTGTTCCGTTCCTGCCTGGTCTGATCGTAGGTTGGACACGTCGGCAGGCACATGCCGCAATGCATGCACTGCTGCAGGATCGAGTAGTCGATCGTTCGAAGCGTCGGGACGGGCATCAATTATTCCGAAGGGCTTCGCCCCTCGGACTCCCCTACACGAGCTCTCGCGCGCCGCTTCGTCGGCGCGCTCCGATCGCGTGGCTCAATCGCACTGCTCGCTCGCACCGTCAAACGAGCGTTCGGGTTTATGAGGCAGCTCTTGGTCAATCGAAGATCTTTCCCGGATTCAGCAATCCCGCCGGATCAAGTACCCGCTTGATCTGCTTCATGACCTCGAAGCTGCTGTCGCCCATCTGCTGACGTAGCCACGCTTTCTTCGCCAGTCCGACGCCATGTTCGCCGGTGATCGTCCCTCCGAGCTCCAGCGTCTTCTTCGCGATGAGATCCAGCGCATGATGGACTCGCGCCATCTCGTCGGCATCGCGTTCGTCGGTCAGGAACGTCGGATGCAGGTTGCCGTCGCCCATGTGGCCGAAGGTGCCGACCTGGAGGTTTGCGGCGCGCGCCGTCTCGGCGATGAACGTCACCATCGTCGCCAGCTCGCTCCGCGGAACGGTGAAGTCCTCGAGAATCGTCGTCGGCCGTCGCCGTGCCAGCGCCGAGAACGCGTTGCGGCGCGCCGACGCGAGCGCCAGGGCTTCCGCCTCGTCCCGGGCAAGCCGTACGTCGCGCGCTCCTTTGGCGCGCGCTATCTCGGCCATGCGCGCCCCTTCATCCGCCACAGCCGCGGGATGACCGTCCGTTTCCATCAACAGCACCGCCGCGCAGTCGGTCGGCAATCCGACGTGCGCGAAGTCCTCAACGCAGCTCGCCGTGGTCTGATCGAGAAACTCCAGTGTGCAGGGGATGATTCGCGCCGCGATGATTGCCGACACGGTGTCCGCCGCATCCTCGATCCGCTCGTACAACGCCAGCATCGTCTGGCGCGCCAACGGCCGCGGCACGAGCTTCAGCAGAATTTCGGTGATAACGCCAAGGCTCCCTTCCGAGCCGATGAACAGATCCTTCATCGAGTAGCCGGCGACGTCCTTCACGCACCTGCTGCCAAACCGCGCGATGCGACCGTCTGGCAGCACGACTTCGAGCGCCATCACATAATCGCGGGTCACGCCGTACTTCAGTCCGCGCAGGCCGCCGGAGTTCTCCGCGACATTGCCGCCAATGGAACTGATGCGCATCGAGCCAGGATCGGGCGGATAGAAGAGCCCGTGGCGCGACGCGGCTTCGTCAATCGCCAGCGTCGTGACGCCCGGCTCGGTGCGCAGCACCAGATTCCTGGGATCGATGTCGAGAATCTTGTTCATGTGCACGAGGCAGAGCACCACGCTGCCATCGCTCGGCACGCTGCCCCCGCTCAGGCCGGTACCCGATCCTCTCGTCACGATCGGAAGGGCATGCGCTACCGCGAACTTCAGGCAGCGAGAGACGTCCTCCGCAGTGTGGGGAAAAACGACGGCCGACGGCATCTGCCGCAACGCAGCGGTGCCGTCAAAGCTGTAAGGGATGATGTCTTCCGGCTTCGTCAGGACCGATTGAGCGCCGACGATCGTCGTAAATCCGTCGGCGACAGCCTTTGGAAGGGGCATCGGGATATCTTACCTGTCACCCCTTGATGATTGTCTGACGCTGTTCGCCGAGTCCCTCGACTCCAAGGCGGACGACGTTTCCTTCCCGCAGGTACACCGGCGGCTTCTTGCCGTGCCCGACGCCCGGGGGCGTGCCGGTGGAGATGATGTCTCCCGGGTGAAGACTCATGAACCTGCTCAAATAGCTGACGAGATACGGCACCCCGAAGATCAGCGTCTTCGTCGATCCCTCCTGGTAGCGGTGTCCATCCACCTCCAGCCAGAGCTTGAGATCGCCGCAATCGCGCACGTCGTCGGCGGTCACGAGCCATGGCCCCACGGGACCGAACGTGTCGCAGCTCTTGCCTTTCACCCACTGACCCGTGCCTTCCAGCTGATACGCGCGTTCCGAGACGTCGTGGACGACACAGTATCCGGCCACGTGCGACAACGCGTCTTGCTCCGTCACGTATTTCGCCGTCTTGCCGATCACAACGCCCAGTTCGACTTCCCAGTCCGTCTTCACGGAATCGCGTGGCAGCTCGACGTTGTCGTTCGGCCCGACGATGCAGGAAGTGGCTTTCATGAAGACGATGGGCTCTTTCGGAACAGCCATGCCCGATTCGGCAGCATGATCGGAGTAGTTCAAGCCGATGCAAACGAACTTGCCGACCCGGCCGACGCAGGGACCGATCCGCGGTGTGCCGTTCACTTTTGGCAGCGACGCAGGAACGACCTTGCGGAGCTTCGCGAGGGAGTCTGGAAGCAGAGTGTCGCCGGCGATGTCGGAGACAACTCCTGATAGATCGCGAATCGCCCCAGTTGAATCGAGAAGGCCGGGTTTTTCCTGCCCGGCAGAGCCGTAACGAAGCAATTTCATTTGTCAGTCACCAGTTACCAGTTTCCAGTTACCAGTTCAGAGCCGGCCTTCGCGGGGGGTTCAGGCGAAGGCGGACGCGAGTCGCGAGTCGCAAGTCGCAAGTCGCAAGTCGCCAAGATTCTAATGCGACTCCCTCGCGACCTCGTGGCCGCGGCACCCCACGAGGAAGTCGAGGTCGGCTCCCTGATCCGCCTGCTGTACATGCTCGATGTAGAGGCGTGCGTAGCCGCCGGGCGGCAAATTTGGCTCCGGCGCGCGCCAGGCCGCACGGCGATTGGCCAGCTCCGCCTCGTTGACATCGAGATGCAACCGGCGTCCTTCGACATCGAGCTCGATCATGTCGCCGTCGCGCACGAGCGCCAGCGTTCCGCCGGCCGCAGCTTCGGGCGCGACGTGCAGCACCGCGGTGCCATACGCGGTGCCGCTCATGCGCGCGTCGGAGATGCGCACCATGTCGGTTACTCCGGTTTTCAGCACCTTCGGCGGCAGCCCCATGTTGCCCACTTCCGCCATGCCGGGATACCCCTTCGGCCCGCAGCCTTTCAGAACCAAGACGCAGTCCTTGTCCACGTCCAGCGATGGATCGGCGATTCTCGTCTTGTAGTGCTCGATGTTCTCGAAGACGACCGCGCGGCCGCGATGACGCATCAAGTGCGGCGAGGCGGCCGATGGCTTCAACACCGCACCCTGCGGGGCGAGGTTTCCGCGAAGCACGGCGATGCCGCCGTGCGCCGCGAGCGGCTTGTCAATTGGCCGGATCACTTCCGGGTTGTAATTCGCCGCCTCGCGGCAGTTCTCCCAGATCGTCTGGCCGTTGACCGTCATCGCATCGCGGTTCAGCATCCCGTTCTCGCCGAGCGTGCGAATGACCGCGGGCAGCCCGCCGGCGTAATAGAAATCCTCCATCAGGAAACGACCCGACGGCATCAGATCGACGATCGTCGGGATGGCGCGGCCGAGATCATCCCAATCCTGAAGGCTGACGGAGACGCCGGTGCGGCCCGCGATCGCCAGGAGGTGCAGCACGGCGTTTGTTGATCCGCCGATTGCCCCGTTGACGCGAATCGCGTTCTCGAACGCCGCGCGCGTCAGGATCTTCGAAATGCGAACGTCCTCTTTGACCAGCTCCACGATCCGTCGTCCGGCCACGTGCGCCTGCGCGTAGCGGCGCGAGTCGGCAGCGGGGATTGCGGCATTCTCGGGGAGAGTCAGTCCGAGCGATTCGGCCATCGATGCCATGGTCGACGCGGTCCCCATGACGTTGCAGGTGCCGGTCGATCGCGACATGCACGACTCGGCCTGCATGAACTCCTTCAGGCTCATCATGCCGGCGCGCACTTCTTCGCTGAACCGCCACACGTCGGTCCCTGATCCGAGGTCGGCGCCGCGGTATTTTCCATTGAGCATCGGGCCGCCGGAGATCACCAGCGCCGGCAGATCGCAGCTCGCAGCCCCCATGATCAAAGACGGCGTGGTCTTGTCGCAGCCGCAGAGCAGGACGACGCCGTCGATCGGGTTGGCGCGAATCGACTCCTCGACGTCCATCGCCGCGAGGTTGCGGAACAGCATGGCGGTCGGGCGGACGCTGGTTTCGCCGAGCGACATCACCGGGAACTCGAACGGCAGCCCGCCGGCTTCCCACACGCCGCGCTTCACGTGCTCGGCCAGCTCGCGGAAGTGGCCGTTGCACGGGGTCAGCTCAGACCACGTGTTGCAGATGCCAATGATCGGCCGGCCGTCGAAGATGCCCTCGGGGAACCCGCGACCGACCCAGCTGCGGTGGATGAATCCGTCTTTGTCGAGCTTGGAGAACCAGGCAGATGAACGATATTTGCGTTGCTTGTCTTCCGGCACTCAGTCTCCCACAAGAGTGAATAGGTGAAATGCTGAATTTTGAATGCTGAAATGCTGAATGAACTTTACTGGAAGCGCGGCCGGTAGGCCGCGCCACTCAGCATTCAGCACTCAGCATTCAGCATTTCTAGTTTCCTCCGCGCCCGCGCCCTCCCGCGGGCGCCTCGGTGGTCCCGCCGCCGCGTCCTCCGCGCGCTGGACGTTCGGTCATCAGCGTATCGACCGAGCGATGCGCGGCCCACGCGATGCCGCGAAGCAGCATCGGCTGAATCTGCGGGTTGCTGAAGTTCGAATAGAAATGCCCTTGCATCCAGACGAAGGCGCGATACGGCTGTCCAGTCGGCGCGGGCGTGAGCTGCTTCTCGTAGGTCCAGATCTGCGGCACGGTTTCACCTGCGTGCCCAGACTGCTTCGCTGTCGGTGTCGCGTCGATGACCGCGTTCGCGAGCACGTGGACTTCCGGAGCCTTCGACCACGTCATCAGATAGAAGGCCTCGTCCTTGATGCTAAAGTCCGTCATCCCCTGCATGATTGGGTGTTCTTTGTCCACAATCGTGTAAGGAATGTTCGCCTCGAGCGTGAAGTTCGTCTCGCCGTGCTTCTTCGCCCCTCCGACGATATCGGCGAATTCGGCCGGGTTGGGTCCGCACAGCGAATCGTGAATGCTCACGATTCCTCCACCTCTCCGCATGTACGCGTCGAGGTTCGCGCGATCTTCCAGGCTCATGTAGCCGGCGTCACCTTTGTAGATGATGACCACATCGGAGTTCAGGAGTTCCTTTTCGGACGGGAAATGCAGGGCGCCGTCGACGATCGCGTTGCGATTCATCAGCAGCTTGCTCCAGTCCGCAACGAACTGGGGATAGTCGTGCTGCCCCTCGGCGTGAGTCTTCAGGCCGCCGTAAAGAAAGATGCGGATTGGCGGCGTCGAAAACGGGCTGCCCTGCGGCCCCTGACCGCGTCCCTGACCACGCCCGCCAGGCTGTGGCGCACCGGCCGCAGGTGCCGCTGGTGCCGGCGCCTGCTGCGCGATCATCGTCGCGCCGGCCAGCACCGTGGCGGCGGCGAGGAGCGAAATGCGAGTCTTCATCGGCTCTCCCTGCTCAATCAGCAATCAACAATCGACAATCGACAATCCGTTACCGTCGCTTGGGGTACGACTTTGTAAATCCGTTGCGGCTGTTCGTCACCGTGAATGAGCCGTCAGGCTGCACGGACATCTTGATCCAGTAGGCCGGCGTATGCGCGGCAGCGGCGGTTCCACCCCCGCCTCGCCCGCCGCCAGGCGCCCCCGCACTGCCGGGTGCACCTGACGCTGGCGCTTGCGAGGCATTCGCTGCTGGCGCCGACGCAGCTGGAGCGCCCGCCGGCGGCTGCCCAGCAGCAGCCGGTGGTCCGCCTGCCGGCGCCGCTCCGCCAGGACCACCGCGTCCAGCGCCGCCAGGTCCGCCGCCTCGCGGCGGAGCCGTCAGCACGCCGGCAATTGTCGCCGGGTCGTCGATATTCGCGATGAACACGCCAGCGCTGTTCAAATCGATCCCAGCATTGTACGACCAATGGAGCTCCCAGATGTCCTCAAGCCCAGGCGACGACCACATCGTCTTCATCGTGTCGGTGCCGGCGCCTTTACGCGTACCGTTCTGCATGACCGCGACTCGCGGCTGAAGGGCATGCACGAGCGCGGGAGAGTTGGACTGGTCGAGGCCGTGATGGGTCACAAAGAAAGCGTCCACCGTGCCGACCGGATTGTTCGGACACATCAGCTCGTTTTCCTTGTTCCACAACAGATCCCCGAGATCGATGGCGCGGAACTGGCCGTAGGTGATCACGCTGCCCACCGACTGTCCGTTGTCGTCGGTCGGCGACATGTCCTTTGGCGCGATCCCCGCACACGCCGGATTCGGCTTGCCGGCGCCCGGCAGCGGCGTCTTCAGCACCTGGCCTGCCGACGTCACGATCCGCCAGTCGAGACCGGCGATTGGAATCTTGTCGCCCGGCTTGACGACCGTGTGTTTGGCCTTTCCATAGAGCTCCGCGTACGCCGCCTGGAACCCCTGGACCTGCTCGCGCTCTTCAACCGACGGCCCGTGATCGATGAAGTGCCCGATTGGAATGCGCTTCGCGAGCTCCTGGAGGCCGCCGATGTGATCGACGTGATAGTGCGTGGAGATCAGGAAATCGATCTGCTTCAGCCCGGCATCGTTGACCGCCGCCATGATGCGATCAAGATCGCGGTTGCCGGGATTGCCGCTGTCGATGAGCAGCGACTGGCCGCTCGGCGCGACCCACAGCGCCGCCTTGCCGCCTTCGGTGTCGACCACGTAGATGTCGAGCGGCTTGGGTGTGGTACCGCGCTGCGCCATCGGCGCGCTCGTGAGCGCAAGAATCGCCGCGGCCGTGAGTGCCAGTCGCTTCATCTCGACTCTCCTGCCTATTTCAACGCCGAAAAATCGGTCGGGTCAGCGAACACGGACTCCACCTTCGTCGTGAGCGCTCCATCCTTTTCGGAGTCTGCCTTCGCCTTCACCCACTCCGGGTCCGCGCGGAACGACGCCCAGCTCTTCGCCGCAGCCTCGCGGCTCTCGTGCGACAGGATGTAGATCAGCGTGTTGTCCTTGAGCGGCGCATCCTGCGGCACCCAGTAGCCGACGCTCTTCATGTCGTACTTGTTGAAGATCCTGATGGTGTGATCGCGGAAGCGCGTCTTGAGTGCCTCGAGCTTCCCCGGTGGCGTCGTGTAGGTGCGGATCTCGTAAACGCGGTTGCCGGCTGCATGCACGGTTGTGGGCCTGAGCATCGCGTGCGCCAGGATTCCACCGGCGAACGCAGCACACACGACCAGAGCGAAAGCCGTCTTCGTCATCAACATCGTGATATCTCCTTATTTACTTTGCGTTGGGGCCCCACCCCCAACGCCTGCCAGCCCTCGCTCACGCTCGGGCCGATTAATCGACACGACTGTCCGCTTAGTCAACCTTTAGTCGCAACCCAAACGCCCGACTTTTAACTTTTGACTTTGAACTTTTAACTTTCTACCGTGCGATCCACCCGCCGTCGATGAAGAGCGGCGTGCCCGTCATGTACGACGACGCCTCGGACGCGAGGTAGACGACCGCGCCGGTCAGCTCGTCGAGCTCTCCCCATCGCCCCATCGGGATCTGCGCCACGAACTCCTTGTACTTCACCGGATCTTCCAGCAGCGATCGGTTCATCTCGGTCGCAAACGCGCCCGGGCAAATCGCATTCGCCGTCACGCCGGTGCCGGCCCATTCGAGCGCGAGCACACGCGTCAGGTTGATGATGCCTGCCTTGGACGACGCGTAGGGGGCGCGGCCGGGAAGCGCGATCACGCCAAGAACTGATCCGAGATTGATGACCCGGCCCCAGCCGCGGGTGACCATGCGGGGTCCGATCGCCCGTGCACAAAGAAACGGCCCCTTCAGGTTCGTATCGACGACGGCGTCCCAGTCGGCCTCGGTCAGCTGCTGGATCGGACCTCGAATGTTGATGCCGGCATTGTTGACCAGGATGTCGATCTTCCCCAGGTCGCGCTCGACGTCGTTCGCCAGTTGTTCGACCTCGGCGAGCTTCGTGACGTCGGCGGCAAAGGCCAGCGCTTTGCGTCCGGTTGCATTCGCAATCGCGGTCGCCGCTTCCTGACACGTCTCTTTCGAGCGACCGGCGAGGGCTATCGTGGCCCCGGCTTCCGCCAGCGCCGTCGCCATGGTCTTGCCGAGTCCGCGTGCGCCGCCGGTCACCAGGGCGACTTTTCCATCCAGACGGAATCGATCCAGCACAGTCTTGTCGGCCACTTAAAAACCTCTCGCGCGGATGCGAAACGTTTCGGTCCACGTTTCGCCCGCTGCAATGTACTGCAATTCGCGATAAATCCCTCTATGGGCCAGATTCATGGCATCCGTGATTCCCGCCATCGGTTCGAGGCAGACGAAGTCGCCGTGCGCCGGCCGCCCGTCGGGCAGAGGCGGCGTCGCCTTGGGCGCGAACACGACCGCGGCGCGATAGCTGGGGCCGACCTCGACATCGACGCGGTGCTTCTGACTCCACACGCTCATCGTCGCCAGGCCGTCGCCGTCGCGAATCAGATCCGAAAACACGTGATCGAGGTCGTAACCCTCGAGCGGCACCTCGCGTGGCTGGGGGAACGTCCGTTCGATCGGTTCGGTTTCTCCGGTCGGGATCTTCGCATCCGACAGCAGCCAGCGGGTCCGCGCACCGACCGAAACCCTCCACCGGTCGCGACCTGAATCAGGCAGCCGGAAGAAGGGATGAAAACCCACCGCGACGGGCATCGGGTCCGCGCTCATATTCTGAATCGTCGTCGTCACGTCGAGGCCGCCGTCCTGCAGCCGGTGCGTCATGTCGATCGTGTGGGCGAAAGGAAACTGCTTCATCCAGATCGGCACCCGATAGAACTCGAGACGGCTCGTCACCGAGGCGTGCGAGTCGTTCTCGGAGACGTCCACGACCTTCCATCGATCCGTTCGCAACAGCAGACCGTGGATCGGCGTGGCGCCCCGAACATTGCCGATGTCCATGTCGAATGGAAATCGGCGACCGTTGGCGTAGAACGCCTGTTCGTCGAGCCTGTTCGCCCACGGTCCGAGGAATGGGATGCCACCGCGCCCCTGCCCGATGGATTTGAATTCCTCCAGCGATTCGAACGGACGCCACAGCAGGTCCACGCCGTTGATCCGCATCTCGAAGGCGTTATTGCCAAACGAAGGGCAGATCGAAACCACCGTCCCTGACAACGCATCTTCGAGCCGAACGACGTCGGCGCAGTCCTCGGCTCGATATCGACGGTCAGTCACTGTCGTGAGGATGGCGATACGCGGCGAGCTACTGCGCCACCGGAATCAGGCGCGCAATCATGCCTGGCGTCGACTGGGACAAGACCTGCCCGGGCAGCTGCAGCGTGACGTACAGGTAGCCGTCAGGCCCGATGATCACGTCGTGCACGCGTCCGAACTGATTGAATACCTGCTCCTGATGGGTCACCTTGTCGCCGCTGATCTCGAGGCGCCGCAGCTGCTGCCCGCCGAGCGCGCTGACGAACAGGTCGTTCTTCCAGCCGGGGTACCGCGACCCGGTGTAGAACACCATGCCGCTCGGCGCAATCGTCGGCGTGTAGTAGACGATTGGCTGTTCCATGCCCTCATGCGTCTGCTCGGTTACACGGCGATCGTTGCCCATCGTGATGACGCCCCAGCCGTAGTTGTGCCCGGGTTCGATGATGTTGATTTCGTCTCCGCCTTGCGGCCCATGCTCCGACTCCCACAGCTTGCCGCTCACTGGATCCCACGCCAGCCCCTGCGGGTTGCGATGGCCGTAGCTCCAAATCGACGGCACCGCGTTGCCTTTTCCCACGAACGGGTTGTCCTTCGGCACCGACCCGTCGTCGTTGATGCGATGAATCTTTCCGAGCGGGGTCGTCAGGTCCTGGGCTTTCGACGGGTCGTTCTTTTCGCCAAGCGTGAAGAACAGATGATTCTGCTTGTCGAAGATGAACCGCGATCCATAGTGCGCGTTGGTCGAGCTGTAGACGTCAGCCGGGGCGCGGAAGAGCACCTTCTCATCGGTCCACTCGTTGTTCTTGTTGATCTTGCCGCGAATAATCACCGTCATCGTCGGCGGATCGGGCGGACCGCCACGACCGCGGCCGCCTTGCGGTGCCGCAGCCTCAGTCGGCTGATCTGCGGGCGTCGCCGGCGCGACGTAGCCGGGAAGGATCTCTGAGTACGACAAATAGATCCACCCGTTCTTGGCGTACTGCGGATGCACCTCGACGTCGAACAGCCCGCCGTCCTGCTTCTCCCACACCTTGGGCGTTCCCTTGACGGGTTCCGGCAGCAGTTTGCCCTTCTCGACGATCCGAAGGCGGCCAGGCCGTTCGGTGATCAGGAGTCGTCCATCGGGAAGAAACGCGAGCGCCCAGGGGGTCTCGATGTCGCGCGCGACGACCTCCATTTTGAATGTCTGCTTCTCAGACTTGACGATTTGACCGTCGGGATCCGCAACGACCGGGGGCTTGGCCGCGACCGGCGGGCCCACCGGGCCCTGGGTGACAGGGTTTTGTGTCGGGGCCGGCTGGCCCAGTGAAACGAAGGCGTGGGTTGTCAGCACGGTGCCGAACAGCAGCGCAACGACTCCGAGTGATCTCCGTGATCGGAACATGGCGTCCTCGTTCGGATTCTAGTCCATCAATCGAACGGCGTGCCGGTGTAGTTCTCGGCGAGGCTGGTCATCGCCGCCCGGGAGCTGACCAGGTAGTCCAGTTCGGCGAGCTGACGACGATAGTCGAACGGATTGTCCCCCTCTTGCTTATGGAGCATTGACGTCATCCACCACGAAAAACGCTGCGCCCGCCAGGTGCGCTTGAGCCCGCGGTCCGAGTATTTCTCGAGCCGCGCCTCACTACCGCGGTGGAAGAAATCCTCCAGCGCCGTCGCCAGTCGACGCACGTCCGCCATCGCCAGGTTCAGACCCTTCGCCCCCGTCGGCGGAACAATATGCGCCGCGTCGCCGGCGAGGAACAACCGGCCGTACCGCATCGGTTCAACCACGAAGCTCCGCATAGGCGCGACCGCCTTCTGCAGGATCGGTCCGACGTTCGGGACCCATCCATCGTCGGTGCGTAACCGCGCCATCAACTCGGTCCAGATCCGATCGTCGCTCCACTCGTCCAGGTTCTCGTCGGGCGCGCACTGCAGATACAGCCGGGTGATCGTCGTCGATCGCATGCTGAAGAGCGCAAACCCCCGCTCGCTCAGGCTGTAGACGATCTCATCGGACGCTGGCGGCGCGTCCGCCAGAATCCCCAGCCACGCGAATGGATATTCGCGTTCGTACGTCTGTCCTATCGCTGACGGGATTGTCGGCCGACACACGCCGTGAGATCCGTCGCATCCCGCGATCACGTCGCACACGATCTCGTGCGTCTGATCGCCGTGCGCGAACCGAAGCCGCGGCGTATTCGTCTCGAGACCGTGGACGCTGACGTCTGAGGCTTCGAAATGCAGCGGACGGCCCGCCACCCGACGCGCGCCGATCAAATCCTTGACGACTTCGTTCTGCCCATAAATGGTGATCGCGCGGCCGCCGGTCAACGACGCGAGATCGATGCGATGACGCTCGCCGTTGAACCGGATGTAGATCCCCTCGTGCCGCATCCCCTCGCGATCCAGGCGATCGCCGATGCCCGTCGTCCGCATCAGGTCCACGGTCCCTTGCTCGAGCACACCCGCGCGCACGCGCTCGATGACGTAGTCCTCGCTGCGATCCTCGACGATCACCGAGTCGATGCCGGCGAGGTGCAGGAGATGACCCAACATCAGGCCGGCCGGGCCGGCGCCGACGATTCCGACCTGCGTGCGAGTCACCGACACTTATGTCACCGGCCTTGCGCGGCCGAGCGATCCGGATCCCGGATCCCGCACCACGGATACCGGATCCCCGATCCAGTTACCTGAACAACAGCGGCGCAACGTCATGGAGATGATGTCGCCAGACGACCCATTCATGCCG
>Ga0070683_100001891_pt1 | contig 16357 bp, 14 predicted proteins | sample KBSC713LmetaG_FD_64662 | JGI IMG/M metagenome (GOLD analysis project Ga0070683, IMG submission 64662) | Corn rhizosphere microbial communities from Kellogg Biological Station, Michigan, USA - KBS C7.1-3L metaG | ecosystem: Host-associated > Plants > Roots > Rhizosphere ...
CAGGAGCATGTCAAGCGTGAGATCGCGCCTTACAAATATCCGCGCGCGATCGAGTTCGTCACCCAGCTGCCGAAGACGGAAACGGGCAAGCTCAGGCGCTTTGCGCTGCGTCAGGCGGCGCAGGCGCGGGTAAATTCGCCCGGCGTTGCCGCGGAATGAATTGATGGAGAATTTCCTGTGAGTACAATGGACGCGCCCAGTCTTGCCGTGAAGGGCGAGCGGTCAGAGGCCGTGCAGATCCTGCAGCCGAGCGGCTGGCCGATGCCGAAGGGTTATGCCAACGGGATCGCGGCGGAGGGCCGCATCGTGGTGACCGGCGGCGTGATCGGCTGGGACGATCAGGAGCATCTGGCCAAGGATTTTGTCGCGCAGGTGCGGCAGACACTGTCCAACATCGCCGCGATCCTCGCCGAAGGCGACGCGCGGCCGGAGCATCTGGTGCGCCTCACCTGGTATGTCGTCGATATGGAGGAGTATCTGTCGAACCTCAAAGAACTCGGCAAGATCTATCGCGAGATTTTCGGCACGCATTATCCGGCGATGGCACTGGTGCAGGTCGTGCGCCTGGTCGAAAAGGCCGCGCGAGTCGAGATCGAGGCCACCGCGGTGGTGCCGCGTTAAAGCATCGGCTATCCGCGAAGATACTGCTCAAACAAAAAATCTAAAGCGCGCTAGCCGAAGACTAGCGCGCTTTGCCGGCACCGGTTGCAGGTCGGTTAATTCCGATAAGAAGTGTCGACGCGGTCGAGCTTGCGCAGCAGCGCCGGCCAGGCGAGATCGCCGTTGCGGTTCGGCTTGTCCACGCGCGGCTTCACCTTGTCGAAGGTCTTCTCCAGAATCTCTGTGGAAGGCATGATCAGCTTGGTGTTGCAGGACAACGCCATCACCTGCACCTCGCAGGCGCGTTCCATGCGATACAGCAGGTTGAAGGCGGCAGGGATGGTACGGCCGACCACGAGCAGGCCGTGGTTGCGCAGGACCATCGCCTCGTGCTCGCCGAGATCGCGCACCAGCCGCTGGCGCTCGTCGAGGTCATCGGCGATGCCTTCGAAATCGTGATAGGCGATATGGACGAAGCGCATTGAGGTCTGCGCCAGCGGCAAGAGACCACATTCCATCGCCGACACCGCCATCCCTGCCGGCGTGTGCGTGTGCGCGACGCAATCGACGTCGTGGCGGGCCATGTGAATGGCGCTGTGAATGACGAAGCCAGCAACATTGACGTTGTAGTCGCTGGCGTTGAACAGCGTGTTGCCCTCGACGTCGACCTTGATCAGGCAGGACGCGTCGATCTCTTCATACAGCATCCCATAGGGATTGATCAGGAACTGGTCGTGATGGCCGGGCACGCGGCAGGAGATGTGATTGGCGATCATCTCGGTATAGCCGTACATCGCGACGAGGCGGTAGGCAGCGGCAAGGTTGACGCGCGCATCCCACTCTTCCGCGCTTACTTGCTCGCGGACCGATTTGACGACTTTGATGGCGGGCGCGCTGGCAGGCGGATTCATTGGACTTTCTCCGTTTGAACGGGACGTCTTTTGGCGGCGTTCCTGAAGACGAGAGGATACCTGCAACTATAGTCGTACCGCAAGGCGCGCTCGGCCTTATCGGCACTCCCAAGCTTTGCTGCAGGGCAAAATAGGTCCGTCGCAAATCCTTCACGCGCGGCCTATAGTTGGAGCCGGAACTCGCTGATCCCCCTTGAAAAACCGGAGCCTGTCGTATGAAGACCATCCGTTTTGCCCTGATCCTGCTGGCGCTGGCTTGCCTCGCGCCATGGCAGTCCGCCAAAGCGGCTGATGTCATCTGCTACAACTGCCCGCCGGAATGGGCGGATTGGGCTTCCATGCTCAAGGCCATCAAGGCCGACCTCAACTACGACATCCCGCATGACAACAAGAATTCCGGCCAGGCGTTGGCCCAGATTCTCGCCGAGAAGGCCAATCCGGTCGGCGACATCGGCTATTTCGGCGTCAATTTCGGCATGAAGGCGAAGGCGCAGGACGCGCTGGAGCCCTACAAGCCCGTCAATTGGGAGCAGGTGCCCGCCGGCCTGAAGGACCCGGACGGCTATTGGACCACGATCCATTCCGGCACGCTCGGCCTGTTCGTGAACAAGGACGCGCTTGGCGGCAAGCCGGTACCGGCCTGCTGGAAGGACCTGTTGAAGCCGGACTACAAGGGCATGGTCGGCTATCTCGATCCGAGTTCGGCTGCGGTCGGCTATGTCGGTGCGGTCGCCGTCAATCTCGCGCTCGGCGGCTCGTCCAAAAACTTCGATCCCGCGATCAACTTCTTCAAGGACCTGCACAAGAACGACCCGATCGTTCCGAAGCAGACCTCGTATGCCCGCGTGGTGTCGGGCGAGATGCCGATCCTGTCAGACTATGACTTCAACGCCTATCGCGCCAAATATTCCGAGAAGGGCAATTTCGAATTCGTGATCCCCTGCGAGGGCTCGGTCGTATTCCCCTATGTCATCGGTCTCGTGAAGAACGCGCCCGACAAGGAAAAGGCCAAGAAGGTGATGGACTATCTCCTTTCCGACAAGGGACAGGCGATCTGGACCAACGCCTATCTGCGCCCGGCGCGTCCGATCCAGCTGCCGGAGGCGGTCAAGAAGAAGTTCCTGCCGGATAGCGACTACGCCCGCGCCAAGAGCGTCGATTGGGGCGAGATGGAAGGCGCCCAAAAGGGCTTTGTGGATCGCTATCTCGCAGAGGTCCGTTAATGCAGTATGGTGTCTCGTCTTGAAGAGGGTGGGGCACCTCGCTGATGTCGAATAGATCCTTTGTCTGGCTGTGCCTGCTGCCGCTCGCGGCAGTCACGGCTGCCTTCTTTCTGCTGCCGATGGTCCGGCTTGTCATGACCGGGGCGGAAGGACCGCAAGGCGCCGCCGGATATCTCGCGATCCTCACCGAGCCGCGCTACCGCGCGACCCTGATCAATACGGTGCTGCTGGCGGCAGCGACTACCGTGGTCACGCTGATCGTGGCCACCATTGCCGGCATGTTCCTGCAGCGGCACCGCTTCCCCGGTCGCGCTGTCCTGATCGCGATGCTGACTTTTCCGCTGGCCTTCCCGGGCGTGGTCGTCGGATTCCTGATCATTCTGCTTGCCGGGCGTCAGGGCCTGATCGGCGATCTAACCAACCGCGTCGTCGGGCAGAAATTCGTGTTCGCCTATTCGATCTACGGGCTCTTTCTCGGATATCTCTATTTTTCCATCCCTCGCGTGATCCTCACCATCATGGCGGCGGTGCAGAAGCTCGATCCCGGCATCGAGGAAGCCGCTCGCTCGCTGGGCGCAAGCCCCTGGGCGGTGCAGCGCGACGTCGTCTTGCCGGCGTTGGCGCCAGCGTTCGTCGCTTCCGGTGCAATTGCCTTTGCGACCGCGATGGGCGCCTTCGGCACCGCCTTTACGCTGGCGACCAATATCGATGTGCTGCCGATGCTGATCTATACCGAGTTCACGCTGGCGGCGAATTTCGCGACCTCCGCGGCGCTATCGGTCGGACTTGGCCTGATCACCTGGTTGATCCTGGCGCTTGCCCGCTCGTTCTCGGGCAGCGCCGTCGCCGCAGCCGGATGAGACCATGCGCGACCGCCTGATCTTCACCGGCCAGCTTCTGTTCACCCTGATCGTTGCCGCGTTCCTGGTGGCGCCGGCCGGGCTTTCCATCACCGCCGGCGTCACCCAGAATTATTTTCGCGGCATTCAGTCGGGCGTTACCCTGCAATGGGTGGCGCAGGTCTGGGAGCTCTATGCGCCCACCATTGGGCTCTCCTTCATCATCGCGTTCGCCACGCTGGCGGTGACGCTTGCGGTCGGCGTCCCGGCGGCCTATGCGCTGCATGTGCGGGGAGGGCGGCTGTCACGGATCGTGGAGGAAATCATCACCCTGCCGCTCGCGATCCCGGGACTGGCGATTGCGCTCGCGCTGCTCCTGACCTATGGCAGCTTCGGCGAGTTCCGCCGCTCCTGGCTGTTCATTCTCGTGGGGCACGTCATCTTCACCATGCCCTTCATGGTTCGGTCGGTTATGGCGGTTTTCGCCACCGCCGACATCAAGACGCTCGACGAGGGCGCCGCTTCCCTCGGCGCCTCGCCCTGGCGGCGCTTTCTCGACGTGATCGTTCCCAATGCGTTACCCGGCATTCTTGCCGGCAGCCTGATGGTGGTGACGCTCTCGCTCGGCGAGTTCAATCTGACCTGGATGCTGCACACGCCGCTGACCAAGACGCTGCCGATTGGCCTTGCCGACAGTTACGCCTCGATGCGGCTGGAGGTGGCCTCCGCCTACACGCTGATCTTCTTCGTCATGATCATTCCGCTGCTGGTCGCGATGCAGCTCTTCGCCGACAAGGAGCGCGCGCGATGAGCGCAGCGAGCGGACACGGTGCCTCCGTGCGCGTCGAGAGTTGCGGCAAGACCTTTGCGGACGGCACCCGTGCACTGGAGCCCGCAACGCTCGACATCGCGCGCGGCGAAACGCTGGTGCTGCTCGGTCCCTCCGGCTGCGGCAAGACCACGATGCTGCGCATCATCGCAGGCCTGGAGACGCCGGATGAAGGCGGCAGGGTCCTGTTCGACGGCAATGATATGACGAATGTGCCGATCGAGAAGCGCAATATCGGCATGGTGTTCCAGTCCTATGCGCTGTTTCCGAATATGAGCGTGGCCGACAATATCGGCTATGGTTTGAAGATCAGGGGCGTGCCGAAGAAAGAACGCGATGCGCGCGTTGCTGAATTGGTCGCCTTGACCAACATCACGGGCCTCGAGAACCGCCGCATCGATCAGTTGTCCGGCGGCCAGCGTCAGCGCGTTGCGCTGGCGCGCGCGGTTGCGATCCGGCCCGGTATCCTGCTGCTCGATGAACCACTGACCGCGCTCGATGCGGCCTTGCGCGAACGCCTGCGAAGCGAGCTCAATCGTCTGTTGCGTGCGCTCGGCATCACGGCCATCTATGTCACGCACGACCAGTCCGAGGCCATGGAGCTCGGCGACCGCATCGTGGTCATGAGCAAGGGCAGGATCGCGCAGGTCGGGACGCCGCGCGACATCTATTTCACGCCGTGCAACCGCTTCGTGGCCGAGTTTATCGGCGCGGCGAACATCATCGAGTCCTCCGTCGAGAACGGCCATCTGGTGCTGCCGGGTGGACGCCAGCCGGTCACCGGCCAAGCCGATCTGGCGGCCGTTGTTGTCATGGTTCGCCCTGAGTCCATCCGGGTGGTGGGGGCGGGTGCCGCCGCACTGTCCGGGACCGTCGACAGCGTGGCCTTTAACGGCGAGAAACAGCGACTGGTCGTCGGCGGGGCTGCCGGCAAGCCGATGACCGTCGATGCACCCAATACCTTGCAGGTCAAGCCCGGCGATCGCGTCGGCCTGTCGATTTCGCCGGAAGCCGTACGGCTGCTGCCGCCAGAGGATTGAAAAGATCAATGTCGCAAAGGCAAATTCGCATCGCGCAGATTTCCGATCTCCATATCAAGCCTCCGGGCACGCTTGCCTATGGCCGCGTCGACACGGCCCGGGCGCTGGAGCGTTGTGTGGCGGCGTTGAATGCTTTCGAGCCGGTGCCCGATTTCGTGGTGATCTCCGGCGATCTCGCGGACACTCCGACCGCCGAGGAATATGATTACCTCGGGCGCCTGCTCGCGCCCTTGAAGCTGCCGTTTGCCGGCATCCCCGGCAATCACGACAGCCGCGCATTGATGCGCGCGGCGTTCCCGAACGCCGCTTACGCCTTTCCCGGGGGAGCGCTCAACCAGAAGATCGAGGTCGGCGAGCTCGACCTGCTGCTGCTCGATTCAAGCGTCCCGGGCGAGCCGCATGGCGTATTGGAAGCATCGACCCTGCAATGGCTCGACGCGACGCTGGCATCGTCCGCGGACCGGCCCGCGTTGTTGTTTCTGCATCACCCACCGTTCATCGCGGGTATCTGGCATATGGATCGCCAGAACCTGCGCAACGCCGATGAACTGGCGGTGATCGTCCGTCGGCACAAGCGAGTGAAAATCGTCGCTACCGGCCACATCCACCGCGCGACCCTGACCATGTTCGCTGGCGTGCCGTGCACGATCTGCCCGGCGCCCAATCATGCGGTCGATCTCGATCTTGCGGAACTGCGCGCGCCCTCGTTCAGGATCGAGCCGCCGGCCTTCCATCTCCACACCTGGTTTGCTGGCGAAGGTTTTGGGCAACTCGTGACCCATCAGGTCCCGATCGGCGAGTTCGACGGGCCGCACCCCTTCTTCGGTCCGGATGGCAGGCTGCTGTAAGGGGATGCGCCGGAACTAGCCCAGTCTTTCAAGCTTGCGATAGGCTTTCGTCGCTTCTTTCAGCAGCCGCTTCTCCTGGCCGGGCTTCAGGAATTTCAGCGGTGTTTGCACGCCCTTCTCTTTCAATTCGCTCGCGATCTCGTTGCCTCTTGCGCCATCGTTTAATTGCCCGAGCGATTTTTGCGCCTTGCTCAGGTGCTTTCGCGCAACCTTCTGCTTTGAGAATTGCCGGTCGTTGAACAAATCATCCAGAGAATCGATGGAGTAGGTGAGCTTCTTGTTGAAGAGACGCAAGCGATGCCGCTTCTTCGTCCCCATCTTGCGAAGCTTGCGGCTTTTCCTCAGGAGCCTTTCCTCCCATTCCTCGAGCTTCTTCACGCTATAGGCTCCGATCGGGGACGCGCGTTCCTGCGCCGCTTGCTTGCCCTTTTTCATCGACCATGGACCGTTTTCGATCCAGCCCGAGGTCTGGTCGATGAGCCACCGGTATCTCACTGAATTGAGCATCCGCGTCAGATGGCGATGTCCCTCGCTGCGCTTCTCGTTCCATGATCCTAGCGCGGCTGTCGCATGCGGCCGCCGCTTGTCGAGCGTCTTGACCCGATCGACTGCCACGTCGAGATCGCGTACCGCGCCGAGCTCGCTGTTCAGCCATTTCAATTCATCCCGCACCTCGTCGCAGTCCGCGTCATGGACCATCGGTGAGAAAAACAGGATGGCGGTGCGCAGATGGGTCAGCGCGACGCGCATCTGGTGCAGCGCATCCGGATCGCCGTTGCTGGTCGCCTCATGGTTGGCGTTGAGCGCGCGGAGATAGCGCCGCGCGACGATGCGGAAGGCGGTATCGCAGGCCATGGCGCTGTTCAGCCGGGGATTGGGGGAAGGGTGCAACTGCGGCGGCTTGGCGCTGGAGGTGGCTCTGCCTGGAGATTTCCGGAATGGCGGCATTCGGGTTCGCGGGTGACAGGCTTCCATAGCCTCGGTTCGGATATTATAGACCCCGGCAAGGGCGGCAACTCCGCCAAAAAAGCGCAAGTCATGCGGCCATCAGCCCCTGGGGCGCATTGCCTATCAAGGGGTTAGAGAGCAATCTTCGACCAAAGATGCCGACGCTCGCATCCTGGAAGCGTCGGCCGGTGAAGTGGGGAGAAATATGCGTCTGTTTCGATGGCTCGCGCTGGCGCTGGTCGCCGGCAACTCCGGCGCTTTCGCGCAGGGTAACTACCCCGACCGACCCATCAAGATGATCGTACCGCTCGCGGCCGCGAGCGCCGTCGATGTTGCCGCGCGTATCGTGACGCAGAAGATGGCCGACAACATGGGCCAGCAGTTCGTGATCCTGAACCAGCCGGGGGCTTCCGGGCTGATCGGCGCCGAGCAAGTCGCCCGTGCCGATCCGGACGGCTACACGATTGGCGGCTTCAATGACAGTATCATGACAATGGTGCCGCACCTGCAGGCCAAGATGCGGTGGGACATCCTGAAGGATTTCGAGCCGGTTTCGTTGGTTGCGACCGTCGAGTGGGGACTGATCGCCGGCAATCAGACCCCCTACAAGTCCGCGGCCGACCTGATTGCCGCCGCAAAGGCCGCGCCCGGAAAGATCGACTACAGTTCGGGGGGGCCGGGCAGTCCGCAGCATCTCGCGATGGCGATGTTTGCTTCGAGCGCCGGCATCACGCTGACCCACGTGCCCTACAAGGGCGCGACGCAGGCGGCGACCGACGTGGCCGCCGGTCAGATTCCGGTCGGCTTCCAGGGCCTGGGCACGGTCGCGGCGCTGGTGCGTGGCAACCAGCTTCGGCTGATCGGCGTCTGCACGCCGAAGCGATTGCCATCTTTTCCCGATGTGCCGACCGTCGATGAATCCGGGCTGCCCGGTTTCCTCTTCAATTCCTGGTTTGCGATGCTCGCGCCGGCCGGAACGCCAAAGCCCATCATTGCCCGGCTCAATGCCGAGGTCATGAAGGCGCTCGGCGACGCGGATGTGCGCCGCAAGCTGGAGGAGCTGGGCTTTGCCGTGCGCGGCAGTTCGCCGGAGGAATTAGGTGCGATGACGCGCGATCAGCTCGCCAAATATGGGCGCTTGATAAAAGAGATGGGAATCAGCAACGAGTAGAGCGGCGTTCGGGTTTGGCCGCGCTTTCAGCGGCATGGCAGGTCTGTTGCAGGCCGCATTCCGGCCGCAGGGTGTGCGTCGAGTTGTGTACTACCGCCGCTTCTCTATACTCGTCTAAAGTTGCTCAACATTCGTCGTTCGCATTGCAGCAACCTGCATGCGACCCGTTATTAGCCCAGGTGTAATAAGGGACCCAAGCGCTTGTTCCGCCACGATTTTTCGTTAGCTTGAACTGGATGGTTGGAGGAAGCTGAGGGTGTTCTGCCAGGTCTGTTCGTCGAACGTGAAAGCTGGCGACCTCTATTGTCCGTCCTGCGGCACGGTGGTGCCGGATCATCGGCCCAAACCGGCCGCCGACATTCGCGACCGGATCGTGGGGGAGCGGAAGTACCTCACCGTCCTCTGTGCCGATCTGCAGCGCTCGACCGACCTGATCTCGGAGCTCGATCCCGAATCCGCGATCTCGCGGCTTGAGCCGGCGCTGAACGCCATGCGAGTGGCGGTCCGGCGCAACCGCGGCATCGTCAGCAAGGAAGGCGGCGATGGCCTGATCGCGCTGTTCGGCGCGCCGCACGCCGACGACAATCATGCCATCATGGCCTGCCAGGCCGGCGTGGAGCTGGTGCGCCGCATCAAGCTCCTGGATGATCCCGGGCTTCATGTGCGGGTTGGCATTCATTCCGGCTATGTCGTCGCGCATATGATCGAGGCTGACTTGTCCTCGATCTACGAGGCGGGCGGTCCCGCGGTGCATCTGGTCAAGCGGCTCGAGGGCGCCGCCCAGGCGGGCCAGATATTGGTTTCGGAATCCTGCCAGAACCTGTCATCCGGGCTGGCGGTCTTCAACGCCATGCCGCCGAGACGTCTGGAAGGGTTTGCGGCCCCGGTGCCCTGTTATGAACTCGCCGAGATCAGCGGATTGACGCGCTGGGGGGCGCGTTCGACCAGGGGACTTTCCTCTTTTGTCGGCCGCGCGGACGAAACGGTACAGTTGCGGCGCGCGGCGGGTGACGTCGGAGCCTCCGGGCAGATCATTGCGCTGGTGGGCACGGCCGGCATCGGCAAATCGCGCATGGCGCACGAGTTTGTCGGCGATCTGCGTCGGCAGAATTGGCAGGTCATCGAGGCCGACGGCAATCCCCTGGAGCAGGCCGTTCCCTTTGCGTTGCTCAAGAAGCTGCTGCAGAGCGTGCTGGCCGCCGGCCGTCTCACGCCCGGCGAGGCGGCCGCCGTTTCTGCGGAAGAGCCACCCCTGCACGCCGATCTCTGGCCGGCGGCGCTTGACGCGGTCCTCGACCAAACGGTTGCCGATCCGCGCTGGGGCGAGCTTGAACCGCTGCTGCGGCGACGGATGATGTGCGATGCCGTCCTCAATGCCGTCGACAAGGTCGTCGGGACAGCGCCAACCGTCCTGCTGCTGGAAGATCTGCACTGGGCCGACGGGCAGAGCGAGGCCGCGGTCGAAGCGATCTTGTCGCTCGCCGAACACCGCCCCGTCCTGATTGTGCTCACCTGGCGTACCGAAAATACGCCGGGATGGCTGGCGCGGCTCGACGTCCGCCGGATCTGGCTGCGCTCGCTGGATGCCTCCTCGGCCAAGGCGTTGCTCGACGACATGCTTGGGGCGGGCGCCCATCTCGATGATCTCAAGGCGCACGTGCTGCGGCATACCGGGCAGGTGCCGCTCTTCATCGAGGAGGTCGCGCGGCAACTGGTCGCGCGCGGCCTGCCCGATGCGGACTCCCGGCAGCCGGTTTCGAAGGCCTCGTGGGACTTGCTGGAAATTCCTCCCACGGTGCAGGGCGTGATCGCTTCCCGCATCGACCGCCTGCCGAAAGAGGACAAGACCCTGCTGCAGCTTGCCGCCGCGGTCGGCTCCCGGGTTTCGCCACAGCTCCTGACGGCAGTGACCGGCATGACGATGGCGCAACTGCAAAGCCGGCTGTGGTCGCTCGAAATCCTGGACTTCCTGGTGGAGTCGCGATGGCTGGCGTCGGTGGAATACGAGTTCGCGCATGATCTCATCCGCGAGGTGGCCTACGATTCGATCCTGCGCTCGCAACGCGGCGCGCTGCACCAACGAATCCTTGCTGCGATGGAGGCGAACGCTGCCGGCCGCGAGCAGGAGGTCGCGGAAGCGCTTTGCCAACACGCGTTGAAGGCCGAGGACTGGGTGAAGGCGGACCGTTATGGGCATCTCGCGGCGAGAAAGGCGTCGGCCCGCTCGGCATTTCGCGAGGCGAAGGAATATTTCCAGACCGCGATGGATGCGCTCGACAAGCAGCCTGAATCCGTGGCGCGCGAGCAGCGGGCGGTCGATCTGCGCATCGAATCGCGAATGGCCTACGTTTCCCTGGGTGACATCGAGCACTGGTTCGCCATTGGTCGAGATGGCGAGCTGCGGGCCGGGAAGATCGGCGATGAAGGACGCCGGCTGGCGTCCGTCACCGTCAGGGCCGCCGCACTGAACTTTTACGCCACGCCCTATGAAGGCCTCACGGCCGGAGAAGAGGCCGTCGCGCTCGCGAGCCGGCTCAACAATCCGACCTGGCTCAATCTTGCGCTCTATGGGCTCGGCCAGTCGTACTTCCTGGCGGGCAAATTCCGGGACGCCGACCGCCACATCTCCGAGGCGATCTCGCGGCTCATCGTCCGGCCGGAAGATGCCCCGCCGGGCACGACGGGACCAAGCCTGCTCGTACTATGTTACATGATGAAAGCGATGATCTGTGCGTGGCTGGGCGAGTTCGATCACTCCGAGCGCGCTTGCCTGCAAACGAGCCAGCTCGCACAAGCCAATGACCGGCCCTACGATACGGTTGCCTCCGAATATGGCCGGGGTGCGGTGGAGATCATTCGCGGTCATCTTGATGAGGCGGAGAGCGCGTTCGACCACGCCCTGCGCGTTGCGCGAGAAAGCGAAGTGCGGCTGTTTCTTCCGCTCATCATGTGCGGGCTTGGAAATCTCTACACGCAGCGAGGAGAGGCGGCGCGCGCGCGGGATATTCTGCTGGACGCAAAGCACGAGGCCGAGATGTTGGGGCACGCCACCAGCATGGTCGCCGTGTCGGCTTATCTCGGGGCCGCCTATACCCAATTGGGGGAAGTCCAGCATGGCCTCAGCCTGGTGCGGGCCTGTATCGCCGGGGCCAGGCAGAAGGGCTATGGCGGCATCGAAATGCTGGCCGCCTTTTACGAGGCAAACATCCTTGCGTCGGAAGGAGCGACCCGCACCGAAGCCGTGAATAGCTTCAGGCGGACAATCGAGATTGCGGAACGGCTCGAAGCCGGCCCGATGCTGGCCGCCGCCAAAGGCTCGTTTGGCAGGCTGCTGGCCGCCGCCGGCAGGACTGCCGAGGCCCAGGATGAACTCGCGCAGGCCCTCGCTTTGTTCGATCGCTCAAAAATGACTGTACAGATGGAGCGTGTTAGGGCAACTCTTTCCAAATTCTCTGACGTGTAATCCATCCCCATTACGACCTATGATATTTTTTGATTCAAGGAGATGAAGATGGGTGGTTTGGTCTACAGCGGCAAATTCGAACAGAAAATCAACGAATTATACAGCCCTCAAAACATTCACGAGACGGCCAGGAAGTTTACTGACTACGAGAAGCAGCACGGGCCCTATAAATTCGGGCAAGGCTATACGAAGCATATTGTCCCGAAGGCCGACGATTGGGCCGACGAGGCCGGGTCCACTGCGGGACATGCCAAATGGGAAAAGCATTCAGGCGACATCCCGGAGCACATCCGCAACCGGTTGACCGAAGTGATTTCGTCCAATCTCAAGTCGGCCCATCCGCTGCCGATGGTCCTGAAGGTCGGCGAGAACGTCGATGGGACACACGATCTGCACGTGCGGACCTTCTCGCACAAAGGTCATGTCCACATCGGAATGCACATACTCTGCCCCAACACTTCGCTGAAATAGCCCGCCAGACACGGCATTCTGACGCAGCACAAAGGCCAGCCGGACCGAGGTCCTGCTGGCTGGCTCTACGCCTTGATCGCGGGACAACCGCGCTGGGGCGCTGGTTCTGGGCGCCGTGTTCGTCCTTTGGCCTCCCATCCGTGCCCAAACGTCGGTTTACGGTTGAAAATGTGACCGCCGTTGACTACGGAAGGAACAGAGTGCCTGGCTGTTCCTTCTGGAGTTCCAATCCGCGTGCCGCAGGATAACACAGGGGATGCTCGCAGACCGCCGAGCAGCAAATTGTCGGCGTTGCGCAAGCACGAGATCTTCAGCGATCTCGACAACGAGGCGCTTGAGCAGCTTGGCCGCTATGCCAAGCACACCGTGCTCAAGCGCGGTGCGACGATTTTTTCCAAGGGTGACCCCGGCAACAGCCTCTATGCGGTGATCTCCGGGACGGTGAAGATCAGCATTTCCTCGCCGGACGGCCGTAACGCCATCCTCAATCTGGTCGGCCCCGGCGAGACGTTCGGCGAGATGAGTGTGCTCGACGGACAGACGCGGAGCGCGGACGCCACGGCAAACACCAATTGCGAGATCTATGTCATCGATCGCCGTGATTTCCTGCCGTTCATGCGCAACCAGCCGGCGCTCTCCATGAAGTTCATCGAGCTTCTGTGCGAGCGGCTGCGACGGACCAGCGACCAGGTCGAGCAGGTGATCCTGCAGGATCTGCCGGGGCGTCTCGCCAGCGCGCTGCTTGGCCTGGTCGAGCGGCGCAAGCTCGACCCGGAGAGCCAGACCATCGTCATCACGCAGCAGGAGATCAGCGAAATGGTCGGCATGACGCGTGAAAGCATCAACAAGCAGCTGCGCGCATGGGCCGCGCGCGGCTGGGTCCGCCTCGAGCACGGCGCCATCGTCGTGCTCGATGCCGTTTCGCTGCGCGAACTTGCCGAAGCGGGCTCCGCCGCGGACGAGTAGATCGAATTCCGCAAGCCGGAATGTCTTTCTGATTGCCCGTCGAGCAGATGCGAATCGCCAGATCGAATTGATCCCTGGCGGATCGTACGGTGCGAGCGAGCCGGCCGCTCACGCCGATCCCGCTTACAGATAGCCTTCGCCAGCCTCGGCCGCGAAGCGGCCGGGATCGCCTTCCCAGACGATCCGCGCATGCTCCAGCACATAGACGCGGTCGGCATGGGGCAGTGCGAAGGTCACGTTCTGCTCGCCGAGCAACACCGTGATCGACGTGGTCTGGCGCAGCTTCTCCAGTGCTTTCGACAATTGTTCGAGAATGACGGGCGCAAGGCCGAGCGTCGGCTCGTCCAGGATCAGGATCTTCGGCTGCATCATCAGCGCCCGGCCGATCGCGAGCATCTGCTGTTCGCCGCCAGAGAGTGTTTGCGCTAGCTGGCCTTGCCGCTGCTTCAGGATCGGGAAGAGCTCGAACAGCCATTCAAGCTGCCTGGTCTTGTCCTGCTCGGAGAGATGATGCCCGCCGAGATCGAGATTCTCGCGCACCGTCATCTCGCCGAACAGCTCGCGTGATTCCGGACATTGCACGACGCCGCTGCGGGCAATTTTCGCCGGACTGGTACCGCGCAGCTTCTCGCCATCGCGAATGATCTCGCCGGAATAGGGCAGGAAGCCGGAAATCGCGTTGAACAGCGTCGTCTTGCCGGCGCCGTTCAAGCCGACGACGGACACGAACTCGCCGTGATGGATGTGGATGGAGACGTTCTCCAGCGCCTGCGCCTTGCCGTAATGCACGCTGAGATTTTCGACCTGCAGCGCAGGCACCTTGTCCCTGAAGCTGGTCTCGGGACGGGCATGGGTTTCGATGGCGCCGCCGAGATAGACCCGGCGCACGGTTTCGTTCTTCATGACCTCGTCGGCGCGGCCGGTGATGATCTCCTCGCCGAGATACATCGCGAGCACGCGATCAACCAGCGCGGCAACGCTCTTGACGTTATGGTCGACCAATAGCACCGCGCGGCCTTCTTCGCGGAAGCTCGTAATCAGTTCGGAGAAGACGCCGACTTCAGCCAGCGTCAGCCCGGCAAATGGTTCGTCAACCAGCACGACCTTGGGATCGCGCGCGATCGCCTTGGCAAGTTCGAGCCGGCGCAGATCGGCGAAGGGCAGGGTCGGCGGCCGGCGGTCCATCACATTACCGAGACCGACGCGCTCGGCGATCCATTTGGCGCGCTCGGTCAGCGCCTTGTCGGCGAACAGCATGAACAGGCTGTCCGGCAACAGCGCGACCATGATGTTTTCCAGCACGGTCTGACGGTTCAGCGGCCGCGAGTGCTGGAATACCATGCCAAAACCCTTGCGCGCGATCTTGTGTGCGGGCAGGCCGGCGACATTCTCTCCCCGGAACACGACGTCGCCCGCGGTTGGGCGTTCGATGCCCATGATCGCTTTCATCGCGGTCGACTTGCCGGAGCCGTTCGGCCCGATCAGGCCGAAGATTTCGCCGGCGCGCAGGTCGAGATTCAGATTCTTGACGGCCGTGAGGCCGCCGAAGCGCTTGGTCAGCCCGCGGACTTCGAGGATCGGAGCGTTGGAGCGGGTGTCCATCACGAGCGAGCCTCGCGCGACAGTGCCGATCCGAGGAAACCGCCCGGGAAGAACAGCACAACCAGAAGAGCAACGAAAGAGACGATGAAGGTTGCGAGCTCGCCGGTCGGACGCAGGAACTCGCCGGCGACGATCAGGAAGATCGCGCCGAGTGCTCCGCCGAGCACGGTGCGGCGGCCGCCGAGCACGGCGGCGACGATCACGTTGACGCCGACCGCGACGTCCACGACGGTGCCGACCGAAGCGGTACCGAAGTAGAACACCAGCAATGCCCCCGACAGCCCGGAGAAGAACGCGCTGACGATGAAGGCGAACAGCTTGTGCTTGACGATGTTGAAGCCGAGCGCGCCGGCCTGCACCGGGTCCTGTCCGCTTGCCTGCAGCACCAGGCCAAGCGGCGACTGCGACAGGCCGTAAAGGACGGCGGCACTGATCGCCATGAAGCCAAGCGCGATCCAGTAATTGGCGTTGGCGTTGATGGTGATGACGTCGGGGATGGTGAGACCGATCTCGCCGCCGGTCAGATCAGCGAAGACCACGATGAAGTTTTGCAGTATCAATACCGCGACCAGCGTCGTCAGGCCGAAATAGGGCCCGCGCACGCGCAAGGCCGGCAGCGCCAGCACGAAGCCCGCGACGACCGCGGCGAGCGCCCCGAGCACGATGCAGATATAGACCGACCAGCCATACTGGTTGTTGACGATACCCGCAGTATAGGCGCCGACGCCGATCAGGAAGGTCGGGCCGAAATTCACTTCTCCGGCGAAGCCGAACAGGAGGTCCCAGGCCATCGCAAACACGCCGAAATAATAGGCGACGGTGAGGAGCCCGAGCACGTAGCCCGAGACGTAGAGAGGCAGCGTCGATGCGAGGGCTACGATGACGATCGAGATCAGGAACAGGCGGGACTTGAAGAAATCGCCCATGCTCATCGCCTCCCCAGCAGGCCCTGCGGCCGGATGTACATGACGACGACAAGCAGAAGCAGCGCCGGAATGGTACGATAGGCCGGCGAGATCAGATAGGCGGTGATGGTTTCGAGGTAGCCGACGACAAAGGCAGCGATCAGCGAGCCGGAGACGCTGCCGAGCCCGCCGAGCACCACGATCGAGAACGCACTCGCGGTCAGCGGTCCCACGCTGTAGGAGCTTACGCCCAAAAACATGCCGAGGAGCACACCAGCGATGCCGGCAAGCACGCCGTAGATCGCCCAGACCACGACGTAGATGCTGGTGAGCTCAAGCCCGAGCAAGGTAACGCCGCGCGGATTCATCGAAGCCGCGAGCACGGCCTTGCCAGTGCGGGTGCGGTTCACCAGGAGCCAGAGCAGCGCGATGACGAGGCAGCAGACCACAGCCGTAAAAATTTCATTCTTCGGCGTCCGAACGCCCAGGATATTGACCACGCCTTCGACGATGGGAAGCACCGTCTTGGCATTGTTGGTGA
>Ga0070683_100001893_pt1 | contig 16349 bp, 16 predicted proteins | sample KBSC713LmetaG_FD_64662 | JGI IMG/M metagenome (GOLD analysis project Ga0070683, IMG submission 64662) | Corn rhizosphere microbial communities from Kellogg Biological Station, Michigan, USA - KBS C7.1-3L metaG | ecosystem: Host-associated > Plants > Roots > Rhizosphere ...
TCGCGTGAGTCCCAGACGTCGAAGACTCGGAAGACGCCAGAGTCGTGATCGAAGCCGGCCGTGTGGATGAGCAAGCCGTCCGGCGCTTGTTCAAGGTTCAGTTCCGTCGAGACGGCGTCGTAGTTGGTCGTGCTGGTGTCGCCGTCCTGGATCGGCCACTCCTGCATGAATGCAATTGCCATTTGGAGCTCCTTTCGTCGCCTGCACGGGATCCTATGGGCGTAGTGAGCCGGGGTGCCGCCTTCCCTGGGACTCAGCCAGCCACGCCCAGGGCTTCCTTGATCTTGGTAATCGCTTCCGTCTCGCTCGGTTTGACGCCGGTCTTCGCGCTCGCGACATGCTCGGCGACCCCGATCACCAGCTCCTGATAGGCGGCCAACTCGTCCGGCGCCTTCTCCTGCAGGGTCGCGGCTGCCGAGCGCAGAGCCTCGAGCGTCTCCGTCTCGGCCTTCTCACGTGAGGCGGTGAGGCCGAACCCGGTGCCGTGCACGTGCGCAAGATCACCGATCAAGTCGCTGCCGCTGTTGCGCTGCTGCTCGGCGAGGTACTTCGCCAGCGAACTGGCCTCGCCGAAGCTGTCGGTGAAGTCGGGGTCGCTGACCGAGACGAGCATTCCCGCGCCGGTCACGCCCTTCTGCATCGTCTTCCATTCCGCTTCGGTGAAGTCGGCCTTGGTCGCCACGTCGGCTCCTTTCTCCCTGTTCCCGGACGAGTCCATTCTCTCAGCCTTGTCCTAGCTGGAGGCTAGTCTCGCCAGGTGGAACCGGTCGAGATACGGCGATCGGCCCGGGCCCGGCGGTGGCGCCTCGAGGTGCCGTGGGGCGGGCCGGCGCGGCTGACCGTGCCACGCTCGGCCCGCCGCGCGGACGTGGAGCGCCTGCTCGCCGAGCGGCGCCTGTGGATCGAGAAGCAGCGGCGGCGGCAAGTGCCGCGGCTCGGGCTCGAACGGCTCGCGATCAACGAGTCGGACGCACGCAGCCGTGCGCGGGAGGTCGTCTCGGTTCTGGCCGAGCGCGAGGCCGAGCAGCTGGGGGTCGCCTACGGGCGGATCCGGATCGGCGCCCAACGAACACTGTGGGGCTCGTGCTCCGAGCGCGGGACACTCTCCTTCAACTGGCGGCTCGTGCTGGCTCCGCTCGAAGTCGTCGACTACGTCGTCGTCCACGAGCTCTGTCACCTGCTCGTTCCCAATCACTCGCCGTCGTTCTGGTCGCTCGTCGAGCGACGCCGCCCCGGTTGGCGCGAGCAGCGCGCATGGCTGCGCGAGTACGGGCCCGAGCTGCTCGCGTTCGGGCCGGCGCGGCGCCCGGGCTGAACATGAGCAGCAATCCGTTTAACTGTGGATGCCGCCGGGAAGACAGTCTCGCGCGGAGCGCGCTGGGGAGAGAGACGAAGCCTTCGGCTTGAGGCGACGCCTCGGCGACCGGATCCCGGGAAGGTCGTTATCGACAGCGCGCCCCGCGCATCCACACGGAGACGGACCACCGGAAGGGCGGACAGCCTCCTCAGACTAGAGCCGCGCGTGCGCCGCTTCGTGCGACCAGCCCTGAGCCGCATCGGCGACGAACCGCGGCCTCCCAGATCTCTTTACGCCTCACGATGCGTGTCGTTGCCGCCCGGCGCAGTTCGACCGTATGCAACGGAGAGGGCGGGCGCCGCGATAGCCGTCGTTCCCCCGGACCCCGAACAGCTAGCGCCTCTCCCTCAGGCACCCGCCCTGCAAAATGTCTTCCTCCCCCGGTGGCCCGAAAAACGGTCGCTGACGTCGTGCTTACAAGCCCACCCCGGCGCAGACGCCGTAAACAACGCGAGAGCCTCGAGTCCTGCGCGCGGGTGCCCAGAAGAGCCACCTAGATCGTTACGCAGACGCGGGCCGGCCGTCCGTCGGAATTACACGCAGGGCGCCGGCGATCTCACGTGGATGCGGAACTCGCACGTCGTGGCGATGCCTTGGTTACTGGTACTACCCGGGCTTGGCACCCCCACCGCCACCAGGCTTGGACGTGGGAGGAGCGGCAGCACCCCCACCGCCTCCGCCGATTTGCTTCTGGGCGCTGCCGACTACTCCGTAGCCGATAACCGTCGCGCCGAAGGCAGCCAATGCCAGGGCGGGTATCTGGCCCTGCGGATCAGACCCCCACGTGTCGTTCGCATCGTATGTGGTGAAGTAGGTCAGACCGGCCAGAACGACCGCAACGACGATGCCGAGGAATAGCCCCAACCACGGTCGCCAGTCCGCCTTCAATGGCGGGTTGGGAACCTGCGGAAGAAACAAGAGGACCAAAACCGAAAAGATTACGGTTGCAAAGATCACGACGAGTGCCACCCAGGGCGGCCACTTCGTGGTGACAACGAGGGCGTAGTTGAAGTCCGTGATCTGAGGGCCATACACTCGAATCGTGCCCTCGTAGCTACCCGCGTACCAATGATTCACGTTCTCGAAGCAGGCTTCCACGACGGCCGATCGAGCCGACTGGCTGGGGTGAGCCGCGAGCAGAATCAGACCATGGAATGGGTGCTTGCCAGCGCGGGGAGTGCCAAGCAGCTCGGCCGCGATGTGGCTATCGATTCGCTCACCGGCCTTTGGCGAAAAGAAGATGTTGTCGTTACCCTCAGACTTGTCGGCAAGCCCCACGTCGAACGTCGGTCGGGCCTTGTTGACCTGAAGTTCGATCGGGTTTGCACCGCTGGCCGGCTGCGTGTCTTTCTCGTTCTCTTTGCAGAGGGCGACTTTCGCCTCAGCTCCCTGCGCGGCAGCCTGACCGGCGAGCGCAAGTCCGGTCGCCAGGACGATGGCCGAAAGGGCGAGGGTTTTGGCACCTGACGGCACAGGCAACCTCCGAGTCGCGATCGACAGCGAAACCTCGCGCCTCCTGTGACGATTGTCAAGGTGTCCGCCCTAAGGGATCTCGTCAACAGCCCCGGAGTGTCAGCACAGACAACTTCCGCAGCACAGAGTTCCGCGCAAGCAAGCGCCCCACACCACGACACCGATCATCATCACGAAGCGCAATCCGAATCCGTATGGCTTTCTTGGGACGAATCGCCCTCTACCTGGCCGGCGCCGTGCTTGACAACGCGGCGGCGCTCGTGAGATAGATCACAACGACGATCTAGTCCGGGAGGAGGCAGGCGAAATGCGCCGATCTGCGATCGGGGCGCTAGTGGTGTTGTGCGCGGTGGCAGCGTGTCTTGCGACGGCGGTGATTGCAAGTGCGTCGCCGGCGGCACCGAACACCATTCACGCGTTCAAGCAGCCCAACGGCACCGCGCTGAAGTTGAGGCTGTGGGGAGACGAGTTCGTGCACGGCTGGGAGACGCTCGACGGCTACAGCGTCCAGCGCGACGGGCACGACGGATTCTGGAAGTACGCGAGGCGGAACCTCCGCGGCCTGCTCGTTCCATCGCATCGCGTGGTCGGGATCGGCGCGACACCGCTCCGCGTCCACCTGCGTCCGACCAGTGCGGCGATCAACGCTATTCGAGTCAGGGAAGGGGCAAGGCCGCTCGGCGTGGCCACGCTCGCCACTGCGCCTCCCTGGGCGGGGAGCGACACCGATGTGCTGTTCATCATGGTGCAATTCAAGTCCGGGAGCACCCAGTGCTCGTTCACGCCCGGCCAGATGCAGGCGAACATGTTCGGCGCCACGGCGTCGGGCCCCGGAAACCTGAACGCGTTCTTCAAGGAGAACTCCTACAACACCCTCGACCTGGTGGGCACGGTACGCGGCGACAGCCCCAACACCGCCTGCGCCACCCTCGCAAACGACCGGGCCTTCTACAACGACGAGACCACCAACGCCGACGGGGACGACGACCTGGTCCGGGAGGCGGTCAGCCTCGTCGATCCCTACATCGACTTCGCCAACTATGACAACGACAACGACGGGAACGTCGACGCGCTCGGGATCATCTACGCCGGCGGCGGGCCTCATGACGGCTGCACGGCCGGCAGCAACAGCAACAACCTCTGGCCGCACTCCGGCGGGCTTGCGGACTCCGGGGTCGCGTCGGGGGACGGCAAGACGATCGACCGGTTCATCATCAACTCCGAGATCACCCACCCGGCCGGCTCGAACACCTGCAACCAGATCCAGACGATCGGCCTGTTCGCCCACGAGCTCGGTCACTCGCTCGGGCTGCCCGATCTCTATGACACGGACAGCTCGTCGTGGGGCGATGGCAGCTGGACGACCATGTCGTCGCAGTTTCGGAGCACGACCAACCTGGCAGACACACCGCCCGAGTACGACGCCTGGAGCAAGGCGTTCGAGGGCTGGGTGACGCCGATCGTCCACCAGGCCGGCGACCGCGTCCTCGAGTCGCTCTCGCAGGTGGAGGACACCGGCGAGGTGCACGAGTTCCTGAACAACCCGGGCGGGTTCCAGACCGGAGGCTCCGGTGAGTACTTCCTGGTCGAGAACCGACAGCTGACGAAGTTCGACGCTCAGCTGCCAGGCTGCGGAATCCTGATCTGGCACGTCGACGAGGCACAGCCCTTCAAGGACTTCAATGCCAAGGAGGGCCACACGGCCGGCGCCCACCGCGGCCTCGACCTCGAACAGGCCGACGGCAACAACGAGCTGGCGGGGAAGACCGATACGAACGCCTACGCCGACGTGAACAACGGTGGCGACACCGGCGACCCGTTTCCCGGGGCGGCCAGCAACAGCCTGTTCGCCGACTCGACCACGCCGAACTCCAAGCTCTACAGCGGCTCGAGCTCCAACGTCCGCGTGAAGATCAAGGCCACCAGCTGCAGCTCCGACATGGCGGTGGCGTTCGGGCCGAACCAGGCTCCGACCGCCAGCGCCGGCGGGCCGTACAGCACGCCTGAGGGAACGGACGTCGGCCTGACGGCGGCCGGCTCCAGCGATCCCGACGGGGACAGTCTGTCGTATGCGTGGGATCTCGACAACGACGGCCAGTACGACGACTCGACCAGCCAGACCCCGACCTTCACCAACGTGGGCGACAACAACGTCTTCACCGTTGGCGTCCAGGTCACGGACTCGTTCGGCGACTCGAGCACTGCGTCGACCACCGTCACCGTCACCAACGTCAACCCGAGCGTCGTCAACGTGACGCAGAACGGGCCCAGGGACGAGAACGACGGCACCGGCGTGACCGTCGCCGCGACGGTCAAGGACCCGGGCTGGCTCGACAGCCTGACCGCGACGATCGACTGGGGCGACGGGAACGGGCCGCAGGTCGTTTCCGGCGCGGCCGAGAACACCAGGCCGGACGCAACGCTCGCGATCTCGTCGTCGCACAACTACGGCGACAACGGGGTCTTCTCGGTGACCGTCTGCGGCGCGGACGACGACGGCGGTTCCGGGTGTGCGGCGCCGATCGGCGTGACCGTCACCAATGTCAAGCCGACGGCGACGATCGACCAGTCGGGGACGATCCTGATCAACGGTGTTCCGACCGTGATCTCTCAGGCTGGCGCGTCGGTCGGGTTGAGCGGCCGGTCGACGGATCCCGGCAGCGACGACCTGACGCTCGCCTGGGACTGGAATGACGGCTCACCGGTCACGAGCACGCCGTATCTCGTGAACCCCCCGAATCACGAGCCGCTCGCGCCGACCTGGACCCCGACCGTGCAGCCACGTGACGTGACCGACACCAAGAGCCACGCCTTCGCGGCGTGTCTGTACGACGTCAAGCTCTCCTCGACCGACGACGACACGGGCTCGACGAGCAGCACGGTCAAGGTGTTGATCACCGGAACGTCGACGGCACGCTTCTCGGTCGGCTACTGGCAACGGCAATACAGCGGGAAGCCGACCGACTTCAGCAACGCGACGCTCCTCTGCTACTTGAAGATCGTGCGCTACGTGAGCCTCGTCTTCGACGAGAAGCGACCGCTCTCGACCGTTCAGCAGGCGGAGAACGTCCTGAAGGCCGGCGGTGGAACGTCGGAGACGGAACAGTTCGACCGGCAACTCCTGGCCGCGCTGTTCAACTTCGCCAACGGCGATCCGGATTACAACGAGCTGATCGACACGAACGGCAACAAGGTCGGCGACACGCCGTTCCTGACGGTGCTCGCAAACGCCGAGGCGGTCCGGCTCAACCCGGCCTCCACCAAGGCGCAGATCGTCGAGCAGAAGGACCTGCTCGAGCGCATCGACCTCGACAAGGCCTGAGCGAACTCGGGAGGGGCGGGGCGGCACGGCCGCTTCGCCCCTCCTGGCGGAAGCTTCCAGCACGCAGGCGTGCGCCGATTGCTGCGACGTCTTCCGACTCGACCGCTCTGACGGGCTGGGTCGTGGCCGGGCCGAGAACTCGACGCCGGTTGGGCGCAGTCGTGAGCCCCAATGGGTTTAGCTGCTAGTGAGCCGACCTCCGCGTCAGGGCCAGAAGTTCCCGGGAAGCCCGCGCTCAGGGCCGCGACCAGCTGAGCGTGCTGCCGACAGGCTGATAGCCGAGCTTCTCGTTGACCCTGAGCATGGGCGCATTCGTCTCGTCGTTTTCTGTGGAGACGAGTTCGACTCCACGTCCGGCAGCGTTCACCAGGGTCGCTCGCTTGACCAGCAGGGCGAGGCCGCGGCCGCGATAGTCACGCAGCGTCCCGGTCATATCGGTGACGGCCCGGCCGCCCGGGGCGATCCGGAGGTGCGAGAAGGCGACCGGTCTGTCGTCGATCACGGCCGCAACGCTCGCGTCGAGGTCCGTGTCCGGGTGATGCCAGTAGTCCTCGAGCCATTGCTCGAACGAGACATCGTCCATCGCAACCTCGCCGGGGACGTCCAGCATCGCCTCCGCGTCGAGCTCGTACACCTTTCGCGGCTCGAGGTCGGCGAGCGGGCGCAGACCGACGCCGGGCGGGATGCTCGGGGGGTCGATCGTGCGCGGGTCGACGCCGGAGATCCGAGTCGTGTTGGTGTGACGAAAGCCATGCGCGGCGGCGAAGCTCTTCGACGCCTCCTCGGCAGTGGTGAGCGACAGCGTTGTCCCGACGCCGAGGCCGGCCAGGTGGGCCTCGCAGCGCGCGAGGAGAGCAGTCCCAAGACCGGCATTGCGCGACTCCGGCGCGACACTGGCCTGCAGGAATCCCGGGCGCTCGGAACTCTGGTACTCGATGCCCGCCGTCGCCCAGCCGACCAGCTTGCCGGAGTCTTCGGCGGCCCAGTAGCGGCGGTGCGCGTTCGGCGGTGCCGCGGCGGACGCGTGTCGGAGTCCCCGCTCGGATCCGACTCGGTGCGGCCAGACGCGGTTCAGCAGCTCGGTCGCCGACCCGAAGTCCTCGCTCCCGCCCTCACGCACCATGATTCAGAGCATAGGCGGCGTGCCGGGGCCTCCCGTTATTCGTGCGAAGCGACCTCCTAGCTCTAGCTACCCAGGAGGAAGAGGAGGATCGCGCTGACGAGCAGTGCTCCGCCGAGCCAGCCGACCTGTGCCTGATGGCGCGCGATCACCCGCACTGTGCGGAAGCGCAACGTGTGGCCGGGCTCGGCCGATGCAATGCTCAGAAGAAGCATCGCGACCGCGAGCAGAGTGAGCAGAAGCGCAGAAAGCTGCGAAGACTTCGGGATGCTCGGGAGCCACGCGAACACGGGAGCGGGATGCGGTTCCGTCGCCCTTTGGCGCTTCGTCGCCGCCATCGCTTCGCCAGCGACGCCAGAGAACCGGAGTCCCCCGGTCGGGACTCCGTGGCCGGCGCCGACTGTGGGACCCGTGGCGGCGGCCGCCGCATCGCAATTTCGCCAGCGCACGGGAGCGGTCGGCCGGATTCCGTGAGCATCGATCGCGACCGCCACCGTCTTCGCGAGCCGGGGCGAGCCTGCAGCGGGCTGCGGAACGATCGTGTAGATGCCGGGTCCGAGTAGCTTGCCGCGAACACGTCCACGGAACGCCACCTTGTTCAAGCCTTGGTGGCCCGCGAGTACGAAACGCCCGGCCACCTGACAACTCGGAGCCGGTCCGACAACGAGGAATCGCACCCGCGCCGGCCGAGAGAGAACGAGCCGCAGCCCGACAGCCGAGCGACGCCCGGGCACGCGCTCGAGCCGCAACCGGCTCAGGGCGACGACCGGCTTTCTTGCACGCGACGCCACAACCGGCATGGAAGGCCCCGCCGCTGACACCGTCGGGCCGGCCACGGCGGCCGAGCCCTCAGAGGCGGCCGAGGTCGTTCCGGGTTTTCCATTCGTCTTCACCGGCCCTCTCGGCGCAGGGGCGTGCGTACCTGTCTGGACGGCCACCGTCGTCGACGCTTTCGTGGCGGCCGTCGTTCCGACCGGGATCGACGAGGGGGTCGTCACCGAGGCTGTGGTGACAGGAGTGCTCGCCCGGACCGTCGTGGTGGGGACCGTCGGCACCACGGTTGAGACGGTCGTGGCGACGGTCGGGACGGTCGTAGCCACGGTCGGGACGGTCGTGGGGACGGTCGGGACGGTCGTGGCGACGGTCGGGACGGTCGTGGCGACGGTCGGGACGGTGGTCGGGACCGTGGGCACCGTCACCGCCGTCCCGTCAGGACGGGCAGTCGCAAGCACATTCGCTACGAAGAAGCCCGACACGGCGAAACAGACGAGCACGACTATCGTCCTGTTCTTCACGCCATTCATCTCCCCGTCAGCAGAATTGCTGCACCCAGCAGGAACTTGTTCACCTCCGGTCCGTTTGGTAAACGGCGACGTTCGGATCCGCAGCGCAGGAACCGTTCGGCGGGTGCCACCGCGATGTCCTGGATGTCGTCGGACGGTGACCAAGGCGGTTACCCGGCCGTCCAAAGTGTTTCGCCTGAGTAACGACGCGGGTATCAACCTGACCTGCGAGTAAGCACACCGTTAGGTCAGAGGTGCTTCACCGCGTTTTCTCTACAAGGAGGCCGATGTGGTCCTGATCTGGGTTCTCGTTGCGCTGCTCTTGCTGTTCGCAATTGTCGGCGGCGTCGCGATCTCGAAATTCTTGTTCCTCGTGCTGATCGTCGCTCTGCTCGTCGCGTTGATCGGTTTTTTCACTCGAGCAGCCTGACTCACGGCTAGAGATGGAGGCAGAAGATGGGTGTTGGAGTTAGTTTGATCCTGATCGCCGTCGGGGCGGTGTTGGCCTGGGCGGTGAACGTCAGCACGTCCGGGTTCGACGTCAATACCGTCGGCTACATCCTGCTCGTGGTGGGGATAATCGGGCTGATCCTCTCGATGATCTTCTGGTCGAGTTGGGCAGGACCGGGCTATTTCACCCGGGAAAGGGCAGGCGGACGCCGCCGCACCGTGGTGGAAGAGGACGTCTGAGCCGACGCTCTGCGAGCGTTGCAGCAAAGGGGCGGCGGGGCTTGTTCTCGCCGCCCCTTGGTAATTCCTGAACCGGCTGCGACGGAGATGCCGCCGACACTTGTCTAAGGGCACCCGAATTCGAGGGGAAGAACGGCTGGAGGCGAGTAATGCGGCATGAGTCCTTCGCCGGCCCAAACAGGGTAGAGCAGGTGGTGATGCCGTTCCGCTTTCGCCTGATCGACTCCGAGGGCGTCGACCTCGGCCCGTTCGTGTCCAGGCGACAGGACTGGAAGCCCGGGGAGCGGATCGGGCGCAGTAAGGGCGAGGACATGCTGATCACGGCCGTCATCGAACCGGAGCAAGACGCAGCCTTTCAGGCGTATCTCGTGGTCTCGCGGCTGGGAGAAGACGCATCCAAGCCCGACAACCCCCTCGGCACGAGCTGAACCTACGCCGCCGTTCCTCGCTACCGTCCCAACCCGGCGGCGCTCAGAGTCTCGCTGCGGCCGTCCTCTTTCTCGCACGCCAACGCAGAGCGGCCGTCAGAAGTAGAAAGAGCAGCTTTCGACCCCTCCGCGTTTGCCCAAAGCGAAACAGGCGACGTGCCACCCAGGAAATGGGGATCAGTACCACTTGCCCTTCGCGAAGCCGCCGAAGGCGATGAGCCCGATCAGGGCGATGATCAGTCCCCACCAGAAGCTCCAGACGATGATGAGGACGATCCCGAGGATCACGAGGATCCCGCCGAGGCCGATCCCTCCGATTCGTGTGTCTGCCATGTCCGCCGCCCTTTCCGCTCTGGTTGATAGGTCGTGCCTGTCTACCCAGCCTCCCGCCGCTGACACCTGCCGTTCGCCGGCGTGCAGATAAAGCGGTGGATCGATTCGTTTGCCTGCCGACGGGTACTGCCTGGAGGACAATCCATCGAGAGGAGCGATTCGTGGCGACGATCGAGAAGTCCATCGAGGTCGAGGTGCCCGTGAGCATGGCCTACAACCAGTGGACTCAGTTCGAGGAGTTCCCCCGGTTCATGGAGGGCGTGAGGTCGGTGCGGCAGCTTGACGACACGCACCTGGAGTGGAAGGCCGAGATCGGCGGACAGGAGCACACGTGGAAGGCGGAGATCAGCCAGCAGGAGCCCGACCGGGTCGTGTCTTGGCGATCCGTTCATGGCAAGTACAACTCGGGCAAGGTTACGTTCGAGTCCCTCGAACCGGAGAAGACCCGGGTCAACGTCGAGATGACCTACGACGCCGAGGGGATGAAGGAAGCGCTCGGCAGCGCGCTGGGCCTCGACGGTATGTGGGTCAGCAACGACCTCGACCGCTTCAAGGAGTTCATCGAGAAGCGGCAGAGCGAGACAGGCGGCTGGCGCGGCGACGTCCGCGAGGGGAAAGTCACCGAGAACTAGTCCAGCACCAGCGATCAACCTCGGCGTCCAACGTCGATGATCCATCGGTCAGCGGTGGGCGCTGAGTGCTCCTCGGCGCTCGCCGCGATCCCGCGCCGACCCACGGGATCGGACTTGTCGCTCCGCTGAATTGCGTGATTCCTTGTCCTCCCGACGTTTCTGCTCGCAGCGTCGGGTCCGCTTTTCAGCGCCAGCCGAGCCCGGGTGCGACGTACTTGAGGATGCTGTCGACGGCGTGCGCGTTGTAGTCGACGCCGAGCTGGTTCGGCACGGTCAGCAGAAGCGTGTCCGCGGCGGCGATCGCCTCGTCCTCGGCGAGCTGCTCGACGAGCACGTCGGGTTCGGCGGCGTACGTGCGGCCGAAGATCGCCCGCGTCGTCGCGTCGATATAGCCGACGTGATCGCCGTCGTCGCTCGGGCCGAAGTACCTGCGGTCGAGGTCGTTCACGAGCGCGAAGATGCTGCGGCTGACGGAGACCCGCGGCTCGCGCTCGTGCCCGGCGTCCTTCCACGCTGCGCGGAAGGCCTCGATGTGCCGGGCCTGCACGACGTGGAACGGGTCGCCGCTCGCGTCGTCGTCGACCAGGGTCGAGCTCATCAGGTTCATGCCGAGGGTGGCCGCCCAGGCGGCGGTCGTGGCCGATCCTGCGCCCCACCAGATCCGGTCGCGCAACCCCGGCGATTGCGGCTCGACGGTGAGCAGGCCCGGCGGGTTGGGGAACATCGGCCGTGGGTTCGGTTCGGCGAACCCCTCTCCCTTCAGCACCTCCAGGAACACCTGGGTGTGGCGCCGCGCCATGTCGGCGTCGCTCTCACCCTCCGCAGGCTGGTAGCCGAAGTAGCGCCAGCCGTCGATCACCTGCTCCGGTGAGCCACGACTGATGCCTAGCTGCAGCCGACCGCCGGCGAGGAGGTCGGCGGCCCCGGCGTCCTCGACCATGTAGAGCGGGTTCTCGTAGCGCATGTCGATGACGGCGGTGCCGATCTCGATCGTCGACGTCCGCGCGCCGACCGCCGCGAGGAGCGGGAACGGCGACCCGAGCTGCCGGGCGAAGTGGTGCACGCGGAAGTACGCCCCGTCGGCGCCAACCTCCTCGGCCGCGACTGCCAGCTCGAGCGACTGCACCAGTGCGTCGGAGGCGGAGCGCACCTGCGACGACGGCGACGCCGTCCAGTGACCGAAGGACAGGAACCCGATGTTCTTCACTCACGCATCCTCGTCGATGAAGCTTTGGCGCGAGCGCCGGAGGGGGCGTCACGAAGGGGTCGGCTGGGATACTCGGACAGTTGCCCTCCGTCGGCTCTGCTCCGCTTTCTGTTCTCGACCTCGCGCCGGTCTCGACCGGAGCGACGGTCGGCGACGCCCTCCGCAACTCGCTCGATCTGGCGCAGCACGTCGAGGGGCTTGGCTATCTCCGGCACTGGGTGGCAGAGCACCACAACATGCCGGGCATCGCCAGCTCGGCTCCGGCGGTGCTGATCGCGCATCTGGCCAGTGTCACGACGACGATCCGCGTCGGCTCCGGTGGCGTGATGCTCCCGAACCACCAACCACTCGTGATCGCAGAACAGTTCGGGATGCTCGAGGCGCTCCATCCCGGCCGCATCGACCTCGGAATCGGCCGGGCTCCGGGAACCGACCCGATAACGGCGCACGCGCTCCGCCGGGCTGCCGATCCCTCCTCGGACGATCTTCCCGCCCAGCTCGCGGAGCTCTTGGCGTTCTTCCACGGGACGGTGGCTCGGATCACGGCCGTGCCCGGCGCCGGGAACACGCCGGCGATCTGGCTTCTTGGCTCGAGCGATTTCAGCGCCAGGCTGGCGTCGGAGCTCGGAATGCCGTTCTCCTTCGCACACCACTTCATGCCGCAGAACACGGAGGCAGCCCTCGAGATCTACCGACGCAACTTCAAGCCCTCGCCGACGCTCGACAAGCCGTACGCGAAGATCGGCGTCGCAGTCATCTGCGCACCGACCGACGAGCAGGCGCGTTGGCTCCACGGCCCGGCGAAGCTCTCGTTCCTGCGGCTCCGCTCCGGCCGTCCGTCCACTTTCCCCTCGCCGGACGAGGCGGCCGCGTATGAGTACACGCCGGACCAGCAAGCGTTCGTCGAAAGCTGGACTGCGTCGCACGTGGTTGGCTCGCCGGAAACCGTCCGAGCAGGCTTGCTCGAGCTCCAGAAGCGAACGAGCGCCGACGAACTGATGCTGACGACGAACGTGTACGACCATGGAGACCGCCTCCGGTCCTACGAGCTCGTTGCGGAAGCACTCGCAGACCCGGCCGGCGATCCTTCGATCGTCGGTCCTTGACTGGATTAACGCGCGACGGTGACGTACCACTCAGGTGCAAGGGGGCGGGTGTTCGTCGTAGGGTGCCCGTGTGGAGACCTGGGATGCGTTGAGGTCGCGCCGGAACGTTCGGGAGTTCTCATCGGTGCCGGTGAGCGAGGAGGACTTGATGACGGTCCTCGAGGCGGGCCGGCTCGCGCCGTCGGCGAAGAACTGGCAGCCGTGGAACTTCGTGTTGGTCTCCGACCGCGACCAGCTCCGGGAGCTCACCGGGGTCTGGCAGGGGGCGTGGCACGTCGGCGGCGCCGCAGCTGCGATCGCGATCGTGGCGCCGGAGCCGCCGGATGATCGGTGGGCCGGCCTCCTTCAGTACGACCTCGGTCACGCGACGATGCTGATGATGCTCGCGGCGGCCGACCTTGGGATCGGCACGTGCCACTCGTCCGTGCAGGATCAGGAGCTCGCGCGAAAGATCCTCGGCTTTCCGGAGGATCACTTCCTCGCCTATCTGCTGTCGCTCGGCTACCCGGCAGATGGGCCGCTGCAGCCGCTCAAGCGGCTCAACCGCCGGCCGTTCGACGAGGTCGTGCACCGCGGTCGCTGGTAGCGCTCGCGAGTTCGACGACGCAGCCCCACGGGGCCTCGTGAACGTGGCTGCGAACCGACCTCCGGATCTCTTGCCAGGATGCCGCCGCGGTTCGACTCGGGCGGCAGGGGAGGCGATTCAAGGTGCCCGAGCTTCGCCCACGGCGGCCCTGCCGCAGCGCTCGACCAGGACGCGGACGAGCTGCTGCTTGTACTCGACCGAGCCGTTCGCATCCTCGACTGCATCTGAGACCTCCGCGGCGAGCGCCGCCGCCTCGGCGAGCGCCGGCGTGTCCGTGGTCGGCCTTCCGACCAGGGCATCGGCGGCGGCTGCCGCCCTCACGGGTCGGGCGCCCACCGACCCGACCGTGATGCGCGCGCCGGTGATCGTCCCGCTCTCCACCTGGACGGCGGCGGCGACGGTCGCGGCGGGGCGCTCGTGGAAGGAGAGCTTGCGGTGGGCGACGCCCGTCCCCGGGGCGGGCATCGGGATTCGCACCGCTCGCAGGAGCCGACCGGGACGTAGGACTGTCTCGTAGGGGCCCACGAGGAATTCGGACAGCGGCATCCTGCCACCGTCGTGCTCGACCTCGGCGTCCAGGGTCAGGAGGAAGGTCGCGGGATCGGAGTGGGGGTCGGAGAAGCACAGGTTTCCGCCCAGTGTCCCGACGTTGCGAACGCGGATGTTGGCGACGTCGCGCTCCATCGCGGCCAGCGCCGGGAGACGGTCGAGCACCAGCGGCGAACGCTCGATCTCCCGGTGCGTGACCGTCGAGCCGATCACGAGCGTCCCGTTCTCCTCGCGGATGCCGCCGAGCTCGTCGATTCCCTTGACGTCGACCAGGTGGCCGTAGGCGGCGAAGCCGAGCTTCAGCAGCAGCAGCAGCTCGGTGCCGCCGCAGACGACCGCCGCGTCTTCGCCGTACCGCTCGAGCAGATCATGGGCCTCGTCGATCGAGCGTGGACGGTGGAGATCGAACGGAGGGAGCGTCACCCGGCCACCGGCTCGGTCGCGTTCTCGTCGCCGAAGAAGAGCAGGCGGCCGTTCCTGCTCAGCACGCGGTCGACGGCCTCCGGCGGCAGCCCGCTCACCCGCACCTTGGCGATCTCGACGACCGGGTGGTGGAACGGCACGTCGGTGCCGAAGAGAACGCGGGTCTCGCCGACGCGCTCGTATGCCTCGCGGATCTTGGTGTGCATCGGCATCCCCGAGGTCTCGAGGTACACGTTGGGATTGCGGAGGGCGACGTCGATCGAGCCGTTGATGTAGACGACGTTCCCGTGACCCATGTGGCCGATGACGATCTTCGCCTCCGGAAAGCTGACCGCGAGCTCCTCGATGCTCCACGGCAGGGTGAAGATCGGGTGGCCGCAATGGAGCAGCACGGGCTGGTCGCGCTCGAGGATCAGCTCGATCAGCGGGTGGACGGACGGGTCGTTCGGGAGGTATCCGTCGATCAGCGGATGGAGCTTCAACCCGAGGAACTTCGGGTGGTCGAGGAGATCGGCCACCTCCTCGAGGTTCCCCGGCGCCCGTGGATTCCCCCAGGCCAGCGCGTACAGGCCGGGGATCGACTCGACCACGTCACGCACGTACGCGTTGTCCGGGTAGAACACGACACCGTTCGAGATCTCGTTCTCCTCCATCAGCCGCTCGATGCCGTCCCGGTCGAGCGAGACGCCGAACATCGACTCGAACGACCCGACGTGCATGTGCGAGTCGAAGATCATGCGATCGCTGGGTTCGTCTCCGACACCTCGGCCAGGGCGGCCTCGACGCCGGCACCGATCTCGACCTGGACGCCGAGGTCGGCGAGCGTCCGCCCGAGCGCGGCCAGGCCGACGACCGGGTGCAGCCCGCGGGCGGACGTGGCCATGTGCCCGATGCGGACGAGGTTTCCCGCGCCCTGCCCGCCGGAGATCATCACGCCGTACCGCTCCCGGCAATGTGCCCGCACCTGCACGTCGGTCAGGCCCTCGGGCACCGCGATCGCCGTCACGCACGCGGCCGCCACCTCGTCGCTGCGCGGCCACAGCTCGAGGCCCATCGCGCGGACGCCGGCCCTGCACGCCGCCGCCGAACGCTCGTGGCGGGCGATCGACGCCTCCAGGCCCTCGTCGAGCAGCTCGTCGACCGACGCCTCGACGCCGTAGAGCTCCGTGACCGACGGCGTGAACGGGAACCTGTCCCCGTCGATCCATTGCTCCTTCCAGTCGAGCATCGAGAGGAAGGAGGCCCGCGGCGCGGCAGGGTTCGCGCGGATGCGATCCCAGGCGGCGTCGCTGACGGTGATCAGCGACATGCCGGGCGGTCCACCCAGACACTTCTGCGCACCGGCAACGCAGACGTCGAGCTCCCAATCGTCGGTGCGGAACTCGATGCCGCCGAGCGACGACACGCAGTCGATCAGTGTCAGCGCGCTGCGGGAGCGGGCGATCGGCCCGATCGAGGAAACGTCGCAGACCGTCCCCGACGGGGTCTCCGAGTGGACGACCGTGACGAGCTCGATCCCCGGGTGCTCGTCGAGGTATCGCTCGACGTCGGCCGGGTCGACCGCGTCGTTGTACGGCACCTCGAGCTCGTGGAGCTCGGCGCCGAAGTCCTTCAGCCAGTAGCCCATCCCCTTGCCGAAGACGCCCTGGACGAGGTTGAGCACCTTCGTCCCCGGCTGGACGAGCCCCCGCGCGGCGGCCTCGAGCCCGAGCACCGCCTCGCCCTGCATGAGCAGGACATCGTTCGTCGTCAGGAAGACGTCGGCGAGCTTGCGCTCGGTTGCCCGGAAGCGCTCGATGAACGCGGGGTCGTAGTGGTAGACGATCGGCGAGCCGAGCGC